>Ga0075423_10003032_pt1 | contig 15376 bp, 13 predicted proteins | sample SoiMethybrSBSTD2_FD_80114 | JGI IMG/M metagenome (GOLD analysis project Ga0075423, IMG submission 80114) | Bulk soil microbial communities from a Populus tree surrounding site in Tennessee, USA - Soil MetaG P. TD hybrid SBSTD2 | ecosystem: Environmental > Terrestrial > Soil > Tree plantation...
ACCTGGCTGCGCTCATCGTGAGACGCCGCGGATGGATTGTCGCTGGCTGGACGCTCGCCATTATGGGGGCGGTGCCGCTGGCCTCGCACGTCCAGAGGTCGCTCGAAGTGGCGGCGCGCGTGCGCGGGAGCGAGTCGGCAGCGGTAGAAACGGAGCTCGCCACCAGGTTTGGGGCTCCGTTTGCTCAATACGCGGTGCTGGTGTGCCGCGGGCTCCCCTTGCCGACTCAACCGGCCGGTCGAGCGGCCCTTGATACGCTGATCGCCGCCCTCGTCGCCGTACCGGGCGTGACGCGCGTGCGCGGCTACGAGGCTCCGGGCGACACGCTGTTCCTCGCGCGGCGCGACAGCACCGCGTTCGTTCTGGTTGGACTGGACGGGGTCCATCGGCAGCCTGACGACATCATCCCCGCGTTGCGCGAGACTACGGGGCGGCTGGCACGCCGCTTCACCGAGCATTATCCGCGGGTGACGCTCCGCTGGACGGGGCAGGCGGCCCTCAACGTGGATCTCCGGCGCACCAGCGCGGACGCGGCCAGCGCGGCGGAGCGTCGCGCCCTGCCGCTCACCCTGCTCGTGTTGGTGCTGGCGTTTGGAACGTTGGTGGCGGCGACATTGCCGGTGCTGGCCGGCGCCCTCACGATCACGATCGCGCTGGGTGCTGCCGCCCTGCTCAGCCGTGTCTGGCCGCTGTCGATCCTGCTCCAGAACTTCATTACCATGGTCGGCCTCGGGCTGGGCATCGACTACGCCCTGCTCGTCGTCAGCCGGTTTCGCGAGTCTCTGGCGATGGGGAGCTCCGCCACCGCTGCCGCGGAGGACGCGGGTCGCCACGCCGGCCATACCATCCTGCTGTCGGGTGTCGCCGTTGGCATCGGGTTTCTCGCCATGCTCGCGATTCCGCTCACCGAGATGCGATCGCTCGCCGTGGGTGGCGTCCTCGCCGTCGTCACCGCAATGCTGGTGTCGACCACGCTGCTTCCGGCCCTGCTGTCCTGGCTCGGCCGCGCGGTCGATCGCGGGCGATTGTTCCGATTGCCTGTGCCGCACGGCGAGGCCCGCTGGCGACGGTGGGGGCGATGGGTCACCCGGCGCCCGGGAACGGTTCTGGTCGTCGCCGGGGCACCGCTGCTCATCCTGGCGTGGCAGGCGAAACGCCTGCAGCCGGGATTGCCTCACGGCGACTGGCTCCCGCCGGCCATGGAATCGGCGCAGGCCTGGCGGGACCTCGAGCGGATGGGACGCGGCGGCGTGCTCCAGACCCTGCGGGTGCTGGTCGAGCTGCCGGAGGGTGTGGACGCGATCACGCCCGCCGGGTGGGATGTTCTGCGCCGGATCCGCCAGCGCCTGCTCGCCGACCCGCGCATCGGTGAGGTGTTCTGCTTCGCCCCGCTCGGGCGTGAACGCCCACCGTCACGCCTGGCGTTCTTCGTCATCCCGAAGGTCACTCGGGCCGCCTACGTGACGGCCGATCGTCGCGCGGTCCTGCTCGAGGCCGTGCCACGAGAAGGGGTGGACGCCGTCGCGCTGGTAGCACTGGCGCGGACACTGCGGCGCGCCGACTTGGCCGGGACGCCGGGCGCGCGCGTGCGCATCGGCGGGCTGCCGGCGTTCCGGGCCGACTACCTGGACGCCGTCGGCGGACGCCTGCCGGTCGTGATGGTCCTGGTGATCGGCGCGACCTTTCTGACGCTGTTCGCGGGCTTTCGGTCGTTGCTGATCCCCCTCAAAGCCCTGGTGCTCAACCTGCTCTCCGTGGTCGCGGCCTTCGGTGCCGTCGTGCTCGTGTTCCAGGACGGCCTGGGGATCCAGGCGCTGGGACTGGACGCGCCGGTGGACCGGGTGTTCGCGGTCATCCCGACGCTCGTGTTCTGCACGGTGTTCGGGCTCAGCATGGATTACGAGGTCTTCCTGGTCGCGCGCGTCGCCGAGGCCCGTGGCTCGAGCCATGAGGAGCGCGCCGCACTCGTTGATGGCCTCGCGCGGACCGCGCCCGTGATCACCAGCGCCGCTGCCATCATGGTGGTGGTGTTCGGCGCGTTCACGCTCGGGAATTTTCTGGTGATGCAGATGCTCGGCCTGGCGCTTGCAGTGGCCGTCCTGCTCGACGCGACGCTCGTACGGACCGCGATCGGGCCCGCGCTGCTCACGCTCGCGGGACGCTGGAACTGGTGGCCGGGGCAGCGATGACCGCGCAGCGGCGACGCTACTTCTCGCAGCCGTACGGCGTTCGCGACGCGCTCTGGTGGCTGGTGCACAACGTGTGCGGACCGTCGCGGCGCCATCGCGCGCTGACGCCGTGGCTTCCGTCGGCGTGCACGCTCAACGCCGTGCAACCGGTGCTTCAACTCGCGTTCGTGGGCGATCTCCTGCCTGCGGGGCGTACGGCGCTTCGGATCGGTGATGACGTGCGGGAATTCCTTGGCGGCGCCGACCTCCTGGTCGCCAATTTCGAAGGCACCATCGTCGACCGGGCGGTGCGGCCCGTGTTCATGGGCCAGCGACATTCGCCCGCGGTACTCGATCTCCTCGAGGACCTGTTTCCGCCGACCCGCACCGTGCTCTCGTGCGCCAACAACTACGCCGGTGACTTTGGCTGGAAACAGTTCCACCGTTCATGGGAGCGCCTGGAGAGCCGCGGGTTCACGGTCATCGGGCGAGCTGACCGCCCGGGCGTGATCGTCGGTGCTGCCCATCCCATCGCGATCGTCAGCGGCACGGCCTGGTCGAACCAGCCATGCGACTACGTCTCGCGGCTCCACGAAGCGGCCGATCTCACCACCCCAGCCGCCTTCCGAGTGCTCTGCCCACACTGGGGCTACGAGCTGCGACGCTACCCGGGCCCCGACCAGGTCGATCTGGCTCGTCGCCTGGTCGGGACCTGGGACCTGGTCGTCGGACATCACTCCCACTGTCCTCAGCCCGTGGCGGCACTCCATACAGACCCCACGCGACGGGCCGTCGCCTATTCGCTCGGGAATTTCACCTTCGGCCTGGACCTGAAGCACCACCTCCGGGGCCTGGTCCTGAGGGTGTCGGTCGGACCAGGCCCTACCGGGCGATGGGCTGTCGGTCGGCTGGAATGGCGGGCGACGGAGATTCGATTCGAGCCTGGCCACCGCGCGGTCGTGCGTCTTGCCACCGGAAGGGACTCCTCCAGCACGCCGTGGTGACGGGGCTGAGCCACCCCCAAATCCTGCCGCTGCACGACTCGGGCGAAGCTGCCGGCCTACTCTACTACGTCATGCCGTTCGTCGAAGCCGAGTCGCTGCGCGACCGCGTCGCGCGACGTGGTCGACGCCCTGGCGTACGCACATGAGCACAACGTGGTGCACCCCTGCTAGACGGGACTGCCGAACAGCGCGCCGAATTCCCGGGCGAGATCGGGACCGACGCCCGACTCCTCGTGCTTGAAGAAGACGAACGCCTCCTGCCAAGCCGTTCCCAGGTCCTTCACGTTCGTGGCCCACTGCTCGAGCTGCGGCTTGGCATACCCTTCGTCGCGCAGCCGGAAGTAGCCGAAGTCGGCCGTGGCGACGAGCGGCGTGTGGCCATCCTCGGTATCCGCCACGCACAACGCCGCGTTGGCGGCGCGTAACGCCTCGTAGGTGTCGTCGGCAAACCACGACGCGTGCCGGAACTCCCAGGCACACCGCAGGTCGGCTGGAAAGAGGGTGAGGAAGTCCTTCAACCGGGCCAGGTCCTGTTTGAAATTGGGAGGCAGCTGGACCAGGATCGGCCCCAGCTTCGGTCCCAGTGGACGGATCGTCTCCGTGAAGTAGCGCAGCGGATCGTCCACGTCGCGCAGCCGGGCGAAATGCGTGATGCGCTGCGGAGCCTTGAGCACGAAGGTGAACCCGGCCGGGACCGTGTTGTCCCATCCCGCCACGGTTTTGGCGTTCGGCATCCGGTAGAATGTGTAGTTGATCTCGACCGTTTCGAGCCGCTGGGCGTAATACGAAAGCATCTGGACGGCCGGGAGCTTCTCGGGGTAGAACGTCCCCTTCCATTCCGGGAAGTTGAAGCCGGAAGTGCCGACGCGAAGTCGCATGGCAGGGAGCATCGCGCGGCCGTTCGGGCCCCGCAACCCCTCACCGCCCGGCCGCGGGGTCGCTATGTTCGAGGCGACCGCTCACTCCTCGATTCAGGAGTTCACCATGCGGAAGCCGTTGACTGCCTTGCTGCCACTGTGTGCCGCGCTCGTCTGGGCGGGCGCGCTGTCGGGCCAGAGTTTGCGGCCCGGCACGTGGACCGGCACGCTGGCGCCGCCGGACGGGCCACCGGCCGCGGTGACGTTTCAGGTCGCCGGCTTCGGTGATTCGATTTCGATCACGATGACGGTCCCGGATATGGGCGTCGCCCCATTCAGCCAGCTGCGGGTGGTCTCGGGGAAACTGTCGTTCCAGTGGCAAGCGGGAGACAAGCTCGTGAAGTGCGAGCTCACGAAGCAGGAGAACGGGAGCTACAAGGGCTCCTGCGTCGACGGTGAAAACAAGTCGGGGACAATCGAGATGATTCCCCCGAGCAAGCCGTGAATGCGGCGGAGAGGGTCCCACTCATGCGCATATCTCGTGTCCTGGTCGGGCTGGGCGTGCTCGCGGGCCGTCCCCTCATCGCGCAGCAACCCACGACGCCGGCCGAGGAATTCAAGCCGCTCGAGGTCGGTGCCACGGCCCCCGATTTCACCCTGCCCGGGGCGACACGGTTCGGCCTGCTGCGGCAGCCGGTCCACCTCAGCGACTTCAAGGGCAAGACCGTCGTGGTGGCCTTCTTCTTCAAGGCCCGAACGCGTGGCTGAACGATTCAAATGAACGCGTACCGTGATCAGTACGCGCAGCTGTTCAAGGGTGGCCGCAACGTCGTGTTGATCGGGATCAGCGCCGATCCCGATACCGCGCTCTACACCTGGGCGCGGGACGCCGAGTTTCCGTTCCTGTTCGCCAGTGATTCGGGAAGCGTGGTCGGCAAGGCCTTCGGGGCGTACTCGACGCGTGGCCAGCTCGACAACCGCAATCTCTTCATCGTGGGCCCGGACGGGAAGATCGCCTGGCGGGCGACGCCGTTCCGGGAGATCGATCCGACGGCGTATACGGAGCTGGGAGCCGCGATTTCTGGTTTGGTGCCAAAGGAGTAGACGGAAGGGGACGGTAGGGGACGGTAGGAGTTGTAGGGGTTGTACCCCTGCCGTCCCTTTACCGTCCCCTACCGTCTCCTACGACTCGCCTCACCGCAGCCTCCACATCCTGCTCCTCCCCAATCCCCGTGTACACCACTTTCCCCTCGCCGTCGAGCACCACAATAAAGCTGGTCGCGGGAGCCTGGAACGCCCGCACCGCATTGCCATCGGCGTCCCAGAACACACGAAACGGAATCGGGTGCCGGGTGAGATGTCGCTTGATGGCGGCCGGTGTCTGGCCGACGGCGACGGCGATCGCGACGAAGGACACCTGGCCGCCGTAACGCGCGCGGGCGGCCTCCATCTTGGGCACCAGCGCCTCGCAGCGCGGGCACCAGGTCGCCCAGAACTCGAGCAGCACCGGCTTCTTGCCGATCACGGTGCCGAGATCGACGGCGTGCCCATCGAGGTCTTGCACTTGCGCCGCCGGCGGGCGTGCGCCGAGCGCGATCCCGACTTCGTCTTCTTGGGCCAATGCCGGCCGCGTCAAACCGACGCTCAGCATCGCCACGGAGAAAACCGCGCACCGCAGACCACGCACCTTGTTCACAGTCCTTTCCCCACCTGTATGAAGTAGTACTCCGCAGCCCCCAAAAGCACGACCCCGGCCCCGCGTTTTACCCAGGTCATCCATGGGCCGGGCTTGGGGAGCCTGGCGAGCGTTCCCGAAAAGATCCCCACGACCGCCAGGACCGCCGTCATGCCGAGCGAGAACACGAAGAGATAGACCAGGCCCAACCCACCGCTGCGCGATGCCGCCACCCAGGTCAGAACGGCGGCGAACGCGGGGGCTCCACACGGCGCGGCGACGATGCCGGACGTCGCGCCGAGCAGCAACGCAGTGGGATACGACCCGCCCTTGAGTCCCGCGGCCCAGACCGAGAGGCGCGGCGGGACGACCACGGGGATCACGTCGAGCTGAGCGAGGGCGAAGAGCAACAGCAGGTTCGCCATGGCGAACAGCACCCAGGGATTCGCGCCCACCGTGCCGAACAGCGACCCGGTGAGCCCCGCCACCAGACCGAGCACGGCATAGAACAGGGCGACACCGAGCACGTAGGTGAGGGTCAATCCCACGATCCGACCGCGTGGCGCGTCGGGGCGGGCCGAGCCCGTGATCACGCCGACCGTGATCGGAATCATCGGCCACACACAGGGCGAGAGACTGGTGGCCAGGCCGGCCCCGAACAATGTCGCGGCGGCGACCAGCGGGTGATGCTGCAGCGCGTCCCCGAGACCCGATCCCAAAACAACGGCGAGCGTCATCGAATCAATCTACATTCACCACCATCCTGCTCCCGGGGTGACTGTGGCTCGAGGCGGTCCCGATGGCAAAACCCGCTGTGCATGGCTCGGCGACAATCCCGCCATGATGGCCTATCACGACGACGAGTGGGGTGTCCCGGTGCGGGGGGACAAGCCGCTGTTCGCGAAGCTCATCCTGGACGGGTTTCAAGCCGGGCTGTCGTGGGCGATCATCCTGCGCAAGCGCGATGCGTTCCTGCGCGCGTTCGACCGGTTCGACCCCGACAAAATGGCGCGCTATACGAGCGCTCGGCGGCGCCGCCTGCTCGCCGATCCCGGCATCGTGCGCAATCGCCAGAAAATTGACTCCGCCATCGGGAACGCGCGTGCCTTCCTCGAGATGCGCGATGCGGGCATCTCCTTCGGCTCCTTCCTTTGGGATTTCGTGGACGGCCGACCGATCCAGAACCGCTGGACGACGTTGCGACGGATTCCGGCCAAGTCGAAGGAGTCGGAGCGCATGAGCAAGGCGCTGATCGAGCACAACTTCCATTTCGTGGGACCGACGATCTGCTACGCGTTCATGCAGGCGGTGGGGATGGTGAACGACCACATCGTGACCTGCTACCGGCACGACGAGCTGCGGCTACTCGACCGGGACCGGCGTCGCTAGCCCCATCTCCTCGAGGAACAGACTCCCGCCCGCCGGTTTCCCGAACCGGGCGCCCGCCCGCGTCATGACGAGACGGTCCATCGCGCGGGTCATCCCGACGTACAGCAGCCGGCGCGCCTCTTCGATCTCGTGACGGCGATTCTCGATCGCCGCGTAGTACCCGGGCAGCTGATAGTCCTCCACCCCCACCACGTAGACGCGGCTGAATTCCAGTCCCTTGGTCGAATGCAGCGTGAGCAGGTTCACGCGCTGCGGGTCGGCCTCGACGCCCTCGGATGTCGAAAGCGCGACGTGCTCCAGCAAGCGCGCGATGCCGTCGGCGAGCGAATTCGCCGCACTCGCCGCCACGAGGCCTGTTAGCCGGGCCACCGAGGCCGGGTACCGCTCTGACGTGGAACGGCCGGTGCGATACCGCAGCAGGGCCTTGCGGCCTCCGAACCGGTCGATGACCTCATCCACCGTCGGCGCGTCCGTCGCGTCGAGGCGCTCCCGCTCGGCCGCATAGTACTCGAGCGCGTCGCTGTAGCGACCGAGCACGTAGGGCCGGGAAATCTCCCGCAGCAGACGGCGCTCGGGTGTCGGATCAGGATCCTCGGCTGTGGCCAGTGCCAATCCCACCAGATCGAGCAGGTTGACGAGGGCGCTCTTGCGCGAGCGCGCCAACTTGTACGCGCCGAGATGACCCAGCACCCGGGCCAGCGTCACGGCATCGTCCGCCGCGTGATGGGCGCGGCCCGCCGGGATGCCGAAGCGGTGCGCGAGGTCCCCGAGGCGGGCGCTCTCGGCGAACAGGGCCCTGGCGAGCGGCAACGTGTCGAAGCAGCGCAGCCCTCCAACCCCTTCACCGGCCACGCCCGCCACCGCGCGCCTCAAGACCGGCATGTCGAACCCGTGAGCATTGTGCGCCACGAGGAGGTGCTCACCCACGAACTCTCGAAAACGCGGCCACACCTCGGCGAACGACGGCTGGCCGGCCAGGTCGCTGTCCGTGTAGCCGTGCACGCGGGTCGCCGCCGCCGATACGCGTCGTTCGCACCGCACCAGCGAGTGAAACATCTCGACGATATGGCCGTCCTCGACGCGGGCCGCACCGATTTCGATGATCTCGCAGGCCGAGCGATCGAAATCGGACGTCTCGAGATCGAATGCCACGAACGTGCGGGGCAGCTCGGTGAACTCCTTGGCGTGGACGATCTGCAGCGCCTTGAACAACCGGACCCCAAGCTCCGCCGGAGCGGCGGCATCCGGGCGGAGCACGAGGTCGCCCGGTTGAAGGTCTGAATCGGGCGCCAGGATGGCCACGGCCTGCACGCGCGCCGTCCGCACCAGCATGCCCCGCAGCGCGATCTCGAGACCGTGATGCCTGGCGACCCACACGCGGCCGCCGCGCGAGGCGCGCTCGAGGTCGGCCGCCAGGTCGGCGGCGCCGGGATAGGACGCCGGATCCGAGATCTCGTCGCTGCGATCTTCGAGCGGGCTCCGGTACGCCCCGAAGCGCTGTTCCAGGAGCTCGTCGACTGCGCCGGCGAGCGTGGGATGACGCCGCGCCATCGCGAACAGGTTTTCCACCTGGAATACGAATCGCCAGGCCTTCTTGATATCCGGGTCATCCCGAGGCCCCCGCTGGGCGAACGCGCGAACCCCGTTCAGCAACGCATCGTCACCCCTGGAGTGGATCCGCTCCAGCAGGTCGCGTGGCAGCAACCGGTGCGCCAGCGCTTCGATCGCCACCGCGTCCTCCGGGGCCTGAATGATCCGCAGTGACGCCACCACCTGACCGATCACCTCGTCGTCCAGGAGCGCGCGCCCTCGCGCCAGGCGACACGGGATCCCGGCCTCCACCATGCGCCGCTCGAGCAGATCGCCGACTTCGTGTTTTCGGTACAGGACCGCGTAGTCCCCCCAGGTCCGGCCGGAAAGGGCGCGGTCGGCCTGGAGATCCGCCAACAGCCAATCGGCCTCTTCGCGCTCGTCGGCAAACGAGCGCGCCAGCACCGGATACGGAGACTCGCGGACCGCCTCGAGGCGTTTGTCGAACAGCTGCGGGTTGTGCTCCACCAGCTGGCGCGCGGCCGCGAAAATGGCGCGGGCGGAACGGCGGTTCCGGTCGAGCACGACCGGGGCCGCCACGCCGAAATCCTCCCGGAAGCGCCGCAATACGTCCGGATCGGCACCGGTCCAGGAAAAGATCGACTGTTCCTCGTCGCCCACCGCAAACACCGAGCGATGGGAGCCCCCGAGCAGGCGCACCACCTCGTATTGCACCGGGCTCAAGTCCTGGAATTCGTCGACCAGCAAGTGATCCCAGGTCGCGGCCACGGTCACTGCCACAGCCGGATTCCGGACGAGCAGGTCCCTGGTGAACACCACCAGATTGTCGAAGTCCATCATGTTGCGGGCGCGCAAGGCGGTTTCATACTGATCCAGCAGATCCTGGTCGCCCGCCGTGAGGCGGAAGTCCTGGAGCCGGCGCCGGCCGAACAGCGTCAGGAGAGCGCTGGCCCGCTTCGACGGCACGCGCAACCGGCGCAGCACCATCCGCTGATATTCCTCGTCGGCCACGCCGAACCCCTGGCGCAGCCCGACCAGCTCCCCGTGCGCCCGCAACAATCCCAGGCAGAGCGCGTGCAGCGTACCGCGCGTCATGCCTTCCACCCGGCTGCCCATTTCCCGGTTCAGCCGGGTGACGATTTCTTCGGCTGCCTTGTTGGTGTAGGTGACGGCGCAGATGCGTGCGGGGTCGGCGCCGAGTCGCTCGATGAGGAAACGAACGCGCTCGATGAGACAGAACGTCTTCCCCGCCCCGGGGCCCGCGAGCACGAGCACGGGGCCGCGCGCTGCTTCGATCGCGCCGCGCTGCGCGTCTGAGGCGTGAATGGACTCGATGACTGGTGGACCGCCTATTGCCGGCACGGCTGGTTCAGCGGCGGCTTGGGCGCATCGCGCGTGGGGCGGTGCGGCATGTTGGTGATGGCGAGCGCGGCCGTGTAGACCATGTTCGCGACGCGCGCCAGATCCGGGTAGTCGATGTACTGCGACTCGTCCGTGATCTGGTGATAATCGAGATGTTCCCCGCGGGAGAACGCGACCGCGGGAATGCCGTAGCGGGCGTAGCTGTAGTGGTCCGCACGGCAGTAGTACTGCAGCGGATGCCCGGGCGCATCATAGGTGTAGTCGAACACGAACGGCACGGGCTGGCGCGCGTTGGCGGCTTCGAGCGTATCACCGAACTCGCGCGACAGACGCCTGGCCCCGATCACCTCGAGATACGTCGGCGTGGCCGCCGGACGCTCGAACCCACCCGGCAGATCCGACGGCAGGCCTCGGCCGACCATGTCCTCATCGATTTCGGCGACGATCGAATCCGCCGGCACCGTGGCGTGGTCCGTGTACCAGCGCGATCCGACGAGGCCGTCTTCTTCGCCCGTATGACTCACGAACAGCACCGAGCGGCGCGGACGAGGGCCGCGGGCGAGCTTTTCCGCGATTTCGAGAATGGCGACCGTCCCCGAGCCGTCGTCGTCGGCGCCATTGCGGATCGAGTCCTGCCGCGGCGGGTTGACGGCCCGCAGGCTGTCGAGGACGGCATGGATGCGAACCGATTCGTCCGGCGTCGGATCGCGTTGTGGCGAGTCGGCGCCCATCGGGCGAACGACCCGATTGAACGCCCGCAGGGAATCGTGATCGACCGGCGATCGGTCGAAGCCGACGTGATCGTTATGCGCCGTCAGGGAGAGATACTGGCCGGCCAGCGCCGGGTCGCGTCCGCGCAGGATCGCCACCACGTTGCGCGCCGGGCGCGGCGTCGGTGTGCGGGCGTAGTCGAGTGTGCCGCTGATCGACTTGCCTTTCGCACCGGGAGCGAGCGTCGCGAGATCGGCATCGAAGATGCGAGCCGCCACGGCGCGCGTGACCAGCACGCTCTGGAGTGCTCCTGGGAAGCGCCCCGTGTCCGGAACCGGGCGACCGTCCCGGAACCGGGCCATCTGCTCCGGCGCCACGAGCTCGAGCTGCACACGGACGCGGAGCGCCGCCTCGCGGTAGCGGGCGGTCACGAGCCCGGCCATCCGCGTCGTGCCGGGCGGGACGTCGACGACGACGATCTGCCCTGCCACCTCCGCCGGTGCGACGAGCCCGGCAGTATCCGCAAGGGAGCCGCCGTAGATCGCCGTCGTGGGGCCCAACTGCATCGGCGCAGCGCCCGAGTTGGTCGGAATAAACTCGAGGAACACCTTCAGCGGTGTGCCGTCGACGTTCAATGTCGATTGCGGATCGATGGCGACGCGCCAGAACGGAACCGTCTGGAAATACGTGCCGTTCTCGCCCGCGGGCTCGAGGCCGAGCCGCCGGAACTCGGACGCGATGTACTCCTGGGTTTGGTAATCCCCTTCGCTGCCCGTTTCGCGACCCTGCATCGAGTCGTGCGCGATGATGAAGAGACGGTGCCGCAGATCCCCGGCCGTGATGTCCGCGGTCGTCACCGGCGAGGGGGATGGGGTGCGTGATCCGGTGCAGCCGATGGCGACTACCGCGACAAGCGTGATCGATGATCGCATGGACATAAGCTAATTTCCCCTCGTGCTCTACGACATCATCATCGCCGGTCTCGGGGCCGCGGGCAGCGCGACCGCCTTTCATCTGGCCGGCCGCGGCGCCCGCGTGCTGGGACTCGACCGCCACCACCCACCGCACGCGCTGGGCTCGAGCCACGGTGAGTCGCGCGTGATTCGCGAGACCGCGTTCGAAGGCGCCCGCTACGTCCCGCTGGCGCGTCGCGCCTACGCCAACTGGCGAAGCATGGAAGCCGGGATGGGGGCGTCGCTGCTCCATGTCACCGGCGTCTTGTTCGTCGGGAGTCCCGGGAGCCTCGTGGTCGGTGGCACGTTGGAGAGCGCGCGAGAGCATGGCGTCCCCCACGAGATCATCGCGGAGCCCGCGCTGGCGAAGCGTTATCCGGCGCTGCGGCGGCTGGAAGGCGCCATCGGCGTGCTCGAGCCAGGAGGCGGGTGGCTCGACCCGGAACGATGCGTCGCGACCTGTTTGGCGTATGCCGCGGCGAACAACATCGAGCTCCACTTCGACGAGCCGCTTTTGCGCTGGGAGCCGAACGGGTCTGGTGTCACGGTGACGACGGCGACAGCGCGCTATTCCGCCGGACAATTGCTGTTGGCTGCCGGACCCTGGCTGCCGGACGTGTTGGGTGATGAAGGTGGTGGGGCGTACTTCTCGGTCGAGCGGCAGGTGCAGCACTGGTTCACGCCGCGCAACCCTGCCGAGCTCGAGACACTGCCGGTCTTCATTCGCCAGGCCGGCGACACGGTGTTTTACGCCTTGCCGCCGGCGGGCCCCGAGATCAAGGTCGCGGTCCACCACGCCGGGGCGCCGACGACGCCCGACACCGTACGACGCAGTGTCGAACCTGGAGAAATCGCCGCCGTCCAGTCGTTGCTGCAGGAGCACGTGCCGGCGATCGCCGGAGTCCATCGTCGAGCGGCCGTGTGCCTGTATACCAACTCTCGGGACGGCCACTTCGTGATCGACCGGTTGTCCGATCACCCGGCGGTCCTGATCGCGAGCGCCTGCTCGGGTTTCGGCTTCAAGTTCGCGAGCGCGCTGGGCGAAATCCTGGCGGACCTGCTCACCGATCGAACGCCGAGCCTGGACGTGACGGTTTGGCGTCGCGGCGCATCACTGCTAGGGACTCCATGACTCCACGCGCTGCTCTCTCCCTGCTCGTCCTCGTGAGCGCTCCGCTCACGCTCCAGGCTCAGACCCGCTCGGCTCGCTCCGACCTGGATGCGTCACGGCGCACCGCGATCGTCACCGCGGCCGCACGCGTGGCGCCGGCGGTCGTGAGCGTCAACGTGCTGCGGCGCCAGCGTCAGGTGCCACAGGATCCATTCGCCTTCTTCTTTATGCCACGGGGATCCGAGCGCCAGGTGGAGGGGGTGGGCTCGGGTTTCATCATTTCGTCCGACGGCGTGATCATCACCAACCAGCACGTGACCGACGGCGCGCAGCAGATCGTCGTCACGACGCGCGATGGCCGGGATTACACGGCGCACCTGCTCGGCGAAGATCCCCAGACCGACATCGCCGTGCTGAAGGTCGACACGACGGGGTTGCCCATGGCGCCCATCGGCTCGAGCGACGGCCTCCTGATCGGCGAATGGGTCGTGGCGATCGGCAACCCGTACGGCTACCTGCTCGGCAACAGCGAGCCGTCGGTCACGGCGGGCGTGGTGAGCGCCGTGGGACGGAACCTGCTGCCGTCCCAGGACCAGACCGGCGTGTACGTCGGCATGATCCAGACCGACGCCGCGATCAATCCCGGCAATTCGGGTGGACCGCTCGTCAACGCGCTGGGTGAAGTCGTCGGGGTCAACAGCTCGATCTTTTCCAATACCGGGAGCTCGATCGGAATCGGATTCGCCATTCCGGTGGAGCGCGCGTTGCGGGTGGCGGACGAGCTGCGCCGCTTCGGCCGCGTGCGCCGGGCCTGGGTCGGCCTCGACGTCACCGGCGCCGACGAGCTGCGCGGCTGGAAGCAGTCGGGTGGCCTCAAGGTCGCCACGGTCGCGACCGGAAGTCCCGCGCAGCGGGCCGGCATCGCGCCGGGCGACGTGCTGGTCGAAGCGCGGGGCAAGCGGCTGCGCACGTTCCTCGATTGGGAAGCGGTGCTCCTGGACGCCGGTCCCGGGGACGCGTTGCCTGTCATCGCCACGCGTGGCGCCCAGCGCCGAGCCGTGACCCTCACGGTGGCGGACCTGCCCACGTCCATCGCCGAAAAGGTCTCGGTGCTGGGAGACATCCAGGTGGTGACGCTGACGCCGGCCATCCGGCAGGAGCGGGGCGTCCGGGCACAGCAAGGCGTCCTGATCTACGATATCGGGGCGAACACGCAGCAGGCCACGGGGTTGGCCACGGGGGACGTGGTGTTTCAGGTGAATCGCCAGCGCGTGGCCAGCGCGGCCGAGCTGCGCCAGGCATTCACCGGCGCGGCCGGGAATCAAGCCGTGACCGTGTGGTTCGAGCGCGGCGGCATGATCGGACGCAGCGCGTTCTACGTCCGGTGACCGAAGTCACACGCGACCGGCTCACATGTCGTGACCCGGGATGGGTTGCCCCGATCCCACGTATAGAACGTTGCCGGTGAAATCGCGTATATTGGCCGCTCGTAGAAAATCACAATCAGCCATGATTCGTCGGACGGGGAGCCGCGGGGCGCCCTCGACCGGCCGTCGCGGGGTGCCCCGGCAGGGAAAGGACGTGTGGTATGAAGGCAACGATTCGGACCCTTTCGACGGCGGGGCTCGCGCTGGCGGGCGCTCTCGCTTGCTCGGGGAAGCCGTCGCCCGCGCTCCAGGCGCGGATCGATTCGCTCCAGGCCGCCTCCAACGAGCGCGATCGTCTGGTGCAGGAGATGGCGCAGGACGCGCGCATGATCTCCGACGTCTCGGCGGAGCTGGCCAAGGTGCAGGTGCGGGGCAAGCTGAACGTGTCGAGCGAATCGCCGGGCCAGGCGTCGCGCGACAGCGTCGTGCAAAAGGTGCGCTACATCGCGACGCGTCTGTCGCAGTCCGAGCAATCGCTGCGCGCGAGCGAGCGCCGGGTGCGGTCGCTCACGTCGGTGTCGGACAGCCTGCGGAATACGCTGGCGGCCACGATCGCCAACTACGATTCCGTGATCTCGAACCAGCGCGAACAGCTGGTCGCCTTCGCCTCTCAGCTCGATACGCTGAGAGGTGAAAACACGGCCCTGAGCGCCGTAAACGGTGCGCTCCGCGACACGGTCGGCGACCTGACCCTGCGCGACAACACCGTGTACTACATCATCGGGACGAAGGACGAGCTGGTCCAGCGCGGCATCATCGAGGAGACGGGCGGGAGCCGGTTCCTGTTCGTCCTGTGGAAGTCGGGCAAGTCGCTGCAGCCGGCGCGCACGCTGGATCCCAGCGCCTTCACCGCGATCGACAAGCGGCAGGTGACGGCGATCCCGCTGCCCGATACGACGAAAACGTATCGCATCGCGTCGCGCCAGGATTTGAGCGCCCTGGCCACGCCGCCCGACGACGGCGGCAACGTGCACGGCGCGGTACGCATCGCCGAGCCGGGTCGTTTCTGGACGGGATCGAAGTTCCTGATCATCGTCCAGAGCTGATCACGCCAGTGGTCGGTTCCACCGCCCCCGGGCTTTCGAGTCTGGGGGCGGTGGTTTTTTCATCCCCTTACCTGTCTGACGGTGCGCCGCCACATTAGCGTCGCACGATTATGACGGCCTTC
>Ga0075423_10003033_pt1 | contig 15375 bp, 12 predicted proteins | sample SoiMethybrSBSTD2_FD_80114 | JGI IMG/M metagenome (GOLD analysis project Ga0075423, IMG submission 80114) | Bulk soil microbial communities from a Populus tree surrounding site in Tennessee, USA - Soil MetaG P. TD hybrid SBSTD2 | ecosystem: Environmental > Terrestrial > Soil > Tree plantation...
GAACGATCCCGGGCCTGACGGCAGCTCGATCGAGGATCGGGACGTGCTGGCCGGCGGGAGCTACTCGTACTGGCTCACGGTGTCCCGCGCGGGCGAGCCCTCGGTGGAGGCGGGGCCGATGCGGGTGGAAGTGCCGGGCGGATCGTCTTCGCCTCCCCGCGCGCTCGCGCTCTCGAAGGTTCACCCCAACCCGTTCCGGCCCAACGCCACGTTCTCGGTCTCCCTGGACCGGAGCGGGCCGTTTGTGGTACGCGTCTATCGGGCGGATGGCTCCTTGGTTCGCACGCTCGCGCAAGGCGAGGGCTCGCCCGCAGAGATCCCCTTCACCTGGGATGGCAACGACGACCGCGGACGGTCCGCGGGGTCGGGTCTCTACTTCTTCGAACTGCGCTCCGGCGGCCGGACGCGCGTCCAAAAGGCGGTTCTCCTCCGATGAGCTCCACGACCACGCGCATCGACGGTCCCCAGGTCTACCTGGAAACGCCCGGCGCCGAGCACCTCCCGGCCATCATGAAGGTGTACCTGGACGCGCCCGAATACTTCGAGGCGGTGACGGGAACGCCGGACTTCGATCCGACGGACGTCGAGATGATGTACGAGGAGGCGATCGCCGACGAGAGCCGCTTCTACTTCGCGGTCCGGCGCGCGGATTCGAAGGCGCTCATCGGCACCATCGAGGTGGAGACGGGCTCGGACGACGTTCCGGCGGTGCTGCGGGGCCTGGTGCTGGCCCAGTCGGAGCGCGGCAAGGGCTACGGCCGGGCGTCGTTGGAGCTGGTCCAGCAATTCCTGATGGACGAATTCGCGGTCGGCACGATCACGGCGGAAGTTCCGGAGGGCTACGACGACGGGGAGCGGTTCCTGGAGGCGATGGGATATCGGAAGCGGCGCCTCAGGTCGGGTGAGTTTCGCTGGGTGAAGCGGCTTTCTCCCGAGTAAGGCCGCTGGCGTCGATCGCCTGATTCAACTTCATCACCAGCTCGTCGACGTCGAAGGGCTTCGAGATCACGAAGTCGACGCCGTGGGCGACCACCATCTCCTCGCTGATCGTGGCACCCCATCCGGTCACCAGCCCGAGGACGACCTGGGCCGGGCCCTCGGTCCGCACCGTCCGCGCCAGCTCCCACCCGCTCACGTCCGCCATCCCCAGGTCGGTCAGCACGGCGTCGAAGGACGCCGCCCGGAATCGCGCAATGCCGTCCGATCCCGACGGAGCCGTGATCACGATGTGGCCGGCGGCCGTCAGGGCGTCGCTCAGGACGCTCAGGATCTCCGGCTCGTCGTCCACGACCAGGACGCGCGCGCGGCAGGAGGACCGCGCCGGCTCGCCGCGCTTTTCGGATCCCGCGGACCGGTCCGTCGAGGGGAACCGGATGCGAACCGTCGTGCCGGCGGCGACGGCGGTCGTGACCTCCACCGATCCCAAGTGCCGCGAGACGATACCGTAGACCATCGAGAGACCCAGCCCCGTTCCCGATAGCCCCTTCGTCGTGAAGAAGGGCTCGAAGATCCTCGCCTTGATGTCCTCGGACATGCCCACGCCGTCGTCGGCCACCTCGAGCACCGCGTCGTTTCCCTCGGAGAGGCACCGAATGGCGATCGTTCCGCCCTGAGGCAACGCGTCGACCGCGTTGAAAATGAGGTTCGTGAGGGCCTCGCGGATCTCCGCGCGCGATCCCAGGATCGAACGCGGGTCCTTGGACTCGATCTGCACCTCCACCCGAACACCGCGACGCTCCGCGTCGTTCTTCCACTTGCCACGGGTGATCTCGACCACCTCGTTCGCGATCTCGAGGAGGTCGATCGGCTCGTGGGCGCGGTCCTCGCGGACGCGGCTGAACTGCTGGATGCGGCGCACGGCCTCGCCGCCGTCCATGGCGGCCTGGCGGATCACGTTCAGGCTGGACGTGAGGTCGGGATCCTTCGTCCGCATCAGCATGATCTGCGTGCGGCCGAGGATGATCCCGAGGTTGTTGTTGAAGTCGTGGGCCACGCCCGCCGCCAATTCGCCGAGCGCGCGGAGCTTTTCCCCCCGCGTGAGGCGCTCTTGCAGGTCGCGGAGCGCCGACACGTCGGTGATGAGAATCATCGTCGCCGGCTCGTTCTGGAAGACGAGCGGCGCCGTTTGAACCTCGACCGGGATGCGACGCGCCGTGGGCTGCACGATCTCCGTGGTCGCCTGGGAGCCGTCCGCCCCGGGCATGGCGACGCTGGCCCGGACCTGCTCCTGGGACTCGAGCGCGAACATGCTCACCGGATCGAAGTCGCGCGCGAACACCTCGGACAGCGTGCGGCCGGTCATCCGCTCGAGCGCGGAGTTCGCGAACACCGTATGCCCGGACTGAAGGATGAGGATCCCCTGGGGGGACGACTCGACGAGGACGCGGTACTTGGCCTCGGACTCGACGAGGGCGTGCGTTCTGGCTTCGACGGCCACCTCCAGGCTCTGATTCATGCGCGCCAGATGCTCCCGGCTGTCGAGAATCTCCGCCTGCTGTCGTCTCACCTCGCTGGCCATTCGGTCGAAGTGCCAGGACAGGGTCTCCAACTCGTCGCCGGTCTGGAGGCCCACGCGCTGGGTGTAGTCCCCCTTGGCGATGGCCCGCGTTGCCACCACGAGGCGGTCGATCGGCCGGGTGATGCTCCGCGCGGCCGACCGCGCCGCAAAGAGCGAGAGCATGGCAGCGAGGATGCCCGCCACGATGAGCTGCCGCGTCAGGGCCGCGATCTCCTGGTCCACGTTTTGGAGCGACAGCCCGACGCGCACCGTCCCCCACTTCACCTGGTAGCCGTCGACGTACACGGGGAGCAGGATCTCGAGGAGGCGGGACTCGTTCGGCCGGCGCGGCTCGATGAACTTCCACTGCTCCTCGCGGACCGCCTGCGCCGCGAAGTCCGCCGCGTCGCGCGGCGGCTGCCCGAACGCGTTCTGCGCGCGGCTGTCCGCCGCGATCTGCCCCTCTTTGTCGTAGATCACGACGTAGGCAATCTCGCTGCCGGCCTGGGACCGGCTGGCCGCCTGATTGAGGGCGATGTAGTTGTAGGAGAGGAGCGACGGCGTGGAGAGCCAGGCGATGCTTCGCGCTACCGCGAGGCCGCGCTTGCGGGTCTCCCGGAGAAGCGAGTCGCTCTCGCTTCGGCCGAAGAAGACGACCGCGGCGGCGACGAGACCGACCACGATGAGGCCGAACAGGAGGAAAATGCGCGCTTGAAGGCCCGCGCGCGGCTTCCGCGGTCCCTCGAATCCAACATCCGAATCGGCGCGCTCCGTCCCTGGGCCGGAACTTCCGGCGTCAGCGCGAGGCGCTTCTTCCATCTGCGGCATTCCCGGGATCCCCGATGTGGAGTTTCTCGATGGCCAATGTCGAAATGCCGAGAGGGTTCATCTCCAGGCCCGTGACGTCGTCGCGGAGCCCGATGAAGCTCGCCGTGTGGGTCAGCGGAACGAACGGCGCGCTGCGCAGGATCGCCTCCTCGGCCCTCCGGTACGCGCCGAGGCGCAGGGTCGGATCGCTGGTCGAGCGCGCCAGGTCCAGCAGCGAGTCGATCGGGCCGTCCTTGAACTGGAAATAGTTCGTCGAGGACGTCGAATAGCAGAGCGCGCGAAGGAAGGTATCGGGGTCCGGAATGTCGGCCACCCAGGCCAGCGCGAACATGGCCGCCTTCCGACTCTTGATCAGGGCGTCGAGGTCGGCCCAGGTCTCGTACCGGACCCGCACGGAGATCCCCGCCTCGCGAAGCGAGCCCACCATGACCGAATCCACCGCGCGAAGCTCGGAGTTCGAGACGGCGCGGTACATCGTGATCGGCGGAAGCGGATGGCCCGGTCCGTAGCCAGCCTGGGCCAGAAGCTCCTTCGCCGCGCGGACGTCGTGCGGATAGGTCTTTTGGGCGGGCGCGTAGCCGGGAAGTCCCGGCGGAAGGATCCCGGTGGCCAGCGACTTCCCTTCGGGGCGCCGGTTCAGCATCGCCTGGCGATTCATGGCGAGCGCCACCGCCTGGCGAACCCGAGCGTCGTCGAACGGCGGCATCGAAGCGTTCAGGCCGATGAAGGCGAGGCTCAGATCGTTCCACCGGAGCACGGCCACACCCGGCCTCGCGCGGAACTCCTCGATCCGATTGGAAGGAAGCTGACTCAAGGTCGCGCGGCCCTCGAGCAGAGCGTCCGCGCCCAGATCCGTCACGTCGCCGTGCGGTGAAAAGAAGACGAGGGTGTCGATGGAGGGGCGTCCCATGAAGTAGTTCGGATTCGCAGCCAGAACGACCGATTGGCGGCCCTCGCGGCGAACGAACCGGAAGGGACCCGTGCCGATCGGATGGCGCTCCATGGCGGCGGGCCCCTCGGCCTCCATGACTTCTCGCGGGATCGCCGAAGTCTGGTCGAGCGCGAGCGCGGTCAGGAGCGAAGAATACGGGCGGGTCAGCCTGATCTCGAGGGTACGATCGTCGAGGACGCGGATTCCCCGAACCGTCTTCGCCTTGCCGTCCATGAATTCCGGCGCCCCCTGGATGGCGTCGAGATAGCCGGCGGCGAGGCCCTGCGACCGGAACGGCTCCTGGAACGTGCGCGTGATCGAGTACTCGAAGTCCCGGGCCGTGACCACGCGGCCGTTGTGGAATTTGACGCCCGGGCGGATGTGGAAGACGTAGGTCTTGCCGTCTCGGGAGATCGTCCACGATTCGGCCACCTGCGGCGTCGGCTCCAGATCGGACGTCAGTCCGACGAGCGGGCTGTAGATCTGGGCGACCACGCACGAGGAGTAGGAGTCCGACGCCAGGGGCGGATCGAGGGTCGCGGGGTTTTCCTGATAGAAGCGGAAGACCGTGGGGCCGTTCGATTCCCCGCGCCGGGGGGCGTTCTGGTCGGTGCCGCCCCCGGCGCGGGTCGTTTCGCGCGGGGCGTTCTTCAGCGCGGTCGGGACAGCGACCGCGAGCGCGACGACGATGAGGACGCCGATGACGGCGAGGCGGGCACGGGCACCCTGGGGCGATTCGAACATGGCGATTCGTCTCCTGGAACGAGGGGGAAAGGCATGCTGCTCCCCGGCAAAGCGCGGTCCCCGCGGGCAGACCCCACGGGTGGCCTGTCCGAACAATCATCGGGACGGCGAGGCAGGTTCTTGAGGATTGTTGCGGATGGAAGGGTCGGGTTGCGGCGGGGCTAATTGGATGTAAACTGTTGTAGTTAAATCACTTAATAGGCGGGCGGCGGAGCTAGTCCTCGGGGGCCCGGGTGGAGCCGCGTTTCACCCGCTCTCGCTTCACGGCCGCCCGCCGCTTCTTCTGCTCGAGCCGGGCTTCGGCCGCGGCGCGAGGCGTTCGCGTCCGCGTTCGTTTCTTCCGCGGCGTGAGCGCGGCGGCAACGATCGAACGAAGCCGATCGATCGCGACTTCCCGGTTCGCTCCTTGCGTCCGCTCGCGCTGGCTGACCACGCGGAGCGTGCCGTCCGCGGAGAGACGCCGGCCGAGGGCGCTTCTAAGGCGGGCCTTCTGCTCCGCGGTGAGCGACTCCGAATCCTCGACGCTCCACACCGCCTCGACCTTGGTCTCCACCTTGTTCACGTTCTGCCCGCCCGGCCCGCCGGAGCGCGACGTGCGGAAGGAAATCTCGTGGCGCGGCGGGATCACGCGGACCTAGGCCAGGAGCGCCGGCAGCTCCCGCTGCACGGACTCGGGCGTGACGACGGCCAGGCCGCCGTCGATCAGCAGATTCACCTCGCTTCGAATGCCGAACTCCTCCAGGTAGATCCCCGGCTCGACCGAGACGAGCGTGCCCTCGAGGAGGCGGCGCTCGTCCCGCGTCTCCAGATTGTCGAGGTGCACGCCGTTCGCGTGCACTTCCTCGCCGATCGAGTGCCCCAGACGGTGCAGAAAGCGATCGCCGAATCCGCGTGCCCGCACGACCTCGCGCGCCGTGTCGTCCACGTCGCACCCGCGGATCGTCCGGCGGGCCGCGAGTTCCCGGCGCACGCGCTCGATGGCCGCGTCCCGGGCGTCCCGCACCACCGCGAAGACGGCGCGCTGGCGCTCGGGCGCGGAGGCGCTCAGGGAGGCGACGTGCGTGTAGTCGGCGTAGATCGAGCCGGGTGCCTTCTTCTTGGCCCACGCGTCGATCAGGAGGAAATCGCCGGGGCGAATCGGGACGTCGGTGTCGGGGGACGTGGAGAAGTGCGGATCGCCGGAGTGCGCGTTCACGGCGACCGCGGGCGGATCGGTGGAGGCGAGCCCCGCCGCGTCGAACCGCTCGAGGAGGAAGCGCTGGAGCCCGACCTCGGTGAGCGATCCCGGCGCTGCGCGAGCCGCGTCGCGCGCCCGCTCGAACGCCGCCGTGATGATGCCCTCGAGGAGGGCGCCGGTCCGCCGATGGTCGCGTCGAGCATCGGGGTCCAGGACGCCGTCGAAGCGCTGGGCCAAGTCGGCGGACGTGACGACCTGCGCTCCCGCGGCGCGCACCAGCTCCACCGTGCCCGCGTCCACCTTGGAGACGTAGGGGAGCCTCGCCTCGGGCGAATACTCCATCGCGATCGCGGGCGCGAATCCGCCCGTGCTCCCGTGGCCCGACACCGCGCGATGGACGAGCGAGGCGAGCTCGCGATCGAGCTCCTCCCACGTGAGATACATGGCCGATTCGCCGGGCAGATGGTCGAGGGCGCGGGGCTCGATGCGGTGGACCAGCTTCCGCGGCTCACCGCGCGCCGGGACGTAGTAGAACCAGCGACGCGTGGTCTTCGCGGCGTTCGGCGCGTGGGCCATGCCGAGGACGGAGCGCGCGATCGGATTCGACCCGTGGAAGTCGAAGAGCAGCCATCCCGCGACGCCGTCCTCGCGGAGCGCCTCTTGGATTCGCTCGATCCGCCCGGCGCGCACCGCTTCGGTCACCCCTCGAACTCCGCCTCTTGCGCCGCGCGGCGCACCGATGCCGCGCGGGCGGACATCGCCGTCCGCCCGGCCTCGTCGCGGAGCAGCTTCAGGGCGTCCCGGCGAAGGTCCGCGAGGCCCGTCCGCTCCATCGCCGAGACGAAGGACGCCCCGGGGAAGCGGGCGCGAAGGCCCAGCAGCGCGTCGTCGTCGGGCAGCGCGTCGATCTTGTTGAAGACCAGGACCCGCGGGCGCTCGAGGGCGCCGATCGACTCGAGCACCGTCTCGACGGCGCGGATGTGCGCGTCGGGATCGGATTCGGCGGCGTCGACCACGTGGAGCAGGAGGTCGGCCTCCGCCACCTCCTCGAGCGTCGCGCGGAAGGACGCGACCAGGTGCGGCGGAAGCTTCCGAATGAATCCCACCGTGTCGGTCACGAGCGCGCGAGCGCCGCCGTCGGCGGCAAAGGCACGGGTCGTCGGGTCGAGGGTGGCGAAGAGCTGGTTCTCCACGTAGACGTGGGCGCGCGTGAGCGCGTTGAAGAGCGTCGACTTGCCGGCGTTCGTGTAGCCGACGAGCGAGACCTTGTGGCAGTCGCGACGCCCTCGTCTCTGGACCCGGCGCTCGCGCACGACGCCCTCCAGCTCGTGCTTCAGCTTGGCGATCCGCTCGCGGATGCGGCGGCGGTCGACTTCCAGCTGCGTCTCTCCGGGGCCGCGGGTCCCGATGCCGCCGCCGAGGCGCGACAGGTGGCTCCACATGCGGGTGAGGCGCGGCAGGAGGTACTCGAGCTGCGCCAGCTCTACTTGAAGTCGCGCCTCCCGGGTGCGCGCGCGGCGCGCGAAGATGTCGAGGATCAGCCCGCTTCGGTCGACGACCTTGATCTTGAGCTCTTCCTCGAGGTTTCGCGCCTGACCGGGGGACAGATCGTCGTCGAGGAGGAGGAGCGTCGCGGTCTTTTCCGCCGCGAGATCGCGCACCTCCTCCATCTTCCCCTTGCTGAGGAACGTGGAGGCCCGGATCGGGCTGCGTCGCTGGACCACCTCGCCGGCGACCACCGCGCCGGCGGTCTCGGCGAGGAGGCGAAGCTCCGTCAGCACCTCGCCGTCGGGAGCGCCGCCCCGCGCGGCGCGACCCGCGCGACCCGCGAGCACCGCGAGTTCGCCGCGTGCGCGCGGCATTCCGTCGCGGGGACGTTCGGGCAGGCGGGTCGGGATCGCGTGCGGCGTCGGCCCCGACTTACGCGGGGGCGATTTCGAGTTCGTAGGGAACGTGCGTGAGGGTTTCAATCGAGCCGTCGGGCTTCGCGTGGACGACGTCCTCGATCCGGACGCCCAGACCGCGCGAAGGATAGTAGAGCCCCGGCTCCACCGTGAAGACCGAGCCCGGCTCGATGCGATCGTGATTGGCGGCGCTGCCGCTCAAGTTCGGGCGCTCGTGCACTTCCAGGCCGATGCCGTGCCCCAGCCCGTGGACGTAGCCCTCCTCCAGCCGTTCGTCCTGCCGGATCGTCTTGTGCCCTCGGGCCTCGAAGAGGTCGCAAACGAGCTCCTGATAGGTGCGCCCCGACGCGCCGACGTGAAGCGATTCCACGGCCCGGTCCACCGCCTCCCGGACCAACGAATGAAGCTCCTTCAACTCCGCGGGCGCCCGCCCGACGCAGATCGTGCGCGTGACGTCATGATAGTAGCCCCCGCCCGCCTCGGCCGGGAAGAGATCGATCACGATCGGCTTCCCCTCTTCGAGCACGTCGGCGTCGTTCCCCACGTTGTGCGGAACGCCCGCGTCGCGTCCCATGGCCACGATGTTCCCGTGCGGCTCCTCGAGGCCGGCCTCGAAGAAGACGCGGCGGGTCTCGCCGCGAAGGCGCCCGATGGTGACCCATCCTTCCGCGTCGCGAAGTCGCGTTCCCTCGAGACGCCCGCCCCGGATGATCTCGGTGATGCGCGCGTAGGCGCGCGTGCAGACGTCGCCGACGGCGCGCGCGGCCGCCACCTCGTCCTCGTCCTTGGTGAGGCGGGCCAGATGGAAGAGGCCGGGGTCCGAATCGACGGCGATGCGGATTCCGGGAAGGTATTCGCGAAGGCGCTCGAGCACGTGATAGCTCTGGCCCACGTCGAGGACCCCCGCGAAGAGCACGTCGCCCGAGACGCCCAGGTGCTGGAGCAGCGTCTGGAGGAGGCGGGCGGTGGTGCCGACCGGCGTCCCCTCGCGTTCGCGGATCTTCGTGTAGCCCCAGTCCCCGTACTCCGACCGCTCGAAGGGCGTCCCGACCGCGGCGTCGCGTTCCATCCCGCCGTGGAGGAGGTGCGGCTTCGAGCCGGGACGCAAGATCAGCATGCCGGTCGACAGGTGCTGGGCCGCGGGCCCCACCGCGTAGCGAAACGTGGGATTCAGGTGTTCGCCCTTGATGATGACCGCGGCGGCGAGGCCGCGCTGTGTCAGGAGGGTGTCGATGTCGCGCTTCATGTCGGCTCCGGTCGGATTAGGTGCGGAAGAGGACGGTCTCGTTCGAGAAAAGCCGGGTCGCGATGATCAGCATGAGGATCGCGAGTCCGGTGGTAACGCCGATGGCGGTCACGGCGTGCAGCGAATTGACGGTATCGGTCAGGATCTCCCGTTGCAAGAGCGCGGTGTTCAGGATCGGGATGAAGAATCGGCTCTGCGACGGCGTCTGCTGCCCGAAGCTCCCCAGGCCGAGGAACACGGAGCCCATGTACACGTACGACGCGTAGGTCTGCCCTTCCCTCATGCTGCGCGCGAAGCAGCCGATCGCGACCAGCACGGCGCTCAGGAACACGGCCGTCGGGAGAAGCGTCAAGAAGAGGAGGAGCGCCTTGTCCGCCCCGATCGTGATCTGGAGCGAGCCCTGCTCCATGCCGGGCACGACCTTGGCCACGACGTTGAACGTCAGCCAGAGCCCCGTGATGCCGGTCACGGCGCCCGTGATCGAGGCGGCCAGGACCGCGAACGCCTTCCCCATGACCAGGTCCCCTCGGGAGGCGGCGGTGGAGAGAAGGGTCTCGAGCGTGCTCCGCTCCTTCTCGCCGGTCGTGGCGTCGATCGCGGTCTGCATCGCGCCGGCCGCCACCATGAAGACGAGGAGGTAGGGAATCAGGAGCGCGGCGAAGAACCGTCCCTTGTCGGTCTTCGAGGAGATGTCCCGGCGGTCGACGGAAACGGGAGGCGCCGCTTCGGCTCGAGCGCCCAGCGAGCGCGCCCAGGAGACGGTCAGCGACCGCTCGATGTCGTCGAGGATCGGGCTCAGGCGCTGGGAGGCAGCGCTCGACTTGTTGTCCGCGTCCATGTAGAGGAGTTCCACCTTGACGCTGTCCCCGCGGGCCATCGCCGCTTCGACACCCGGCGGGACGACGAACACCGCGTTCACGTTGGCGTCCTCGAGGCGCTCGGGGGCGCGGTCCAGCGTGACCGGCGTCGCGCCGGGCGTCTTGGCGATCCACTCGCGGAGGCCCGGGATCTCCGCTTCGCCCACGATCCCCACGCGGACCGACAGCAGCTTGGACTCCTCGTCGTTCTTGGTCTCGATCCACGACAGGAGCGTGAGCATCGCCGGGTAGAGCAGGAACGGGAAGATGAAGATGGCGAAGATGGTCCGCTGGTCCCGCAGCGTGTCGATGATTTCCTTCCGGAAGACGGCCGTCCATCTAGCGGTCACCGTTCGATCCCCCTCCCACTCCCGTCACGACCTCTACGAATACGTCCTCGAGCGAACGGCTCGCCGATTGGTTCCGGATCGACTCCAGGGAGCCGTGCGCGAGGATCTTGCCGCGCTCGATGATCGCGACCTCGTCACAGATCCGCTCCGCCTCGGTCATGATGTGGGTCGAGTAGATGATGGTCCGCCCCTGGCGCTTGAGATCCACGATCAGCGCGAGCACGCTCCGGGCCGCGATGACGTCGAGTCCCGCGGTCGGCTCGTCGAAGATCATGACCTCCGGGTCGTGGAACACCACACGGGTGATCGAGAGGCGTTGCTTCATCCCGGTCGACATCTTGCCGACGCGCACGTCGAGCAGCTCGGTCAGCGCGAAGCGCTCGGTCAGCTCCCCGATCCGCGCGGCGACGGCCGTGGCGGTCATTCCCGCGAGCGCGCCGAAGTATTGCAGCAGCTCGCGGCCTGTGAGACGGTCGTAGAGCTTGGTCTCTCCCGAGAGATATCCGATTCGACGTCTCACGTCGGCGGACTTCTCCACGATGTCGAAGCCGGCCACGGTCGCCGTGCCTCCGGTGGGCACGAGGATCGTGGCGAGCATGCGGAGCGTGGTGGTCTTGCCGGCGCCGTTTCGCCCGAGCAGGCCAAAGACCTGGCCGGGGCGGCAGGTGAAGGAAACGCCCTGCACCGCGTGCACGTCTCCCTTTTTCCGATCGTGAAAGGTCTTCTGGAGTCCGGATACCTGGATCAACGATTCCTCATCGGAAGGGGCCGCTTCGCGGATCGAGCCGTAGCCGCCGAGTCTATGCGACCCTCGGACGGGGTGTCAACGCGAGGCGGAATCTCGTCTTGCAGCGTGGCGTCTAAAGGGTTAGCGTCGTTGAAGCGGCTCGGTCGGAAGCCGCCAACTACCACCCACGCCAGAACTTCGAAGGAGCTGCTGCTTCATGTCTGAGACCGTCAAGCAGGTAACCGACAGCACGTTCGACGCGGAAGTGCTGAAGTCGAACATCCCCGTCCTGGTCGATTTCTGGGCCGAATGGTGCGGACCCTGCCGCATGGTCGCGCCGGTCGTCGAGGAAGTGTCCCGGTTGTACCAGGGGCGCGTGAAATTCGCGAAGGTCGACGTCGATTCCAATCAGAGGATCGCGACCCAATACCAGATCCGCAGCATCCCCAGCCTCTACATCTTCAAGGATGGAAGGGTGGCGGGCCAGATCGTGGGCGCGGTGCCCAAGCAGCAGATCACGGGCGCCCTCGACAAAGTACTCGTCTAGACCCGCCGAAACGAGATGACGCACGCGGGGGCGCCGCGGTGCATGCAAGCGCTCTCGGAGATCTCGATGGCCTCGCCGAAGTGCCGGGCGAGCCCGCGGCCGATGCCCTTCGCCAGGCCGCACATCCTCCGCGGCGAGTCGTAGGTCAGCACCACCTCGTCGGCGCCGCGCCGGACGCACCTCAGTTCGGGCGGGGCCGCCCCCTCGTTCCGCGTGCGCACGACCGTGTGCACGGTCCGCTCCGTGTACAGGATCACGTCCAGCGTCCGCCACTCCGGCCGGATCAACGCGGCGTAGATTTCCAGCAAGTTCGGGGCGATGAACTCCCCGAAGTCCTCGAGTACCGCCGGAGCGCTCGTCCCCGCCATGGCCGCCGCCGCTTGGACGATCGCCACGACATCCTCGTCGGGATACGCTCCGTTGGCGAGGTAACTCGCGTTCTCGAGCCCTGCCTTCTGCAGCAGGCGCGGCCAGGCCCACGTCCCATGCCTCGTTTCCACGAAACGTTTCAGTTCCGAGTGGATGATTCCGTGCACGTAAGGTCCCCCTGCCTAGACCGCCGATTCTCGACAAATCGGACGGCAGGCGCAGATCGAGCACGAGCGTTCGCTCGGCCGCGCGGCGAAATCTCCCGCGCGGATCGAGCCGGCGATGGCGGCGATCTTCTCCACGGTGCGATCGAGCCGCTCTTCGGTGACGTCGGCGCTGCCCACCTCGCCCGTCAGGACGTATCGCAACTCTACGCGATCCGGCATGCGTCCGGTCAACTCCCGATGAGCGAGCGCGTAGACGGATAGCTGGAGGCTCTTCCGCGCCTCCTCGTCCGCCTTTTCCGATTCGTCCACGTCGGTGGTCTTGTAGTCGCTCAGCGTAACCCCGTCCGGCCCCTCGTCAAGCCGGTCGATGCTTCCCGTGACGACCACCTCGCCCAGCTTGATCCGGAAGTGCCGCTCGACGCCGGTCGCGGCCGGCCCCTCCTCCACCTCGCGCGCGAAGAATTCCCGAAGCGCCGCCGCGCCCTGCTCGAATCGCCGGCGCTCGTGCTCCTCCGAGTGAAATCCCTCGTGCCTCCACGCCGCCTGAAACACCTCGAGCGTCTCGTCCAGTGTGGGCGCCCGGCCCTCGGACCGCCGCGTCAGCGCGAACGCCACGGCGCGGTGCACCGCGGTGCCGAAATTGATGCGGTGGTCGGTGGTCAAGATGGGAGCCACCGCGAGCCCGTGGAGGAACCGGTACTTGAGGGGGCACGTCTCGTAGTCTTGCAGCCGCTGGAACGAGAGCTGGAGCGGCTCTTGCGGGATCGGCGGCCCCGGCGGCGGCGCGTCTCCGGCGTCCGGGCGGTGCTCCTCGAGCGCCTCCAGCACCTGACGCCGCTTCCGGCCCGCGACCGGTTTTCCGAGGTCGAATGCCTCCGAGAGGAACTGGCTTCGCGATCGCTCCGACTTGGTCCCGTAGTCGCGGGCGTACGTGGTCACCAGTTCCTCGCGCGCGCGCGTCAGGGCCACGTAGCACAGGCGCCGCTCCTCCTCGCGGTGCGATTCGCTGGGCGAGAGCGGGCTGGTGCTGCGAAGGTCGTCCGGCATCTCGAGCGAGCGGCTCTGGTATCTCGTGGGAAACCGGTCGGTGGCCACTTGCACCAGGAAGACCACCGGGAATTCCAGCCCCTTCGCCTTGTGGATCGTCTGCACCTGCACCACGTCCGAGACGGTGTCGATCTCGGCGACGGCCGGGTCCTCTCCGTAGCTCTGAACGGCCTCCAGGTGGCGGAGGAAGAGCGCCACCCGATCGGAAAGCGCCACCTTCTCGAAGGAGCGGATGATGGCGAAGAACTTCACGATGTTTCGCGCGCGCGCCTCGTCCTCGAACGAACGTGAGGCCATCAGGGTCTTCAGTGCGCCGCGCCGCTCGAGGTAGGCGTAGAGGACCTCGCCCGTTCGGTGGCCCCGCGCCATCTCCTCGAGCGCGCGGAGGTCGTCGAGCAGGCGACCGATGCGTTCGCGCCCGTCCGGTGAGACGTCGTCGCCCAGGCGGCCGTCGACCGCGCGCCGGAAGAGCGCGCGGAGCGGGACCGGCTGCGAGCGGAGCAGGTGCATCAGGCGCGTGAGGTCGTCCTCGGCAACGCCGTACCCCTCGGAGGCCAGGAGGTACAGGTACTCTGGCCGCGACTCCTGGAAGAGGGATTGGAGGACCGCGGTCAGCTCCTTCACCTCCGGGCGCTGGAAGAGGCCGCGGCTGCCCGAGAAGTAGTAGGTGATGCCGCGCTCGTCCAGGGCGCGCAGGAACGGCTCGGCGTGCTTGTTGTTCCGCACCAGGATCGCGAAGTCCCGCCAACGGCGGCGCCCCTCCGTCACCGCTCGCGAGATCTCGCCGGCCACCCACTCGGCCTCCTCCGTCTCGGTCGCGAACTCCTTCACGACCGGAGCGGGCCCGGTCTTCTCGGTGAAGAGCTCCTTCGAGATGCCGTAGCGCGCCTCGAGCCGCTCGCGATTCACGGTGATGAGGCGGCGCGAGACCTCGAGAATCTGCCGCGTGCTCCGGTAGTTCCGGCGAAGGACGATCTCCTTCGTGTCCGGGTAGTGCTCGCGGAAGTCGAGGATGTTCTGGAGGTGCGCGCCGCGGAACCGGTAGATGCTCTGGTCGTCGTCGCCGACCACGACCAAGTTCCGATGGCGCTCGGCCAATCGCCGGACGATCTTGAATTGCACCGGGTTCGTGTCCTGGAACTCGTCCACCAGCAAGTAGCGGTAGCGTTCCTGAAACCGCCGCAGCGTGCCCGGGCTCTCCTCGAACAGCCGAAGCGTCAGCGCGAGGAGGTCGCCGAAGTCGACAAAGCCCGCCTTCCAGAGCATGCGGTCGTACGTCTCGTACGCGGCGGCCAGCTCCAGATCGCGCTCGGCCCGGTCGCGAAGCGCGGGGTCGTCCGCGTCCAGCCATCGCCCGGCCGCGTGCCGGATCTCCTCCGGCCGGTAGGGCTCGTCCTTGGCGCGGCCGAAATAGGTCGCGAGCTCCGCCAGATAGCGCGTCGGATCGGAGAGCGGCGCGTACCGCTTCAGGTCGAGCGACTCGATCCGCTCCGCCAGAAAGAGCGCCTGCGCCGTCTTGTCGAGGATGGTGAAGCCGGGCGCGATCCCGATCTCCATCCCGTGTCCCGCCAGCACGTCCTCGCCGAACGAATGGAACGTCGCGATCGTGACGTCGGCGTAGCCATAGGGCACCAGGACGTCCACGCGCTCCTGCATCTCGGCCGCGGCCTTGTCGTTGAACGCCAGCGCCAGGATCTCGGATGGCCGCGCCCGCCTCGTTTCGATGAGCCGCGCGATCCGCCGTGCGATCACGGTGGTCTTCCCGGTGCCGGCGCCGGCGACGATCAGGAGCGGCCCGTCCTCGTGCGCGATCGCCGCGCGCTGCTCGTCGTCGAGCGCGAAGGACGGCTCGAGGGTGGCGGTGGACGAAAGCGATGGGGTGGCGGGCGCGGGCACGGGCACGGGGGTCATCGCGGGAAGAGGAAGAAGGCGAGCGAGACGACCGGCACGTAGATGCAGAAGAGAATCATGCAGAATCCGAGGA
>Ga0075423_10003035_pt1 | contig 15370 bp, 16 predicted proteins | sample SoiMethybrSBSTD2_FD_80114 | JGI IMG/M metagenome (GOLD analysis project Ga0075423, IMG submission 80114) | Bulk soil microbial communities from a Populus tree surrounding site in Tennessee, USA - Soil MetaG P. TD hybrid SBSTD2 | ecosystem: Environmental > Terrestrial > Soil > Tree plantation...
GCGAGCGGTTCCAGCACATCCGGTAGAGGAAATTCGCCAGGGGCTTCTGGTAGAGCTCGTACAGCTCCTTGAAGGCCTCGGCGGAACCTCTCCGGACCGCCAGCATCAATTCTGTTTCTTGGTCGGGCATCTACGAAGTCCGGAGTCCTGAGTCCTTGGTCCAACGTGCTCGGAAGTCCGGAGTCCGAAGTCCTTCGTCCGATCCGAGTCCAAAGTCTCAAGGTACCCTACGTTGGGTTCCGCTCGTTGGACTCTGGATTCGGGACTCCGGGCACTGCCCCCGGTCCGCCGAGGTTGTACGGCTGCGGCCGCCGGCTTGACAATCGTTTTCCTTCGGTCCATCCTTCGGTCTCGACGGGCGTTCAACAAAGGGGACCCATGGGCGCCAAGGACCACGCGGACCGCGCGGAGAAGGAGATCGTTTCCGCCCGGTGCGTCGTGCTCACGGTCAGCGACACGCGGACGGCGGAGACGGACGAGTCGGGCCGCAAGGCCGCCGACATCCTGGCCGCCGCGGGTCATGTCGTCGCGGACCGGCGGATCGTCCCGAACGACCGCGGCGCGATCGCGGACGCCGTGCGGGCCGCCCTCGCCGCGGGCGTCGACCTGGTCGTCGCGATCGGCGGCACCGGCGTCTCGCGTCGGGACGTCACGGTCGAGGCGGTTCGGGGCCTCATGGAAAAGGAGCTTCCCGGGTTCGGGGAGATGTTCCGGATGTTGACCGCGAAGGAAATCGGGACGGCGGCGATCATGACGCGCGCGACGCTCGGCGCGGCGTCGGACGGAAGGCTCATCGTCGTCACGCCCGGGTCGACCGCCGGAGTCCGCCTCGCCCTTGAGGACGTCCTCGTGCCCCAGCTCAAGCACCTGCTCTGGGAACTCCGCAAGTAGTCGCCATGGGCCGTCTCGTCGCCTGGTACCGCGCCCGGGGGTGGGGAACGAAGCTCCTCCTCGCGGCCGCGACGGGCTTCCTCGGCCTCCTGGCCCTGTACGTCTCGGCGCGCGCCGTCCAGTACGCCGGGGCCTCCCGCACTCCGGCCGGCCTCTTCGTCCCCGAGGACGCCGACCTCGTCATCCGGGTCGCCGACGGCGCGGCCCGGTGGAACGACCTCCAGAAGACCGAACTCTGGCGGAACTTTACGCGCAAGATGCAGAAGGACGCCGGAGTCCGGACCACGCTCAATGAAATCCTGGCCTCCTCCGGCGCGCCCACGCTCGACGATCTCGAGGACCGGCGCTGGCTCGACCGCAACACGCTCCTGCGGGAGGAGTCGCTCGTCCGCTTCGCGGGCCGCGACCTCGCCGTCGCGGTGGCCGGCGAGAAATTCTGTGTCGCGACACGCATCGGCCCCTGGGATTTCATGCTGCTTCCCGGCCTCCAGCTCTTCCCGGGCCTGGCCGGCGCCGAGCGGGCCGAAGCGGGGGGCGCGCCGATGCTCCGGCGGGGGAAGCTCTGCATCGGAATCCAAGGGGCCATCGTGGTTGTCTCGAACGATCCCGCCATGCTCGCCTCCGCGCTCAAGCGGCGCGGGACCCCAGCCGTGCCTACGGGCTTGTTGAGGGCATCCTTGAGGGCGGAGTCATTCCGGGACCTCCTGCGGGGTTTTCCCGCGGGCGGCCTCCTGGCGGTCACCGATATCGAGAAATGCACGCGGATTGAAATCGATGTCGAAGTCTCCGGGGCGGACCTCGTCGTGCGCGCCACGGGGGAGGGACTCGAACCCGTCCGGCCCGATCCCGCGCCGGTCGACACGGTCCGGATGATTCCGAGGAACGGGCTCGGCGCCGTCGTCACCAACGTTGAAACGGGTCCGTACTGGGAATGGCTGCGGCGGGTGACCGATCGACGCTCGCGGGGCGGCACGGCCGTCGACCAGTTCGCCCGGCAGAATTTCCGCGACATCCTCGAGGTCCTCGCCACGAGCCGGTTTCCCGAGGAGGTCCTTCCGAAGCTGGACGGGCCCGTCTCGGTGCTCTTCGGCGCCAGCGAGGGGGAGAACGGCCGGACGTACGCCGCGGCGGCGCTCTACCTGCGCTCCTCGCGGCCCCGCGAGGCGGCGGAGTCGCTGCAAGCCATGATCGACAAGGCGACGAGCCAGCCGAACGATCACTTCCGGCCGGCCGACTCGGAGATCGGCGGGGTCCGGATCCGGAGCTACAGCTACCACCCCGACGTGCTCGGCTGGAACAACTACCTCTGCGCCTGCTACGCGGTCACGAATGACGCGCTCATCCTCGCGAACAACCTGGCGTTCCTCATGGACACGCTCCGGTGCCTGGCGAACGAGGAGCCCTCGATGGCGATCCAGCTTCCCTACGAGCAGGCCCAGTGGCGGCTCCTGCAGCTCGGACTGCGCCGCGTGATGGTGTCGGGAGCCGCGGAGAGCCTCTTCCTGTACGGTCCCGCGATCCGGCAGGGACTCGAGGGGTTCTACGACACGGTGGCGTCGAGAGCGATCGACTCGCCGGCGTACCGGATCAAGCTCCGGCAGGATCTCGAGACGCGGGCGATGAAGGAAGGGCAGCCGCTCGGGGCGCGGGCGCTCGACGAGCAGGTCGACCGCGTCCTCCGCGAGCGGAGCCGCGAGATGGAAGACAAGCTGCGGGCCCGGGCGCGGATCCTCGACTACCTGAAGTGGATCGCCCTGCAGGTGGAGAAAGTGCCCGGCGGAATGAAGCTCGAGTTGGCGATTGAACTGAAATAGTCGCGGAATCAAGAATCAAGAATTAGGAATCAAGAATCAGGAATCAGGAATCAGGAATGAAAAGGGGAGGGGAGCATCCGGCATCCTGGAGGCGCCTGGAAAGATCCCAAAAATCCGGAATCAAGAATCAAGAATCAAGAATCAAGAATCAGGAATCCCGGGAGAAATGCCCGGGTCTACTTGAACAATGACCCCTGCGGTGGCGCCTTGGCCGTCGCGCCCAGGTGGGCCAACGCCAGGGGACTCGCCTTCCGGCCACGCGACGTGCGCAAGAGCAGGCCCTGCTGGAGCAGGTAGGGTTCGTACACTTCCTCGATCGTGTCCTCCTGCTCCCCGACGGCGGCCGCGATCGTCTTCAATCCCACGGGCTCCGGCTGGCCGCACAGGACCTTGAGGATCTTCCGGTCGATCTCCTCGAGTCCGAGCGCGTCCACGCCGAGCATCGCCAGCCCTTCCTCCGCGAGGCGGATCGAAATCGCCTTCGAGCCCCGGACCTGGGCGAGGTCGCGGACGCGCCGCAGGTGGTTGTTCGCGATGCGGGGCGTGCCGCGCGAGCGGTCGCCGATCATCCGGCAGGCGTCGGGCTCGAGCCCGATCGAGAGGAGCCGCGCCGACCGCGAGAGGATTTTCACGAGGTCGTCGACGGGATAGAAGTCGAGTTTCTCGCGGATCTTGAACCGGTCGTGGAATGGTTTCGAGAGGAGTCCCTCGCGCGTCGTGGCGCCCACGAGCGTGAACCGCTTCAGCGGCAGGTTGATCGTGCGACCGTTCGGCCCCGACTCGACCGGGATCGAGATGAAGAACTGCTCCATCGCGGAATAGAGGTACTCCTCGACGTCGGCGAGGATGCGGTGGATCTCGTCGATGAAAAGCACGTCGCCCGGTTGGAGTTTCGTCAGCATGCCCGCGAGGTCGCCGGGCCGCTTCAGAACGGGGCCGCTCGTGACGTGGAGCCGCGCCTTCATCTCGTGGGCGATGATGCGGGCGAGCGTCGTCTTGCCGAGTCCCGGCATGCCCGTGAAGAGCGCGTGGTCGAGGGGCTCCTTCCGTTCGCGGGCGGCGCGGACGTAGACGGTCAGATTGCGGATGACCGATTTCTGGCCGACGAAGTCGTCGAACGAGGCGGGTCGGAGGCTGTCTTCGAATGCCCGATCAGGATCCTGAGTCTCCCCTCTCATACCCGACGATTCTATGACGAAGGATCGACGGCTACAACGATGACCGGAGAACGATGACGGATGACGGATGACAGATGACAGGCGACCCGAGAGTCCAGAAGCGCTTACTTCTCGGCCGGGGATTCCGCTTTCTTTCCTGCCTTGTGCTCGGGCTTCGGCTCGGGCGTGGGCTCGGGTTTCGTCTCGGCCTTGGCTTCGGCCTTCGCTTCGGCTCGGCCCGCGGCGGCCAGGGCTTCGACGGCTCCCGTGCGCTCCTCGACCTTCGTCGCGCGGCCCATCCGCTCGCGGAGGTAGTGGAGCTTGGCGCGGCGCACGCGGCCCTTCTTCTTCACCTCGATGGCGGCCACGCGCGGCGAGTGGACGGGGAAGATGCGCTCGACGCCCTCGCCCTGGACGATGCGGCGGACGGTGAAGGTCTCGCTGAGCCCTTGGTGGCGGCGCGCGATGACGATCCCGGTGAAGATCTGGATTCGCTCCTTGTCGCCCTCGACGATCTTGACGTGCACTTCCACGGTGTCGCCCACGTCGAAGAGGGGCACCTTGGCCTTCAGGAATTCCTTCTCGATCGGGTCCAGGGTCCTCATGGCGATCACCGCTCCTTTTTCTTCGACTTCTTCCGCGCGAGGTCGGGCCGTCGTCCGGCCGTCCGTTCCTCGGATTTCGTCTTCCGCCACTCCGCGATCTTCGCGTGGTGCCCGCTCACCAGGACCTCGGGCACCTTCATCCCCCGGACCTCCCGGGGCTTCGTGTAGTGCGGGTACTCGAGCCGGCCGTCCGAGAACGACTCCTCCTCGAGCGACCCCGCGCATCCGACCACGCCCGGCTGGAGGCGCCCGACGGCGTCGAGGAGCACCATCGCGGGGAGCTCGCCGCCCGTCAGGACGTAATCGCCGATCGAAACTTCAAGGGGCTTCAGCCCCTCGGAGACCCGCTCGTCGAATCCCTCGTAGTGGCCGCAGAGCAGGATCAGGCCCTTCGCCTTCGCCAGCTTCCGCGCCAGGCGCTGGTCCAGCTTCCGCCCGGCGGGCGAGAGCAGGACGAGCTCCGAGTCCGCGGCGCCGTGGGCCCGCAGGTGGTCAACCGCCCGGAATACCGGGTCGGCCATGATCACCATGCCGGGTCCGCCCCCGAAGGGCGGCGCGTCGACCTTCCGGTGCTTGTCGGTCGTGAAGTCGCGCAGGTCGACCAGCCGGATGTCCAGGGCCCCCTTTTCGCGCGCGATCTTCAGGATGCTCTCCCCGATCACGCCGGCGAACATCGCGGGGAAGAGCGTCACGACGTCGATGCGCATGGGCGGGCCCCGCCTGCGGGTCAATGATTGTAGGCAGGACCGGGCCGAAGTCAAGAACGAACGCCCCCGCAATTTGACCCCGGGCCTCGACTCGCGCCGGTTCATCCGGCTATCTTGCCGCCATGTTCACGGGCATCATCGAGCGGTCGGGGCGCGTGAAATCGGTACGGCGCACCCGGGGCGGGGCGCGGATCGCGATCGAGGGGCCCTTCGGCGTCCCGGTCGGGGCCAGCGTCGCGGTGAACGGCGTCTGCCTCACGTCGCTGGAGCCCAGGGGCCTCGTCTTCGACATGGTGCCCGAGACGCTCTCGCGCACCACGCTCGGCCATCTTCGCGCCGGAACCCGCGTCAACCTGGAGCGCGCGCTCGCCGCCGGAGCCCGGCTCGACGGCCACGTCGTCCACGGCCACGTCGACGGGACGGGTGTCGTGGAATCGCTGGCGCGGAAGGGCGGGGCGGTGACGCTGAGGGTGAAGGTTGCGCCGGCGCTGGCGGATCAGATCGTGCCGAAGGGATCGATCGCGATCGACGGCGTGAGCCTCACGGTGGTCGAATCGGCCGACGGGAAGTTCAGCGTCGCGCTCATTCCGGCCACGCTGGCGCGGACGACGCTCGCCCGGCTCCGGAAAGGCGACCGCGTCAACATCGAAACCGACGTGCTGGCGAAGTACGCCCGGCGGCGCGCCGCGTCGCGGATCTCGAAGGCCTTTCTAGCCAAGGCGGGCTTCATTTAGCCGCGCCTTCGGATTCCGGCTCGAAGCTCGACGCTTCGGGGGCTGGGAACTGGGATCGGGAAACGGGGAGCTCTACCCCTACCTCAAACCCAGCAGCGTCACCAAGGTCCGGATGTCCTTGTCCTCGAACTCAAATCCAAACCCCGCGAAGAACTCCGGATTGTCCTGGAGGCGGCTCCACCCGGCCGTCGCCTTGAACGCGAAGAGCACCTGCTTCCACCAGGCGTCGCCGTCTGGCGACCAGAGCGGCGCGGTGATGTACGCGCGCGTCATCGGCCCGTGGATGTTCTCGTCGATGTCCTCGTCGGCCACGTCCTGGTACGGCGCTCGGATGTCGAACGATGCCATGACCGGCCAGTCGCCGAGCTTGAAGTCGACGTCGACCCCGCCGCCCGGCTTGCCTTCCATCAGGCCCGCGCGCAGGCCGACGTGGTTGTCGAAGAACCAGGGGATCTTGTACATCGCGAAGATGTCGCCGACCGCCTTGAGGTCGTTATCCCCCGTGTCGATCTGCTCCTGGAATTCGATCGGGCTCGCGGAGGCGTTCAGGCCGAGGAACGTCACGCCGCCCTGGAAGTACTTGGTCTCGTCGGGCGCGATCCTCAGGTAGAGCCGCGACGCCGTCATCTCCGTGTTGCGGTACGCCCGGTAGTCGGCCCCGACGAAGACGCGCGCCTTGCTGGCGCGTCCCACGACCTGGTTGACGCTGTCGACGGCCTCCTCGGCCTTCTTCGCCAGCGTGTCCTCGCGCAGCAGCTTCCCGATCGTCCCCTTGCCCTCGGCCACGTCGGCGACGACTTTCTGGATGTCCTCGGACGCCTTCCGCATGTTCTCCAGCGTCTTCTCGACGTCTTCCGCGAGCTTCGGATCGTTCATGAACTTGCCGAGCACCCCTTGGCCGCTCGTGATCTTGTCGACGAGCTGGCGCGCCGAGGAGGCCATTGCCCTGAGGTCCCCCAGCGAGCTCTTCAATTCGTCGTAGAGCGACGGGTCGTTGACGAGCTTGCCCAGCGTCCCGGTCCCCTTGTTGACCTTCTCCGCGAGCTCGCGGAATTCCCCGACCGCCTTGAGGGCCTCGTCGAAGACCTTGGGGTCGTTGATCAGGCGCGACAGCGTGCCCTGCCCGGAGCGGATGTCCTTCATGAGCGCGCGCGTCTCGTCTGCCGTGTCCTTGATCGAGGTGAGCATGTCCTTGATGAGGTCCCTGTTTCCCGAGAGGACGTTGCCCACCTCGTCGAGGGCGCTCGGCTTCGGCGTTCCCCGGAGCTCGATTCCCTCCGCCAGGAGCGGCCGGTCGGGCGTGCCCCGGGTGATCGAGATGTGATTCCCGCCGATCAGGCTGAACGATTCGACGAAGACGGTGCAGTTGTCGTGGAGCTGGATGGCCTGGTCGAGATGGCCGACGACCCGCACACCCTTTTCTTGCAGCTCGATGATCGCCACCTTGCCTACCTTGACCCCGTCGACCTGGATGTCGTCCCCCTTTCGGAGCCCTTCGACCCTGTCGAAAACGAACTTCATCTTGACGGGCTTCGAGAACGGGTTCTTGGTCACGGCGAGCGACCCGTACAGCAGGAGCACGAAGGCCACGAAGAAGAAGAAGCCGAGCCACATCGCCTTGTTCATTTCGCCTCTTCCCGCCGGAGCGGGCCCTCCGAGTCGCCGTAGATGAACTTGGTCACCTTGGTGTCGTCCGATTTCTTGAACTCCTCCTTCGTCCCGATCTTGTGGACGCGCCCCTCGTGGAGGAGGGCGATCCGGTCGGCGATCCGGAAGACGCTCGACATGTCGTGGGTCACGACCAGGCTCGTCACCTTCAGCTTGGCTTGCAGGTCGAGGACCAGCTCGTTGATCGTCGCGGCCATGATGGGGTCGAGCCCGGCCGTGGGCTCGTCGTACAGGATGATCTCCGGCTTGCGGATGATCGCGCGCGCCAGGCCCGCGCGCTTCTTCATGCCCCCCGAAATCACGTCGGGCATCTTCTCCGCGGCGTCGGCGAGGTTGACCATCTCGAGGGTTTCCGTGACGCGCCGCCGGATCTCCTCCTCGGCGGGCCGCTCGTGCTCGCGGAGGGGGAGGGCCACGTTTTCGAATACGGTCAAGGAGTTCAGGAGCGCCGCGCCCTGGAAGAGGAACCCGATCTTCTTGCGGATCTCGCCGAGCTGGCCGTTGTTCGCGGCGAAGATGTCGGTCCCGCTGATGATCACGGTGCCCTTGTCCGGGCGCAGGAGCCCCACGATGTGCTTCAGCGTAACGCTCTTGCCGGTCCCCGAGCCGCCGATGACGCAGAGCGTTTCGCCCCGCAGGACGTCGAGCGTCAGGCCCTGGAGCACCGGCCTTCCGGAGAAACCCTTGTGGAGATCGACGAGCTGGATGATGGGGGCCCCCTCGGACGCGCCCCCGGGGATGTTCAGGGAGGGCTGGAGGCCCGCGTCGGCCGGGCCGGTCCGGATCGTCGGCTCGGGGTTCATGCGACGTCGGCTCCCATGGCGCCGGCCATCTGCACGAGCGCGTTGATGAGGTGGTCCAGGACGAGGACGAGGACGAACGAGATGACCACCGTTTTCTGCGTGGACCGGCCCACCCCGGCGGCTCCCTGGGTGGTGGCCAGCCCCTGGTGGCAGCCGACGATCGCCGTCGAGAGCCCGAAGCAGGTCGCCTTCACCAGGCCGATCCAGATGTCCCGGAACTTCAGGATCTCCTGGGCGTACGTGAAATAGACTTCGAAACCGACGTTGAAGTACGCCTTCCCGACGATGCCTCCGCCGATGATGCCGATGACGTTCACCAGAATGGTCAGGGCGATCGAGGCCGCCACGAGCGACACGACCCGGGGCATGACGAGGAACCGGATGGGGTCGATCGACATGACCTGCAGGGCGTCGATCTCCTCGGAGACCTTCATCGTCCCGAGCTCGGCCGCGTAGCTGGAGCCCATGAGGCCGGCGAGGGCGATCGCGGTCATGACCGGGCCCATCTCGCGGCACATCGAAGCGGTCACGACCCATCCGATCGTCGCCGCCTGGCCGTACTTCTGCAGTTCGACTCCGGTCTGGAAGGCGAGGATCATGCCCGAGAAGAGCGCGGTGAGGACGGTGACGGGGAGGCTTCCGTAGGTCGCGCGGAAGGACTGGTTGACGATCTCCCCGACGCGCCGGCGGAGGTCGCCGAGCGCCCGCACGGTGTCGCGCAGGAGCAGGAGGATCTCGCCGGCCGTGACGCAGGCCCGCTCGAAGACCGCCTCGGTCCGGGCGACGAGTTGTATCATGAGTTCCGGTACAACCGGCGTTTCCTCAGGATCGCCGCCACCCCCTCGGACACGAGGTACCGGACCGATTTTCCGCTCCGGATGCGGTCCCGGATCTCGGTGGAAGAGATCTCGACCAGGGGCGCGGCCACCTCCACCCACCCTCCCGTCCACGGCGGCGGCTGCGCGCCGAGGCTGCCCGGGCGCCGGAAGAGGGCGAACGTCACCAAGCGCGCCAGCTCCCGCACCCGGTGCCAACGATCGAGGTCCGCCACGGCGTCCGTTCCGATCAGGAAGTACAGTTTAGCAGAAGTCCTGTCGGAGAGGGCGCGCACGGTGTCGAAAGTGTACGAGGTGCCGCCCCGCCGGATTTCATCGTCGAGCGCCTGGAACCGGCGGTTGCCTCGGATGGCGGCCCGGACCATCGCCAGGCGGTCGCGCCCGGAGACGTACGTCTCGGCCGATTTGAGAGGGGAGACCGCGTTGGGCACGAAGAGAACCTTGTCGAGCCGGAGCTCCTCCGCCGCGCGCTCGGCGAGGATCAAGTGACCGACGTGGATGGGATTGAAAGAACCACCGAACAGTCCGTAGCGGGGCAATTCGGGTGGCATGGGGCGCTCGCCTCCTAGATTAGACCAACCCGTGACCCCGTGCTACTATCCGACTTGTGAATCTCGTCGACGGCGTGAAGAAAGGCGATCCGCTCTCCGTCAGCCGGGCCATTTCCGCGGTCGAAAACGGCGCTCCGGAGGGTCGGGAACTCCTCGACGCGCTCGCCTCGCTCGTCGGCCGCGCCGTCCGGATCGGCGTCACGGGCCCGCCGGGCGTCGGGAAATCGACCGCGATCGACGCCCTCGTCCAGGTCCTTCGCTCGAAAGCCGAGCGGGTGGGGGTCATCGCCGTGGACCCCACGAGCCCTTTCACCGGGGGCGCCCTCCTCGGCGACCGGATCCGGATGGGGAAATCGACCGAAGACCCCGGCGTTTTCATGCGATCGATGGCCACGCGCGGTACGACCGGGGGCCTGTCGCGGGCGACCCAGGATGCCGCCGACGTCCTGGACGCTTCCGGCGTCGCGCGCGTCCTCATCGAGACGGTCGGGGTGGGGCAGTCCGAGATCGAGATCGCCCGCGCCACCGATGTCACGATCGTGATCCTGACGCCCGAGTCCGGGGACGGCATCCAGGCGATGAAATCGGGGATCATGGAGATCGCCGACCTGGTCCTCATCAACAAGGCGGACCGGATGGGGGCGGACAACCTGGAGCGCGACCTGCGGGGAGCCTTCGACTTGCGGCCGAACCGGCGCGGGAAGGACATCCCGATTCTCCACTCCGAGGCATTCCGGGGAAAGGGAATTCCCGAGCTGCTGGCGGCGATCGACACGTACGTCGCCGAAAAGCGCCAGGACGGGTCTTTCGAGCGGCGCCGCGCCGAGAACATGGTCCGGCGCCTGCGCGGTCTCGCGGAGTACATGATCGAGCGCGACCTCTGGCGGGAGGACGGGGCGGCCGGCAGGCTTGAATCCCTCGCCGCGGAGGTGTTAAATCACTCCAGGTCCAGCTACCAAGCCGCGGAACTCCTCGTGCGGGAGGCCCTGGGAGGTCGATGAGCAAAGGCAACGGCGACCTCGAGAAATCCGTTCAAGGCTGGAAGGACGCGGTTTCGAAGGTCAAATCCGAGAAGCGCTCGCGGTTCCCCCTCACCGTCATCCCCGACGACCAGATTCTCTACTCGCCGCTCGATCTCAAGGACTGGGATCCCCAGCGCGACCTCGGCACGCCGGGGTCGTACCCCTTCACGCGCGGCCCCTACGAGAACATGTACCGGGGCCGGCTCTGGACGATGCGGATGTTCTCGGGGTTCGGCACGGCGCGCGACACGAACGAGCGGTTCAAGTACCTCCTCGAGCACGGCCAGACGGGGCTCTCGATCGCGTTCGACATGCCGACGCTCATGGGATACGACAGCGACCACGCGAGGTCGCGGGGCGAGGTGGGGCGCGAGGGCGTCGCGGTCTGCTCGCTCCAGAACATGGAGACGCTCTTCGACGGCATCCCGATGGCGGATGTCTCGACGTCGATGACGATCAATCCGACGGCGTGCATCCTGCTCGCCTTTTACGTCGCCTGCGCCGAGCGCCAGGGGGTGAAGCCCGACCGCCTGCGGGGCACGATCCAGAACGACATGCTCAAGGAGTACATCGCGCAGAAGGAGTGGGTCTACCCGCCCCTGCCGTCGATGCGGATCATCACGGACATGATCGCGTTCTGCGCCGAGCACGTGCCGAAGTGGAACACGATCTCGATCAGCGGGTACCACATCCGCGAGGCGGGCTCGACCGCGCTCCAGGAGCTCGCCTACACGCTGATGGACGGTTTCACGTATGTCGAATTCGGCATCAAGGCGGGGATCCCCGTCGACGCCTTCGCGCCGCGGCTCTCGTTCTTCTTCAACAGCCACATGGACTTCTTCGAGGAGATCGCGAAGTTCCGCGCGGCGCGGCGCATCTGGGCGCGCCACATGAAGGAGCGGTACGGGGCGAAGAATCCCGACAGCTGGCGCCTCCGGTTCCACACCCAGACGGCGGGGTGCTCGCTCACGGCCCAGCAGCCCGAGAACAACATCGTCCGGACGGCGGTCGAGGCGCTCGCGGCGGTCCTCGGCGGGACGCAGTCGCTCCACACGAACTCGATGGACGAGGCGCTCGCGCTCCCCTCGGAGCACGCGGTGAAGATCGCGCTGAGGACCCAGCAGATCCTGGCGCACGAGTGCGGCCTGACGGACGCGATCGATCCGCTCGCGGGGTCGTACTTCATCGAGTCGATGACGGACAAGATGGAGGCGGAGGCCGAGAAGATCTTCAAGACCATCGAGGGGATGGGCGGAATGATCCCCGCGATCGAGAAGGGGTATCCCCAGCGGGAGATCGCGCGGGCGGCCTACGAGTTCCAGAAGGCGGTCGAGGAGAAGCGGTACGTCAACGTCGGGGTGAACGAGTACGTCGATCCCGCGCCGAAGCCGATCTCGCTCCTGAAGGTCGATGCGCGGGTGGAGCGCGACCAGGTCGCCGAGCTGAAGAAGCTGAAGCGGCGGCGCGACGCGGGGGCGGTGAAGCGGGCGCTGGCGGAGATCGGCAAGGCGGCGAAAGGGAACACCAACCTGATGCCGCCCATTCTCGCGGCGGTGAAGGTGGACGTCACGCTGGGCGAGATCGTCGAGACGCTCAAGGCGGACTTTGGAGAGTGGCGCGAGCCGCCCATCTATTGGTAGGAGAGCTTCAAGCTCCGAGCTTCGAGCTTCAAGCCAGAACCCCAACGAAATGAAATCAACGACCAAGCCCAAGACGCCTCCGGCGAAAACGTCCCCGCGGAAATTCCGGGTCCTTGTCGCGAAGCCCGGCCTCGACGGCCACGACCGCGGCGCGAAGGTGGTGGCGGCGGCGCTGCGCGATTCCGGATTCGAGGTCATCTACACCGGCCTGCACCAGACGAGCGAGATGATCGTCAACGCGGCGCTCCAGGAGGACGCGGATGCGATCTGTGTCTCGATCCTCTCGGGCGCCCACATGACGCTCTTCCCCGAGATCCTCGACCTCATGAAAAAGAAGAAGATGAAAAACGTCCTCCTCTGCGGGGGCGGGATCATTCCGCCGGAGGACGCGACGGCGCTGAACAAGATGGGCGTGGGGAGGCTGTTCGGTCCGGGAACCGACACGCGGGAGATCGTGACCTACCTCAACGAAGCGCTCCCGAAAGTTCGAGGCTAAGCAGTCCCCGCTCACCGCAACTCGCGCCGATCTTCCGTCAGGGCCGCCACCGCCTGCATGCACACCGCTTCGAACGTGAGCGACCGGCACGTGATCAACGGGTCGCCCGAGATCTCGAAGCCGGCCCCCTCCATTCCCGGAGGGGGATTCTTCGCCGCGCGCAGGAGCTCCGGCACGAGCGCCCGGTCGCCGAGACGGGCCGCAACGCGGGCCGCGCCGGCCGCCAGCGCCGGATGACGCAGGGCCCGGCGGCATCCCGCCGCGACCACTTCGTCCGGGATCAGGTTGAGGAACGAGAAGGCCTCCTCGCGCAGCGCCGCCGTCCCCGCGGCCGCCAGCAGGAAATCAAGGCCGTTGTCGGACGTGACGGCCCGCCAGAAGCATTGGTCGCCGTGGCGATAGCTGCGCCCGGCGGCCACGAGGGCGCCTTCCAGCGCGATCTCGCGATCCACGAACGCCACCGCCTCCTCGGGCGTGGCGCCCATCCCCGCGAAGGCGAGCGCCGATTCCACCTCGTCGCGCGGAAGGCGCGTCAAAGCCCGGGCCGCCCGCGGTGCGAGCCGCTTGTCGAAGAGGGCGGCCACAATCGCCGATGCGCTGCCCGGCCGGGCCAGGTCCATGAGCGCCGGGAGCAGGTCGGGCCGATACTCCCGCACGAGGTCGGCCGGGAGGAGAGATTCGGTGGGGCCGCCGGCGAGCGCGCGGGCAATGATCGGATCGAGTCGCGGATCCCGCCCCAGCGCCCCGAGCAGGAGCGCGTCCGCCTCGGGCCCGCCGATCTTGATCAAGTCCCGCACCGACGGCTCGTTGCCGAGCGCCGCGAGGTCCTTCAGATTCACGCCCATCCGCTCGTAGCGCATCCGCAACGCCTCGCCATCCTCGGGCGCCTGGGTCGGCGGCATGGCGAGCGCGGCCGCCAGGGACGCGACCAGGAGCGCCGCCGCGACCGCGCGAACCGGACGGAAAGGACGCCTTTCGAAAAGGCGCGGACGCAGGTCCTTGAATTGAGCCCTTGATTCGGGCCACGCGAGGCTTCGCCAGAGATCGCCGCGCGCTTCCTTCCGATCCCGGCACCGCGCGCACTCCGCGACGTGCAGCTCCGCCTCGGGCTCCTCCGAGCAGGTCGCGTACGCCGTGATCGATTCATCCAGCGCGTCGCACGCCCCGGGGCGATCCGCCTCGATCTTTCGCCGGAGATCGCCAAACGTTGCCCTGGATTCCGCCTCAAGCGCCCGGCGGATGTCCGATTCGTCCGAGTCACTCATGCCCGCGTCCGTTCGTCTTCGAGGGTTTCCTTCAAATTCGCCATCGCGTGGTGCAGGTTCGATTTCACGGTCCCGAGCGCGCATCCCTGGAGTTCCGCGATCTCCGCGAGGCTCAATCCCCGCAGGTGGCGCAGCGTCAGGACGATCCGCTGGCGGAAGGGGAGCTTGTGGATGGCGCGCCGCAATCCCTCCGCCGATTCCGCGTCATCGGCCGCCGCGCCGGGACCGGGGTACTCCTCCGCGGGCCGGCGGGGTCCCGGCCGGAGCACGAACCGGCTTCTCCAGTTGAGCGCCGTCCGCACGGCGATCGCGTAGAGCCAGGTCGAGAATTTCCCCGCGCCGCGCCAGTCGGCGAGGGACCGGAAGGCGCGCAGGAAAGTCTCCTGGAGCACCTCGTCCGCGTCCGCCCCGTTGCCGCAGACGCCCATTCCGACCGCGAAGACCATCGCCCGATGCGCCGCGTAGAGCGCCTCCATCGCCGCGAGGTCGCCTTCCCCCGCTTCCCGGACCAGGTCCGACTCGCGCGGCATCCTCGGTTTTCTCCTGAATATGGGACACCAGGGCGGAGTAAAGGTTGCAGGGGAATCGAGAAGCCGGACGGCCAACCCGGTTCCGGTTGATCTTGTCCGGGCCCGGCGGGAACCGTATGATTCTCCGAGGAGGATCCCTATGACGCGCGCGCGCTATTACCTGGGCAACCTCTTCCCCGAGGAAGATTTCGACCAGGCCGACATCAGCCTCGGCGCCGGCACCAAGTCGATCGAGGGCCGCGTGCGCGAGGTCGAGGAAGATGCCGAGCGCGTCTGCATGGTCCTCCGCGCCCTCGTCGACGCGCTCGTCCAGCGCAAGATCATCAGCAAGCAGGACCTGAAGCGGCTCATCCTCGAGATCGACAAGAGCGACGGGCTCGTCAGCGGCGGCACCACCGTGGTCCCCGTGCGCCGCCAGGCGATGGAGAAGCCCGCGAAACCTCCCAGATCCCGGTAGCGACCCATGCGGTGGACCCTCCTCCTTCTCTCCGCGCTCCTCGTCCAGGATCCCAAGCCCGCCGACTTCCTCACGCTGAAGGAAGGCGCGGTCTGGACGTACGTCACGGGCGGCTCGGAGGGCCTGGTGAAGGTCACGGGACGGGAGAAGATCGGCGAGGTCGAGACCTTTATCCTGACGACCGAGATCGACAA
>Ga0075423_10003037_pt1 | contig 15370 bp, 13 predicted proteins | sample SoiMethybrSBSTD2_FD_80114 | JGI IMG/M metagenome (GOLD analysis project Ga0075423, IMG submission 80114) | Bulk soil microbial communities from a Populus tree surrounding site in Tennessee, USA - Soil MetaG P. TD hybrid SBSTD2 | ecosystem: Environmental > Terrestrial > Soil > Tree plantation...
ACATGATCCGCGTCAAGGACTTCCTGCGCGGGTACCCGGCGGCGCGGTTGATCGGCGCCAACTGCCCGGGCCTCATCACGCCTGGCCAGACCAAGATCGGCATCATCCCGCAGCGCATCTCGAGCCCCGGGCACGTCGGCCTCGTCTCGCGCAGCGGCACGCTCACGTATGAGGTCGCCTCGGCCTTGTCGGCGGCGGGCATGGGACAGTCGACCATCGTCGGCATCGGCGGCGACCCTGTGCTCGGGCTGACATTCCGCGACGTCGTCGAGCTGTTCGAGAAGGACTCCGCGACGACGCACCTGGTCCTTATCGGTGAGATCGGCGGCAGCGACGAGGAGCACGCCGCCGAGCTGCTTGCGAAAGGCACCCGTCTGAAGGCGGTGGCGTTCATCTCCGGCCGGACCGCGCCCGAAGGCAAGCGGATGGGCCACGCAGGCGCCATCATTTCAGGCAACCGTGGCACCGCGAAGAGCAAGGAAGAGGCTTTCCGCAAGGCCGGCGTCGAGGTCGCGGAGACCACCGACGAGATCGTGGGGATGCTGAAGTGAGCTCCCTGCCGATCGCGGTGACGCGTGCGCAGGCCGCCGACCGCTTCCGCGACCTCGGCATCCTTGCCGTCGTCGCCGCGTGGCTGGTGTACACGCGGGTCTTCTGGGTGCTCAAGGCCGCGCACCTGACGCTGCCGCCGTGCCCTTTCTACACGCTGACCGGGCACCCATGTCCGTTCTGTGGAGGAACCCGCTCTTTCGCGTACATGTGGGAGGGCGACATCTCCGACGCCGTCCGGCTCTACCCGCTGGGCCCCGCGATGTTTGCCGCCTCGGTGTTCGGCGTCGCGGGCCTCGCCGCCGGGATCGTCACCGGCCGGACCTGGACGTCGCGGCTCAACGAAAAGCAATGGGCGGCCATCGGCATCGGCGTGGCGAGCGCGATCCTCTTCAGCTGGGCGCTCAAGGTCTTCGTCCTCGGCAACTAGCCCGACCATTCGCACCCTGGGCCCCGACGACTGGCAGACGTATCGACGCGTCCGGCTCGCGGCTCTGCAGGAGGCGCCATACGCGTTTGGCTCGACGTATGAGCGGGAGATCAAGGCGCCGGAGTCGACGTGGCGGCATGGCCTCGAGATGCGCACCCGGTTCGTCGCCGAGATCGGTGGCGAAGTCGCGGGGACTGTGAGCGGGGGCGACGGCAAGACCTCTCGCGCCGCCGCGGTCACGGCGATGTGGGTCGACCCGCGCTTCCGGCGCCAGGGTGTCGGAGACCTGCTGCTGACGACGGTTCTCGAATGGGCTCGGGCGGATGGCTACCGCGAGGTCTTCCTCTGGGTGACCGAAGGGAATGAGAGCGCCGAGCGCCTCTACGTCAAGCATGGTTTTGCGCGCACGGGCGAGACCGAAGAGGTCCGGCCCGGCCAGTTGGAGTTCGAGCTGTCTAAGACCCTTCGATGAACCTGGTGACGATCGGATAGACGTAGTCGACGCGCTGGCCGGCGTTGCCCGGATCGATGAGGTCATGCGTGAGACCGTCTGAGGCGGGGAACTCGAACGTCTCCACCGCGGCGCCATGCTTGCGCCACGAATCGACCAGGCGATACGTGAACCGGTTGTCGAGCCGCGGCTCGCCCGCGTTGGTGACGACCACGATCGAGCGCGCCTTCGGGGGCGCGCTGTGCGCGGACCTGACCAGCAGCCGGCCGGCGTCGAACAGCGCGGCGTATGCGTGGGTCGCGAATCGCGGGTAGCCGTAGGGCGGGCCGAGCGAGTCCTTGAGGTCGTCGTTCCACCACATGTAGAAGTTCGGGATCCGCTTGGCGACCACGCTCAGCGCTGTCAACGCCGGTCCCGGAATCGGCTTGAGGCCGAGCATCGGTGCGATCAGCACCGCCCGCTCGATCCCCTCGCGTGCCTGGGCGAGGTAGCCGGCCAGGATCGCGCCCAGCGAAAGCCCGGCGATCGTCAGTCGGTCACCGAGACCCGCACCAATCTCCGCCGAGCGGTTGGCCACTTCGAGGAGGTCGTCGACCTTCAGCTCCGCGATCGACGTGTTCAAGCGATCGGTGTAACCGTGGCGCGGGTAGCGGGGGATGACGACGTTCCAGCCCCGCTCGTGGAACTGGCGCCCGAGCGTGTCGAACTGCTGCGGGCAATTGGTGAAGCCGTGGAGCAAGACGAGCGACCGCTCCACACGCCGCCCGTGGGTGTAGACGCGGCTGTGGCACAGAGGATTGACGTCGGGCCCGTCAAGCCGCTGAAGGCCCTCGGCTATTCGTATCGCGTCCGAGTAGTCATGCAAGATTGATTCGATGGATTTTGCACTGACGCCGGAGCAGCAGGCGATCCGCGACACCTGCCGCGACTTCGCGCGCGAGGTCGTCGCGCCCGCCGCCGAAGAGCTCGACCGCAACCACAAGTTCGGCTACGACGTCGTCCGGCAGATGGGCGAGCTGGGCCTGTTCGGGCTGCCCTTCTCGGAGGACGTCGGCGGCGCCGGCGCCGATTTCCTCTCTCTGTGCCTGGCGATCGAGGAGATCTCGCGCGCCGATGCCGGGGTCGGTATCACGCTCGAGGCCGCTGTCTGCCTTGGCTCGGCTCCGATCTACGAGTTCGGGACGGCCGAGCAGAAGGAGCGCTGGCTGCCCGACCTGGTCGCCGGCCGCAAGTTGTGGTCGTTCGGCTTGACCGAGCCTGAGGCCGGCTCCGACGCGGGCGCCACCAAGACGCGCGCCGAGCAGCGCGACGGCAAGTGGGTCATCAACGGCGCCAAGCAGTTCATCACCAACTGCGGCACCGACATCTCGGCCGGCGTGACGATCACGGCCGTCACCGGCCGCGCGAAGGACGGCGATTCCGAGATCAGCGCGCTGATCGTGCCCACAGGGACGCCGGGCTACCACGTCCTCGAGTCCTATCGGAAGCTCGGGTGGCACTCGTCAGACACGCATCCGCTGAGCTTCGAGGACTGCGAGGTGCCGGCGGACAACCTGCTCGGCGAGCGGGGTGGTGGCTACCGGCAGTTCCTGCGCACGCTCACCGGCGGAAGGATCGCGATCGCCGCGCTGTCCGTGGGTGTCGCGCAAGCATGCCTCGACGCGGCGCTGTCATATGCGAAGGAGCGGCACGCGTTCGGCGAGCCCATCTCCAAGCACCAGGCGATCCAGTTCAAGCTCGCCGACATGGCGATGGAGACCGAGCTCGCGCGGACGATGGTCTACCGCGCCGCGACCGCGTACGGCAACGAGCGCTCAGAGACCACCGACGAGGTGCGGATGCTGGCGGCGATGTCGAAGCTCTACGCGTCGGAGGCTTCCAAGCGGGCGGCCGACAACGCCATCCAGATCCACGGCGGGTACGGCTTCATGGAGGACTATCCCGTCGCGCGCTACTGGCGCGACGTCAAGGTCAACGAGATCGGCGAGGGGACGTCTGAGGTCCAGCGCATGCTCATCGCTCGTTTGCTGGGGGCCTGACACCAACTTCGGCTTAGCATCTCCATGAGGAATGGCCGTCTCCGACGCTTCTAGCTCCGCCAGGCAGGCCGGGACCAGCGAGCGCCGGCCGCTGACAGTCCTTTTCGCGGACCTCGCTGGTTCGACGGCGATCGCCGAGCGCATGGACCCGGAGGACTGGACCACGCTCGTCGGCGAGGCGTTCGGCTGCCTGAACCACACGGTCGACCGCTACGGCGGGACCGTCGCTCGTCTGATGGGCGATGGAGTGCTTGCCTTCTTCGGCGCTCCGGTCGCGCACGAGGACGACCCTGCTCGTGCGGTGCGGTGCGGGCTCGACATGGTGAAGGCCATCGAGGACCTTGCCTCCTCCCGTAAGACCGGGGAAGCCGCCGACCTCCGCGTTCGAGTCGGCATCAACACGGGCCCAGTGGTCGTCGGCGTCGTCGGCACGGACAAGGCCAGCGAGTACACAGCGATGGGAGACACGGTCAACGTGGCGGCGCGCATGCAGGCGAGCGCAAGGCCCGGCAGCGTGCTCGTGACCGCGGCGACCCACCGCTTCGTGGCGCCGCTCGTGGAGGCGGTCGACGTGGGGCTTCTCGAGCTCAAGGGCAAGACCGACTCCGTCCGCGCATACGAGATCACGGCCATCAAACGCGGAGCGGTGCTCACGAGGGGCCTCGCCGGCCTTCACTCACCGCTTGTCGGCCGTGACGCCGAGATCAAGCGACTCGAGCAGGCGTTTGCCATCGCCCGCGCCGGCCAGGGTCGCTTCGCCTGCATCCTCGGCGAGCCGGGCATGGGCAAGAGCCGCCTGCTCGCGGAGCTTCGCCCGCGGGCCGAGAATGTTGAGCCGTCGGTGCGGTGGGTCGAGGGACGGTGCTTGACCTACGGCGAATCGCTGCCTTACCACCTGGTCCTCGACCTGGTGCGTTCGCTGATCGGAGTTACCGCCGCAGCCGACGAGAACCAGGTCGCGGAAGCTCTCGAGCGCTTCCTTCGCGACGTCGTCCCAGCGGAGTGGCGCGAGATCTATGCCTATCTAGGTCACCTTCTCTCGATCCGGCTGGACGCGGAGATGCAGGCGCGCCTTTCAATGCTGGAGATCGAAACGGTCAAGCGCTACGTCTCTTCGCTGGTCGCGGTGCTGCGCGCGGCGAGCGCGCGGGGACCCATGGTCGTCGTCTGCGACGACGTTCACTGGGCGGACACGTCATCGGTCGAGGTGCTGCAGACGGTCATGCCGTCGGTGGCCGGGCTGCCGGTCCTCTTCATCCTCTGCACCCGGCCGGAGCGGACTTCGGCCGGCTGGCGCCTGGTGGCGGCCGCGCGTGACGTGTTCGGCGATTCCCTGACCGAGGTTCGTCTCGAACCTCTCTCGATGGACGCAAGCCGTGAGCTCGTTTCGAACTTGCTGACGATCGAGTCGCTTCCCGCCGAGACGCGTGACCGCATCCTGGCGCGCGCCGAGGGCAATCCCTTTTTCGTGGAAGAGGTCATCCGCATGCTGATCGACAGCGGGGCCATCGTGCGCGAGTCCGACCGTTGGGTCGCCACCCACAACGTCGCGCAGGTCGAGATCCCCGAGACCATTCATGGGCTGCTGCTCGCCCGCATCGACCGTCTGCCTCAGGAAAGCAAGCGGACGCTGCGCGTGGCGTCGGTCATCGGGCGCCAGTTCGCGGTCACGGTCCTCGAGCGGCTGCTGGAGCCCGGGAAGCAATGAGCGCGCGCGCCGAGCTGGGAACGCTGGAGGCAAGCGGCCTCATCCAGGTCGCGACGCTGCAGCCTGAGCTGGAATACCTGTTCCGGCACGTGCTGGTCCAGCAGGCCGCCTATGCGTCGCTGCTCAAGCAGGACCGCAAGGCCCTCCACCTTGCGGCGGCCGAGGCGATCCTTGCCCTGCATCCGGAGCGGGAGCAGGAATTCGCGGCAGTCATCGGCATGCATCTGGAACAGGCGGGCGACGCTGCGCGCGCCGGGCGGTACCTGATCCTGGCCGGCGACCATGCCCTGGAGCGTTTCGCCAACCGTGAGGCGCTTGGGTTCTTCGTCCGCGCGGCAGAGCTGGCGGGTGACGCGAATCCCGAACTGCGCCTGAAGGCTGCGATCGGAGCCGCCAGGGCCGGATGGACCTACAACTCCACCGGCGCCGACATAGATCGACTCGAACAGGCTCTGGCCGGCGCCGCGGAGGCCGATCCGCTCCTCGTCACCGAGGCGTACTTCTGGATCGCGTTCCTGCGCAGGCAGCGCGGTGAGTCTCCCGAGTCGAGCGCTGAGCTGAGGCACGCGCTCGAGCGCGCCGCCGAGACGGGCAAGTCCCTGGGCGATTCCACCGTCGCCGCTCTGCCCAAGGCGCTCATGGGCTCTTTCATCGCCTTCATGGGCAACCTCCGTGAGGGCGCTCAGGAAATGCGCTCGGCACTGGACGTGATCGAGAAGCAGGGAGACGCGGTTTCCATAGCGATGGTGTCGGACTTCCTCGCCATGAGCTACGCCCGCCTGGGCCAGTTCGACGACGCGGAGCGAACCATCGCGCGCGCCGAGCAGTCCGCCGGCAGCGGCGATGCGATCGCGCGTGTCGACGTCGACATCTCCAAGGCAGTCGTGCTGCTGGAGCGTGGCGAGGCGGAAAAGGCGCGAGTTCAGGCAAGCGTGTGCTCGCAGCGGGCGGAGGACCTCGGTGCCTTCGCGTGCGTCGTAGCGGCGAACACGATGTTCGGCGCGGCGAGCCTGGCGCGCCAGGATGCTTCGGGCGCCAAGCCGCCGCTCGAGCGTGGAAGCGAGCTCTCCGAGGTCACGAACATGGCAGCGATGCGCACCCTCATCCAGGGTCTCCTCGGATCGACGCGGGCCGCGCTCGGCGACATGCCCGGCGGCGTCGAGGGATGGGACGCGGCGCTCGATAACGCGCACTCGATGGGCGACCGCTACGGCGAGGCGCAGACGTTGTGGGGCAGAGGTCGCACCTACGCGCGCAACAAGGAGTGGTCGACAGCCCTGCCGGACCTCGACCGCGCGGTGACGCTGTTCGAGGAGATGGAGGCGCGTCCGTCACTGGCTCGGGCCCTCCACGACCGGGCCGAGGTGCTGCGGGGCCTGGGTCGCGTGTCGGAGGCTGAGGTCGACGAGAAGCACTCCTCGACGCTGGGCCAGGAGTTGGGCCTCCGTGACATGCCTTTCGGCCGGGGCTGAGCCCTCCGTTACGGCCGCCGGAGCATCAGCTCGCGGCGGTTGGTGACCTCCATCTTCCGATAGACGCGCATCAGGTGCGTCTCCACGGTCTTCTGCGAGATGAAGAGCTTGCGGCCGATGTCCCGGTCGGAAAGACCCATCCGTGCCAGCGCGGCGACGCGGCTCTCCTGCGGTGTCAGGTGCGAGGGATCGCGATGCTGTCGGAAACGTCCGCCGCTGATGCCCATCTCGAGCCTCGCCTGCGCCTCGAGCCGGCCGCTTCCGGTCGCCTGAGCCGACTCGTACGCGAGGCCGAGCGGGCCGCGCGCCGCGCGCACCCGGCCCTGGATGCGGAGCAGCCGGCCCCTCGCCAGAAGCGCCTCGATGGTCATCGGTCGCGCCGGCAGCTCGTCGAGAATCCGGATCGCCTCGTCATATCCGTTCTCGGCCGCGGCGATGTCTCCCGCGCCTTCCGCGATGCGTGCCCTGCCCAGAGCCACCATTGCATGCGGATGTCGGGCCGTCACCGCGGCTGCGCCGCGCTCGAGCCACTCGAGAACGCGCCGCGCGGCCTCCGGGCGGCCGGCAGCCACGTGGGCCGCGATCGCCGGCGCGCCCCATGGAATCGTTGAAGGATCGACGACTCCCGCCGATGCAACCCCTTCCTCGACGCGCTCGAACAGCTCCGAGGCGCGCGAGGCGCGCCCACCTTCCAGCTCGAACAGGGCCGCGAGGTGATCGAGGGTGATCCTCAGCATCGCCGGCGCCCCGCGGCCGGCGGCCTGGTCCTGCGCGCGCCGCAGCCTCTCGATGCCGGCTGAAGTCTGCCCCGACTCGAAAAGTACCTCGGCGTTGACCGCCTCCGCCCACGCCGCGAGCCCGGGCGCGCGCTCGGCCGCCTTCATCCCGACACTGGCCAGCCGCAGTGCTTCGTCGATTCGCCCGCGCTGAAGCAGCTGGCTCGCGCGCGCGGTCGCGAGCGCCGCCACGGCCACAGGAAGCTCGAGTCGCTGAGCGGAGGCGAACAGCGCCTCGAATGCCGCGTCCGCGTCTCTGTACAGCTCCGCCAGGTGGGCTGTGTGAAGGCACACGCCCAGGATTCCCCAGCCCCACAAGAGCGGGCCGATCTCGTCGGCGGGGCCGCGCGCCATCTCCCGTGTGAGGGAGGCAATCAGCGGCAGCCCGCCTGCGTCGCCCGTCTCGTACTGGCAGCACGCGAGGATCGCGGCCGCTGCGGTGACCAGTCGCTGGCTCGGCCGCCTGGCGAACTGCGCCGCCGTCGTCGCGAGCTCCAGCGCGGCTCGCGGGCCGCGTGTGTAGAGCGCGATCGCCGCCTGGTCGATGCGGGCGCGCGCGGCAGTGTCCGCGTCACCGGCCCTTTCGGCGCCGCGCGCCGCGACTTCCAGCTCCTGCTCCGCCTCGTCGACCTCGCCCCGGACGAACAGCGTTCGTGCGGTCCAGCGCCGGGCGAGATTTGATTCGTCGTTGCCGTTGCGGTGGCGCGTGAGGCTCCTGAACAGACCGAGGGCGTAGCCGTGATCGCCCGCGGCCAGGCTCACCTGGCCGAGCAGAAGCTTGAGACGAGGCCGGCTGCCGTTCGCGGCCATAGCCACGGCGCCCTCGAGGTAGCGGCGCGCCACGGATACGTCGCCTCCCGCGAGCGCGACCTGGCCCGCCTCGGCAAGCACCTCCACCGCCGCCGGATCGCCCGCGGCCTCCGCGAGCATCGCATGCTCTGCGGCCTCGGAGACGGTGACGCCGTGGTCGAGCAGCGCCCGCATTGCATACAGATGCAGCTCCGCCCGCATGGTGGGACCCAAAGACGCGTACACGACCTGGCGCACCAGCGGGTGCGCAAAACGCGCCTCGGGTGCCGTCGCAGGTTCGAACAGGCCGGCCTGGAAAAGAGCCTCGAGCGCGGCGCGCGCCCGTCCCGCCTCGATTCTGGCCGTGCGCACGGCGAGCGCGGGCCGGAAGCGCTCGCCGAAAACGCTCGCCGCCGCCGCCACCGCTCGGAGATCGTCGGCATCGCCGACGAAGCGAGCCACCAGCTCACGGACGTCCGAACGCCGCCAGCGTTCGATCGGAGCTGCAACCTCACGCCCTCCGCGTTGATGGAGGGCGAGCTCGTGCACCAGCAGCGGGTTTCCGCGCGTCTGCTCGAGGATTGCCGCGACATCCTCGGGTGAGGCGGCACGGCCGGTCCTCTCCTCGAACAACGAGGCGACGCCGCCGCCGTCGAGCCTCGTCAGTCGCAGGACCGACTGCTCTCCGCCTGGAAGCCTCGCCAGCATCTCGCCGGCCACGGGGGGCCAGCTGCGGAAGCTGCCGACGATCGCGACCGGCATCCGTTCCAGGCGTCGCCAGAGAAACGCAAGCAGGGCGAGTGACTCCGCGTCCGCACAGTGGAGATCGTCGACCACGATCAATACAGGCTGAGTGGCGGCCGCTGACTCGAGGAAGTGCAGCGCGTGCTGGTAGGCATCCGCCGGCGCCGTCTTGACCGTTGCGGTAAGGGAGCCGTTGGGCTCGGGGAGCTCGCGCGAAGCGAGCGTGCGGAACACCTGGCCGAACAGGCCGAACGGAACCCTCGTCTCGACGGCGTCGGCCTGTCCCCAACCCACCCGGAAGCCGCGCGCGAGGTCGCGACGCACAACATCGAGCAGCGCCGACTTGCCTGCGCCAGGCTCCCCGGCGACGAAAAGGCCACCACCCTTACCGGCGGTCGCGCTCGCGAGCAGATTCGCGAGGGCGACACCGTCCTCCCTCTCCCACATGGGGACGGCGCGAGCCTAATGCACGCCCGGCGAGTGTGGCGAACAAATCAGGGAAATCCCTGACGACCGATGTCGCCGCGTTGACTACCGTGCGAGTCGGGCGCGAGCCCGGCAGGGGAGAAGAGGAGGGCGTAGCGGTTGCCGTGAAGCTGAGACCTTTGTCAGTCGCGGCGTGGTTGTTGGCGTTGCTCGCGTTCGGTGTCGCGTGGTCGCAACTCGCGCCCGCGGCCCTGCTCGGGTCGACGACGTACCTGAGCGCTTACGGCAACAGCATGCTGCCGTACCTGCGTGGCGGTGACCTCGTCGTCGTCCGCCCGGCCCCTGAATTCAGGGTCGGCGACGTAGTCGCCTACCACAACCCGCTCCTGGAGAACGAGCTCGTGCTTCATCGCGTCGTCGGCTTCGACGGCACGCGCCTGGTCATGAAGGGCGACCACAACACGTGGCTCGACGAGTACCGTCCGTCGTCTCGCGACGTGGTCGGCAAGGAGTGGTTCCACGTCGAGGGAATTGGCTCGGTCATCGGACGGCTCCGCGACCCATCGAACGGCGCCCTTCTTTTCGGCGTTGCAGGGCTCTTCGCGATCGGTGCCCCAGGCTCGCTGACCAACTGGGTCCTCGGCCAGCGGCAGCGCCGGCGCATGGGCCCGATGCGGCGCCGCAAGTCTCGGCGCCCCGTGACGCCAGGTCTTTTGAGCGCGCTGGCCGTCGCCCTCGCGGTCAGTGTCGTCGGCGCGATCGGATTCGGTGCGGCCTACGCATACGCGTCGCGCCAACCGGCCGGCGTGACTCGTGGGGTCGGCGTCGCCTACACCCAGGCTGCCTCTTATGGGTGGAGCGGGACCGCGCAGGCCGGCGCGGTATATCCCAGCGGCAGATTCGGGACCGGTGATCCTCTCTTCTTGAAGCTCGCACGGAAGATGCAGGTGCACTTCACTTACGCCATCACTTCGGCTGAGCCCGTGGCGGCTGCGGGCACCACGTCGATGACCGCCAAGGTGCTGAGCACCCAGACCGGATGGAGCCGCACCGTGGAGCTGCTGCCTGCGACGCCCTTCAGCGGCAGCAAGGTGGACATCACGGGCACGCTCGACGTCGGGAAGCTCCTCGCCATGGCACAGGCCTATGAACGCGCCGTCGGGTTGCGCGCCGACAACCTCGAGGTCACGGTGGTGGCGCACGTCAAGGTGAACGGGAGGATCGGCGGCGTGGCGATCGACAGTGAGGTCGCCCCGGTGCTCCCGTTCGAGCTGGACTCCACCGTCCTCATGTTCGACAAGACCGCGCAACCGGACCTCGGGGTGCCTGGCCAGGCGGCCTCCCTCTCCAGCACCCTCGGGGGAAGTGGGCCGCCGACTGAGCAGGACCGCGTACGAGCAGTGCTCTCGCCCCAGCTCGCTGGCACCGTGATCAAGCAAGTCCTGGTCCCGAACCAGGTTTCCGCGTTCGGGCTGTCGGTCGGCGTGGCCGGCGTCGTGACGTGGTCTCGCCTGGGACTGCTTCTCTTCGGGGGCGCCGCGCTCTTCTCGCTGTTGCTCGTCCTATGGACGCTGCGCGGGCGTGACGAGGCGGCCTGGATCGAGGAGCGATACGGATCGCACCTCGTCCCGGTCGGCGCCATCGCGGCGTTGCGAGATGAGGGAGCGATCGAAGTTACATCCATGGCGAGCCTGGTCCGGCTCGCCGAACGTCATGACCGGATGATCCTCCACGAGGAGAAGGCGCACGACCACGTCTATGCCCTCCACGACGGAGAGCTCTTCTACTTCTACCGGACCCGATCGCCGGTTCCACAAGCTTCGAAAGTCTCAGGAGTTGGTTGATCCGGCTCGCCCGCCGTCCGCGTGTGGTCGTGCCCGCCGTCATCGCCGTCTGGCTCCTGGCGGTCGGCGTGGCGCTGACCGCGGCCAACGTCCTGCCCATCACTCACGCCGGCTCGGTCAGCGTCTCGCTACCTGAATCCCTGCTGGCGGCAAGCATCCGCATCGAGCCCGAAACCGTCGCTTCCGGCGCCGAGGGACAGCTGACCGTGTTCGTGACCCTTCCGGGCCCGCACGTTGGCGGCGAGATCCTTCCGTCGACGGTCGAGATGTGCCTGCTGCGGCGTTGCGTGCCCGGCAACGGCGCCTCGCATGTCGAGGGCAACGGCGCTTTCCAGGCAAAGTTCGACAGCGATGCGGTGAAAAGCGTCCTGTATCAGGCGCGCGGCGTGGTGACGTTGACGGTCGACGGCCAGCTCGCGGTGTCGCCCGGACGGTTCGAGGGAAGCGACTCGGTCAGGGTCATCTAAAGATCAGGGAATGTCCTGACGACCGCCTCCTCGACTGCGCCTAGCGTCCACGCTGAGCCGTCAGCTTTTTTTAAGAGAAGGGAGGTTGTCATTGAGGAGATTGGCTCTCTTCCTGATGCCGCTAGGCATCGGGGCAATGCTCGTCGTGGGCGCCTACGGTTTCATGGCCCACAACAACGTCTCCGCGCAGGCGATCGGCGCTGGGCGAAACGATGTGCAGGGCTACGACGTAACGCTCACCCACGTCGACTACGTCATTCCGCCGTTCAACTACATCTATCACGTCCAGTTCACGATGGACCCGGCGCCGCACACCGTCCAGGTGTGGTTCGACGGCGGGAGCGGCACTCTGTACACGAACCAGGGCACAAGCCCCGCGTGCATCGTGACGAGCAACCTCGTCGACTGCTACATCCATGAATCTGATGTGACCACGACCGCGATGCATGTCGCGGGTGCGGACTAGGCGGGAGAGGAAAGAGATGCGAAGACTGATTCTTTTCCTCGCTCCGCTCGGAGTGCCCGTGATCCTGGCCGGCGGTGCGTTTGCGTTCATGGGCGCCAACAACGTGCCCGTGACCCACGCCGGGACCGGACAGGGTGAGATCACCGGCTACAACGTCACCAACGTCACGTACTCGATCGACGGTCCAAGCAACAAGTTGACGGGGATCGACTTCGACCTCGACGGGCCGGCGACCGACATAAGCGTGCAGTTCGAGCACGGCTCGGGGGCGTGGTACGGCGTCAGCCATGGCGGCTGCACCGTCACCCCGATCACGGGCGGTACGCATGCCCACTGCAACCTGAACGAGCCGCTCGAAGCGGTCGACGGGTTGTTGGTCTCCGCCGAGCAGTTCATCTGATCGGCTGACCTCGTTGGTTGGCGGCCCGTCGTGAGGCGGGCCGCCGATCTCTTCTTATCTAGCGATAAACCCCGTTGTGCCCGAGGCTGTGCGCCCCGGCGTTCGGGAAGTACGTAAGGCCGTGGTCCTGGACCCCGACCGGGATCTTCGCCACAACCTTTCCGGTCGTGGTGTCGAAGACGTAGACGGTCGCGTTGTAGCGGCCCGACGCCCACAGTCGCGTGCCGTCCGGGTTGAGCTGGAGCATGTCGGGACTCCCGCCGCCCGGAATCCACCACTTCCCGACGACCTTGCGCGTCGCGAACGAGATCACGGAGATCGAACCTTCCAGCCGGTTCGAGACGTAGAGGAACTTCGTGTCGCGAGAGACCTGCAGGCCGTGCGCGCCCTTGCCGGTGGGGATGAACTTGATCACCTTCATCGCCACCGGGTCGATGATCGACACGCCCATCGTGCCCTGGTTGGTCACGTAGAACACGGTCCCGTCCGGCGAGAGCTTCACGTCGATCGGGAGCCCGCCGACGTTGACGTAGCCCACCAGCCGCATCCTCTTGACGTCCACCTTGGCGACGACGCCCGAATACTCGGTCGAGATCATGAGGTAGCTGCCGTCGGCGCTGAAGTCCATGTGGTCCGCGCCCGGCCACGGTATGCCGACCGTGCCGAGCAGCCTCCAGCCATGCCGCCAGTCGCGAAACTCGATGCGCTGCAGACGCTCGACGACGTCGATCGCCTTGGTGCCGTCCGGCGTGAAGTACAGGTTGTAGGGGTACGGGATGTTGATGGTCCCCGACGGCTTTCCGGTGTGGATGTTGATCACCGTCAGGCTGCTCGAGCCTTCGTTGTCGACGTAGAGCGCGCTCATGTCCCACGCCGGCGCGATGTGGTGCGGGATGCTGCCCACCCGGAAGTGACCGATGACCTTGTACGTCTTGGGATCGATCACGTCCACGGTTCCGGCGCCGCTGTTCGGGACGTACACGCGCTGCGGGATGTCGCACAGCGGACAGGGAACAACGCCCGACATCGTGCTTGCGTAGACGTTGAAGGGGGGCGCGGGCAATGCCGTCGGCAGCACGTCAGGCGGCGCGAACACGCGGCCGTTCTCGTCGATCGGATACTCGGCCGAGCCGGTGTTCGAGGGCGGCGCGGTCCACACCACGGCCGCGACGACCGCGACAGGGCTGACGATGATGATCACGAGCAGCGCCGAGAAGAGGATGCGCGCGAGCCGCGAGTGAGCGGCCCGGGATAGGAACGCTACCCGGCGATCACTCGTCGGGGAGGTCTTCAAGCTTCGGGGTCAGCTCGCAAACCCATCTGCCGTCGTCGAGGCGGCGGATGAAACGCGCATAGCCCTGGTTGCGCGCGACGTTCAAGAACTGCTCCTGTGTGATCAGAGTTCGCAGCCGCGCGAGGTCGGCGTAGGTGTTGTCGCGCATGATGCCGCCGACGACGCCGGCGAGCTCACGCCACTGGCCTTCAGAGAGTGGCTCCCCGTACCCCGCGATCGTGACCAGAAGCGCGGCCGTGGCGCCCGTGATGGTCTCGGGCAGGATCTTCTCGCCTTTTGCCCGCTGGATGATCTCGCGGCCGGTGCTGATGATGTCGGCGATGCGGTCTCGCCGCACACCGATGATGTCGCGACCGCTGCCGACGGTCGTGCCTTCCAGGTATCGCGGCCCAGCGTCCATTGTCAAGCCCACTATTCTAGTTAACGCTTCACGTGGATCTCGAACTCGCACCGGAGCACGCGAGCTTTCGCGCGGCGGTGCGCGAGGTGGCGGACGGAGCCGTCAAACCGCTTGCCGCCGAAGTCGATCGCGACCACCGCTTCCCCGACGAGGCGGTCCGGGCCGCCACCGAAGCCGGGCTCATGGGGGTCCTGATTCCGCGTGAGTACGGCGGCGCCGGACTCGACGCGCTGGCCTTTGCGATCTGCATCGAGGAGCTGGCGATGGCGTGCGCCGCGACCGCGGTCATCGTGGACGTGCACACCAGTGTCGGCACCGAGCCGATCCTTCTCTTCGGCGACGAGGAGCAGAAGAAGCGATGGCTGCCGCGGCTGGCGACAGGCGAGCTGCTCGGAGCTTTCGCGCTGACCGAGCCTTCGTCTGGCTCGGACGCTGCTTCGCTGAAGATGACCGCGCGCCGCAATGGCGGCGACTACTTGCTCAACGGAACCAAGGTGTTCATCACGAACATCGGACGGGCCGGCCTGTATGTCGTCTTCGCCCGGACCGGACCCGATGAGCGCGCCGCGGGTGTGACCGCGTTTCTCGTCCCCGCCGATGCCAGAGGAGTGCGCGTCGGCCAGGTCTTCGACAAGATGGGGCTCAACGGCTCACCGACAGGCGAGCTCGTCCTCGAAGACGTGGTCGTTCCTGAGGAGAACCGCCTGGGCCGCGAGGGCCAGGGTTTCACGGTCGCAATGCGCGCGCTGGATTCGGGGCGGATCGGGATCTCCGGCCAGGCGCTGGGCATCGCGCAGGCCGCGGTCGATGAGTCACGCGAGCTGATGCGCGAGCGCGGGCATGAACAGGGTGACGAGTTCTCGCTCGCCGACATGGCGACCCGCGTCGAGTCGGCGAGGTTGCTCGCCTACCACGCCGCCTGGTTGTGCGGCCGTGGCAGGCCGTTCACGCGCGAGGCGTCGATGTCGAAGCTCCACTGCACCGACACCGCGATGCAGGTCGCGCTCGACGCACTTCAGATCGCAGGCGAAGACGGCGCCATCCAGGGCAGCCCATTCGAGCGTCACGTGCGCGACGCCAAGGCATTGCAGATCTATGAAGGGTCGAACCAGGTC
>Ga0075423_10003038_pt1 | contig 15370 bp, 12 predicted proteins | sample SoiMethybrSBSTD2_FD_80114 | JGI IMG/M metagenome (GOLD analysis project Ga0075423, IMG submission 80114) | Bulk soil microbial communities from a Populus tree surrounding site in Tennessee, USA - Soil MetaG P. TD hybrid SBSTD2 | ecosystem: Environmental > Terrestrial > Soil > Tree plantation...
GTCACGGCCAACGGTGACGGCAGCTACTCGATCGACAACGTCGCCGGGCCGGACGAGTACAGCAACGGCGTCCGGGACGGCGTCTATACCAACGCCGTCGCCGCCACCGCCCTTCGCAACGCGACCAGGGCGGCCCAGATCCTGGGCGAGGCCGCGCCGGCGCAGTGGACCACCATCGCCGAGCATCTCCGGATGCCCTTCGACCAGCAGCGGCAGATCTTCCTGCAGTACGACGGCTACAACGGAACGCTGATCAAGCAGGCCGACACGGTGCTGCTCCTGTACCCGGTGGAGTGGCCGATGTCGGCGGAGGTGGCCGCCCGCACGCTGGACTTCTACGCCGACCGCACCGACCCCGACGGCCCGGCCATGACCGACTCGGTCCATGCGGTCGACGCCGCCCAGATCGGCGAGCCAGGCTGCGCGACCCATACCTACCTGATGCGCGCGGTCAAGCCGTTCATCCGCGACCCCTTCGCGCAGTTCGCCGAGGCCCGGGGATCGAAGCCCGGCGCCCAGGACCCGCTCGCCGGCGCTCCCGCCTTCAACTTCCTGACCGGGGAGGGCGGGTTCGCCCAGGTCTTCACCAACGGCCTGACCGGCCTGCGCTGGCGAGCCGACCGGGTGCACCTGGACCCCATGCTGCCGCCGCAGCTCGGCCGCGGCGTCACCCTGAAGGGGCTTCACTGGCAGGGCCGCACCTTCGATGTCTCGGTCGGTCCTGACACCACGAAGGTCTCGGAGACCGCGGGCCAGCCGTTCACGGTCGAGTCGCCACAGGCGACGCAGGTGGTCTCTGGTGGCAACTCGCTGACTCTCAAGACACGCCGCCCCGACCTGGTGCCCACCGACAACGCCGCTCGGTGTCAGCCAACCCAGGCCTCCTCCGAGGAGGCGGGCATGTACTCCGAGGCCGCCGTCGACGGCAGCGTGGCCACCATCTGGGTGCCCGACGACGTCAGCGGCAGCCTGCAGGTCGACCTGGGCGGGAGGCTCCAGATCTCCCGGATCGCGCCGCACTGGACGGATGCGCTGCCGAGCACCTACCAGGTCCTGGTCTCTGCCGACGGCATCCGCTGGACGCCGGCGCCGCCTGCCGATCCCGACGGGAACCTCCAGCATCCGGTCAACGTCCGGTACGTCCGCGTCGACCTCACCCAAGCGGCCAACGGCGCCCCTACCGGCCTCCGCGAGCTGGAGGTGATCCGGAAGTGAGCTGACCCGCCGGGCGGGTACGCATCACCAGCGTCGACCAGTCAGGAGGACGGCCATGGCGACCGAGAAGCAGAAGCAGGCCGCGCGACGGAACCTCACCAAGGCCCGGGCAGCCCAGCATGCCCGTGCCGAGGGCAAGCGGGTGCCGCGTCGCGGCCAGGGCCTGAGCACGGCCGAGCAGAACGACCTGGGCGCCCGCGAGTTCGCCTTCCCCGAGGCGCGCAAGGAGCCGCTCACCGACGCCGCCCACGTGCGCAATGCCATCGCCCGCTTCGACCAGGTCGAAGGGGTCAGCGACAAGGATCGCGACCGGGCGTGGCGGCGCATCAAGGCCGCGGCCAAGCGGTTCGATGTCGAGGTCCAGGCTGACGACTGGCGCGACCTGGTTGCCGGGGGGAAGGCCAGGCGGCGCCGGCCCGGCTGACCCGCCCCTCGCCATCCGGGCTGGCCTCGGCTCCGGTCGGGAGGTGGCCCGGGTACTGCGCCTGTGACCGCAGACTCAGTCGCAGCCGAGCGTGGTCGTGACGCGCAGCAGGGTGGCGGCGACGGCCGGGTCGCCCTCGACCCGGTGCGGGACCGTGTCCGGGTCGCGCCGGTTGCCGAGCAGGTAGCAGAACACGACGGCGTCCATCGTGATGGTGGCGTCCGGGGGGCGCGTCGGGGCGTCCTGGACGGCCGGCGAGATGGTCCAGTCGCCACCGCCGGGCCCGACCAGCACCAGGCGGGCGCTGCGGGGTGGCCGGTCGGCGCCGGCCAGCCGCAGGGCGGCGGGCAGGAGGCGCACGCCGAACCCCACGATCAGGGCGACGTGCCGCTCGTCGGGCGGGGCGCCCAAGACCCTGCGGAGGTCGTCGGTGTGGATCCAGGTCTCGAACAGACGCTGGACCAGGGCGGTCCGCAGCGGCTGGCGAGGCAGGCGCGGGTCGGCGAGGCGCACCGGCCGGTCGAGGGCGCCCGGGATGTCCGAGCGGGCATCGCGCAGCAGCCGGTCGGCCTGGGCCCGCCACGCCGCCCGGGTGCGCCAGGGGGGTCGACCCCGGTGCTCGCCGATGGAAGCGGTGCTGCGGCGCGCGGGCAGTGTGCCGTCGAGCTCAGCGGGGCCCTCGGGCACCTCGGCGCCGCCGGCGCCGAGCTGGGCCGCCGGCAGCTCGTCCGTGGCGATCAGGTGGGCGACGAGGTCCTGCACCGTCAGGTCGTGGAGCGCCCGTTCCCGCCACTGCGCCGGGGTCAGGCTCTCGAGCAGGGTGTCGAAGCGCTCCACGTAGCCGGTGCTGGTCTCCTCGCCGGCCGGGCGGACGGCCACGGCCGCGGCCAGGACGACGCCGCGCAGCCGTGCCGGCGGCGGCGCGGCCACCGTGGTCGCCAGCCCGGCGGCCACCCGCCCAAGGCGGTCGGCCTCGGCGGAGCAGGACGGGCAGTCCGCCAGGTGGTCCTCGACGGCGGCGGTCTCCTCCGCCGAGCAGGCGTCCAGCGCCCAGGCACCGAGCAGTTCGGTGACCGCGACTTGGCCGTCCCCTCCGGGATGCCGAGGGTCTCGGCGACCTGCCGGTACGTCTGCCCATCGACGTATGCCAGGCGGATGGCCTCGCGCTGCGCGGCGCGCAGGTCGTCGACGGCAGCCTGGACCGACTTGGCCACCGAGCCCGCGACCGCCGTCTCCTCGGGATCTGGCACTGGGACCGGCGGCGCCGCGTCGGCGTTGCGGCGACGGCGGACCGCCGAGCGCCGTACCCAGTCGACCGCACAGCGGTGGGTCATAGTGGCGAGCCAGCGTCGCCACGATCCGCGCGCGGGATCGAACGCCTGCGGGTCCCTCCACACGCGCACGAACACCTCCTGGGTGATGTCCTGGGCGGCCGCCCTGTCGCGGGTCAACCGGACGGCGAGCCCCGTACACCAGCGGCGAGAACTCGTCGTACAACTCCCCCAGCGCCGCCTGGTCACCGGCCACAAGGCGTTCGCAAACCTCGTTGTCCCACCGCGGATGCGAGGGCTCCAGCTGGCCCACCCAGGCTGCTCCTTCGGGTTCCGGTCCGGTCATCGGCCCCCACAGCTTCCTAAATGGTGCGAACGCCAGTGTCAAGTGGCGACCCCTGTCAGCTCGCGCCGCGCGAGGGCCCATCCCGCGCATCGGCGCTTTGGCGGCGGCCTTCGGGGCGACGCCGGCGGCGGGCCTATGGCCGATGTGTGCCAGGTATGGAGTCGCCTGTGGAGCTTCCAGGTCGGAAGGCCGCTTCGGAGCGTTCCGCGGCTCATCCTGCTTCGCCGCCTTACACGCAGCGCGCGTCGTAGGATCTGTGTGTCCAGCGGGGAGGCGGTGTGGCCAAGACGATCGGTCGTGCAGGCACGATCGTTGGCCGCGAAGGCGAGTTCGCTGCGGCCGTGCAGTTCCTCGACCTCATGTCGGTGGAAGCGTGTGCGCTCGTCATCGATGGAGAAGCCGGCATCGGGAAGACGACCATCTGGCGGGAGGCAGTCCGTCTAGCTCGGGAGCGCGCGTTTAGGGTCCTGGAGGCACGTCCTGCCCAGAGCGAAGCGAAGCTGTCGTACGCCGGCCTCGCCGACTTAAATCGGCACCGTCTTCGAGGAAACGAGGATGGCGCTCCCGCCGGTTCAGCAACGGGGCCTGGCGGCGGTGCTGCTGCGCGGGGATGCCGACGAGACAGCCGACCCGCGAGCGACGGCAACTGGGCTGGTCGGCATCCTCAGCGCACTCGCGGCGGAGGCGCCGGTCGCGGTGGCGATCGACGACCTGCACTGGCTCGATCCTGCATCTCAGCAGGCGCTGGCCTTCGCCGTGCGCCGGCTGCCAGCTCGAGTCGGGCTGCTCCTCACGCGTCGTATTGAACGAGAGGAGCCCCTCCCCCTCGGCCTGGAACGCGCGCTCTCCCCGGAACGGGTCGACCGCGTGGTCCCCGGACCGCTCTCGCTGGCTGCGCTTCACCATCTTCTACGAGATTCGCTTGGAACCTCGCTGCCGCGTCCGCTCTTGACGCGCGTCGCTGGGGTCTCGGGTGGTAACCCGTTCTTCGCGATCGAGATCGGACGCGCGTTGGCGGCCGCCTCTGGTGGCCGCACGGCCGGAGAACCACTGGCGATCCCGCGAAACCTCGAGGAGCTCGTCGCGGATCGCGTGCGGGGGCTGTCCGAGGCCGCCCGAGGTGCCGCACTCGTCGCGACGGCGCTCTCTCGGCCGACCGCCGCGGTGGTGACCGAGGCATTGGCGGCCGAGGGGGATGGCCGCGCTGCGCTGCTGGAGGCCGAGGAGGCAGGCGTGCTCGTGTTCGAGCAGGACAGGGTGCGTTTCGCCCATCCGCTGCTCGCCTCGGTCATCTACGGCTCGGCCTCCGTCGGACGGCGTCGTCTGGTGCATGAGCGTCTGGCAATGGTCGTGGACGATCGGGAGGAGCGCGCGCGCCATCTTGCGTTGAGCACGAGCAAGCCCGACGAGGCCGAGCTCGGGCGCGCCGGCACGCAGGCCGCGAATCGGGGGGCGCCGCAGGCCGCGGCTGAGCTGTTCGAGGCGGCTCGCCGACTCACACCCATGGGAGGGTTGGAGGAGCTGACCCGGCGGGCGTTGGGGCAGGCTTCTGCGCTGCTCGCGGCCGGCGACGTCGAGGGCGCGGGGATCATCGCGCAGCGCGAGGCGGGCTCGCCGGTGCCAGCACTGCGAGCGCAGGCCCTGTACCTCCTCGCGGAGGTCGCTTGGGTCAGCGGGTCGAGCAGCCCCAGGGAGTTCTTCGAGGCGGCACTGGCCGTCGCGCCCGAAGACCGCGACCTCGCCGCGCGCATCTATCCGAAGCTCGTCAGCTTCACGACGCACGATCCCACCCGGTCGGTCGCATACGCCGACGCCGCGATGCAGCGCTTGAGCCCAGCTCGTCATCCGGCGGCTCTCGCCCAGGTCGCGTTCGATCGCTTCTGGGCCGAGCTCGGGCTCGGACACGGCCCACGCTGGGAGCTCTTCGGACAATGGCGAGCGCTGGAGGTGAACGCCGGGCCGGAGGCGCCCAAGTCGCCGCTCCCGCTCATCTTCTTCGGGGCGATCGACGACGTCGACGAGGCGCGAGCCCGCTACGCGGTGGAAGAGCAGTGGTACCGGGAGCGAGGCGAGGATCTCTGGCGGGCCGAGCGCCTGGCGCACCTGTCGGTCGCGCAGCTGCGGGCCGGACGTTGGGACGTCGCCGAGCGCTCGGTCGAGGAGGCATGCGAGGTGCTCGCAGAGCACATCGGCAAGCCGGGCCCCTGGGGTGCCGCGTTCCGCATTCGATCGCTGATCGACGCGCACAGGGGGCGAACCGCGCGTGCGCGCGCCACACTCGCATCCTTCATTGAGAAGGCGCAACGCGCGGGGCTCGCGACGTGGGAGGCGCTCGGCCTCTCGACGCTTGCCTTTGTTGAGTTCGTCGACGGCGATCACCGCGGCGTCGACCAGTCGCTCGCGCGGATGCGACAACGGCTGGAGTCGATGGGGTTCGGCGAGTTCGCGCCCGACCGCAGCGAGCCGTTCCACATCGAGTCGCTGGTCGCTCTGGGCGAGCTCGACCGCGCGCGCGGCGTGCTTTCGCGCCTGGAGGAGCGCGGACGGGTGTTTCCTCGGCTGTGGATCACGGTCACGCTTCCTCGGGCACGGGCGCTCGTGCTCGCGGCCGAAGGAGACGCGGGAGCCGCGCTCGCCGCGCTCGACGGCCTGGATCTCGACGCCGCGTCGAAGCTGCCGTTCGAGCTGGGCTGGACGCTGCTCGTCCGCGGGCGCCCGCAGCGTCGGGTGAGACAGAAGCGCGCGGCCGCTGATGCACTCGCAGCGTCACTCGCGATCTTCCAGCAGATCGGCGCGACGCCATGGCAGGCCAACGCGCAGGCCGAGCTCGGCCGCGTCGGGCTACGACGGGCGCCGGAGGGGCTCACTGCGAGCGAGCGGCGCGTCGCGGAGCTCGCCGCGGCTGGCCTGACGAACCGCGAGGTCGCCAGCAGGGCGTTCATGAGTCCCAAGACCGTTCAGGCCAATCTGGCCCGCGTCTACCGAAAGCTCGGCATCAGCTCGCGCGCGGAGCTGGGCGCGCGAATGGCGAACGAGCATGCACCCCAGACACAAACATAGCCGAACGCCCGATTCCTCGACGGGCCATGGTGCGTACGGTCGAGGGCATGGACGCACGAGCAACGATTCGGCAGACCTACCTCGTCGAGCACTACCGGCCCGGCCTCACCGTCGAGGCGCTCCGGCAGTGCGCGGCGCGGATTCGGGTGGCCGCCGACGAGGTGGGGCGCGAGGGCAAGCCTGTGCGCTATGTCCGCTCCACCATCGTTCCGGCTGACGAGTCCCTTCTCTGCCTGCTCGAGGCGGCCACCGAGGGACTCGTGCACGAGACCTACGCGCGCGGGCATCCCCTTCGACCGGATCTCGCCCGCAATTCCGGAAGCGGACGAGGGCCGTGAGCAACCGCCAGGCGCCGGCGGATGCGCAACGGAAAGCACCTAGCAGAGGAGGCACCGACCATGTTGAGGCTCACACGCGCCCTACGGGGGAGCGCGACTGCTGGCTCCGGACGTGCTCCCCGGACGCACTGTGGTCTGCCAGAAACGGGGGGAACGATGCCCCAACGACCTCGGCGAGCCGTCCTCGCCTACAGCATCGTCGCCGCGCTGCTGCTCACCCTTATCGGGGCGCTGCCGGCTGGGGCCGCGCCGCCCGACCGGCTGATCGTCTTCGACAGCGACCGCGGCGGGCAGGTCGACCTGTGGACGATGCGGACTGATGGCACGGGCCTCACCCGGCTCACGAATGATAAGGTACCGGACGAACTGGCGGAGTGGTCGCCCAACCGCAAGCAGATCGCCTGGACCCGCGGCGGCGAGGAATCGCCCGCAGGCGAGATCTGGGTAATGAACGCCGACGGCACCGGGAAGAGGCAGGTCACGTCCAGCGCCTTCTCGGACAACGCCGTCTCGTGGTCGCCGGACGGCCGCCAGCTCGCCTACCGGTCAATCCGCGATAACAACTATGACATCTACGTCATCGGCGTCGACGGCACGAACGAGCGCCGGCTGACCACCGACCCTGGGCGCGACTTCGTGCCGGACTGGTCGCCGGATGGCACGCGGATCACCTTCACCCGTATCCGCGATGGCGTTTCGGCCGTCTACACGATGAGCGCCACAGATGGCGGCGACGTCTGCCAGCTCACGGACGACTCGCTGGGCGCCGGCCTGCCGGTGTACTCGCCGGACGGCAGCCGGATCGCCTTCGCCGACAATTTTGCCGGATCTGGCGAGAGTGATGTGTGGGTGATGAACGCCGATGGCAGCGGGCTGCGTCAGGTGACCAATACCGCCGACCTTGAGCTGCCGCACTCGTGGTCCCATGACGGTACCCGCGTGGCGGCCGACTTCGCCCGGGTGACTTCCGGCACCGTGGGCAAGGGCGACATCGCCGTGGTGACGGTGGCCACCGGCGCAACGGTGAACCTCACCAACACCAACGGCGTTACCGAGGACGGCCCCGACTGGCAGCCATGATCGTCCTGGCCTGATGGCGACGGCTGGGCTCGCACGAGCGGGCCCAGCGGTCATACGCCACACGCAAAAGGGGAGGTTCGCCAGTTCCGGTGACCTGGCCGTTGCTCACCAGAGGGATAGCCTGGCCGGCGGTCGCCCACCGCCATCACAGACCAGATGGAGCTCGGCCGTGAGCCCGCCGCGGCGCGTCTCAATGCCTGGTCGGCCTCGGCAGCCGACCTAGGTAGTGGCTCGGCCCCTTTTCGAGCGTCGGCGGCATGCTGGTGGGCGCGCATGATGGTGGCATCCACCACCTCGGGCGCTCTACACCACAGCCGTGGACGCCAACTCTATTGGACTGCCGCCGAGGCGGCGCCGGCCACCTCGGGACCTGACCGCTGGCCGGCGGCCAGATCGCGCGCGAAGCGCCCGGGCCACAGGGCCGGCTGAACCGCACGCCGTGGCCATCAGCGCCCAGCGCAGCCGGACCATCGAACCAGTCTTCGGGCAGGTCAAGACCATCCAGGGCAGCGGGCGATTCCTGCGCCGTAGGCTGTACGCCTGTCGGGCCGGATGGAGCTGCCGTGCGGCACCCACAAGCTGCTCAAGCTCTGGCGCACGACCGCCGCCAGGACCAGCCGGCTCGGTGGTCGCTGGTGAACGGCTGCCTATGCGCCCAGCACCAGGCGGATCGCGAGCGCTGCGATCAGCAGGTTTCCGACCAGCGAGGTCGCCAGCAAGGCCCGCGCCGAGAGCCGATGGTGCAGCACCGCTCCCGCCCCCGCGAGCACCAACTGCCACGCCGCGCTGGCCACGAAGGCCCCGACCACAAACAGCGCCTTGTCAGCCCCCGAGCCAGGGTGTCCTCGCCGAGCCCGAGGATGAGCGCGGCGAAGTAGGCGATGGTGAGCGGGTTCACCAGCGTGAGCGCGAGGAAGCCAGCGTAGGTCGAAACCGCGCCGTCGCCGGTCGGGCTTGGGCGGGCGTCCTCACCAGCCCGAAACAGGCGCACCATCCGGTAGGCAACGATCCCCGCCAGCACCGTCGCGCTCATCAGCTCGATCCCGCGCTCGTAGGGCGCCAGCACGGCTGCGACGGCAAGGCCGGCCACGGCCGCCACCGCCGCGTAGGCAAGGTCGGCACTGGCGGCGCCCATCGCCGCAGGGACGGCCCGCGCGAACCCTCGCCGCATCGCCAGGTCGACGATGAGCACGGCGATCGCGCCCACCGGGACGGCGATCCCCAGACCCGCGACGACACCCTCCACAAGCGCGCGCATGGCCGCGCCTATCCAGCCACCACGGTCGTGGTCATCACCACCCGAACGCTACAACACCACTATCCGGGCGGCTGGGCGTGGCAGCAGCCGCTCTTGCGGGCCGACCCGGATCCGGCAGCCTCGGCTCTGCTGCTGCCGGCGCGCCCGGCGAACGCTTCTGAGCGCGGTCCTCGGGCGTCGCGCGCACGTCCAGACCCTTGGGGGAGGACGACGGCTGTCGGCTGGCTGCGCTTGTGCGGCTCATGCGCAAGACGCAGTTGGTTGGCTGCCCCTGTCGGGCATGGCTGGAGGTGATGTCCATGGCCGGCTGCTTGCCATACCAGAAAAGGTATATACCATTGCCGGTATGGGATGGCGTTCGCTGGTGCTCACCCCCGAGGTCCGCGCATGGTTGGCGGCCCTTGATGACGACGACTTCGGCCGGGTCGCCTTCTACCTCGACCTGCTCCGCCAGCGCCAGGGCCAGCTTGCACCGCACAGCCGCTGCCTGCGCGGACGGCTTCGCCGGCTGGAGATCCCCGGCCGCCGGCGGGTGCACCGGCTTGCCTACTACGTCGACCGTGACGACACGATCGTGCTGCTCACGGTCTGGCGACGCTGGCGTGGCGGCCCCCACGAGCACGAACGGGCCGCGACCGCGATGCGCCGCCGAAGCAGCCCAACGCCAGCAGGACCGAATGAAGGGAGCTGTGATGCGTCGCCGTGACCGCTGGGAGGAGCTGCGGCAGGACCGGCTGGCCGCGCCGGCGGCCAGCGCCGGCTACGAGCGGGCCCGGCGGGCCTTCGAGCTTGGCGAGCGGATACGGGCGCTGCGTGAGGTGCAGCAGCTCAGCCAGTCCGAGCTGGCCCGGCGGATGGGCAGCACCCAGCCGGCAATCGCCCGCCTGGAAGCCGGCCGCGTCGCCCCAAGCCTGGACACCCTCGACCGAGCGGCCGCCGCCCTCGGTGTCGAGTTGGTGATCACCTTCCAGGAACCACAGCGACGCGACCGCCGCCAACTGTCAGGCTGAGCACTCAGCAGGAAGGACAACGGATGCGGTTCAGGAGGCGCGCCGCCAGCGCGAGGAAGTCCACCACCACCCTGGGGTGCTCGTTCTGTGGCAAGCACCAGCGCCAGGTCAAGAGGCTGATCGCCGGCCCCGACGTGTACATCTGCAACGAGTGCGTCGACCTGTGCGTCGAGATCATCGCCCGAGAGCGGCCGAACGCCTAGGACACCAAGACCAGCCGAGACCTCCGCCCACCGTTGCCTACACCCACCAACATCAAGGCTGAACCACTTAGGTAGGAGCAGATGGCTGACGGACCGATGTCCCCGCTCGTGGCGGCCCGCGCCCGGGGATGCGACAGCGCCCGACCCACGCGGATCGGCGGCGGCATCTACGGCTATCCTGACAACCGGGCTGTCAACGCGCTGATCGGCGTCGACGCCAAGTCCGGCGGCGTGAGGTGGACCGGGACGGCCGCCCGCGCAGCGACCCGGAGGCGGACTTCTGCGGCGGCTACTCCTGGTGCATCCGAGTCAACCCCGATGTCGGTCCCGAGGGCACCACCGACCCCAGCGCCGTGAAGGTCTGGGGCACGGGCGGCGACGGATGCGCGTCCGCCAAGATCGACCAGGTGTTCATCGAGATCTACCCCCAGGTCCAGCACGCGCCCGGTCGGTTCCGCACCGACTTCACCCGCTTCGGCGCGGCCGCCCACTACTACCAACCGATCACCCCCGGCGGGCACAACCGGCTGATCCTGCGGCTCCCTGTACGCCATGGACAGGGTGGCAACACCGGCTATGTGAACGGCTACATCACCTACCAGGGCGGTCCCGTGCCCGACCCGGAGGACAATCTGGTGATCCGAGCCTTCTCCCACGGGAGGGGGCCGGAGTGCGGGGTGGAGGGGTTCGCCGCCTCGGCCGAGAGGCTCGGGCAGAGCGGCTCGGTCAGGGCGACGTACTACCGGGCCCCGCCGTTGGCCGGCGGTCGCTGCGGCGCCACCTCCCAACGCTACTCGATCAAGGTCACCTGCAGGTCCGGGCCGGGATCGAGCACGATGACCAAGGTCACCAACATCACTCAGGGACGCGGCAGGAGGATCGACTTCGCCTTCTGAGCGACGCCGACCGAGAACCGCGGCCGCGCCCACAACCACGCACACGGATCCGCTCCACGCGGGGGGCGGTGTTCGCTTCGGTGGCGGTTGAAACGCAGGGCGACTCGGCGCACGATGAAGTGTTATGCCATCGGTCGCGCTAGGTGCCGACGCAGGTGCGTCGGGTGTGTTGCTCGAGCGGGCCGCCGAGCTGTCGGTGCTCGTCGATTGCCTGGAGGCTGTCGGGCGCAGCAAACGTGGGCAGGTGCTGCTGGTCGGCGGCGAGGCAGGGGTCGGCAAGACGACGCTTCTGCGGGGGTTCTGCGAAGCGCGCGGCCAATTGGCGCGGGTCCTTTGGGGGGCCTGCGATCCGCTCTTCACGCCGAGTCCGCTCGGCCCGCTGCTGGAGGTCGCCGAGGGGTCCGGCGGCGAGCTCCAGGCGGTCGTAGCGCGTGGTGCGATGCCGTACGAGGTGGTGACGGCGCTCGCGCACGAACTGCGGGCGCGGACCCCGACCGTGTTCGTCCTCGAGGACGTGCACTGGGCCGACGAGGCGACGCTGGACGTCCTGCGGCTGCTGGCCCGCCGGGTGGAGACGGTGCCGGCGCTGGTCGTGGCCAGCTACCGCGACGACCAGCTCGACCGTGCCCATCCGCTGCGGATCCTGCTCGGAGAGCTGACAGGGGGCCGGACGGTCGGGCGGATCAGGCTCGGCCGGCTCTCGCTGGGGGCTGTCGCGCAGCTGGCCGAGCCATACGGCGTGGACGCCAGCGAACTGTACCGCAAGACCGCCGGCAACCCGTTCTTCGTCGTCGAGGCGCTCGCCGCCACTGGAGCGGAGGGGATCCCGGACACGGTCAGGGACGCGGTGCTCGCCCGCGCCGCACGGCTCAGCCGCTCCGCAATGGCGCTCCTCGAGGCGGTGGCCGTCGTGGCGCCGCCGGTCGAGCTGTGGCTCCTGGAGGCACTCGCCGGTGACGCGGCCGACCATCTCGACGAGTGCCTGGCCTCCGGCATGCTCGTCTTCGAGCCGGCGGGCGTGGCCTTCCGGCACGAGCTGGCCCGGCTCGCCGTCGAGGAATCGGCGCCGCCGCACCGAGCGGTGGGCCTGCATCTCCGGGCGCTGGCGGCGCTGGCCGATCCACCGGGCGGCGCGCCGGATCTGGCCCGGCTGGCCCATCACGCCGAGGCCGCCGGGGACGTCGACGCGGTCCTGCGCTTCGCACCCGCGGCCGCGGCCCGGGCGGCGTCGCTTGGTGCCTACCGGGAGGCGGCCGCGCAGTACGCGCGGGCCTTGCGGTTCGGCGACCGGCTTCCGGCAGCTGAGCGCGCGGAGCTGCTGGAGCGCCGGTCCTACGCGTGCTACCTGACCGACCAGAACGACGCAGCGGTCGAGGCGGTCCAGGGCGCGCTCGAGTGCCGCCGGCGGCTCGGGCAGCGGCTCGAGGAGGGCGACCTGCTCCACCGGCTCTCGTCGATCCTCTGGTGCCCCGGCCGGACTGGAGAGTCCGAGCGGGCCGCTCGTGAGGCGGTCGCGCTCCTGGAGGTGCTCCCGCCGGGACGCGAGCTCGCGATGGCCTACGCGCACCTTGCCCAGACATATTCGGCCGCAGGCCAGCGGGAGGAGGCGGTGAGCTGGGCCGGCCGCGCCCTCGAGCTCGCCGAGCGCCTCGATGACACCGAGATCGCCGTCCACGCGCTGGCCACGATCGGCTTCTGCGAGTCCGCGGAGGAGGGGTGGGAGAAGCTCGAACAGAGCCTCCAACTGGCGCAGCGAGCCGGGCTCGCCGAGCAGGTCGCACGAACCTACATCCTGCTCGTCGAAAGGGCAGTCGGGGTCCACCGCCATGGCCTCGCGACCCGCCACCTGCAGGTGGGGATCGACTACTGCAGCGACCGAGGCCTCGAGCGCGATCGGCTCTACCTGCTTGCCTCCCGCGCACGCCTGGAACTCGACCAGGGCCGCTGGCAGGAGGCGAGCGACTCCGCCGCGGCTGTCCTCGGCATCCCCCGCACCTCGATCACGCCACGCATCTTCGCGCTGGTGGTGCTCGGGCTGGTTCGGGCGCGGCGCGGAGATCCAGGCCAGTGGCCGCCGCTCGAGGAGGCGTGGGCGTTGGCCGAGCCGACCCGGGAGCTATCGCGACTGGCGCCCGTCGCGGCCGCCAGAGCCGAGGCCGCATGGCTGGAAGGCGACCGGGACGCCGCCGCCTCGGCGACCCAGGGCGTCCTCCCGCTCGCCGTGGAGCGGCGGTGGGGGTGGCTGGCCGGCGAGCTGGCCGTCTGGCGCCGGCGGGTCGGCCTCGGCGGTGAGGTTCCGGCCGAGGTTGGGGAGCCGTACGTGCTCCAGCTCGCCGGCGACTGGGCGGGGGCGGCCGAGCGCTGGCGCCGGCTCGGCTGCCCGTACGAGGCCGCCCTGGCCCTGGCCGACGCCGAGGAGGAGGCGCCGCTGCGACAGGCGCTGGAGGAGCTGCAGCGGCTAGGGGCAAGGCCGGCCGCCGACGTGGTCGCCCGACGGCTGCGGGAGCTGGGCGTGCGGCGGCTGCCGCGCCGGCCGCGGCGGGCGACGGCGGCCAACCCCGCCGGGCTCACCGCCCGCCAGCTTGAGGTGCTCGGGCTGCTCGCAGCCGACCTGCGCAACGCCGAGATCGCCGCCCGCCTCCACATCGCCGAGAAGACCGTCGACCACCACGTCTCGGCGATCCTGGCCAAGCTCGGCGTCCGGTCGCGGCGCGAGGCCGCGCGAGTCGCTGCCGCGATAGATAGGGAGCCGGCGGCGCGAAGATAGGGACGCTCTCCCGATGTGACGCGGCCGGGGTCTGCTCGACGCTTGCGGGCAGCCGGACCTTCCGGCGCGCACCGCACAGGAGGGTGAGCATGCCCCGCTTCCTTGTCGAACGCAGCTTTGCCGACGGCCTGCAGATCCCGGCCGACGAGCAGGGCGCCAAGGCCTGCCTGGCCGTGGTCGACGGCAACGCCGCCGAGGGGGTCACCTGGGTCCACTCCTATGTGACCCCGGACAAGCGGACCACCTACTGCATCTACGACGGCCCCACCCCCGAGGCCATCCGCCGGGCCGCCGAGACCAACCAGCTCCCCGTCGACCGCATCACCGAGGTCCGGGTCCTGGACCCGTACTTCTACCGCTGATCCGAGGAGGAACGATGCGACGGATCATGATCGTCGTGCTCGGCGCGGCGCTGCTCACCACCACCGCCCTGGTCGCCCACAACGCGGCGGCCGGGTCCACCCACACGGCGGAAGCGGCCGCCCCAGCCGCCGACCAGCACCTCGCCCAGACCGGCCCGAGCCCCAGCGACCGCCTCGGCCTGGCGGCCCAGCTCGCCTGGGCTCGGCTGGCCACCGCCCGCTACGCCACCAGCCTGCACCCGGCCAAGGCCGACGGCTACCAGATCATCACCCGCATGATCCCCGACATGGGCTGGCACTTCCTCAACCCCACCATCCAGGGCTTCGACGTCACCAGGCCCCCCATCCTGGTCTACGAACGCCACGGGCACAGCTGGCAGCTCGGCGCCCTGGAGTGGGTCTTCACCCAGACCCCGGCGACCCCGCCCCTGCCCGGCGCGACCTACGGGTCCTTCCCCGCCGCCTGCCACTACACCGACGGCAGCTTCGTGGCCGCCCGCGTCCAGGAGCTGTGCCCCAAGCGCAGCCCCGAGGCGGGCGCCCGGTTCAACTTCTGGCACCCCGACCTGGTGACCCTGCACGTCTGGCTCTGGTACCCCAACCCCGCCGGCCTCTACAACGGCACCAATCCCCTCATCAAGCCGTTCAACCGCGAGTAGCACCCATCGATGACAAGGTCGGGATCCGAGCCAGAACGGGCGTCGGGTCCCGGCCCCAACCAAAGGGTTGTCATCGGAGCCTGGCCGGAGGCGCGGGATCGCCAGCTGAGCAAGCGCCCAGCCTCGTCTGGCCGCGGACGGCCTGACCGGCATACGGCGTTCACCCCCGGCGGGCCTCCAGCAGCCGCACTGGGCGGGCGAACCCCTTGAGCTCGACCTCGCCGGCGTCCGTGAAGACCACACCGTCGGGCGGGGCCGAGTCGGCCACGCGCTGGCTGACCAGGACCTGGCCGGCGCCGGCGCGGACGGCGATCCGGGCGGCCAGGTTGACCGTGCGGCCGAAGTAGTCGCCGCCCTGGACCACCACCGGCCCGGCGGCCACCCCGACATGGGCCGGCGGCAGCTCCGCCCCGGGCAGCCGCCCGACCAGCTCCAGCGCCGACCGCACCGCCCCCGCCGGCTCCCGGAAATGGACCATCAC
>Ga0075423_10003040_pt1 | contig 15362 bp, 12 predicted proteins | sample SoiMethybrSBSTD2_FD_80114 | JGI IMG/M metagenome (GOLD analysis project Ga0075423, IMG submission 80114) | Bulk soil microbial communities from a Populus tree surrounding site in Tennessee, USA - Soil MetaG P. TD hybrid SBSTD2 | ecosystem: Environmental > Terrestrial > Soil > Tree plantation...
CAGGGTCACACCCGTTCCCATTCCGAACACGGAAGTTAAGCCTGCCACCGCCGATGGTACTGCATGCGTAGGTGTGTGGGAGAGTAGGTCGCTGCCGGGAGTCAACTCATCCAAGGGGATCGCCGTAACGCATTCCTGAGGAACTCGAGGCCCGTGGTCGCATGTCGACCGCGGGCCTTTTTCATTTCATACTAAGCCGTGGCTATGGCTCTGAGCCGCGGGGTGGGCTCGCGCCTGAGAAACGCTGCATCTCGCGCACGCCATGTCGTTCAGCGGCTTGGCTGGACTCACGCCGCGCTCTGGTTATGTAGCGCCGTCGGACGACGAGCGTCCATTCACTTCTTCGTCATCACCATTCACCCGATCGCCAATGATCTGCGAGTCGACCAGACACTTGGATTCGAGCGGCGATTCCTGACACCCGACGAGATCATGCACTTCGCCAGCGACGAGGGCTATCGCTACTCGCGCGCGTTTGCGTCCGAGGCGATGGCCAGGGGCGATCGCTGCTTCGGCATTCTCGAAAGGGGTCGTCTGATCTGCTACTGCTGGTACGCAGCCGGTGCCGCGCCGGTATTCGAAGACATCGAGGTTTTGGTCGAAGCTCCCTTCATCTACGCATACAACGCCTACACCGATCAGGCGTACCGCGGACGGGGCCTCCACATTCTCGGAATCGATGCCGCGTCGAGCGAGTTTCAGCGAGAAGGGTTCACTGACATCACGGCCTACATCGAGTCCGACAACCTCGCGCCTCTGATGGCTGCGCGCAAGATGGGCGAGCGGTTCGTCGGATTCGTCGTGCTGTTCCGTGCATTTGGGCGCTTTCGCTGGTTCGCAACACCTGGGTGCCGCAACGCCGGCTTAAGCGTCATGCGGCGCACCGACGCCTCGACGGACCGAGTCAGAAAAATCACCGGAAAGACGAGCCGGCCAGCATAAAGGCAGCCTATCGCGAGACAAGCCCGTCTCCTAGGTTTCCTGTATGGTCTGTGTAAACTCCCAGAAAAGAATAGTTTGTCAGTCTTGCCTCGATCAGCCGAGTTAGGCAGATCGTTTGCTCTGTCTGGCCTCGAGAAAGCACAGTGGACCTGTCTCACTTCTCTCGAGGGGTTGCCGGCATGACGGTTGTTCGTGGCTTGAAGGTTCTCGTTGCGGGAGTGGTATTCATTGGGGCATTGGCCACCAGCAAGCCGGCCGATGCGTTGGCGATCACGTTGTCCGATGGGTCGTCCACAATCAGCGTCGGTGACAATGGCTTCGGCGATATCAATCCGCTGTCCGGCATCATCACGGTGACGGGGGCGTTTGGTGCCTTCGACATCAACGTGATCACTGGCCTGTCGGCTCCGGTCCTGGGCAGCTCCACGAACCCGACGATGGACCTGAGTCAGGTGTCGGTGAACTACTACGGTGGCAGCGGTTCGCTCACGGTGTCGCTGTCGGATAACAACTTCTCACTCTCACAGCTTGGTCCGGCGGTGCTGACCAGCCAGGTTGGCGGAACCTACCTGAATAGCAGTGTCACCGCATCGACCGGCCTCGATTTCGGGAATGCCCTGTTTGGATCAGCTGATGTGGTCGCCTCGAATGGGACGTACGGTGGATTGCTGGGTTCGTTCGCGAACGACGCGAGCTCTGGATTCAACTACACCGGCGGCGCCTTCTCGCTGACGCAGACGGTCAATCTGACGCTCGGCTCGCCGGGATCGGCATCATTCGATCTGCAGAGCACAGTTTCCACCGTTCCTGAACCGGCCTCGGTCATGCTGCTTGGACTCGGACTGACTGGACTGGCCGCCTTCAGCCGCCGCAAGCTGTCCTGAATCTCACGCCGTCAAGGCGCGCACACCCGAACGTCTTCTCGCGAAGGCGTTCGGGTTTTTTGTGCGTTCCGAACGTTGCCGCCTCGACTGCCGGCAGTTATCATCCCTGAGGGTTTCGAAACGAAATGAAAATCTGCTGTATCGGTGCCGGCTACGTTGGCGGCCCCACGATGGCCGTCATTGCCGACCGTTGTCCAGACGTGACGGTGAACGTCGTCGACATGAACCAATCGCGCGTCGACGCGTGGAATTCCGATTCGCTTCCGGTGTACGAGCCCGGCCTCGATGCCGTGGTCAAGCGGGCGCGCGGGCGCAATTTGTTCTTCACGTGTGACATCGATCGCCAGATCGAGCACGCCGACATCATCTTCGTGAGCGTCAACACGCCGACGAAGACGTACGGAATCGGCGCCGGGTTTGCCGCCGATCTGTCGTTTGTCGAGCTCTGTGCCCGCCGCATTGCGCAAGTGGCCCGCGGTAATAAGACGGTGGTGGAGAAATCGACGCTCCCGGTGCGGACCGCCGAATCGCTCAGACGTGTGCTTCACGCCAATAGCAACGGCTATCGCTTCGAGGTTTTGTCCAACCCCGAGTTTCTCGCTGAAGGGACGGCGATCGCGGATCTCGAGCGGCCCGACCGAGTGCTGATTGGCGGCGACGACACACCGACGGGTCGCACCGCGCTGCAGTCGTTGGTCGACCTCTACGCCCGCTGGGTGCCGCGCGAGCGGATCCTGACGACGAACGTCTGGTCGAGCGAGCTGTCGAAGCTGTTTTCCAACGCGATGCTGGCGCAGCGTGTGTCCAGCGCCAACGCGCTCTCGGCACTGTGCGAGGCCACGGGCGCAGATGTCGACGAGGTGGCGAACGCCGCCGGCTCGGACAGTCGGATTGGCCCCAAGTTTCTCAAGGCGTCGGTCGGATTCGGTGGATCGTGCTTTCAGAAGGACATCTTGAATCTGGTGTACTTGTGCGAGCACTACGGGCTGCGCGAACCAGCGGAATACTGGCGGCAAGTCGTCGCCATGAACGACTGGCAGAAGTCGCGGTTCGTCAAGCGCATGGTCGACACGATGTTCAACACCGTGTCGGGAAAGCGAATCGCGATCCTGGGGTTCGCGTTCAAGAAGGACACGAACGACACGCGCGCATCGGCCGCCATCGATGTGTGCAGAGGTCTCCTCGCCGAGAACGCGGAGCTGCTCATTGTCGATCCCAAGGTCCCCGCCGAGACCATCTTGTCGGATCTCGAGCGCGCGACCGGGACGTCGCGCGAGGTGCTGGCGTCCCGCGTGCAGTGTGAGCCCGACGTGTATCGAGCGACCCGAGACGCGCATGCGATCGCCGTCATGACCGAGTGGACGCAGTTCAAGACGCTGGAATTCCAACGCATCTACGACCAGATGCAGAAGCCGGCGTTCGTCTTCGACGGCCGCGGGATCCTTCCCCACGCGGCGCTGACTGCGATCGGCTTCGAGGTGTACGCCCTCGGCAAGCCCGCGCCGGCGCTGGCGCGATGACGCCGTCTTCTTTCACCGTCTCAGTGGACGATCTTTCATGAGTCACAGCAGGCTCGAGAAGCTCATTCAATCGAAGACCGCCGTCATCGGTGTCATCGGTCTCGGATACGTCGGGTTGCCGCTCGTGCGCGCGTTCACCGCTGCGGGTTTCCGCTGCATGGGGTTCGACGTCGATCAGTCGAAGGTCGACAAACTGCGCGCCGGAGAACGCTACATCAAGCATATCGATGCGGCCGGCCTGGCACAGTTGATCCGCGACAAGACGTTCGAGCCGACGTCCGACATGAGCCGCCTCGCCGAGGCGGACTGCATCATCATCTGCGTGCCGACACCGCTCAACGAGAGCCGCGATCCCGATCTGAGTTACATCGAAGGCACGGCGCAGTCGATCGCGAAGACGCTCCGGCCGTCGCAGCTGATCGTGCTCGAGAGCACCACGCATCCGACGACCACGCGTGTGAACGTCTGGCCGGTGCTGGAGGCGACCGGACTCAAGTGCGGCGTCGACTACTTTCTCGCCTTCAGCCCCGAGCGTGAGGACCCGGGCAACCCGCACTTTCAGGCGGCGACGATTCCGAAGGTGGTCGGCGGCTTCGACGATCACAGCACCGATCTCGCCTGCGCGATGTACGGTCACGCGATCGTCAAGGTCGTGCGCGCCTCGAGCATGGAAGTCGCCGAAGCGTGCAAGATCCTCGAGAACACCTACCGCGCCGTGAACATCGCGCTGGTCAACGAGCTCAAGGTCCTCTACGACAAGCTCGGGATCGATGTCTGGGAAGTGATCGAAGCCGCCAAGACGAAGCCGTTCGGGTTCCAGGCGTTCTATCCCGGCCCCGGGCTGGGCGGACACTGTATTCCGATCGATCCGTTCTATTTGACGTGGCTCGCGCGCAAACACGGTGAGCAGACGCGATTCATCGAGCTCGCCGGCGAGATCAACACCCACATGCCGCACTACGTCATCAACCGGCTCGCCGAATTCCTCAACAACGACCGCAAGCCGATCAACGGCAGTCGCGTGGCGATTCTCGGAATGGCGTACAAGAAGGATGTCGACGATCCGCGCGAGAGCCCGTCATTCGAGCTGCTGAAGCTGCTGCTGGAACGCGGCGCCGAGGTCACCTACAACGATCCGCATGTGCCGGGGTTGCCGAAGATGAGGCACTATCCCGACCTGCCCGTGATGGACAGCCAGGAGCTCACGTCCGGGTATCTGGCCGCTCAGGACTGTGTGCTCATCGCCACCGATCACTCCGCCTACGACTACGACTTCATTGTCGAACACTCGAAGTTCGTGCTCGACACGAGGAACGCCACGAAGTCCGTCACACGGGGACGCGAGAAGATTCGCAAGGCCTGAGCGGACGGGCGGAAGTCGTCTGACTTCCAGAACGCTATGCCAGGCCGAAGAGGCCCGCGATCAGGAGTCCACTCGCGAAGGCGCCTGCCACGGCAGATTTGAAGTACAGACTTCGCGTGCGCGTGCGCACGAACAAGACGATCAGCGTGAGCGCGGCCACGACGATGGTCGCGATGGGTAGGCCGGTGCCATGAGCGACCCGCGCGAAGAGACTCGTGGCGAGAAATCCGGCCACGAGGGCGGCTGCTCCGTGAGTCCCGATGGCGGCAATGGCCCTCATACGCGTGTCCCGTCTTGCGGCGTCCGTTGCGCGATAGATCGGGGTGTTGTCTGTCGTCGCGACGAAGGGCGGGCAGATCGTCTCGAACGATGAGGGAGCATTGGCGCGGAAACGCTTGGCGTCGAGTGCGGCATTGTCCTCAGCCAGCTGATTGACCGATTTCACCTGCACCTGAGGCTGGCTGACAAGCCAGCGCAATTCCGTATCGAACTCCGCGGTCGTCATGACCGCGCGCTGGTCTCCTGATTCAGTGAAGTCGTACGGATGGAGCAGGACACCAACGATCGGATCGGCGTCGTCGCTGTCGAGCGCGAAGCGGACAGCCTGACGAAGGCCAGGAAGATCTGAGGTGATCGGAACGTACCGGATCGCTCCGTTCATACTCGGGCCATACCGATTCGCCGACACGCAGGTGAAGCCGAGGTGCGTGAGCGCTTCAAGTGTCGCGCTGTCGTAACGATTCCACGGCGGCACGAACGACGTAGCGGTCAGCCCAGTCAAACGGCGCAGCAAATCCTGACCTTGTTGCAGACGCGCGATCTGTTCTTGCGTGCTCAGGCCAACGAACTCGCTGTGAGGAGAGGCGTCCACACGCGATCGGTGATTGAATCCGTGGAGAGACACATCGACCGCGCCTCTGTCCACTGCCTCGAGCAGAAAGCGAATCTTCTCGGCGCCCAACGGATGCGTGCCGCGCTCGCGCGGGTCGTGAAAGCGTCCTTCGGTGACCGCCGGGATCACGGCGAACGTTGCGCGGCAGCCATTGTTGTGGAGGGCGTTCACGAGACCCGCTTCGACGGTCAACGGACTCGTCTCCGAGTAATCGTCGAACCGGAAGAAGACGGTCAGTCGTTTGGACATAGATGGGCGACGAGCGACGACATAAGCAAGTCGAGTGCCCGATTCGGTCAGCTATGACGCCGTTGCGGTGAGGCTCTCGCTCGCGGTTGGAGCCGATGCCGCGTTTCCGTTCGGCGCATCCAGGAATCGCCTGGCGACGCGCGAGCCGAAACCGATGCACGGCGACTCGACAAGATGATACGCGCTGAACGAGAAGAAGGCGGTAAGGGCAAGGCCCAAGAGGATGGCTGCGCCGTAGTTCGATGGAAAGACGCGAGCGAACGCAATCCAGAGCGCCGGCATGTGCGTGAGGTAGATGCCGTAGGAGTACTTCGCGACCAGCGCGCTGAACTTGCGGATCACCACTGATTTCGTTTCGCCCACATTGGGAGCGAGCGTTCCGACGACGAGTCCGAGCCCCCAGCTGAGAGCCATCGGTTCGATGCCGGACCAGAATCTGGCCGCCTCGAGGTACGCAATCACGACACACCCGAGCGCGACGGTCCATGTCCAAAACGGCCACACCGCCGCTCGCCGTTTGGTCAGACAGAAGGCGACGATCCCGCCCATGAAACACGGGGCGAACTGAAACACGTTGGCGCGGTCGGTGAGGCGGGCCTGAATGAGCGCTAATGCGATGAACAGCGCGACAAGTCCTAAGGCTCGTCCTAGACGCGTGCCCCGGCCCACGATCCAGAACAAGAACGGCAGTAGCGCGTACATCTGCACCTCGAGCGGCAGACTCCACAGCGGGCCCAGCACGTTCGGAATGTAGAACAGGTTCTGTACGAGCAGCAGGTTTCCGGTAACGGTTGTCAGCGAGAACGGCTCGAGATGCCAACCGATGTTCGCGACCGGAAGTTGAAACGCGACGATGGTGAGGATCACTACCGCAGAGAGTGGATAAATCCGGAAGGCACGTCGGACGTAGAAGTGCTGCAGCAGCGATGTCCCGCTTGCGCGGGTTCGCTGAAGCGAGAACATCAGCACGAGACTGGTGTGGACGAAGAACAGCATCACCCCAATCCACCCGAGTCGCTGCGCAACCCAGCGCACCGACTGAAGCGGGCCGATTTCAGTGATGTGATCGACGAGGACGAGAGAAACGGCCGTCGCCCGTAGAAAGTCGAGTACGGACGAATCGCTCGTCGAAAGCCTCGGGGTCGGCATCTGCAGGCCATTGCAGCTGGCAAGAGCAGTACCGGCCGAGCTGGCTCGACCGTGTGGCTGTGGGGGCAAGGGCCTAAACCGCTCATTTACACCGGGATTCTGCGTTTTACTCCATGTTTTTCGAGAGACGACCCACCTTTTTCGAGGCAAGCGTTGTCAAGCGCGCGGCAAGTTGTGTCGGCAAAGTCCGCCCCTCCAGGGGCAAAACCACGACTAATGTCTTCTCATCACACGAAAACATCTGCCGGGAGCCGCCGCCGCGGTCGGTGCCGAGGCTTGAATGGCTTTCCTGATCAACGGTTTAGGCCGATCTCGTGATGCTTGGCGGTGTGATTGCTCTGAGGACTCTTGGTGACCCTTTTGGAGCGGTCCGTTTCCGAAAATAACAACTTGCGCGACTTCATGCCGCCGTGTGTCAACGCGATGACCATCGACGTGGAAGATTACTTCCAAGTCAGTGCGTTCGACGACCACATCAGCCGCGATCAATGGGCGTCGTTCGAAAGCCGCGTCTCGCGAAACACGGAGCGGCTTCTCGAAATCTTCGCCGAACACAACACTATCGGAACGTTCTTCGTGCTCGGTTGGGTGGCGGAACGCTATCCCGAGCTCGTGCGACAGATTGCGTCGGCCGGTCACGAAATCGCTTCGCATGGTTACGCCCATCGCCTCGTCTACACGCAGACCCCAAGTGAGTTTCGAGACGACCTGAGACGCGCAAAGCGCGCGATCGAAGACGCCTGCGGCGTCGAAGTCTGCGGATATCGTGCGCCAAGCTATTCGATCACGCGACGCTCGCTGTGGGCGCTCGATGTGCTGCTCGACGAGGGGTACGCCTACGACTCGAGCATCTATCCCATCTACCACGACCGCTATGGAATTCCCGATGCGCCGCGCCATCCATTCCAAGTCGCAGTCGATTGTGGCAGTCTGTGGGAGTTGCCGGGTTCGACGACGCAGCTCGGAGGCCGAAACTTACCGATCGGTGGCGGGGGTTATTTCCGTCTGCTCCCGTACGCGTGGACGCGATACGGCATTCGAACAGTGAACACGCACGAGAAGCGGCCCGTCGTGTTCTATCTGCATCCGTGGGAGATCGATCCCGATCAGCCGCGGCTCCGCGCGTCGGCGGTCAGCCGCCTGCGGCACTACCACAATCTTCACAAGACCGAGTCGCGGCTGCGCCGTCTGCTCGGTGAATTCCAATTCGCCACGGTGCGATCGCTGCTCGAGCGGGAGGCCATCGCCACGATCGCGCAGCTGTCGCCGGCTTCAGCGAGTCGGCCCGTTCAGCTGACTCCGGTGTGAATGACCCAACGATAGTCGTTATGATTCGAGAGATGGGTTTCCCGATGCTGTATGTGCGGAGTCCGCTCCGCGTCGTTGCCGCCACGCTTTGCATCGCGGCTGCCGCAGTGTTCACGATCGCCTGTGGAGAGGGTATGGCCAGCAGCTCGTCGGAGACCGCATCGACACGCCCCGCGGCCGAGCTGCTCACACGACTCGGACACTCCCGCGTGTTCTTCGCTCACCAATCGGTCGGCCAGAACATCGTCGCCGGGCTTGAGGCGCTGCGCGCTGGTACGGACGCCGCTGCACTTCGGATCGTGAAGCTCGAGGACGCGACACCTGAGATGACGCCGGCGTTCATCCACGCGCGTCTCGGCACGAACGGCGATCCAAAGGGCAAGACCGACGCCTTCGTTGCTGCGCTCGAAAACGGTCTTGGCAATTCGGTCGACGTCGCGTTTCAGAAGTATTGCTTCGTCGACTTCGAGGCCAACACCGATGTGCGCGCGGTCTTCAACTACTACCGCACATCGATGGAGAAGCTTCAACAGCGATTTCCGAAGCTCACGATTCTCCATGTCACCGCTCCCATCGTCGTCGTGCAATCTGGTCCTCGCGCGATCGTGAAGAAGTGGATCGGACGCACGCCGGACTACTATCCAGAGAACGCGGTGCGCGAACAGTTCAACGAGCTGATGCGAGCCGAATACGGCCGCACCGGACGATTGTTCGATCTCGCCGCGATCGAGGCGACCCGGCCTGGCGCGGCTCCGGAGCCGATCCTCTTCCAGGGACGACGCCTCTACACGCTGCTTCCGGAGTACTCGAGCGACGGCGGGCACTTGAACGATGACGCGCAGCGACGCGTGGCGTCTGCGCTGGTAGCGTTTCTCGCATCAGCACCGCATACCGTGCCCGCCCATCAGTGAGGCGCGCACACATGAACTGTGACTATGTCTGAGGACGCCGGCTCCACGCCTTCTGTCACGGTTCCGTTGTCACCAGCCAAGCTGCGGCTGTTCAAGCTGATCATGCTGTCCGGACTGCTGGTGTTTGCCGTAGCGGCGGCGCTCGGAGCGGAGGTCGCGGCGCGTTACTACGAGCGTCACCGAACGACGCCCCCTGATTACTTCCCGTCGGTGTATTACCCGCATCGCCGACTGCGCTATGGCCTGACGCCGAACCGCGACTACTTCGGGTGGTTTCGCATCAACTCACTCGGTTTTCGCGGAAAAGAGATTTCCGCGGAGAAGAAGCCCGACGTCATTCGCGTGGTGTGTCTCGGCGGTTCGACGACGTTCGACATTGCCAGCGTCGGATCGGCGCAGCCATGGCCTGAAGTGCTCGAGACCGAGCTCAGACGACGTGTCCCCGCGCAGCAGATTGAGGTTCTCAACCTGGGGATTCCGGGTGCGACCTCGCTCGATTCTCTGATCGACCTGCAGATGAGGGCGCTTCGGCTGAATCCGGATCTCGTGATCCTGTACCAGAGCCACAACGATCTGACCTATTCGATTCCGCCGGCACGGCCTCAGCCGACGCGCCTCTATCCCCTCGAGGATCGACCTCGTTCTTCATTCGTGCGATGGCTCACGTATCACAGCCTGTTGTACGCGAAGGCCGAGGACCGCATCATCGGACCAATCAGCGGCATGGTCGACGGCGTCCTCGGACTTTTTGGAGGAAGCGGCGAGGGACTGCCGGAGGATCGCGGTCAAGCCATGGAGCGCGGTCTCGCTGACTTTCGTTCGAACGTGACGTCGATAGCGGCGATTGCGCAAGCGAACCACGTTGCGCTCGCGATGGTGCAGGTGACGGTCCCGTTCCCTGTCGACGGCCAGCCCAAAGGCAGCTGTCAGATGTGCGACGCACTTTCGCAGACGTACGGCAATCTCGATCTAGCGACGTTGAAGTCGATGTACGCGCGCTACGACAGCGCGCTGAAACAATCGGCCGACGGGGCGAACGCCTACTTCATTCCGTCAACCGGATTCGTACCGAGCGCCGATCGCTATTACCACGATCCCGTTCACTTCTCACCAGACGGTTCGCGTGAGCTCGGTGTCAAGCTGGGTGAAGTACTGGCGCCGATCGTCACGCGCCTTCGTTCGACCGAGTCCGGCGGCGCTGCACCGGCCGTCACTCAGTCGGCGTCGACGGTGGCCTTGGCCGCGCTCGCCAAGTAGGGTCTCAAGCACGCGTCGGTGTGATTCAGCGTGATGTGGGGCCGTTCGAGCGGGTCCTTCATCTTCGGCCATGTGAACACCGGCACCGCCCCGCCCGTACGGAAACGATTGTTCTTCAGCGCCGCCTGCAGCACCGGGCAGGTGGCTCTGGCGCGAATGACGAGTGGCCGTTCGCCGCTGAGGGAGACGGCGAGCTCAGAGACCATCCACGTGTAGGTGTCGACATCGGCTCGCGGTGCGAACAGATCGACGATGGCCGCCTCGCGCCCCTGTGCGGTTTCGTAGACTCGAGTCAACGCCCATCCTCGCAGCCGGTCGCCCGACATGAAGTAGTAGTATCGAAAACTTCCTGTCCCCCAGTAGGCGCTGGTCAGCCACTGCAGCCATTGCAGGTTGGGAATCTGAACGAGGTCATAGCCGGTCTCGCTGTTGTACAGCGCGTCGACCTCGGAATCGAGTCTGGCGATCGGCACCACGCGGCCGTGTGATCTCCGTTCGCGCGGCGTGAACCAGGCGCCGACGACCACGTCGAGGGCGAGACGCTCGCCGGGGATACGGAACTTCACCCGCCGGCGCAGTCCGTCGACGAGGAACTCGCCGCGAAGCGGCAGCTCGAACGCGAGAGCCGACGTCAGCGTCTGCCAGCCCATCACCGGGAGCGCTTTGGTGGCGTCTGGCGTGCCGCCGATTCCGAACAAGCGCACGTTGAGGCGCGTCATTGCTCGGATGACGCGGATGCCGATGCCGCTCCCGCTCAATCCCGGCAGACTGTGCCAGTCGAAGATCTCGAGGCACGTCGTCGGCGCGCCGTGAATGAGATATCGCTTCTCGAAGGCGTACACCATTCCGAGGCACTCCTCGTCGGTGCGCGCGAGGAACATGCGGCTGAACGGGAGCGACTCCAGATATCGCCATCGATAGAACGCTTCGGTGCGGGGTCGCGACCAGTAGCGTTCCGAGAAGGTTTGGACGAGTGGGAGGTGCGCCTCGGTGAACGGCTCCACTCGTATGTTGAGCGCGGTGATGTCCTGCTTGGACTCAGTGGCGACAGATCCAAGCGACGCGTCGTGGCTCATGCGAACGTCATGTGCACTGGCTCACGAGATCATAGCTCCTTCTTGCGAAGGACAAGGAACACGTTGTGATAGAAGAGGCCGGTTCGGTCCACCTTGTCGATCAGCCAACCGACGGCGTTGACGGCCAGGCAGAACGGCAACCACAGAGGGAGCAGCGCCACCATCAGCAGCTGCCTCCATCCCGACCGCGACATGGAAATCGCGATGCAGTTGAGCAACAGCAAACCCATCGTCGAGCCGAATGCGCCCTGCCGGCGCGCTTCGAGGATTGAAAAACGCTCAGTAAAGAGCGCCTGGGCACCGTAAAAGGAGTGACGCCACAAGTCCTTGTAGATGCCGCGTTCGATTTCCAACGAGGTGTCGTTGTAGAAAAACGGCGTCGAGACCACCGCAATCCCACCGGGCTCGAGCACGCGATCGATCTCGCTCACGATATGCGGCACGTCGCGCGCGACCTCGAGCACCTGTGTGCACAAGACGCACTGCATCGAGCCGGACTCGAGCGGCCACGGCTCGCCCTCACGAATGAGGTAATCGACTTTCTCACCTGCGGTGATATCGATCCCGACGTGCGACGTGGCACTGGTCAGCCAGAGTGCGTACGGTTTGCCCCAACACCCGACATCGAGAACGTTGCCGCGCAGTGTCGGCAGAACGCGCCGCAGGTCGCGGTACAGATCTTTGACCGACAACCACTGAAAGTGCCAGAGACGTCGTTGCGGATGCACGCCAGCGATCCACGCGTAGACGCGATCGTGCACACCGAAGACTTTGTATACGGCGTCAGTCGCGAAGACGACGACGCGCCGAGGCACCAGGGCGGCGATGTGGCTGCGGCGGTGTGCTGACTGACCGGGCCCGATGATCACACTGGCGATGATGCCCGTGAGTCCGAGGAGGGCGATGTCCGTGTGTGAAGCGAGCAGAACGACGAGCTCGACGCCGCCTGGCACGTTCCCCCCATACCCACTCAACACGTTCCGAAGAGCGTGTTGAGCGCTGACTGTGACCTGATATCGCCGACGTGCCCTAGTTCGTTGCTATCGCGTGCTCGAATGCGTCGAGACGCGACACGTGATCATCTTCACTTCTTGCGAAGTACCAGCAGCACGTTGTGATAGAAGGCGCCCGTGCCGTCGAGCTTGTCGAACAGCCAGCCGGCAGCATTGACGGCCACACACAGAAGCAGCCAGAAGGGAAGCAGTGCGATCATGAGGAACTCGGAGATCGAGCTCCTCGACATCGATTTGTGAAGCCAATTCAGGAGCATCACACCGGCGGTCGAGCCGAAACCACCTTGTGCTCTCACATCGAGGATCTCGAAGCGCTCCAGGAAGATCTCTTGCGCACCATAAAAGCTGTGGCGCCAGTAATCCTTGTAGACGCCGCGCCCCTGGTCGATGCTCATGTCGTTGTAGAAGAACGGCGTGGTGACCACGGCGATGCCGCCGACTTCCAGTACGCGGTCAATCTCGCCGACCAGATGCGGGACATCTCTGACCACCTGGAGCACTTGCGTGCACAGCACCGACTGGAACGCGTTCGACTCCAGCGGCCACCGCTCGCCATCGCGGATGACATGATCCACGGTTTCGCCGGGAGTCACGTCGAGACCGATGTGTGATTGGATGCCGGTCAGCCACGTCGCGTACGGCTTCCCGTAGCAGCCAATGTCGACGAGGTGACCGCGAAGCGTCGGAAGAATGGGCCGAAGGTCGTGATAGAGGTCTTTAACGGACAACCATTGCGAGTGCCAGATCCGGCGCTCGGGATGGGTGCCCGCAATCCAGGTATAGAGGCGGGCGTGAAGATCGCGGAGCCGATCGCCGCTCCAGGTTTTGACGCCAACACGGTCGAAACCGGCAATAGCGCCGGTTCCGTTGCGACGGTAGATGACCTGCAGCGGCCGAATCAGGGCAGCGAGAAGCCCGAGCGCGATGGCGATCAGGGCGACTTCGTCTAGAGCATCGGGGAGATCGAAGAACTCTAAGAACGCATCAGACACGGTTGCTCCGCTCCACGCTCGCTAGAGCGTGAAAGGCATTGCTGCATTGTGATTCGGCTTCCCGCAGTGCCCCGGATGGTCGTGGCTATAACACGGACCAGTCAGCGAGCGCAATCGCAATTGCTGCCGGTCCCAGCAAGACCCTCTCCAGATCAACGCTGCCGACCCGTGAACTGCACAATCTAAAAAACTCTTCGGGACTTCAACTCGACGCTCCGAGGGGCCTGTTCGCGACCAGCGAACGGCAAATCAACAGTTACCCACTGGTCTGAGGGATGTCTCCCAAAAGACGGACAATATTCTCAGGTTCTCTAGCGCTGGCGATGGCAAACTGCTGACAGAGTCGATGATGGCAAGGTTTGAAGGACGAACCGGACGAAACCACTTGGCAAAAGCTGGCCAGTCCTTTGCTCCTTAGTCCCTCGCTCGACGTGTGATTCCCTGTTTTTAGGGCGGAGGCGTATTGCCGGTTTTGCTCGAAAAAACCTCTCGCGACCAGGCCGGTCACCGGACCGTGGGGGATGTCGTCGTCGGCATCAGCGGTGCACGCAGGAGTCCTGCCGCGGCCGCCGGTGTCGGCGGCCGCCTTGTCGGATTCTGCGAAGAAGAGCGGCTGACCCGCATCCGCGGTGCAGGGTTGCAGCCCGGTGAATTGCCGCAGGATTCGGTACGCACGGTCCTGCGTCTGGCAGGTGTCTCTCCCGAACAGGTCACTGCCTACGTCACTGGCGAGGAAGGCGTCGTCCTTCCTGCGAATCTTCCGCGGCTTCGTCTCGATCATCACCATTGCCACGCCGCGACTGCGTTTCTCACCTCGCCGTTCGAGCGTGCCGCGATCGTGGTGTGCGATCGCAATACGGCGCCCGAAGTCAGCGTGTGGCTGGGAGGCGACGTCGACCTGGTCAACGAGCAGTGGCCGTGGAGTGGTCCGGGGTTCGCCTCTCTCTACACGCAGTGCTCGCGTCTGTTCGGGTTCGGTGCCGGACAGGAGCATCGATTCGAGGCGCTGGCGCGCCTTGGGACGAATGCGGATGGCAGCCGGCTCGACGGGCTGTTTGGGTATATCGACGGCACGCTGCGCGTCAATGCGGACTGGGCGCGTGTCGTCACCGACTGGTTGCACGAGGGCGGCTCTCAATGGTCGCTCGAACATGGCGCCCGCGTCGCTGGTGCATTCCAGCAAGCGCTCGGACGCGTGCTGCTGGCATTTGCCGCCGACATCCGTCGTCGACTTGATGTCGAGCATCTGTGCCTCGGGGGCGGCCTCTTCTACAACACGTTCTTCAACACGCTGCTTGCGCAATCAGGATTGTTTGCGGACGTGTTCGTCGCGCCCAACCCGGGCAATGCCGGCATCGCATCTGGCGCCGCGCTCGCGGTGGGACCGCGGCGGCCGCACGACCGCGCGGTGTCAGCGTTTCTTGGCCCTGGCTTCGAGCTCGAAGAGATCAAGCAGACGCTCGACAACTGCAAGCTGTCGTACGAGTGTTTGAGCGAAGGACAAATCATCGACGGCTGCGTGCGCGATCTGAAGGCCGGCCGTCTGGTTGGTTGGTTCCAGGGACGAATGGAGTGGGGGCATCGTGCGCTCGGCAACAGAAGCATTCTTGCCAATCCGCTTTCTCCGTACGTGCTCGACAACCTCAACGTGTTCCTCAAGCAGCGAGAACGCTATCGCGCCTACGGCCTCTCGGTATGCGAGGAGGAGGCCGATCAGTACTTCAAAGGACCCAAACGGTCGGCCTGGATGGAATACGAGTACGAGATGACGGATCCCGATCGATTGCGTCATGCGGTCCCGCAGGG
>Ga0075423_10003043_pt1 | contig 15354 bp, 12 predicted proteins | sample SoiMethybrSBSTD2_FD_80114 | JGI IMG/M metagenome (GOLD analysis project Ga0075423, IMG submission 80114) | Bulk soil microbial communities from a Populus tree surrounding site in Tennessee, USA - Soil MetaG P. TD hybrid SBSTD2 | ecosystem: Environmental > Terrestrial > Soil > Tree plantation...
CCCCGACAACCTCGCCGGCCAGGCCGAGGTGCGCGCCGCCACCGACATCCCGATCGCCGCCGGCGAGAGCGAGCAGACGCGCTTCGCCTTCCGCGAGATGCTCGACGCGCGCGCCGTCGACGTGCTCCAGCCCGACCCTGCCATCGCGGGCGGGATCACCGAGGTGCGGACGATCGCGGGCCTGGCCGCGAGCCAGGGCCTCACGGTGGCGGCGCATCTCTGGGGCTCGGCCATCCTGTTCGCCACCGGCCTGCATCTCTGCGTCTCCACGCCGTGCGCGACCATCCTCGAGTTCTCGCGAGGCCACAACCCCCTCCTCAATGACCTGGTCGAGGAGGACATCGCCTTCGAAGACGGCCACGTCCTCGCGCCCACCGGACCCGGCCTCGGCCTCACGCTCCGGCGCGACTTCGTCGACCGCGTCCGGGTGGCGGCCTGAGCGCGGCGATGGCGAGCCCGCGCATCCTCGTGACCGGGATGAGCGGTCTCATCGGCGGGGCGCTCCGCAGGCGCCTGGAGGACCGCTATACCCTCAGGGCGCTGAATCGACGCGAGCTCGCCGGCGTCGAATGCCATCGCGGCGACATCGCCGATCTGGATCAGATCCAGCCGGCCTTCCGGAACGTGGAGATCGTGGTGCACTTGGCCGCGGCGGCGGGAGGCGGCGTGCCGTGGGAGCGCATCCACCGCGACAACCTCGTGGGCACCTACCACGTCTTCGACGCCGCGCGTCGGGCGGGCGTGCGGCGGGTGATCTTCGCCTCGAGCGGCGCGACCGTCAGCGGCTACGAGCTGGAGGAGCCCTACGCCGCCCTGGTGGGCGGGAAGTACGACGGGCTGACGACCTGGCCCATGCTCACCCATGAGGCGCCGGTGCGTCCCGCCGCGCTCTACGGTGTCAGCAAGGTGTACGGCGAGGCGCTGGGCCGCCAGTACGCGGACGAGCACGGCCTGTCGGTGGTGTCGATCCGCATCGGGCGCGTCAAGGCCGAGGACCGGCCCACGACTCCCCGTGATTTCTCCGTTTGGCTGAGTCAGCGTGACGTCGTGCAGATCCTCGAGCGCGCCATCGAGGCGCCCGCCGCGCTGCGGCACGGCATCTTCTTCGCCGTCTCCGACAATCGCTGGAGCTATCGCGACCTCGAGCACGCCCGACGGGTCCTGGGGTTCGTTCCCCAGGACCGCGCCGAGGATCATCGCTGATGCCCGTCGTGCGCTCCTACCTCGCCGACCACGCGGTGGCGTTCCGCGACAAGCCGGCGGTCGTCGACGATCGCCCCGGCCAGCCCGTCACGACCTGGAGCTTCGCGGAGCTGAACCGACAGGCCAATCGCCTCGCCCACGTCCTGCTGGGCCTCGGCCTCGGGCCGGGCGAGAAGGCGGTCTGGTGCGGGCCCAACTCGCCGGGCGTGCTGCGCGTGGTCCACGCGCTGCCGAAGATCGGCGCGGTGATGGTGCCGCTCAACTACCGCTTCACCGCGGACGAGGCCACCTACGTCATCCACAACTCGGACGCGGTGATCGTGTACGCCGACGCCGAGCAGGCGGCGCTCCTCTCGCGCATCCGCCACGCCATGCCCCAGGTGCGCCACATCATCGTGTACGGCGGCCCCGCGGGGCCGGGCATGCTGTCGAGCGAGGCGCTGCTGGCCCGCGCGCCGGACACCGAGCCCGAAGTGGACGTCCCCGTCGATACGCCCTCGAGCATGCTCTATACGTCGGGCACCACCGGACGGCCCAAGGGCGCGGTGCGGCTGCCGACGGATCCGAGCCAGGCGCGGCCCCTGCTGGAGGTGTGCGGCAACCGGCCGGACGACATCTACCTCACCACGGGGCCGCTGTATCACTCCGGCCCGCTGGGCTACATGGGCCTCGGCCAGCGGCTGGGGAACACGGTGATCCTCCAGCGCCGCTTCGACCCGGAGGACTGGCTGCGCCTGGTGGCGACGTATCGCGTGAGCATGACGTTCTCCGCGCCGGCGCCGATCCGGCTGGTCTGCGCGCTGCCGGACGAGGTGAAGCGCCGCTACGACGTGTCGAGCATGAAGCGCATGGTCGCCAACGCGGCGCCGTGGTCCATGGCCCTCAAGGACGCCTACATGCGGGACTTCGGCGAGGACTCGCTGTGGGAGGTGTACGGCTCCACCGAGCTGGGCGTGGACACGGTGCTGGCGCCCGGCGATCACCGCAAGCGGCCCGGCTCCTGCGGGCGCGCGCTGCCGAGCGTGGAGATACGCCTCTACGACGAGGGCGGACGCGAGATCGCCGAGCCCGACGTGCCCGGTGAGGTGTTCGTGAAGAGCCCCAACACCTTCGTCGGCTACTACAAGGCGGAGGGCGCCACCACCGCCGCGCGGCGTGGTGACTTCGCCTCGGTGGGTGACATCGCATACCGCGACGCCGACGGCTTCTACTACATCTGCGACCGCAAGAGCGACATGATCATCTCGGGCGGGATGAACATCTACCCCGCCGAGATCGAGGCCGTGCTGGAGCGGCACCCCGATATCGCCGACGTGGCGGTGTTCGGCATCCCCAGCGAGGAGTGGGGGGAAAGTGTCCACGCGGTGGTGGTCGCGCGCCCCGGACGCGCGCTCGCTCCCGAGGACGTCATGACGTTCGCGCGCAAGGACCTCGCCGGCTACAAGACGCCGCGCTCGGTGACCTTCGCCGCGGAGATCCCCCGCACCGGCTCCGGGAAGATTCTCAAGCGCGTCCTGCGCGAGCCCTTCTGGCACGGGCGCCGCGCCCGGGTGTCGTGAAAGGAGCCTTCATGAAGCGCCTCGCCCTCGCCGCCCTCGTCCTGTCACTGCTCACCGTCCCCGCCCTCGCGCAGGACACGCCGCGCATGGGCGGCGTGCTCAAGGCGGCCATGATCGGCGAGCCGCCGTCGCTCGATCTGCACTGGACCACCGCGGTCATCGTCCAGCAGATCATGTGGCACGTGTACGAGACGCTCTACACCTACGACAAGAACCTCCAGCCCGTACCCATGCTCGCCGAGAGCCATGCCGTGGCGGACGGCGGGCGCCGCTACACCATCACGCTCAGGAAGAACGTGAAGTTCCACAACGGCAAGGAGATGACCTCGGCCGACGTGGTCCCATCGCTCCAGCGCTGGGGCAAGATGTCCACCACCGGCAAGGCGCTCTGGAAGGGCGTGGAGGCGGTGGAGGCGAAGGATCCCTACACCGTGGTCATCCACCTCAAGGAGCCGTCGGGCTCCCTCCTCTTCGGGCTCGGCAGCCCCAACAACGGCGCGGCTATCCATCCCAAAGAGTCGCTTGCCGCGGCCGGGGAGGGGCAGCTCAAGGAGTTCATCGGCACCGGCCCCTATCGCTTCGTCGAGCACAAGCCGGATCGGCACATCAAGCTGGCCCGCTTCAACGAGTATTCGGCGCGGAGCGATGCCCCCGACGGGGGCTACGGCGGCAAGCGCGTGGCCTACTTCGACGAGATCCTCTTCATCCCGGTGCCCGACGAAGCGGTGCGGCTGGCCGGGGTCGAGACGGGCGAGTACCACTACGCGCAGTCCATCAAGTCCGATCAGCACGACCGGGTGAAGTCCCTGCCCGCGCTCGAGCCGCAGGTCGTCAAGCCCTATGGCTGGATCACGGCCGTCCCCAACCACAAGCAGGGCGTGATGGCCAACAAGAAGGTCCGCCAGGCTTTCCTCGCCGCGCTGGACATGGAGCCCATCATGTCCGCCGCCATCGGGAACAAGGCCTTCTATCGCCTGGACGGCGCGCTCTTCTTTCCGGAGCAGGCCGCCTTCCACAGCCAGGCGGGCGTGAGCTACAGCCAGAGGAATCCCGTCCGCGCCAAGGCTCTCCTCGCCGAGGCCGGCTACAAGGGCGAGCCGGTGCGCTGGATCACCACCAAGGAGTACGACTGGATGTACAACTCGGCCCTCGTCGCCAAGCAGCAGATGGAGGCGGCGGGCTTCGTGGTAGACCTCCAGGTGCTGGACTGGGCCACGCTGGTGCAGCGGCGCAACAAGCCCGAGCTCTACGACATCTTCTCCACCGGCTTCACGGTCGGGGCCGATCCCGCGCTCGCCACGTCGATCCAGTGCAACTGGCCGGGCTGGTGGTGCAACGAGGAGAAGGAGCGCCTCGTCGCCGAGATGCTCCGCGAGACCGACGCGAAGAAGCGGAAGGCCCAGATCGACCGCGTCCAGGCCATCTTCTACGACGACGTGGGCCGCGTGAAGCTCGGCGACTACTTCACGTTCCAGGTCACGCGCAAGGAGCTGCGCGGCTTTCGCCCCCAGCCCTTCCTCTACTTCTGGAACGCGTGGCTGGCGAAATAGCTGGGCGAGCCGCAGCCGAAGGCGAGGCGAGCGGATACATGAAGGGGTCCGAGCGTAGCGAGGGGGGCTCGGGGACGCGAGTCCCGTGACGGTTTACGTCATCCGCCGCCTCATCGCCGTCATCCCGGTGATGCTGGTGGTGGCGACGGTGTCGTTCGTCCTCATCCGCCTGGCGCCCGGCGATCCGGCCAGCGTCATCGCCGGGCCCTACGCGAGCGCGGACGACATCGCCCGCATGCAGCGCGCGCTGGGGCTCGACCAGCCCCTGCCCGTGCAGCTCGTGAAGTGGTGGGGCCGGCTCGCCCAGGGCGACCTCGGCGACTCCATCTTCCTTCGCCGACCCGTGGTGGAGGCGATCCGCGAGCGCCTGGAGCCGACCCTCCTCCTCACCGCGTGGTCCATGCTGGTGGCGGTGCTGGTCGGGATCCCGGTGGGGGTGATCTCCGCCCGCCATCACAATACCGTCCTGGACCAGTCGTTCATGGCGCTGGCCCTCCTCGGCCTTTCCGTGCCGAACTTCCTGCTCGGCCTCCTCATGATCCTCTGCTTCGGCGTTTGGCTGGGCTGGCTGCCCGTGGCCGGCTACGCCGCGCTCGAGACCGGGCTCTGGCCCAATCTGCGCTCCCTCATCATGCCCGCGCTGGCCCTCGGGCTCGTGCAATCCGCCCTCATCGCCCGCATCACGCGCTCGAGCATGCTCGACGTGCTCCGCGAGCAGTACATCCTCTCCGGGCGATCCAAAGGCCTCTCCGAACGCACCGTCATCTACAAGCACGCGCTCAAGAACGCCATCATCCCGACGCTCACCGTCATCGGCATCACCTTCGCCCTCCTCGTGGGCGGCGCGGTGGTGATCGAGACCGTGTTCAACATCCCCGGGCTCGGCCGCCTCATCATCTCGGCGGTGCTCCGCCGCGACTATCCCGTGGTCCAGGGCGTGGTGCTGCTGATCGCCGTCACCTACACCGCCATCAATCTCCTCGTGGATCTGGCCTATCTCGCCATCGATCCACGCATACGCTTTCGCTAGTCATGCCCGCCGCCGGCGAGGTGCGATGGCTCGGCGTCCGCGCCTTCCTGCGCCGCCGAAGCGCCGTCTTCGGCGCGGCGCTGGTGGTGGTGAACGTGCTCGTGGCCGTGCTCGCCACGCCCCTCGCGGGCGTCGATCCCCAGAGCCTCGACGTCAAGGCCCGGCTGGCCCGCCCCACCGCCCAGCACTGGTTCGGCACCGACCACGTGGGGCGAGACGCCTGGAGCCGTGTGATTCACGGCGCACGCCTCTCCATGATCGTAGGCGCCTCGGTGGTCGCGATGTCCTTCGTGGGCGGCGTGGTGTTCGGCGTGCTCGGCGGCTACTTCCGCGGCCTCGACAACGTGCTCATGCGGGTGATGGACGGCCTCATGGCCTTCCCCGGCATCATCCTCGCCATCGCGATGATGGCCTCGCTGGGCCCGAGCGTGCTCAACGTGATCGTCGCCCTCGGCGTGGTCTACATCCCGCGCGTCGCGCGCATCGTGCGCGGCTCGGTGCTCGTGATTCGCGAGACGCCCTACGTCGAGGCCGCGCGCGCGCTCGGCATCGGCGACGGCCGCATCATCGCGCGCCACGTGCTCCCCAACTGCCTGTCCCCGGTGATCGTGCAGGGCACGTTCATCTTCGCGGCGGCGGTGCTGGGCGAGGCCGCGCTGTCGTTCCTCGGCGTGGGGGTGCCGCCGCAGATTCCGTCCTGGGGAAACGTGCTCGCCGAGGGTCGATCCTATCTCCAGCAGGCGCCCTGGCTCACCCTCTTCCCCGGCGCCGCCATCATGGCGAGCATTTTCGGGCTCAACCTCTTCGGCGACGGGCTCCGCGATCTCCTCGACCCGAAGCTGCGCGGCGTGCAGGGCGCCGGACGCGAGAGCTGAGGCCCGGCCGCTCCTAGCGGACGCCCCAGCGGCCGACGCACGCGAGGGCGTCGGCCCGGCCCTGCTCGAGGGCCCGGCTCATCGCCGCCGCCTCGAAGTCGAGCGGCCGGAGCAGCAGCGGCGACGCGGGCACGAGGAGCTGGATCTCCAGCGCGGGATACCTCAGGCGCGCCAGCTCGACGTCCCGCCGGATCTGATGGACCATGGCGGTCTCGAACGCCTCCTCGAGCACGCGACGGAGGGTCGCCGGCGGGGGCCCGCGCTCGCCCGTGGCGTAGCTCAGCACGACGATCACGCGGGGCATGGCCGGCCCGCCGTCGAGCGCCTCCAGAACGGGCGCGCGCGCGACCACGCCCCCATCGACGAGCACGGCGCCCTCCAGGGGAACGGGCGGGAACAGCCCGGGCACCGCCGAGGCGGCCACGAGCGCGTCCACCGTCACCGTCCGGTTGTCGAAGACCTTCACCGCCCGCCGCTCGAGATCGGTGGCGACCACCCGCAGCGCAACGGCGGACGTGCGGATCCGGTCGAGATCCACCGCGCCCGCGATGAGCTGTCGCAGGGGCTGGGGATCCAGCAGCGAGCCCGCGCCGTCCAGCGCCAGGAGGGTCAGCCAGCCCGGCAACAGCCCCGCGAAGAAGACGCCGGGCCGCAGCGCGTAGATCTGCTCGCGCGTGGCCCCGCGCCACAGGGCCTCCAGACGCTCGAGGCGGCCGTCGGCGAGGGCCGCGGCCGTGAGGGCCCCCGCCGAGGAGCCGGCGGCGAGGCGAACGGGCACCCCGCGAGCGGCCAGGCCGAGGGCCACCCCCGCCTCGTAAGCGCCCTTCGCGCCGCCGCCCGAGAGCACGAGCGCCGCGGGCGTCTCCGGCGGGAGGGCCGACGGCGCGCACTGCGCCTCCGCGCGCGCCGCCCAGAGCGCCCCGCAGATCAGCGCCGCGACGCCCAGGCCGCGCCCCCGCGCGCGCATGGAAGCCGCTACGACGACGGGGCGCGGCGCGCGCGCCACTCGCGCACGATCGACTCCACGTCCAGCGGCGCCAGCTGCGTCGCCGGACCGTCGGCGACGCGGCTGTTCACACGCGCGATCTCCGCGTTGATCCCGGCGACCCGCGCCCGCACGTCCTCCTCGTCCCGCGCCACCCACGCGGCCTCGAGGCCGGCCTCGACCTTCTTCAGCAGCTCGAGCGCGGGCGGCAGGATGGTGAGCTTCTCGCGCTTCAGGAGCTTCTTCACCCACCAGTCGGGATCGTAGGGATCGGTGATGCCGGGGATCGGCTGCCCCGCGCCCTCGAGGCGCTCGAACTCGCCGTCACGTTGCGCCTCCTGGATCATCTCCTCGACCCAGTCGCGGTAGCTCTTGCCGGGCGGTTTCTGCTGGGGCATCGGCGATAGTCTACCCGCGCTCCGGCCTTCCGGGTATGCTCGCCGCATGACCCCGCCCGAGACCGACTGGAGCACGTTCGATCGCATCCGTCACGAGCGCCGCCGCGAGCAGGTCGCGATCTTCCTCGAGCTCCTCCGCCGCGACAGCGTGAGCCAGGAGCCCGAGCGCGTGCGTCTCTGCGCAGACTGGCTCGCCGATCGCATGGGGGCGCTCGGGCTCGGCCCCCGCGTGATCGAGACCGGCGGCAATCCCGCGGTGTTTGGCGAGCGGCGCGCCCCGGGCGCGACGCGCACGCTGCTGCTCTACTGCCACTACGACACCAAGCCCATCCCGCGGGACGGCTGGCTACAGCCCTCGCCCGTCGAGCCCGTGTTCCGCGCCGGCCTGGCCGAGACCGGCGCGCCCATCGTCCCCTTCGAGGCCGTGTCCACCGACGCCCTCGCCGCGCATCGCGTGTACGCCCGGGGCGCCTCCGACGACAAGGGACCGATCTGGTGCCATCTGGAGGCGCTGGCGTGCATGGACGCGGCCGGCCTGGCGCCCAAGGTGAACGTGAAGCTCATCCTCGACGGCGAGGAGGAGATCGGCAGCCCCTTCTTCGGCGACTTCACCGAGAAACATCGCGATCTGCTCGCCGCCGACCTCGTTCTCGTCACCGACGGCCCCAAGCACGACAGCGGCCGCCCCACCATCTCGGGGGGCGCCCGCGGCAACATGAAGCTCGAGCTCGAGATCGAGGCCGCGCGCCGCGACGTGCATTCGGGGAACTTCGTGGTGCCCAACGCGGCGTGGCGGCTCAACGGGCTGCTCTCGTCCATGGCCGCGCCCGACGGCACGCCGCTGATCGAAGGACTGGAGGAGGACGTGCAGCTCCCCACCGCCGCCGAGCGCGCGCTGATGACGGCGATCCCGGTGGACTTCGCCGCGCTGGAGAACGATCTCGGCGTGAAGGCGCCCGCGGACCTGCTGGATCGGCTGATGTTCCATCCCACCCTCACCATCCGCGGACTTCACTCGGGCTTCCTGGGCAAGGAGGCCAACACCATCATCCCCCACCGCGCCACCGTCCTGCTGGACGTCCGCCTCGTGAAGAATCAGACGGTCGCGCGCGTGTACGAGCGCATCATTGCGCACATCCGTGCCCAGGGCTTCACCGTGCTCGAGTCGCCGGACGAGCCGCTGCCGGACGCCCTTCGCGGGCGCGCGGTGCGCGTGGTCAGCAAGGGCGGTTACGATCCCGCGAAGACGTCGCTGGACCTGCCGGTCTGCCGTGAGGTCATCGCCGCCGTCGAGCGCGCGCACGGCGGCGAGCGGGCGCTGCTGCTACCCACCCTCGGCGGTAGCGTGCCGCTCTTCGCGTTCACCGACATCCTGAAGCTTCCGACCCTGGTCGTCCCCTACGCCAACGCCAACAACCGCCAGCACAGCCCCAACGAGCACCTCAGGCTCGATCACCTCTTCCAGGGGATCCGGACGACGGCGGGGCTGCTGCGCGATCTCGGGTAGCGGCGAGCCACGTCACCGCCGTCTCGCGCAGCCGCGCGCGCTCCGCAGCGGGCAGGCCCTCGGGGTCGAAGCGGTAACGATAGTGCAGGGCGACGAGCCGCGCCAGCTCCTCGCGAGACTCGGCGACCGGCGGCCGATCCTCCACGCGCCGGAGCCACACCGCGGGCGGCTCGGCAGGCCTGCGCCCCAGCCCCAGCTCGGTGAGCCACGCCTCCACCTGATAGAACTCCGAGTCCGTCCCCGCGCGCGCGCGCCGCGCCTCGGGGGCGCGCCGCGCCGCCTCCACGCGCCGCTGGCGCCGCAGGAAGAAGAGGCGCCACACCAGGAGCAGCGTGAGCGGGATCAGGAGCCACGCCAGCCACGTCGTGACCCCGGCGCGGCGCTCGCCGTAGCGCCAGCGGTCGAAGGCGTGTCCCGCCCAGGCGAAGAGATCCGAGAGGGGCTCCCAGAGGGATGCCTGCTGCTCCTCCAGCTCGCCCCATCCGGGCGGTGTGGTATCGAGGTCGCGCCACGCGCCATCGAGCCACACGAGCGCCCAGGAGTGGGCGTGACGGGCGCGCACCACCCAGGCGCCCTCCAGCGGGCTCCACTCCTGGACCGCGTAGCCGGTAGCGTAGCGGGCGGGGATGCCCGCGGCGCGCAGAAGCAGCACGGTGGCGGTGGCGAAGTACTCGCAGTGCCCGGCGCGCGAGCGGCGCAGGAAGTCCTCGAGCGCCGAGACCTCCCCGTCCGGCTTCGGGCGGTACAGCGAGTAGCGGAAGTTGTCGCGGAAGTATTGCCGCAGCGCCGCCACCGCCTCCTCAGGGGGCTTGCCCCGGAGCCCGAGATCGCGCGCCGTCGCGCCGGCCAGCGCGCCGTCCGGGATCGGGAGCTGCATGTCGGTCTCACCCGGTGCGCCATCGAGGATCGAATGCGCGCCGACCCGCGCGGTATATGTGACCAGCCCCAGGCCTTCGTCCACCTTCACCGCGCCCAGCCGATTCCGCTCCATGCGCACGACGGTGAGCCGGTCGATCTCGAACGCGTCGGCGGGCAGCGCCAGCACGCCGCGCCCGCGCCGGAGCGAGGCGGACACCGTGACGCGCGCGCGCTCGGGCCCGCCCTCGCCCAGTCGCCATGACGTGCCGTTGGCGTCCGGCGCGACCGGCGCGAAGCTCGCGTCCACCGCCAGCCACGACGGCATGACGAACACGTTGTAGCTCGCCTCGCGCAGGAGCAACGGCGGCCGCGCGCCCGCGCCGGGCTCCACGCGCAGCACGATCTTGTCCGAGAGCTTGAGCCGCCCGATGGAGCCGATCGCCGTGCTGCTCCGGAACGGGTCGGTGTCGCGCCGCATCCACTCGGCCAGCCACTCGAGTGCCGCGGCCTCCACCGCGCGCTGCGCCCGGTGTAACCCCACGTGCCCCGCCCAGCCCACCGCGGCCACGACGAGCAACAGCCCCGCCCAGCCCGCGGGCGACACGCCCCGCGCGCGCGCGCGCCAGAGGGCGACGGCGGTCAGCCCGGTCGCGCCCAGGTAGAAGCCCTCGCCCCGTACGTTCGCGGCGCTCGCGGCGAGGATGCAGATCATGAAGTAGGGATAGCGGAGGTCGAGCGTGCTCGGCGCCGGCGTGCCCTCGGCATCGGCCTTCTTCCGCTGGCTCCAGAGGAAGATCCGCACGTCCACGCCGGGCGAGGTGCTGTAGACCTGGGCCGCGATCAGCGGGAACACCACCAGGGGGAACCACTGGAAGATCAGCGTCAGTACGCGCGGCGCGTCGGTGGTCGCGCCGAGATAGATGACCAGACCCGCGAAGATCACCGAGCAGAGATCCGAGACCCGGTTGAAGTCCGCGCGCCCGAGGTCCCAGCGCCACGGCAGCAGCCGCGCGCCCTCCAATAGCGCCGCCATCACGCACGCCGCCACCCACCATCCCGTCTGCCAGCCCCAGAAGACCAACGCCGCCGCGAGCAGGAGCGCCGGTGGGGACGTGGCCGTGGTTCCCCCATTGATCCGGGCTTCGGCGTGCGTCATAGGCGGCCCAGGCCTTCGGCAATCTTTCCGACTTCGAGGCGATACGGCGCGAGCCCGGCGTCGCTCAGCCGGTCATTCACGGGCCGGCCGGGGGGCGTGATCACGAGCGTCAGGGTGGGCACGCCGGCACCGCGAAGAGCCTCCACGAAGGCGCGCCGCTCCGCGTCCCAGTCCAGCAGCACCACGATGGCGCCGGATAGCTCGGCGTGGCGATCGAGCACCGCGCCGCGAAGGGCGGCGAAGGGCTTCCCCAGGCAGGGCTCGACGCCGGCCAGGATCTCCAGCATGCGGTCGGCGTGGGCGAGGCCGCGGCCGGCGGTGAAGCAGTAGGCCTCGGGCCCCACGAACATGAGGTCGAGGAGGGAATCCTGGCTCGGGATCGCGACGGCGAAGGAGGCCGCCACCGACACCGCCTCCTCGAAGACCCCGGGCAGGTCCGGGCGGCCGAACGTGTCGAGCACCAACGCGTGCCGCACGAAGAACTCGTCCTGATACTCCTTCACGATGGGCTTGCCCGCGCGCGCCCAGCTCCGCCAGTGGATGCGGCGCAGCGGATCTCCGGGGCGGTAGTCGCGCAGCGAGGCGAACTCCTCCGAGTCGCCGACCGAGGCCGCGAGGGCCACCCCGCCCTGCTGATAGCGCCGCGTGCCCGGCAGGTCCACCTCCGGCACCGGATAGCGCCGCGGCAGGACCAGCACCGACTGCGACGCGCGGACGCGGACGAAGGCGCGGAAGAGGCCGAAGGGATCGGGCCGCGCCACCGTCACCCCCACGAGACGGAGGCGTCCGCGGCGCAAGGGCAAGGTCTCGACCCGCACCTCCACCTCGTCCCCGGGTCGCACCGTGGGCACGGGCGCCTCGGTGAAGCGCGCGCCCCGTCGCCGCTCGATCAACCACATCCATCGCGGGTAGCCCACCGTACGGTCGAACCAGTTCCGCCGCTCCTCCCCCGGCTCGCGCGCGACGAGGAACTCGCCGAGGGAGGGACGCGGATCCTCCGTGTCCTCGAGCAGCGTGAGCCCATCCTGGACGCGCCGGCCGTCGTTGCGCACCATCACGCGATAGCGGAGCGGCTCGCCCGCGGTGCCGAACCGCGGCATCGCGCGGCGCACGCCGAGCCGGGCGCGAAAGGTCAGGCTGGCGAGGAGCGCGGCGGCGAGCAGCGCGGTCAGGAACGCGAAGGCCTGGTAGGCCAGGGTGCGGTTGGTGTCGAGCCCCACCACCGCCGCGGCGAGCACGCCCCCGAGGGCGAGCGAGCCCGCGCGGGTGAAGCGCCGGCTCAGCCAGTGCTGCACCACCCAGGTCCCGCGGAATGCGCGAAAGAGCAGGCGCCGCATGCCGCGCCGGGCCGGCTAGGCGGGCACCGGCAGGGTCTTGACGATCTCCTCCACGATGCTCTGCGCGGTGACGCCGGTGAAACGCGCCTGCGAATCGACGACCATCCGGTGCGCCATGACGGGCAGCGCGATCTCCTGCACATGCTCCGGCGTGACGAAGCCGCCGCCATCGAGCAGGGCCAAGGCCTGCGCCGCCTTCATCAGGGCGAGCGATGCGCGCGGGCTCGCGCCCAGCGAGACGCCGGCGGCGGCGCGCGTGGCCTGCACCAGGTCCACCACGTAGCGCTTGAGCTCGGCGCTGATCCGCACCGCGCCGACTTGGCGCCGCAGCGCGACCACGTCGTCGATGGACACGCACGGGCTCACCTCGTCGATGGGATGCCCCCGCTCCTGGTCGGAGAGGATCGCGACCTCGTCCTCCGGGGCCACGTAGCCCAGCCCGAACTGCAGCGCGAAGCGGTCCATCTGCGCCTCGGGCAAGGGATAGGTTCCCCGGAACTCCACGGGGTTCTGCGTGGCGATGACGAAGAACAGGGACTCGAGCCGATGCGTCGTCCCGTCCACGCTGATCTGGCCCTCGGCCATGGCCTCGAGCAGCGCCGACTGGGTGCGCGGCGACGCCCGGTTGATCTCGTCCGCCAGCAGCACGTTGGTGAAGATGGGGCCGCGGTGGAAGTGGAACGCCTGATCGCGCTGGTCGAAGATCGACACGCCCAGGATATCCGACGGCAGGAGATCCGGCGTGAACTGGACGCGCTTGAACTGGGCCCCGATCGAGCGCGCGAGCGCCTTGGCCAGCGTCGTCTTGCCGGTGCCGGGAAAGTCGTCGAGAAGGACGTGCCCGCCGCTCGCGAAGGCGGCCAGAAGCTTCCGGATGGCGGCGTCCTGGCCCTTCATGACCCGGCCGATGCTGGCGGCCAGGCGCTGGGAGACTTCGCGGGGCGGGCACGGCGCGGATGTCACCTATCCAGGATGCGGCTCCCCGACCTTATAGGTCAAGAACACCCTGCTTCCGCCCTTCCCAGGGGGGCCTGTGCCTTGCACCGAGGCGCCCTTGCCGTTCCCGAGATTGACCCGCTCGGAGGCTCCACCGGCGCGCAGATAATCCAGCGCCAGCCGATGCGCGCTCTGCCGACGGCCGCTCGTCGCGGCACTCGACGCGACAACGTGACCCGAGCCACGTCGGTCCGTCGACTTCGGTGGGATGAATCGAGGGGCGCGCGTGGCGCATCCGTGTTAATGATTCGAGCGACGCCGATGACGGACCCTCGCGCGTACGACCTCATCGTGATCGGATCCGGCCCCGCCGGCGAGAAAGCGGCGGCCCAGGCCGCGTACTTCGGCAAGCGCGTCGCCCTGGTGGAGCGCGCACCCTACCTGGGCGGCGCGGGCATCAACACCGGCACGGTGCCGTCGAAGACCCTCCGCGAGACCGCGCTCTACTATTCCGGCATCCGGCAGCGGGGCCTCTACGGGGTGGACTATCACCTGGGACACGACCTCACGATCGGCCACTTCATGCACCGGGAGCGCGAGGTGGTGGACTCGCTCCGCGCCGCTGTCGAGCGCAACGTGGCTCGCCACGGCATCGACCTCATCCGCGGCACCGCGCGCTTCGAGGACGCCCATACCGTCGTGGTGAGCGGCGCGCCCGACGGGGCGCTGCGCCTCAGTGCTCCGGTCATCCTCGTCGCCACGGGCTCGGTCCCCAATCGCGGCGCGGACCTTCCCACCGACGATCCGCGCTTCTACGACAGTGACTCGATCCTGACGATGAGCCACCTCCCCCCGCGGCTCGCCGTGGTGGGCGCCGGCGTCATCGGGTGTGAGTACGCGTGCATCTTCGCCGTGCTCGGTATCGCCGTGCACCTGATCGACGGCCGCTCGCGGCTCCTCGGCTTCCTCGACGGCGAGACGTCCGACCGGCTGCGCCTTCAGATGGAGCTGCTCGGCATCCGCATGGCCCTGGGCGACGGGGTGACGGCGGCGCGGCCCGATCCCGAGGTGGTGCGTCTCGACCTCAAGAGCGGGGCCACGCTCGAGGCGGACGCGGTGCTGGTGGCGGCGGGCCGGCTCGGGAACACCGCCGGCCTCGGCCTCGAGCGCGTGGGCATCGCCGTGGACGACCGCGGGCACATCAAGGTCAACGAGCAGTTCCAGACGCAGGTGTCGCACATCTACGCGGCGGGCGACGTCATCGGCTTCCCCGGCCTGGCCGCCACGTCCATGGAGCAGGGCCGCGTGGCCATCTGCCACGCCTTCGGGTTCGGCTACAAGACGGCGGTCTCGCCTGTGCTACCTCTGACCGTCTACAGCATCCCGGAGGTGTCGATGGTCGGCGAGACTGAAGAGAGCTGCCGCGAGAAGGGGCGCCCCTACAGCGTGGGGCGGGCGGACTATCGCGGCAACGCGCGCGGGCAGATCGTCGGTGACCTCGCGGGTCAGGTGAAGCTCGTCTTCGACCCGCACGACCGCCGGCTCCTGGGCGTTCACATCGTGGGCGAGGACGCGGCCGAGCTGATCCACGTGGGGGCGATGGTCCTGCAGGCGCAGGGCACCATCGACGCGTTCATTGACGCCGTCTTCAACTACCCGAGCCTCGGCGAAGCCTACAAGTACGCGGCGTACGACGGGCTGGGCGCGCTGGCCCGCCGCCGCTCGTGACCGTCGAGCGGGCCCTCGCTCGTGACCCTGCTGCTCGGCTGGGCGCTGCTCCGCTGATCCCGGCCTACTCTCCGCTCTGCGCGATGAGCTTGGCCACGAGCCCCGTCCACCCTGTCTGGTGGCTGGCGCCCAGGCCCACGCCCGTCTCCCCGTGGAAGTACTCGTGGAACGGGATCAGGTCGCGCCAGTGCGGATCGCGCTGGAAGGTCTCCACGTCCCCGAATACCGGACG
>Ga0075423_10003045_pt1 | contig 15350 bp, 12 predicted proteins | sample SoiMethybrSBSTD2_FD_80114 | JGI IMG/M metagenome (GOLD analysis project Ga0075423, IMG submission 80114) | Bulk soil microbial communities from a Populus tree surrounding site in Tennessee, USA - Soil MetaG P. TD hybrid SBSTD2 | ecosystem: Environmental > Terrestrial > Soil > Tree plantation...
CCTGCATTTGCGGATACCGTTCTGGGGCGTTAAGTGCCACGCTGGGAAGAAATCTAGCCAAGACAAACCGATACAATGCGTTCGCAGACTCGAGAGTTGTTTTGCTCGCGGTAGGTTCTAACTGCCTTAAGTCCCTAACATGGGCTTCCAGGGCGGCTACAATGTGGTTTACTAGAAGATCGGCATCCTGTTTAAGTTCGACCGAAAATAATCTACCCTCAGAATAGAAAAGGTAATTAAAAAGCGCATTTAAGATCGGATCATATCTATAACCCCTTCTCTGCAAAGTCTGTATGACGGCAGCGAACAGCGTATGACCCACATTCTTGTTATTGCGGCTTAATGCAAACAGCAAAGCGCCAGTAGCTTCGGGCACATCACGACCTCGCAAGGCACGGAGCCCTAAACGCAGGGCAGCGTCAGCTTGAGTTGGTGCCAGACCCAAGGCGACTTGAGCTAACAGTTCCGATTCCCCACTCGTATCCTCGATCTTTGAAACGTTGGAATCGGATGGTTTCGCTTCGTATCTTTTGAGAAACCCATCAGCAACCGCTGCGTCATATTTATTCACTATCGTAAGAATCTCACTCAGAGCAACGGCGTGCTCATGGATACTCGTAATCTGTTCTTCTCGAAGCTTCGGATCAATAGTTGAAAGGCTCGGCAGTGCAGGTGTTGCTAAATCCTCGACCGCCTTAACTATTGTCTCTCGAGCTTTGGCTTCATTGAATTTCCAGAGTGCATCAGCCGCTCGCGCTCGCTGTAAGATAACCGCCGGACTGTTGCCTCGATTGCGCAACTCCGTGAGAACGGATTCCAGCAGGTTTATGGCAACGGCTTGGGAGGCAGAATGTGCTTTCTGCGAAACTTGTGCCGTTGCTCCGGGATTCTTTGGCTCCGCCAAGTCCGGAGTATCGGATTGCGCCAAACCAACGGTGCCAGAACTGAAGAGACAAACCGCAATTATGAATCCCCCTACAGTCTTTTTGCGCATTGAGAATGCCGTCGTTGTTTGAGTATGCCGCGTGATCATTGAGTTCTCTTCGTGGATTAGCTGATCTGACTACAACTGTTTAGTCGGCTTGAGGATGTCACTCACATCCAGAGCCTTTACTCCATGAGGATCTGAATGGCTTAAACCTGACCACCGTCCGGCGACTCGTCCTTCATGATCAATTAACAAGTATTGAGGGACAAGCATGGTTTTCAGCATCGTAGGAAGCTCATTCTCTGCGTCAATGAGCATCGGATGATCTCCCAGGCCAAAGCGATCTACAAACTTTCCAATTTCATCTCTTGGCGAGTTAGTGCAAACCAAATAGTAGGAAGTCTTTGTCTTCTGTGCTTCCGCGGCGAGTTTGTTCCAAAACGCGGAGTCCTTTTGACACGCTTCGCAATTGATGGAGAATATGATTAGGAGTGTAAAGCCACTCGGTCCCGCTTGAACAGACTTAGCTGGGCCTTCAAAGGTCTCAAAATTCGGTACAGTCACGAACTCGCCCAATGAGAGCCCACCGACGTCCCTGATAGTGAGCAACTTGGAATTCTCGGCCGAGATGCGCCCGGAACGTCTACTTACGATTACAGTAGCGGTGAGACTCAGCACGAAACAAGTCGCCAATAGGAGCGTTGATGTTTTCCTATTCATTTTCATGGACGCAGAGCCCGGTGCGGAGAGCGACGCCTCAGCGCATGTGAGCGCCTTTCTTGAGCCAATCCCAAATTACAGACGGATTTCGTCTCCCGGAAAATTGATAGACTGATTAGTTGACCGGTGGCAATTTCGGAACGTCCGGACCGCAATCTGGGCTGTAAATACAAAAAACAACCGTTTCGCAAGGTGGATTCGGGTAGTTAGGACATTGGTACGAAGTGATACAGCCATCAGGGTATGCGATGCATCCATCCGAATTAATGTGTGGGCCTTTACAACCATTGTCCGAGCAGAAGTCTGCTGACGTTGACCTTGCCCCGACAGTTAATGTCAGACCAAGAGCTATCCCGGCCACAATCGAAAGCGTTATTTTTCGGATCACGAGTATTACCCTTTCGATGAGAGTTGCACTTCAGTTTGAATAACCGACTCGAGCTATACGTAAACGACGATCCGTCGTATCGTTTGGAGAGTGCTTGAGCTATTGGGCCGGGTTATACGCCTAGTCTACGATTCTGGCAATGAGGTAAAATCTTAGGGTAAAGACCTGAGTCCCAAATAGTTAAAAACATACGTTTGATCTTTGGTGCTGGCAGTGGTCTCGGCGGTGATTCTCACGCGCAGCTATTGCTGGTCAACGAGCGGAGTTTAAGTCGAGGGTTCAACTACTCTCAGCAGCAGTCGGCAACTGGGAGCAAATCTGTCCAATCAAAAGCGAGAGGATCCCAACAGCGAAAGATGTAGGGCTCTGGCCAAAAAGATTCCTAACATTCAAAGTGATATCATCAGTCACGCGAGTGCTTTCCTTCACAATCCCAGGGGACTGCCGGAGTTTTCTCCTATTGGCACTATTAGAGACGGAGTCACAGAACATCGTGACAGACTTCTTAATGAGGCCGAGAATTTGGACGACGAGAAAAAGGGTATGAAGACAATTGCGGAGGAGGTCCCCCGCTTAACGTAGCGCCGTCAAAGGTACCCCGATCTTACACATCGCGCGTCGTGGAAATTAAAGACAAGGACGGTAAGGTGCCAACTTCACCACACTCGTCACCGGAACAGCTGAGTGTGATCACAATGAATAGCAGCTTCATATATGTACTCGTTTGGAACCGTGGTGTGATCAAGGTCTGTCAAATAGCCCATCATCCAGCGACAGGTTGTGTTTGACTTCCGTCACTGTAAACACGAATTTTACATTGGGCATAGATTGCGTGATCTTGAATGGCAACTTCACTCCGTCTACTTCTCGCCAGTCGCTATAACGCATATTCACTTGAATCGGCCCTCGTGCCGTTTGCTGCATCAGGTCGCGGCCAGTTAACAGGCCGCTTTGAATTTCGAAATACAGAGTCTCGGTTCCGCCAACGCGCGGAAAGGCTTCTACCAGATAGAATTCACGGTCCTTGTCTTTAACCGTGCCGAGTACTCTGAGGCCCGGATAAAACTCTCGGAGTTTTGATTCACGATAAAAATCGCCGTCAGTAGAAAAACCCGAAAGAGCCACACCGATCAGACTCTGGAAACCAATGGCGTCGCCGATATCCCAAACAGTGCGGCCATCATAGCCGTGTTTGACTTGGCCCATTGGCTGAACATTCATGACTGTTAACGATTTATTCGGGGCCTTTGCATAGATACTGAGTTGTCCCCACGAGTCTCCTCCCGAAAGTTCCAACCTACCTTTGATCACCCGACTCTTAAATTTTTCCTGGGCGCTTCTACCACCGACGGCATCTAGATACTTAGTTAAAATCGCGTCGATCGCGGGTAACGGATTAGGCTTGGGTTGGACGATAGAAGCTTCGGTTCCTGAAGACACTTCAACGACTTGCGCACTCCGCACTTGGCGGGTCGCATTCATAACCGCGCGAGTGCTCAGTCGATCCATTGACTCCCGAGATTCATCACGAGTTACTTTCGGCGGCGCGGGCAAGAATGTCATCACCTTTTCGCAGGCGCTCGCGAACTGTTCGGGGGTGAGGTGATTGCCATCCGGCCTGAATGGCTGCACATTTCTGGGCAATGCAGATTCGTTGCCCATGACCAAGAAGGCCGGGTAGCTCGTCACCGCATAGCGATCCGCGATCTGACGCTCTTCTGGTCCGTAATCAGGGTTAAGACGCACTGCCACAGATCGCTGCAGAGCACGTTCAACGACAGGAGCAGTGAGGTATTGATCCTCCAGTGTGCGGCAATCTGAACAGCGATCCGCATAGAAGTAGACCACGAGTGAAACGTTCAACTCGCGTTGCAACTCGATTGCTCGCGCGAAACCGGTGGCGCCGTGAAGCCACTGGGGATATTGAGCGCGAGTGGGCCGGACTACGGTAAATACCAGGAGACCGATGACTGAAACGCTGATCCCGAAACGATATTTCATAATTTTGGTCCTGTATTTGATGGGATTAACCGAAATCAGCCGGGGCTCAATTAACAGACGGAACAGACAGTGAGGTGAGGGGCAGCAGAACGAGACGATGCTAGGATAGCTTCTAAAAGGGCATCGAATCAACGCTTTTGTCACAAGTCGCAACCGCGAGCCCAAATGATGGGTCTGGGACGCTCAACGATCTGGGTTGCGTCGTCGTTATCTTTGTTTTGAAGATCTGGTAGGTGATCTGGGGCGCAGCTTAAAATCGTACATCGCTAAAGCAGTGTCAGTTGGCTTTCCAGTTTCTATGGAAAAGAACTCCTACTCGCGATCAGAGGTTTCTAGTTGCGGGTCATAAGTTGCCGGAGCGCGGTGCCGTTTGTCATGAATGTGGCGCCAGGATTCCTGTCTTTGAGAATTTCTGAAGCTGATGAACGACGGCTCCGTCATGTCGGTTTGCCGAAGGTTTGGCAGGATCCTGCCAACGAAATCGGCAGGGGTCTGCGTTGTCCGAGACCTTGCGTTTAGTTATGCTGGCGACGAGTCGGTTTCTACTATCCCCGGAGAAAATCGAATATGACCATCTCGTTCAGGCTTTTCGGCTATGCTGTGTGTTTTAGTATCTCAAAACTCATCAGGTTCCCCTCGCACAGGTTGGCCCACTTAAACGAGAACTCATGATCCACGCGCAGCCTCTCGTTTACTCTTTTAGATAACTCAGGTGGGTCGCGGCGATTTTCCAGACTCCGCCTTCTTTTACAAAGGTAGCGGTGGACAGAATCTTCAGATCAAAGGGCTCGCCCTTGAAGGTCCCTTTGTTTCTCACACCGCAACGTGCGACCGCGGCGTTTTCATAAACAAAAACCTCGAACGACTCCAGAACAAGAAGTTCGTTCTGTTGGTTCGACGACATGGTTTCCTGTATTCGGATGGACTTTGTGCGCACCCTTGCGTCAGGAGTTACTTGTGAATAAGTCTCTGTCAGGATCCGATCAAGCGTCGCCTTGTCTTTCGTCTTGGAGGCAAGGAGAAGTTTTTCATAGAGATCCTTTAGTTCTTTCTCGGCTGGATAACGGGTGACCTTCTGCGCAGTCTGGCTGAAGGAGTTCACGGCAAAACAAACCGTGAGTAGTAACACCATCGCTAGCAAACGAGAGATTCCACGAAGCATATTCATTCTCCTTAGTGTCGTCAGGCGACGCTGGATGAAACTTCATGCCTCTTGTCTAACGTAATTAATAAACAGGAGGACACGAAATGTATTGTTCAACTTGCGGTATAGCCGTCGCGCAGGGTTTAAGCTACTGCAAGAACTGCGGCGCAAACTTGCATCAGTACAGTGGCGGCAATAAATCTTCGGAACTACGGCCGGATTTCCTCGTGGCCTCGATGGTGATGACGTTTGTTTTTGGTCTCGCCGTCATCGCATTCCTCATGGGCATCATGAAAGCTGTGCTTGACATGCCCGTCGGACAAATCCTCGGCGTGATCATGGCGCCGTTTGCGCTGATGTTTATACTCGAAGCGGTCTTCATCACAAAGTTGTTCAGTCACAAGAAGGGCGCAGCAGAAACGAAAGACCTCGACTCTGCGAAACAACCAGCAACCAATGAACTCGACGGAGCACCGGCACGAGCACTACCAGAACCGCTACAGAGCGTCACGGAACACACTACCCGCGCATTTGACCCACTTTATACCGAGCGAAAGCAAAGCTAGTCTATAATCCGCGATAGCATAAAGTTTCTCCTTATATGACTGACCTCATGCGTCTCAAAGGACGAACGGCTGTCATCACCGGCGCCGCGACCGGCATCGGGCGCGCGGTCGCCGTGTCGTTGGCGCAACGCGGTTGCCATCTCGCGCTCGCCGACATTGACGAAGCGGGACTGGCAGAAACTGCAGGCCTCACGCGAGCATACGCGGTTCGCGTGTCTCGACACCGCGTCGACGTTGCCGATCGCATCGCCGTGGCTGAGTTTCCAAGTCTGGTCAGCGCCGAACATCCTGGCGTTGACGTGCTCGTCAACAACGCCGGCGTCGCCGTTGGTGGAACATTCGAACAAGTCTCGGATGAAGATTTCGAATGGCTGTTTGAGATCAACTTCTGGGGCGTGGTGCGCATGACGCGCGCTTTCCTGCCGCTGCTCCAGGCAAGTGACGACGCGCGCGTGGTAAACCTGTCGAGCGTTTACGGTTTGATCGCGCCGCCGGAGCAGGCAGCGTACGCCGCGAGCAAATTTGCCGTGCGTGGTTTTTCCGAAGCGCTGCGTCACGAACTCGAGGGCTCAAGTGTCGGAGTGACGGTGGTCCATCCGGGAGGAATAGCAACATCGATCGCGGAGAAGGCACGTATCCCCGCAGGCGCAAGTGAAGAAGAGATCGCGCGACGCCACGCACGATACCGGAAGTTGTTACGACTGCCGGCGGCGATCGCAGGTGAAACAATCGTACGCGGCATCGAGCGCCGCCAGGCGCGCGTCCTCATCGGATCAGACGCAAAACTCATATCGCTGATCGCACGGGTAATGCCCGTGTCGTATTGGAAGTTCTTAAGCCGCAAAATGACCAAGGATTAAATGGGGAAATCATGCATAGAATTAATCGCCAGGTGTTCGCCGCAGCGCGACAAGGGGTTATAGCGCTCGTCGTCATACTGAGTTTGACGACGCCGCTGATATCTACAGTCGCTCAATCAGGCCAACAAGAAAAACGCGGTATCGGAGTAACCGGCAATTCCGATCGAACCTCTGCTCCGGATCAACTAAGTTCCGACACAAAACCCGAAGTTGTAATCCAGTCGAGCCACACTAAACCGATCAACGCTATCGTTTTCAGTCCCGACACTCGCTGGCTTGCATCGGGGGCCAACGACGACACGATCAAAATCTGGGACACTACAACCGGACATCTGCTGCGGACGTTGTATGGTCACTCCAGTAACGTGAACGCACTCGCCGTGAGTCCGGATGGAAAGCTGCTGGCTTCCGGCAGCGGCGACATGACCAGCAAACGCGAGTTTCCAACCTTCAAACAAGGCGGGCTCGTTGGCGGCGCACGCGATACGACAATTAGGATCTGGGATGTTCAGAGCGGACGCGAGATCAAAATGCTAAGCGGGCATGAGCTGCCAGTCGGCGGTGTTGCGTTCAGCGCTGACGGTCGCACGTTAACGAGTGCTAGTGGCGATGCAGTCAAAGTGTGGGACGTAGCTTCCGGACAGGAATTGCGCTCGCAAAAAACGAAGTATGACAAGAGTGGAATGGAGAAATGGGATTCAATCCGATCGTTTTCTATGTTCGGTCGCGATAAGCGCGAAACGCAGCAAGCCGAGTGGCAAAAGAATCTCAAACTGTCTGCGTCGAGAATCGTCGTTAGTTCCGGAGGTCAACTCGCCGCGGTCGGACAACGTGACAAGGCTATCTGGGTGTACGACGCGAGCAGCGGACGCGAATTAAGAGAGTTGCCTTTCAAGGCACTGCCCGACATTGAACATTCGAGTTTAGCGTTTAGCGCAGATGGACGGCTCGTCGCATTTTCAAAAGCCACTGACTCACTGATGGTCCAGGAGGTTGCGACCGGCCGTGAACTGTACGAAGTCAAGACTGGGCCGAGCGCGAGGCCACAACGTATACGTTTCAGCCAGAGCGGACGATTTCTAGTGACCGCGACTGATCCAGGCGACGGTAACACGCCTTCGCTAATCAAACTCTTTGACGCTCATACCGGACAGTTCATACGCGATTTTAACGCCAGTGTCGATCAGAACGACGTTCGCGTAATCAGCTTTAGCAACGATGAACGTTTGCTGGCGACCGTTGGCAGTAACAAAACGATCAGCATTGTCGACGTCGCTAGCGGGCATGAACTGCGATCATTGAACATCCCCAGCCGCGATCAAAACGCCGCCGCCGAACGCACGGCTTTCCTCAACACACTCGATCCCAAAACGCTGGCCGATTTCAAATCGCGTGGCATTACATCGCCGGAACAAATCGTCGATGCAATCGAAGCGCTCGGCACTGTCGCTAATGAAAAGTTTCCTGTCGGTAACGCCGTCACTATGAGCGCAGACGGGCGCTACATCGTCTCCCGCAGACTGCTTTTGAAAAGTGTAATCACAGAGACCTGGGACACAGCGACCGGTACGCCCGTGCGCATTCAGGAAAGCAATGAACTACGCGAGCGAGGCAAACCGCACTTCAGTCCTGACGGTCGTTTCCGTGCTGCTCCTCAGTTCCGCATGAAAGGCATCTACACAACCTCTGCAGGTGACTATTTTTCCTTCGGTGGTGACGATTGGGACAAGATCTACGATCAGAAAGTAGACATCTTTGATGGTAAGTCCAGCCGGAAGCTGCGCGAGCTGGAAGGCGGCAAAGCGAGCGAAGTGGGAATTGTTCCGGCGATCGGTTTCAGCTTTGACGGCAACCTGGCCGCGATGACGGGTTTTGACAACAAGGCGCCCGCTGTTTTCATTTTCGAAACTGCCAGCGGACGCAAGGTGAAGAAACTCGACATTGCCACAGGAGATCAAAACCTATCAGTTTCCGCTATGACGATCAGCCCGAACGCGCGTCTACTCGCGGTTGCTCGCGCAGCGAAGGTCGACATATTCGATATTACAACCGGACGCTCCATTCGCAGCTTGCCGCAACGTGGCCGCGTCACTTCCCTCACCTTCAGCTCTGATGGTCGCTTCCTGGTTGCGCTCGGCGAGAACAACGACAAGTACATTTGGGATGTTGCTAGCGGTGACAAGCTGGCGACTTTGATCAATCTCGCCGGCGCGCTCAGTGGGAAGTACGACGATTGGTTAGTAGTAACACCTGACGGTCTGTTCGATGGATCGCCGTCTGGATGGAACCAAATCCTCTGGCAATTTCACGGCAATACCTTCGACGTGACTCCGGGTGAAACTTTTTTCAATGAGTTCTATTATCCCGGCTTGCTCGGCGAGATCATGAACGGGCGCAGACCTCGCGCGCCCAGGAATATTTCGCAACTGGACCGGCGGCAGCCAACGGTAACTCTTACCACTAGCGGGTCAGGCATGATCTCGGACCGAAAGCTCACCGTTAAGATCGAAGTAAACGAGCAAGCTGCGGATAAGAACAATCCGGCTGGAAGCGGCGCTAAGGATCTGCGTCTGTTCCGCAACGGTTCGTTAGTTAAGATCTGGCGCGGAGACGTCTTACAAGGACAGTCTACGGCGACTGTGGAAACTACCATTCCGGTGGTTGCCGGCGAGAATCGACTGACGGCATACGCCTTCAATCGCGACAACGTAAAAAGCAAAGACGCTACGGTGAGCCTTGTAGGCAGTGAAAGTTTAAAGAAAGAGCCTCGCGCGTTTGTGTTCGCGATCGGAGTGAACGCTTATGAGAACAGCCAGTACAATCTGAAATACGCGACTGCCGACGCACAAAGTTTTGCAGTCGAGTTTCGTAAACAGCAGCAAAAACTTTCTCGCTACCAGCAGGTCGAAGTCATTCCGCTAAGCGATCAGGAAGCGACGAAAGCCAACATCCTGTTAGCGCTGAAGCTGCTTTCCGGCGCTGTTGAAGAATTGCCGACTAGCGCGCCTGCATCGTTGCGACAAATAACTCCCGCGCAACCGGAAGACACAGTCGTCCTCTTTTACGCTGGACACGGGACGGCCCAGGGGCAAAGGTTTTATCTGATACCTCACGACCTGGGTTACCAGGGTGCGCGAACATCACTCGACGCTGCCGGTTTGGAAACGATTCTTCACCACAGCATCTCAGACACGGAGTTAGAGCAGGCGGTGGAGAATCTTGATGTCAGCAATTTCGTGCTGGTGATTGACGCGTGTAACTCCGGGCAGGCGCTTGAAGCGGAAGAGAAACGTCGCGGGCCAATGAACTCGAAAGGTTTGGCTCAACTCGCTTACGAAAAAGGAATGTATATCCTGACGGCCGCGCAGGGTTACCAGGCAGCTTTGGAATCCGCTCAACTGGGCCATGGTTACTTGACGTACGCGCTCGTCGAAGAGGGATTGAAAACGGTTGTTGCCGATACGGCGCCCAGAGACAGCCTCGTGTCGATCAGGGAGTGGCTCGACTTTGCCACGGAACGAGTGCCACAGCTTCAGGAAGAAAAGCTGAAGTCACGCGATCTGACGGTGCAGTCTGCAGCGACGATCGAAGCGCGTTCGAGCGAGGTCCAGCGTCCGCGCGCCTTCTATCGTCGCGAAGTTGAACCGGAGCCACTCATCGTCGCCAAGCCACAATAATGATAGTTGCCACAAAAAGGCACATAAGGTACTAATCATTCGGAAACAACGTTGAATCGCTAGTCCTGACTCAGAAGGTAAAACTTAATGAAATATATCGGCGGGATGTTGATGCTGTTCACCTTGATTGTCTTTGCTGGCCATGCGCCCTGGCAACAAGCGCCCGCACAAAACGACTGGACCGAGCCTTTTCCTGCGTTCCGAATTACGGACAACCTCTACTACGTCGGTAGCCGCGGCTTAGCCAACTATCTCATTACGACGTCACAAGGACACATCCTTATCAATAGCGATTATGAAGCGAACGTCCCGCTCATTCGATCCAGTGTTGAATCGTTAGGATTCAAGTTTACCGACATCAAGATCCTTCTCATCAGTCACGCTCACGGCGATCACAACGCCGCCAGCGATACGATCAAGAAACTTACCGGCGCGAAATACATGGTGATGGAAGGCGACGTTTCTGTCGTCGAGTCGGGCGGTAAAACTGATTTTCAATACGGCAACGATCCAACCAGTCTCTACACGCCGACCAAAGTTGACCGTGTGCTTCACGATGGCGATGAAGTGAAACTCGGAGATGCCGTACTCACCGCGCATCTGACACCTGGTCACACGAAAGGCTGCACGACGTGGACCATGAAGGTGAAAGAAAACTCAAAGACGCGGAACGTTGTGATCATCGGCAGCCCTAACGTAAATCCTGGTTACAAACTCGTCGACAACACAGAGTATCCGGGAATAGCAGCGGACTACGATAAAGGTTTTCAAGTTTTGAAATCGTTGTCCTGTGACTACTTCCTCGGCGCTCACGGAAGTTACTTCGACCTGGAAACCAAGTACAAGCAGTTCAAGGCAGGATCGACAATTGCTTTTATAGATCCGGAGGGTTACAAGAACTACGTCAACGAGAGAGAACGTGCGTTCCGCAGAGAGTTAGAAAAACAAAAGAAAATGACAGGACGCTAGTCTGAGTTATCAACTGCTCCAGCCAACGTTGGCGCAAGTTACAAAACGGAGCGTTACGTTCCGCGGAGGAACAAACCGATGCGCTTAGTCATAGTGCTGGTTGGAGTCGTATTCACCTTCGCACTCTCCACCAACACCGTGAACGCCTGCAGTTGTGCCGGCACGGGTTCCGTGTGTCAGAGTTTTGGAACGGCCACCGCCGTTTTTGTAGGCACTGTCGTCAGCGCGAGGGAGAATTGTTTCCCAGCCGGCATGACGCTCGAGGAACGACGCAAGCAAGCCGATCGCACCGGCGATGATTGGGCCCCGCGCGCGTTCAAATTCTCTGTCGAGCAGACGTTTCTCGGAGTCGGGGGCACTGAGATCGAAGTCTTTACCGGAAGCGGAGGCGGCGACTGTGGCTTTGAATTCAAAGTCGGTCAACGTTATCTCGTCTATGCATATCAGTACAAAGAGAGATTGATCACTACCATCTGCACCCGCACAAAACCTTTCGTCAAAGCTGACGAGGACCTTGCCTTTCTCGGCAATCTCCCTTCCGCTGCACCGGGTGTTACGATCCAGGGAGAGGTCACGCATCCCGCTCTCAAAAGTGAAGCGCTCAGCTCTAATGTTTTGATTACCATCGAGGGCGACTCAGAACGAAAAGAGATTCGTCTCGATGCTGAAGGCCATTTTCGCGTAAGTGGTCTGCGACCGGGCAAGTACAAGGTGGCCCTGGTCGTTCCTGAAACACTGGTCGCCTCCTATCAACCGGAACGAGAGTTGACCGTGCCGATCATGGCTGCGCTGCGATCCAATGGGATCTAACAGACAACGGGCGTATTACTGGTCAAGTTGTTAACGCAGAGGGTGAACCGGTGGCCCGCATCGTGGTCGGGCTTGTTCGTTCCAACCGTACTCCGAAAGACGATTACATGAAGGTCGAACGCACTGACGAGCAGGGCCGCTATGTAATCGCCATCAATCACGATCGCTATCCAGATCCCACCGATCCAACCAACGCTTATCCACCATCCTTTTATCCGGGAGTAATGGACCAGGCACAGGCCCAGGTAATCACTGTCGGCGCCGGTGAAAGGCTAAATGAGTTTGCGATACGGATTCCCTCCAAACGAACGGCGAGTGTTCTTAAGGGAACTGTGGTTTGGTCCGACGGCTCACCAGTCGCAGAGGCTGATGTGTTGATGTTGGATGTTACCGAAGGCGAATCGAATGTACCCCAAAGTCTACGAGCGGACGCCCAAGGCAAGTTCGCGATCAACGGGTATACCGGCCAGAAACTGATCATTGAAGCACGAAGCAATCGTCGTTATGTTCCGAGTGCGAATGGTCCTCAGCCGATGGAACGCACCGAGAAGGCGCGAATAACTCTTGAACGTCCGACGGAAACAGTGCGGCTCGTGATCACGAAGCTCCGTTAGCCAATCTGATTTTAATCGAAGCTGAATCAGCTAAGGCGGGGCAAAGAATACATCCCACGCCCAACGGGTCGCATTTGCCTTTCGAGCGTCAGTAACCTTTGCGCGATAACGGAACTGATTCCCATATTGATCAGTGCGCCTCGACTCCCTGAAGTCGAGTGATATCAACCCAATATAAAGATCCGATAGTGTATGCAGTTCCCACGGCTCAGAAATGCCGTTGTGATTGGTATCTTGCCATAGTTGTAAGGAGAAAAAGATGGCGTCGTTTGCATCAATCACGCCATCACTATTACCGCCGTTTTGCGGCTTGTCATATTCGGACAGTGCAAGAAACCCGTTGGGAAGAACTCCCGATGACGGAGCAGGTTGTGGTGTAAAGTTGCCGAACAATTCACTGCCGTCATCAATCGAGCCATTGCCATTGCGATCAAGAACAAGAAACGCTTCATCCGAACCCAGTGCCGTCCACGCAATCTGCTCGCGTGCGCCGTCAGTATTCAGATCAAAATTCACGCCGCCGGCCGCGCTTGTAAGGTCAAAGCCATTGCCCAAGGTATCGATAATGATCGGGCTGTCGCCCAAAGCGCCCACGCCGTATTCGTAAACGTAGGTACAGGTACAATCAGGAGGAGGAGCGTGATAATACCGCGTATTGTTTGGGCATGAATTGAGACAGGGTGTTGCCTGCGCCTCTACTGTTGGAGTTGGGCTTGGGTAAGCTGACTCCGTCTTGATTGCGTTATTGTCGCAGGGTGTAATAAACGTTTCCTGGTTGAGGGAAGGATTCATTATCGTGCTTCCAGGAGGACAGTTGTCAGCATTGGCAAGACCGAGTCCATGACCACCCTCATGCCGGGATGTTGCTCTCAAAAACCCTTCCAACAAGCTGGGGGTGCCACTTCGTATATTGGCAAAGAACCTTAGCTCACCATAGACGAAAGTTCCCTGTCCGTTAGAGCCGCTATGCATATCCAAAGCTGCGCCCCCATTCCATGTAACAAACTGATTTACGAAATACGCAACAATGGTGTTGCTTCCGCCAATCGCAGGCGGATTCGTGGTCTGCTCAACTTTGTACTTGACACCGGAATGGTTACTCTCATCATTCCAATCTTCAAGTCCTGCCGTTATCGCCGTGACTTCATCACCAGTAAGGCCCGTCGTATTCAGATAGACAGTAACTTGTGCATTTTGCGGGAACCTTGCCGCAGCTGGATCTACCGGCGGAGAACAGCAATCGAAAAGATATGCCATGGTAATCCAAGGTCCAAAGACTACGGCAAGGGTAAAACCCAACAGAGGTATCAAAAGATAGGCCCGAGTGTTCTTCAAAACGAACCTCGCTATATATTTGATTGGTTAGAGGTACTTCAGACGCTCGACCATAAATCGTTTAAGAAAGAGGATTCGGTGACATCGTTGTAAACTCTTCCGGATGCTGTGTCATCGAGAGGAAAGACGCGACCGTCCTTAATTAGATAGCCGGTCAGCAGATAAAAGTCCTTGCCGGCATCTCCCTTGGTTTCGAAGTCATGTGTAAGAAACAAGACGTAACGCGATCCCACTTGCGGCATGTTTTGATGACTGGTCCACGCGACTATTATCTTCCCTGACGGCATTCGAACGCGCCCACCATTCCGCTCAACAATGATATGACGCTCAGTGTCTATGGGGCTTCCCAAATCATTTTTGACCACGGTGTCGACGGAGACTCGGAATTCTGAGTAGAGAGATGTCTTGTCTTCCGTCAGATAAGCTTCGGATTTGTTAACAGTTCCAATCACTATAGCCGAGCTCTTAACGGCCGGGATTGCGGGCAAACCTCGATCCCAATCTGCAGTGGAATATAACTGGTCCGTACTCTCGCTAATCTTGGGAAGGTATCGTTTGCTGTACTTCCGGCCCTTGGCTCGTCGTGCCGAACGCAATTCGAGATCGTCGGGTTCTGGCGCATCAAAATTTACGATGGGAAAACGGTCAAAATTCGGTTTCTGCGGTTGATTTGGTTTATCACTGGGTGTCTGAGGAATCCGCATTCCGAGACCTGCACCCAAGGCCATCAACGTAAAGCAGAGAAGAAAGAGTATTGAGGCAAAATTCCTAGACTTGAGCATGGCTTCCCGTTCTGGTTGTGAGTTTTAGACTAACGAAACTACGGCGACTCAGCTATTCGAACCTACTCATTAGCAAGCGAGACATGCTGACCTAGCTTGCATTATAGGCTTGGTCTCACTTTCCCGTAATCGGGAAATCCCTGACCTTAATTTCCGTTGTCGTCGGACGGCGGAGTGTTACCACAGTGGCGGGCTGATGGACGCGAACTCTTTTACCTCACGCTGGCTTTCTAATCAAAACGACGGCCGAGAGCACCACCACGCAGCGGGTGGTGGTGCTGAATTGGACCGCGAAGCTCCGGCCGCAGTAGTGAATGTCGCGCCGTGCGCTTCATGTTACATCTACGTAACGCCGCGACCGGTCTTTTGTTGCAGCTCTTCGATCCGCTTGGACGCTTCAGCTTTGGTTAGGTTCAGGTCAAACTCCTCACCTGCCTCATCAGCCAATGTTTGAAGATACGAGCGCTGCGCGCCGGTCATTTCTTCGTCCCCAGTTTTCCACTCGTCCGGATCCTTAATCATGTTTGATTGCTGATCTTCAGTCGCACTCCTGTTA
>Ga0075423_10003047_pt1 | contig 15349 bp, 8 predicted proteins | sample SoiMethybrSBSTD2_FD_80114 | JGI IMG/M metagenome (GOLD analysis project Ga0075423, IMG submission 80114) | Bulk soil microbial communities from a Populus tree surrounding site in Tennessee, USA - Soil MetaG P. TD hybrid SBSTD2 | ecosystem: Environmental > Terrestrial > Soil > Tree plantation...
AATCGGGAATCCCTAATCGGGAATCCCTAATCGGGAATCCCTAATCGGAAATCCGAATCATTGAATCCGCGAATCGTTGAATCTCTGGATCCGATTCAGCGATTCCGGATTCCCGATTCATGATTCGATGATTCCTGATTCAGCGATTCGATGATCGGGGATTCCGGATCAGGGATTAGGGATTGATCAGTTGTCTCTCAGCACCACCATAGGATCGACTCTCCCGGCCGCGCGCGCGGGCAGGTAGGACGCGATCAGCGACACCACCATCACGATCGCCGCGTTCGCGGCGAAGACGATCGGATCGGTCGGCTTGACGTCGTTGAGCATCGCCTCCAGCGTTCGCGTCAGCAGGAACGCCCCGAACGCGCCGAGCGCGACGCCGATGACGGCCACGATCACGCCGCGTGCGAGCACCAGTTTCTGGACGGCAATCGAGTCGGCGCCGAGTGCGAGTCGAATGCCATACTCGCGCCGCTGACGACGGACGTTGTAGGCGGTGACGCCGTACACGCCGACCATCGCCAGCAATCCTGCGAGTCCTCCGAAGAGCGACGTGAGCGCCGAGAGCAGGCGCGGCTGGCCGATCGACGCCGACACGACCTCCTCCATCGTCTGCACCCGGCTGACGGGAAGCGTCGGGTCGAGCGTATTGACAATCCGTCGGGCGGTCTGCACGACCGGCGCGGGATCGTCCGCTGTCGTTCGAATGACGATGGTCATCCCACCGCCGGGGGACTGTTCGATCGTGCGGTACATCTCGTACGGCGTCCGCGCGGCGAGGCCGTAGGAGCGCACATCGTTCACGACGCCGATGACCTCCAACCAGGGCCCGTTGCTGCCGCCCGTGGAAACGTGCCTGCGAAGCGGATCCTTGCCCGGCCAGAACTTGTCGGCCATCGACTTGTTGATGACGATCGCCTGCTGTGCTCCCTGCTTGTCCCGCTCGTCGAACATGCGCCCCTTGAGCAGCTGGATGCCCATCGTGCTGAAGTAATCGCCGGCGATCCAGCGCCACTCCACGAGCGGCGCGTCGCCCGGACTCCACGGGTTCCCCCCCTCAACCGTCATCTCGCTGTTCGAGCCGAACCGATACATCGGCAGGCCGGTCGTGGCCCCGACCGACTCCACTCCTCCGACCGGCCGAAGGCGCTCGAGCAAATCACGATAGAAAGCGGTGATGCGACCAGGCTCGCTGTAACGCGGGCCGGCCGGCGCGACGTCGAACGCGACAACGCGTGCAGTGCTGATCCCGGCGTCGCGCCCCTCGAGCAGGACGAGGTTTTTGACGAGCAATCCGGCACCGACCAGCAGTGCATAGGCCAGCGCGATCTCGGCAATGACGAGTCCGTTTCCGAACCGGCCGCCGGTGCCGCTGCCCGTGCGCGTGTCCGCGTCACGCACCGCGCCCGCCAGCTCACGCGTGCGCAGGCGCAGCAGCGGCCACAGTCCACAGAGCACGCCGACGAGAACGGTTACGAGCGCCGTGAACGCGAGCACGCGCGCGTCGATCTGTACTGTTGCCGCGCGGGGCAGCAGGTTTCCCGCAAGCACGACGAACGTCCGGACGGCCCAGACCGCAAGCATCACACCGAGCACACCGCCCGCGAATGCCAGCACGAGACCCTCGGCCACGAGTTGTCGTGCGAGCTCACGCTGACCCGCGCCGAGCGCGAGCCGGATGGCCAGTTCGCGGCGCCGCGCGAGTCCGGCGGCGAGCAGGAGATTCGCGACGTTGGCGCAGGCGATGAGGAGGACGAGGAACACCGCGCCGAGCAGCACGCGCAGCGGCGTGCGGATGTTGCCGACGACGACCTCGTAGAGCGATCGCACGTCGACGCCGTGGTTGTTGCCAAATTCCCTGGCGAGCGTCTGACCGAGCGCACGCATCTCGGTGGCTGCGCGCTCGACGGTGACCCCTTTCTTGACCCGCGCGTAGGTCGCCATGAAATGCGATCCGCGCGTCGCGGGATCGAGCTTGCGCTGCAGCGGCACGAAGACCTCGCCGTTGCGGTGGACGAAGCTCTCCGGCATCACGCCGATGATTTCGTACGGCTCCCCGTCGAGCGACAGCCGCTGGCCGACGACGGCGGGATCCCGATTCAGCCTGCGCGACCAGAAGCGGTAGGACAGGACGACGACCTTCGGACCGCCGGGCTGATCTTCCGCCTCCGTGTACCAGCGCCCCATCATCGGCTGCACGCGAAACACCTCGCCGAGCGACGCCGTCGTCGCCATGCCCGCCAGGCGTTCGGGCTCGCCCCGGCCGGTCATCACGAACGAGGCCGGCGTCGACCCGCCGATTGCCGCGAAGACCTGGTTTCGCTCTTTCCAGTCGTGATACTTCGGGAACGACGCCGGGCAGGTCGCACATGCAGGCTGGGTGTCGAACACCGAGACGAGCTCCTCGGAATCCGGATACGCGAGCGGCCGGAGAAGCACGGCGTTGAAGATGCTGAAGACGGCTGTCGTGATGCCGATTCCCAGCGCGAAGGCCAGCACGGCGAGCGCGGTTACAGACCGGCCATGGACGAAGGTGCGGAGGGCGTAGGAAAGGTCGCGCATGCCCCCTTTGACGCAGTTTCCCCACGTCGCGTTGGGCGCTACACTGGACATGTGCCCCTGAGCTTCGCGCGAGCCCGTGTCCTGGCCGCTGCGCTTCTGGTTTATGCCGGATCTGCTGGCGTGCAGGCCACGCTGGACGTGCAGCAGCCTCAGGCGGTTCCCGCCGCGAACGACGTTCCGCCTGTGCGCCTCGATGTCGTCGTGACGAACGCCAAGGGCCAGGCGGTCACCAACTTGAAGCCGTCCGATTTCGAGCTCGTCGAGAACGGCACCACCCGGCCCATTTCGGGAGTCGAGCTGCGGACGCTTCCCACGGACCCGGGCGACACGTCACCGATCCAGACCGAAGCGGATGAGGCGCGCGCCGCCCGTCAGCCCGGCACTCGCGTGTTCGGTTTCTACCTCGACGAGTTTCACGTCACCGCTGGTCCCAACGCCGATCGCGCGCGGCTCGCCATCCAACAGTTCGTCGACGAGTGGCTGCGCCCGCAGGATCTCGCTGTCGTCGTGCGGCCGCTCGACTCCTTGAACGCCATCCGGTTTACGCGAGACCGTGCGCTGCTGCACGGCGCAATCGACGCGTTCTCCGGACGCAAGGAAGACTATGCGCCGCGTACGCGGTTCGAAGAGCTCTACATCGGGACCGCGCCGGCCGCCGTCGCGGCGGCGCGCCATCAGATCGTCGTCTCCGGCCTGCGCGAGTTGGTGATGCAGCTCGGAGAGCTGCAGGCGGATCGCGGGGTGATCGTCTTCGTCAGTGAGGGCTTTTCGCGCGAGTCGCAGCCGGCGCTCCGTTCGCTGCGGTTTCCAGGCATCGACGGCCTCCCGCGCGCCTCGAGCCGTTTCCACGTGCCGATGTACACCTTCAATCCCGCGCCGCCCGGCAGCGATGGCCCCTCGGCCGAGCGCGACAAGGCTACCGAGATGCTGCAGTGGATTGCGGACCAGACCGGCGGCCGCGAGATCACCGGCGGCTCCGAAACTGCCGGTCTCGCGCGCCTGAAGCACGACCTCGAAACGTATTACGCGCTGACCTATCAGCCCACTGCCGCGGACGGCCGCTTCCACCCCGTCGAGATACGCGTCCGCCGCAGCGACGTGGTGATCCAGGCGCGCAAGGGCTACTGGTCGCCGCTCGGAAGCGAGTGGCGGACGATGATGGCGAACGCGACAAAGTTCCCGTCACCGCTCGCGACGCGTCCGCTGCGCCGCAGCAACATCATCGATACGTGGGTGGGCCTGCTGCCTGACGCGGCGGGGCGCACCCGAATGGTGATCACGTGGGAGCCCCGCGCGAGAGGAATGTCAGCGCCCGAAGTGGTCGCAGTCAGGGCAAAGACGCCGACCGGCACCGTGCTGTTCGACGGGCGGATCGGCCGGGTCGGATCGGAGTCCACCCTGACGGCCGACAGCGCGCGCTTCGACGTGCCAATCGGCCGTGTCGAGGTCGACATGTCGATCTACGACGTGGAAGGGAAAGTCATCGACACCGACGCCCGCGATGTCGACGTGCCGGACCTCCGCGCGCAGAAGCGCGGCCCGATCTTGATGGCGCCCGAAGTCGTGCGCGCCCGCACGCTGCGCGACTTCAACAGTGCGACGGCGAATCCCGATGCCGCGCCGGCGTCGGGACGTACGTTCGTGCGCGGCGATCGCCTGATCATCCGCGTCCCCGCATTCGACGTGAGCGGCGCCGCCGTCCAGGTGACCGCCCGGATCCTGAATGCGTGGGGGCAGCCGATGCGCGACATCGATTCGTTCGGCGCCACGCCGCGCGACGGCCTCGCGCAGTTCGCGCTGCCGCTCTCGTGGCTGGTTCCGGGGCAGTATCAGATCGAGCTGAAGGCCACCAGCACCAGCGGCGCGGTGACGGAGCGCGTCTCGTTCACGATCTCCAGCTGAGTTCGGATCACTCTCCGCGAATCGCTTCAATTGGATCGATGCTCGCCGCCTGCGTGGCAGGAATCGCAACGGCGAGCGCGGACACGAGCGCGAGCGCGAGCGCGAGCACACCGGCGGCGAGCGCGCGCGGATCGTGGGCGGTGACGCCGAAGAGCAGCGTCTGAAGGAGCTGACTCGCCGCGAACATGAGGATCATGCCCGCCGCCATCCCGGCGGCGATCAGCCGGCCTGCGCCCGCGAGCACGAGACGCACGAGATCGGCGCGCGAGGCGCCGAGCGCAATCCGCACGCCGAACTCTCGACGGCGATCCGCGATCAGCAGCGTCAACAATCCGTAGAGCCCGACTGCAGCGAGCGCCAACGCTGCGCCGGCGAACACGGTCAGGAAGCGTGCGTTCAGCCGTGGCTGATCGAGCGACGCTCCGATGATCTCATCGATCCGGCGAACGCCGAAGATTGGTCGTGTGGGGTCGAGCGATCGCACGAGTTGACGGATCGAAGCCATGAGGACGCTCGGATCGCCGTCGGCGCGGACGACGTATTCAGGATCCGGCCAGCTGCCCGCCGCCATGCACATGTAGACGTACGGTGCCGCCGGAGCCGACGGGCCGTCCTCGATGATGTCGCCGACGGTCCCGACAATCCGCCACGGCCCGCCGCCCTGAGCCATGACGAGATTTCGACCGATCAGATTCTGACCGTTCCCATACACGTCGACGAAGCGGGCGTTGACCATCGCCGTGCGCGGCGCGGCCGGCCCGCTGCGCACTTCGGGACACCATTCCCCGGCCACCAACGGCACCTGAAGCGCCCTCAGATATCCGGGCGTTACGGTTCGTTCCCCGACGGTCAGGTTGCCGTCCGTTTCGGGGCCGGCGAGCCCCTCCACGCGCACCTGATATCTCAGCGTCGCGCCTGTCGCCGGAAAAAAGTTGGTGAATCCCGCCTCGTGGACACCGGGAAGCTGCTGCAGCTCTTCGACCAGGCGCTGCTGCAGCTGTCCGATGCGCGCACGATCTTCGTCCCAGGCCGCGCCGACGTGAAACGTGAGCACGTTGTCGCTGTTGAAACCGCTCGGGACGCCCGACAGGGCCGCGTAGCTGCGCACGAGCAGCCCCGCGGCTCCCACCAGCACGACGCTGAGCGCGATCTGCGCCACGACGAGCGCGCCCTGCAGCCGGTAGCGGCCGCCAGCCAGCCCGCGGCCGGCGGATGAGAGCAGCGACGCGATCCGCCGCCTCATCGCATAAACCGTAGGAACGAGGCCGAACGCGATCGCCGCAAAGGCGGCCGCGGCCGCGGCGAACAGCAGCGCGCGCCGATCGATCGTCACTTCAGAGATCCGCGGGATCGTAAAGACGGACGCGATCGCGCGCGTCAGCCACGCTGCGCCCAGCGCACCACCGACGCCCCCCGCAACCGCAAGGATTGCGACTTCACGCATGACAACCGCAATCACCTGACGATGGGATGCGCCAATCGCGCCGCGGATCGCGAACTCGACGGCGCGTCGGCGCAGCTGCACGAGCATCAGCCCGGCGACATTGGCGATCGCGATGAGCAGCAGCAGTGCGACGGCGCCGAAGATCAGCACGAGGGCGCGCCGGTACTCGCCGACGCGCACTTCCTTGAGATCGAGGACCATCGTGCCCCAGTCCTTGTCGGTCTTCGGATATTGCTCGCCGAGCTGCTGCTGAACGCGCGCGAGATCGCTTTGCGCCTGCTCGAGCGTCACGCCGCGCCGCATGCGCCCCACGCCGCCAAGAAAACGCGCTTCCCTGATTGCCAGCAGCTGAGGCGCGAGCTGCGCGGGAATCCATATGTCAATGGAGATCGCGGTCCGCAGCGCCGTGCGCTCGAGCCCGCTCGTAAATGTGCGCGGCATGACGCCGACGATCGTGTAGCCCTTGCCGCCGATCATGAGGCGCTGACCGATCGCGCTCGGACTGCGGCCGAACCGCCGCGTCCAGAACGGCTCGCTGATCACGGCGGCCGTCGCGCCGCCGTAACGCTCCTCGTCCTCGACGAACGTCCGGCCGGCCAGCGTCGCCATCGCGAAGACGTCGAAGAACCGGGGCATGACGCGGCGCCCCTCGAGCCGCTCCGGTTCGGGACCGCTCGTGTCGGTCACGCTTTCCGAGTAGCTGCCGGAGATCGCTTCGAACGTGTGGTTCAGGCGGTTCCAGTCCGCCAGCCGCGCAGGGGCAACGAGGCTCGTGCGCTCGCGACGCGAAGGGCTCGCTTCGTACACGCTGACGAGCTGGTTGCCGTCAGGAAACGGCAGCGGCTGGACGAGAACGCGGTCGACGATGGAGAAGACGGCCGTGGTGACGCCGATCCCCGCCGTCATGGTAAGCAGGATGGCGATCGTGAACACCGGCCGGCGGACGAGCGCCCGCCAGGCCTGCAGCATCGAGGTCATGCACATTGGACGGCAACTGGCGGCCGTCCGTTGGTGTGCCGCCGAGCGGGGCTCGACATGTCGGATTTACGACATCGAAGGCAAGTCCTCAGGGCTCAGATCAAAGACTGTGGGCTTGCAGGTTGTCGGTGGGTTTGGCCGCGAGCGGTGCGCGGTCTTGAGGCGCGAGCGCGAGGCGCAACGCTTCGCCGATCTTGCGTGCGATCTCGTCCTGGACTTCGAACGCGTCCTTCATCTCGCGGTCGTACCGCTCGGACCAGAGCGGAAAGTCCGTCCGCGTGTCGACGAGCTGGGCGTTGATGCGCAGCCGGTTTCCGGCCCGCCGCAAACTGCCGGTCAGCACGCATGTGGCGCGCAGTTGCTGGCTGATCTGGGCCGGGGTCACGCGTTTGTCGCGGTAGGCGAGTACCGTGGCACGCGAGAAGATGTTCAGGCCGCTTATCTTGGACAGTTCCGTGATGATGTCTTCGGTAATGCCGTCTCGGAAGTATTCGTCTTCTTTTACGCCGCTCAGGTTCTCGAAGAACAGCACGGCGACCGATCGCTCAGCCGACGCATCACGGCCAGTGGCTTCAGCCGTCGTCTTCCTGTCGGGGTTCGTGTCGCGCCGAAGCCGAATCAAATCGGTCTTTAGATCGGTTGCGGTCTGGTAACGGAGGTTACGGTCTTTCTCGAGCGCCTTGTCGAGAATTCGCCCGAACTCGGCAGGCAGCTCCGCGTTGAGGTGTGTGACGGGGACGGGATCGCGGTTGAAAATGGCGTCGAACACCATCGCGGGCGTGTCCCCTTGGAACGGGAGGCGGCCCGTGGCGGTCTGGTAAAGCACGATACCGAGGGAGAACAGGTCGGTGCGCGCGTCGGTGAGCCATCCGCGCGCCTGTTCCGGCGACATATACGCCACCGTGCCAATCGCGGTGCCGGGGACCGTCAGATGCTGGGCCGCGCTCGTCTCCGCCTCCGATCCCCAAGAGTCCGGGATGGCTCGTGCGCCTTCGATCTGGGCGATCCCAAAGTCGAGAATTTTCACCTGGCCTCGCGGGCTGAGAAAGATGTGCGCCGGCTTGATGTCCCGGTGGACGATGCCCTTGATGTGTGCCGACTCCAGCGCATCGGCGATCTGCATCGCGATGTCGAGCAAGTGCGCCAGGTCGAACCGATAATGCCGGTCGATCATCTGCGCCAGAGTTTCGCCCTCGAGCAGCTCCATGACGATGAAATGTTCGCTTGGGCACTCCGGCGGTGAGCACGCCCCGTCGTGCTGCTCGATCGCGTAGACCGTGCAGATATTCGGGTGGTTCAGGGCTGACGCCGCGCGCGCTTCGCGTTGGAACCGCTCCAGCGCCTTCAGATCGCGGCCCAGCGCAGGCAGCAGGAATTTGAGGGCTACGCGCCTGCCCAGCCGCGTGTCTTCCGCTTCGTACACGACGCCCATGCCGCCGCTGCCGAGCGGCCGAATGATGTCGTAGTGTGGGACGCGAGTGCCGGGCATTGATGTGGTGCGGACTCAGCATCGTAGTCCTCACTCACCGGTCCGTCAACGAGGAGGGAGGTGCGGCGCACGCTTCACTTGCTGAGCGGTAGGACAACGAACGCTTGCGGCTGTCCAATGGGCGTGACAGTGTCTCCGATCAACTTTCCGAGCGTCGCGCGGTAACGTCCTGCGGTGGCCGGAGGGCCGCCCTGTCTGCCGCGGCCAAGGAACTGCGCCGCTTCGAGGGTTTCGCCGCCGGCGCCGCGCTCGCCGCGTCCCGGGCCCGCGGCGGGGGGCGGCGCTTCACCCCGCAGATCCCACGCGATGCGATGTACGCCTGCTTCTTTCGCGAGCTCGAGGCGGCGTATCTGTTTGCCGGCGTCGTCAGCGATTGTCAGCACGAGCTTCGCATCCGCGGCTGGCGGCTGTCCCACGGAGTAGGTGAACACCGCGCCGTACGGCGGGTTGGGCGTCGTTGGATCGCCCCAGCTTGCCTCCACCTGGCCGAGCACGTCGAACATGTATGCGTCGCGAAGAGGGAAGAGGTGCCCCTCCTCGGTCAATGCCTGCGGCGTCACGTCGCGGAGCGCGGTGTAGTCATCGAGGATGTACGCGCCGCGCCCGAACGTGCCGACGACGAGATCGTTCTCGCGTCGCTGGATGACGAGATCGCGCGCCTGCGCCGTCGGGATGCCGCCGTCGAGCTGCACCCAGTGCGTGCCGCCGTCCACCGTGAACCACACGCCGAATTCCATTCCGGCAAACAACAGGTTCCCGTTCACGTCGTCCTGGACGATCGACCACGCGCCGGAGCGCTGCAGGAGATCGCCAGAGATCGAGGTCCACGTTCGGCCGCGGTCCTCGCTCCTGACGATGTAGGGCTTGAAGTCGCCGCGCAGGTAGTTGTCGAGCGTCACGAAGATTACGTTCGAGTCCCGGGGCGAGGCATAGACGTCCGTCACGTAGGTGTGCTCCGGCACGCCGGGGAACGACTCGATCTTCCGCCAGTTCTTGCCTCCGTCCTCGCTCACATGCACGAGCCCGTCGTCGCTGCCGGTGATGAGCAGCCCTTCGAGCAGCGGCGATTCATCCAGTGCGGTCAACGTGCTCAGCATCGTCGTCGCCTGGTTGAACGCCACGGAGTCCGGAGGCCAGACCTTTCCCATGATCGGGATCTTGGTGGCGTCGAGCTGACGCGTGAGATCGCCGCTGACGGCCGTCCACGAATCGCCCCGGTTGTCGCTGCGATAGAGCCGCTCGCCCCCGAAGTACAGGCGGCGCGCCGCGTGCGGGCTGACGATTAACGGCGAATCCCAGTGCCACCGCCCGAAGCGCTGCTGGCCGCGGCCGCCGCCGACCCCGCCGCCCTGTGCGCCGCCGCCGCGCCCGCCTTGCGGCGCATCGGGCTGCGCGACCTGCGGTCCGCCGACCGTATTTCGCGCGGTCGGCCGGATGCTGACGCTCTGACCCGTTCGCAGGTCGAGCCGCTGCAACGCGCCTTCCTGAGACTGCGAGTACACGATGTCCGGATCTTCTGGATCGACGCGTCCCTGGAAGCCGTCGCCGCCCCCGACGCTGATCCAGTCGCTCGTGCGGATGCCCACACGGTTCACCGTCCGTGACGGACCGCAGATAGATCCGTTGTCCTGTGCGCCGCCGCATACGTGGTAGAACGGCCGCGCGTTGTCCGTCGAGACGCGGTAGAACTGCGACAGCGGCAGATTCGTGAAATGACGGAACGTCTTCAGGTTGTCCCATGACTCCCACAAGCCGCCGTCGTTGCCGATGATGTAGTGGTTGGGATCGGCCGCGTCGAACACGATCTCGTGATAGTCGACGTGAACAGGCATCTGCACGGTCGACCACGTCTTTCCGCCGTCGGTGCTGCGTTCGACCGTCGTCTGCGTTGACCAGATCGTCTCGGGATCGTGCGCATCGACGAAGATCTCGTTGTAGTAGCCGGGATCCCCGCCGCGATAGCAGTCGTCCTGCGGCGGCGGCGCGGTCTGAAGATCCTGCGGCGGGGTCTGAAGACCCCGCCCTACGGCTGCCTGGTCAAGAGCCCCGCATGGCGCAGGAGGTGTTGCCGGCGCGCCGCCCGCACCGCGCCCTCCGCGTCCTGCCTGGTTCACGAGCCGGCCGATGCGCGTCCATGTCCCGCCCGCGTCGTCCGACCGGAAGAATCCGCCTTGACCTTTCTGCGCGGTGACCAGTGCGTACACAGTGTTCGGGTTTCGCCAGTTGATAGCGAGGCCGATGCGTCCGATTTCAACGGTGGGCAGCCCCTTCGTCAGCTTCGTCCACTTCGTGCCGCCGTCGGTGGATTTGTAGATGCCGCTCTCAGGTCCGCCGCCGATGAGCTGTCCGACGGCCCGCCGCCGCTGATACGCCGCTGCGTAGATCGTGTCCGGCTTCTTCGGATCGATCACCATGTCGGTGACGCCGGTGTCGGGGCTGATCGTCAGCACCGCCTTCCACGTCTGGCCACCGTCGGTCGTCTTGTAGAGGCCGCGATCGCCGCCAGGCGCCCAGAGCGGCCCGATTGCGGTCACATACACGATGTTCGAGTTGCGCGGGTCGATGACGATGTTCTGGATGTGCTCGGAGTTTTCGAGGCCCATGCGCTTCCATGTCTTGCCCGCGTCCGTCGACTTGTACACGCCGTCGCCGAAGCTCACGCTGCGCTGATTCGCATTCTCGCCGGTGCCGAGCCACACGACGTTCGAGTCCTTCGGATCGACGACGACGGCGCCGAGCGAGTACGAGCCGTACTCGTCGAACACCGGCGTGAACGTGTTGCCGCGGTTTTCGGTCTTCCACAGATTGCCCGATGCGGCGGCGACGTACCAGACGCTCGGATTCTTCGGATCGACCGCGACGTCCTGCACGCGCCCGGTCGTGAGTCCAGGACCGATGGAGCGGAATGTGAAGTCCTTGAAGGTGTCGCGCGTCAGCCGATCGGTCTGCCCGTTCAGGTCGATGACGGCCGCAACTCCGCAGACCGCCAGCAGCATTACGGAGCGGTAGATTGTTTTCATGATGTAGGGGGACCCTTGAGGTCGTAGGGCGACCCTTTAGGGTCGCCATGTCCGGGTCGCCATGTCTTATAACCCAAATTGGCGCAGGTGATGGTCCGTATGGAGGTATGCCCACCGCAGCCAGTCGCCTTCGGACATCCGGCCAAATACGGGATGGTCGGGCCACCCGCCGCGGCCGGCACGCGAGGCGACCAGCATCAGAAGCGCCTCGGCTTGCTTCAGATCCGCCGCGAATTGGACGGGCCTTGTCCCTCCGAGCTCCTGATCGACTTCGGGCACCGTCACGATGCCCGTGCGCCATTGCAGCGGCAGGTAGAGGGCCATCCACTTGACGAGCGTTCGGCGCGCCAGGCTGCTCACATCGGCTACGGGCTTCTGGCCGAGCGCCATTCGAAACGTGTCGGAGACGTGGCAGATCATCTGATGAACGGTCATCCGTCCCCAGCGCCGCACGCTTTCTGGTCGCGCGTTACGAAGGCGGGAGAGGAGTTCGGCGCGGCATTCGTCGGCGGCCAGGGACTTCACCTCACAGTCCCAGCAATCGATCGCCGCCGGCAGCGCGAAACGCGTCGAGCGCCTGCTTGCGGCCTGTCTCTGCTTCCAACAGCAGCGAAGCGAAGACCGGGTTGTCCCGCAATCGATCGAACTGCGGCCTCGCTGACAGCGTCGCGACGGCGTAGTAGCGCTTCGCGAGCGCGCGCTGCAGGAACACGAGGCCGGTTTCATGATCGTCGACGTCGCAGAGCAGCCATCCCTCCTGGAAGATCGCTTCAGGATCATCCTGGATCCTCAGGCCGGTGAACTGCGACCGTCGGGTATTCATGCCGTCGCGCCGCCGATCGAGCCACGCCGAGAGGTATTCGATCCATGACGCGAACGTGGGTATCCGCGACTGCCGGCGCATGACCTCCAGTTTCGCGCGAGCGTCGTCGCGGCGCCCCGCGAGTCCCAACGCGATCACGCGAATGCCGTCGTCCGCGCCGGCGATCACGCGCGGGGCCTCGCGGGTCAGCAGCCGTTCGAGGTCGCCTGTCATCAGGAGCGTCTGATCCACGCTTGTCGGCACGTTGGGGTCGAGGCGCCGGGCCTCGGCGTGCGCCGCGATGGATTGTTCGAAGAGGCCGCAGTAGCGGCAGGCATGGACCAGGCCCGCGAAAAGCTCCGGATCGTTGCCGTGGCGCTGCGCTTCGCCGAGAAGACGAACGAGTGCGTTCTGTGCGTTGCCGACGTCCGCCTCGAGATTGGCGTAGAACTTGTGGGCGATCGTCAGACGCGGACTGAGCGAGAGCGCGCGGCGAAACGCTTCCTCCGCGCGTCCTTCGCTGTCGTCCGACGCGTCGATGTACTTTCCGATGACGCGGTGACAGCGGCCGAGCTGCGCCCACGCCGGCGCGAAATCCGGATCCAGGTCGAGTGAGCGGCGATACATCTCGCGCGCCGCGACCAGCCCGTTGTACGTGCGGGCCAGCTCGTTCGCACGGAGATACAGCTCGTACGCACGCGCGTCCGGCCTCACGTCGGTCGCCGTCGAGGCCGACCCTCCCGACAACGGCAGCGACAGGGCATCCGAGACGAGCCGTGCGATGTCGTCCTGCAGCTGGAACAGGTCGCCGAGCGGCGACTGCACGGTATGCGAGGCGAGGAGCGTGCCTCCAGGCAGCTCGACGAGTTGCGCCGCGGCGCGCAGCTGATCGCCGGCGCGCACGAGCGTCCCCATGACCACGCGATCGACATCTGCTTCCGCAGCGAGCGCCTTCAGATCGGGCGTCGCGCCCGCGAAGCGCGCGGCGACCGCGCTCGAACGCAGGATCAGCGAACCGTTGTTCGACAGCGACGTCGCAATCGCGTCGGGCAGGCTGAACGCCAGAAAGTCTGTCTCAGGGTCGGGCCGCAGCACGCGGAACGGCAACACGACCAGGCGTGTCAAGGCACGGGCGAGCGTCGGGGTCGGGTGGGTGTCCAGCGCATTCGCCGCGCGCAGCTCGGCCGCCATCTCGTCCGCGCTTGCCTGCCGCTCCGCCGCACGCTTCGACAACGCGCGGCGGATCACGCGGTCGAGCGCCGCGACCGCGGGGGAACCGGTCAGCGCCGGCGGCTGCTCGTAACGTGTCGCATGCAGGATCTCGACGATCGTCTTCCCACCGAACGCAGGGCGGCCGGCCAGCATCTCGAACAGCATCGCGCCGACGGCGAACAGATCGCTGCGTCCATCCACGATCTCGCCAGTGATCTGCTCGGGAGCCATATACCGCGGCGTTCCCATGACCAGTCCCGGGGTCGTCAGCTCGCCGGTGAGATCGAGCGACGCGTCGACTTCCGGCCGCGCCAGACCAAAGTCGAGCAGCTTGACGGCGTGCGCCGTGATGAACACGTTGGATGGCTTGAGGTCCCGATGAACGATCCCGCGTGCGTGCAACGCCGAGAGCGCGGCCAGGATGTCGAGTGCGATCGGCACGGCCTGCGACGCACTGAGCGATCCGCGCCGCAGCCGATCCGAGAGCACTTCCCCCTCGAGCAGCTCCATCGCGATGAACAGCTCGCCGGCGTCTTCGCCGATTTCGTAGATCTGACAGACGTTCGGATGATTGAGGCTCGCGGCCGCCCTCGCCTCGCGCCAGAACCGCTTCCTCGCCGTCTGATCGTCCGCGAGCCGGGAAAGGGTTTTCAGCGCGACGGTCCGGTGCAGCTGCTCGTCGCGCGCCGCATAGACGACACCCATGCCGCCCGCTCCGAGCTTGCGCTCGATCGCATACCGGCCGATCCGCGCGGAATCTGTCACTAGACCCGCCGGAGGCGCTCGGCCGCGCGTTCGAGCGTCTCGTCCTTCTTCGCGAAGCAGAAGCGGAGGACGGGCGGCGCCTGGGAACGAGAAAGGAAGGGGGATGTCGGGATCGACGCCACGCCGTGCTCCTTCGTGAGGCGCACGGCGAAGTCCGCATCGCGCTCGGAGGTGATCTCCGAGTAATCCATCAACTGGAAGTAGCTGCCGCGGCTCTTCAACGGACGGAAGCGCGATCCTTCCATGAGCGTCAGGAACAGGTCGCGCTTGCGCTGGAAGAACGGAGACAGCTCCGCGAGCCCCTTGCGCGAGCTCAGGAAGTCCGCGAGCCCGTATTGGACGGGCGTAATCGTCGAGAACGTGACGAACTGGTGGACCTTGCGAAACTCCGCCGTCAATTCCGCGGGCGCGACCGCGTACCCAATCTTCCAGCCGGTCGTATGGTAGGTCTTGCCGAACGATCCTACGACGAAGCTGCGCGCCGCCAGCTCGGGATGACGCGCCATGCTCTCGTGCTGCACGCCATCGAAGATGATGTGCTCGTACACTTCGTCGCTGACGATCAGGAGATCCGTCTTCCTTACCAGCTCCGTCAGTTCGCGGATGTCCTCGCCGGTCAACACGGCTCCGGCCGGGTTGTGGGGCGAGTTGATCATCAACAGGCGGGTCTTCGCCGTCACCGCCGCGCGCACCGCGCTCCAGTCGATGCCGTAGTCGGGAAAGCGCAGCGGCACGACGACGGGCACGCCTCCGCTCAACTCGATCGCGGGGATGTACGAGTCGTAGCACGGCTCGAGGACGATGACCTCGTCGCCCGGACGGATGACCGCGGTGACGGCATCGAAGATCGCTTCGGTTGCGCCCGACGTGACGGTCACTTCGGTCTCGGGATCGTACCGGCGGCCGTGGAAGTCCTGATACTTGGTCGCGATCGCCTCGCGCAGGGCCGGCACGCCCTGCATCGGCGCGTATTGATTGCGTCCGCCGCGCATGTGTTTCGCGACGGCTTCGACGAGCTCGGGATCGCAATCGAAATCGGGAAACCCCTGGCCCAGGTTGACCGCGCCGAGATCCGACGCGAGCCGCGACATCACGGTAAAGATCGTCGTCCCGACCGAAGGCAGTTTCGATTGCAGTCGTACGTCGAGTGTCATAGGGCCTCGAACGTTCCA
>Ga0075423_10003048_pt1 | contig 15348 bp, 12 predicted proteins | sample SoiMethybrSBSTD2_FD_80114 | JGI IMG/M metagenome (GOLD analysis project Ga0075423, IMG submission 80114) | Bulk soil microbial communities from a Populus tree surrounding site in Tennessee, USA - Soil MetaG P. TD hybrid SBSTD2 | ecosystem: Environmental > Terrestrial > Soil > Tree plantation...
CCGGCGTGGCGCGAGCTGCTCGACGACTCCCGTCTGTCCGCGTCGCGCGTTTTCCTCGACCTCGTGAAGAACGTGGGGGCTTCCCGCCTTCTGGTGACTCTCCATTCCCTCGATCCGGAAACCCGCGCCGGGCTCCGCGCGATCGCGCGATCCGGCAGGGGTTCGGTCCTGCGGGACGAGGACGTCCTCGACCACCTCGCGCGCTTTCCCGGTGCGCTCGCCCTTTCCGGGGACCGGTTCGTCCTTCCCGGAGGCCGCGACGCGGAGCCGCTGTGGGCGGAGATCTTCGGGGCTTCTCCCTCGAAGCCGGCCTCCTTCCTCCGTGCGCTCTTCGAGAAGGACTCCGGGCGCGGAGCGTACGTGGTCGAAGTCCTGCAGCAGCTTCCGGAGCCGGTCACGCGCGCTCTGCTCCGTTCTCCCGATCGAATTCGGAAGCTCTATCGCGCGATCGAACAGTCGAGAAGGGCGATCGACATCTCGCGGCGCGACCCGTACGATTTCGCCCACCTCGCGCGATTCCTCACGACCGCTCCGAATGGAGAGATCGTTCTCCTGCCGATGGAACTCGACGGCGAGACCTTTCCGAAGAACGAGTCGGAGCTCGCCGGCCTCGTGGACCGGGGGGGCCGCCGTGATCCGCCCGAAGAGACGCTCGCGCGGCTCGTTCGGGGCGACACTGGCGGGTCGAATGCCTCCCGCGCCGCCCGCCGTTTCCTCGTCGTCTCGAGCCTGATCGACGGAAGGCCCGGTCTCCAGGAACCCGGAGTCGTCACGCTGCTGTTGCGGGGCGCCGATCGTTTCGGGTCGGCGTACGCTCTTCTCGAAGATCCCCCGTTGCAGGAGCCTGCGATCGCGCGGCGATACCTCTTCACCCTCGACCGACTCGATCGGAGAAAGCCCTCCCGCGAGTCGGAGGTCGCCGCGGCCCTTTTCCAGGCGGGCTGCGAGCTCGCCGCGGCGTCCTACCGCGGCGGTTCGCTCGACGACTCCCGGGCGCGAGCGATCTTTTCCGCGCTCCTCGACCTTCCTCTGTTCTCCCGGCCGGACCTGCCGCCCGCCCTCGGAGAGAGGGATCTCTTCCGGTGGCTCTCGTCGAAGCTCCTTCCGGCCCTGGACTCGGGAGAGAGGCGCGCGGTCGCGGCCGGCGCGGCCCCGCTCGACCCCGGTGCCGCGGTGACCCCCGCGGAAGAAAAGCCGGATGAGGCGCCGGCTGAACCCACGGAGGCCGTCGACGAGAGCTCCCTGGACGAGCGCCTGACGCGGGGCCTCGTCGGCTCTCCGCCCGTGGCGGTATTCGAGTGGTCCGGAGGTCACTACCGGTTCGACCCCGCGTCCGACGAGGTCCTGCGCCGGAGGCAGTTCCGCGAGAAGCAACGGCTCGCGACACTCGCGGACCTCGAGGCGATCCACGCTTCGCGCGACGCGCTCATTGCCGCCGCGACGGGCGGCGACGTGGCCTCGGCGCAGGCGGCCACGGCGGCGCTCGTCGATCGGCTCGCCCTGTCCGCCGAATCCGGGGGCGTCGGAGCGCGCGACGACAGTCGAGTTCTCGAAGAGTACGAGGCCGCGCGCGGCGCGCTGGACCGCATCGGTAAGCTGTCCCGTGCCGTGCCGCCGGCGGAGCTCGAGAAGAACCTCGCCGCGGTGGACGCCGTCGTCGCCGAGCGTCTACTCGAAGCCCTCCTCGGCCACGTTTACGCGGCGGCCGCGGGCGACCCCGACGCCCTGTATTACGAGGACCCCGACTTCGTCCGCCGGCATTCCTTCCGGACGGTCGAGAAGGGGGGACGGATGCTCGAGTCGGCGTTTTCGCCGACGGAGCTGTCTTCCGAAGCGACGGGCGGCGGCTCACGCGTCGCCGGGTCCCTGTTCGGTCTGCCCGACGTCCTCGGCCTCCTGCACGCGGACCAAATCACCTACAAGCCGGGCGCCTCGATCGCCAACGAGAGCATCCGGTCCGGCCTCGTCGGCTCGGCTTGGCGGATGTCCGCTGCGCGGCTGGACGACGATGCCCTGAAGTTCGTCGCGGCTTCCTGCCGCGCGACCGAGGAGCTCGCGACCACGCTCGCGGCCCGGGACCGGGCCGAGCGGTTCCGCGCCTGGCGCGAGCTCGCGAACGATCTCGTTCCCCGCGCGCGGCTCGCGTCCCTCGCGGAGTTGTCCGGCGGCGGGATTTCCTCGGTTGCGCTGTCGCCCTATCTCTCTCCGTCGGACCTCTACCGGATCGGCCGACGACTGGCTCGCGACGGCGCGCCCGGAACGCTGCCCCTCCCCGAGCACGCGGCCCTCGCGAAAGAAGCGCACGCTCGCCTCGAGGCCCGGTTCGGGGCGGCGGGCGCCCGCGACCGGCTCGCCGAGTTCGGACCGCGGGCGGTTGCATGGGCGGGCCGGATGCGTCTGACCGATCTCGACCTGCCCGCGTACGAGACGCTCGCGGCCTACCGGAGACCCCAGCTCTTTGGCGACCGGCTCTACGACTGGAAGATCGCCGTCGTTCGCGCCGTCGCCGACGCCGGACTCCCGGCGGCCATCCTTCCGCTCATCCTGCCACGCGCGATGGATGAAATGATGAGCGATCTGACGATGTCCTTCCCGTACGACTGGAGCGCAATCGTGCGCCGCTCGAGCGGATTCGGCGCGACCGATATCGGCAATTTGCTCGACGAGGGACTCCAGGCCGGGCGCCTGCTGCGAGACCATGCCCGCGACACGGAGGTGGGGAGCCGGTGAGAATCCCCCGACGACTTCTCAGGGGGCCGGTCAGCGCCGTCGCGCTCTGCGCGGCCGAGCTCGTCTTCGCGCAGACGGCCGCCGACTCGGACGCGACCGAATCGCGGCCGGCCGTGCGGGTCGTTTCGCCGTTTTCGACCGACTCGCCGGTCGGCGAGACCCGGATCGAGGCGGCGGTGACCGGCTACCACGCGGGGGACGAGCTCACCGTGTTCGCCGACGGGCGCAAGGTCGGCCGGATCGCCGGGCCCCCGTGGGGAATCGACTGGAACGCGGGGACGACCGCTCGATCGCACGACGTCACGGTCGCGCTCGTGAGGGGAGGCCGTGAGATCGCGAGCGCGCACGTCCGCACGCGCAGCCTGGGCTTCACCTCCACGGCGAAGGCGGACGTCGTCTCGATCGCGCCGATCGTGACGGACAGGAGCGGGCGTTACGTTCCGGGCCTGACCGCCAAGAGCTTCACCGTCCTCGACGACGGGATCCCGCGCCGCATCGAAACCTTCGACGCCACGGACTCGCCGCTTTCCGCGGTCCTCGTGCTCGACGTCTCGGGCTCGATGCTCTTCAAGATCGAGGAGGCTCGTCGCTCCGCGCATGCATTCGTCGACGCGCTGAAGGCGGACGACGAGGTCTCGCTCTTGACCTTCAGCTCGACGACGGTCGGATGGGTGCCGTTCACCCGGCAGCGCGAGCCGATCCACACGGCGATCGACGCGACCCGGACGGAAGGGGAGACCGCTCTTTACGACGCGACCGGCCAGGCGCTCCGGCGGTTGAAGCCCCTGAAACGCCGGAAGGCGGTCGTCCTCTTCACCGACGGCGAGGACAACCGGAGCCGCCTCTCCGTCGACCAGGTCGTCGGAATGGCGCGCGCCTCGGAGGTCTCCATTTACTCGGTGGCCCAGGGGCTGGACGAGCGCACGACCCTTCGCTCCTTCCTCGACCAGCTCGCCGAGCAGACGGGCGGACGGTCCTACTTCATCGGCTCGATCGAGAAACTTTCCGAGACCTTCGGCCAGATCCTGAGAGAGTTGAAGAGCCAGTACTTCCTGACGTACACGCCCCGACCGGGTCTGCGGCCCAAGACGTGGCACAAGATCGAGATCAAGGTCAACCGTCCGGACCTCGTCGTTCGTGCCCGCAAGGAATACTTCTTCCAGTAGACCGTCGCGGTCGCGTCGCTCGGAATCTGCTCCCGCATCGGCGCTCGGCTCGTCTGGACGCAGACTCGACGAGCGCCTGATTCCTCGCTCGCTCCCGCTCCCGCGCCGCGAGGCTCCTCCCTCGATTACCTCGGGAGACTCCTCGCGCCGCCGACCCGGAGACTCCTCGCGCCGCGAGGCTTCGGAGGGGTCGGACCTCCGAAGCTCGAGAGTTCTAGAAATTCAACTGTGCCCGCACGGCGAACCGCCGTGGCGGAATGACGTGAGTTCCGCCGTTGACCGACAGAATGTTGTAGAGGCCCTTCTTGTCGAAGGCATTCAGCAACATCGCCTGGATCGAGATCGGAAGGTGGTACTTCGCAAGGTCGGCGCCAACGGAGAAGTCCACGGTCGTCCTCGGCTTGACCCGGAAGGGGTCGAGATCCGTCCCGGCGTGGTCGCTGTCGAGATACGGGAGGGCGAACTCGTTATCGGGGTCGCCGATGAGGTCTTCGGGGCTCGCCCCGCTGACGAGACCGGAGTCGTAGCGGATGTTGGTTCCGAGCCAGAAACCGGTAATCCCGACGTCGTAGAAGATTCCCGACTGGATCTGGAGTTTCTGGTCGTGGTCGATGAGGAACGGGCCGCCTGTGACGGCGTCGACCGCCCCCTGGTCCAGGAAGAGCCCGCCCGCCGGCGGCGGTTCGTAGATCACGTGCGTGTGACCCGCCGAGACGAAGCCCCGGAAACCGGCAGTCGGCGCGAGGTCGAGCCGAAGGTCCCAACCTTTGTAGTCCCCTTTTGCGAAGGCGAGCGGGAAGAGAACGCCCGTGTTCTCGAACTGATCCTGGTCTCCCGCATTCCGGGCGTGCCGTTCCCAGTAGTCGCCGTCGAGCCGGAGCTTTGAACCCAGCGCCTGCTGGGCTCCGACGGTCCACGCGTTCTGTCGTTCCGATCGTACGAGGAGAATTCCCCCGCCGAGAGCGCGGGAATCCTGCACAGCTGGTGGCACGATGCTGGCTGCCGCGTCGGACGACGAGAGCAGGATGTTCTCGTATTCCGGCGTGTACAGCACCCGGTTGTAACTCGCTCTGAGCACGGTACGGGTGGACGGGATGTAGTAAGCGACTCCCAATCGAGGCTCGAGCTGCGAGTCGGTGGCCGGCAGGTTGTTGTGGTCGTAGCGCAGGCCGATGTTGGCCGTCAGGTTCTTGAAGCGCAGTGTGTCCTGAACGAAGGCGGCGAGGTAGGTCCCCGTCCGGGAGGCCCGAAACACGAAGGGAGCGCCTCCCCGGGTCAAGTCAAAGGCGGCGATGTTCGGGTTGTAAGTATCGGAATCGGGATCGTTGAAACCGGGATCGGTGATTCCGAAGCGGAAGAATTCTTTGATCGGGAATTTCTTGAAGACCCCTCCGACCTTGACCTCGTGGACCCCGTGTGCCCAGGTGAAGGACGGCGTGACGCCGTAGTTGTCGATCGAACGATTCGAATCGGACTGGATGGGCGTGTCTCCCTCAGATGGGTAAAGCGTGAACTTCGTCAGCCGGCCGAAGGCGGTGACGTCGAGCACGCCCGAGGAGGAAAGGACGTTCTGCCAGCCGAGGTTGTAGTTCTGGTCGTATGTCTTGACGGGCTTGTCCTGCCCGTTCTCCTCCTGGCTGAAGGTGTTCGTAACGTGACGATCCGTCCGACCCAGGATGGCCGTAACGCGAAACGCGTTGGAGGAGTCGGCTGTGCTGGAATCCAGTCTCACGAATGCGCGCTGGGTATCGCCATTGTTGTTCAGGTTCGCGAAGTTGACCGGATCGGTGAAGTAGTCGGAGCCGGACGCGCTCAAGGCGGTGAACAATCCGAAATGCTCGGTCCCGGTGCCGAGAGTGACCCCGGCCTCGTAAGTCTGGAACCGCGCGTACCCGCCGTGGACGTCTCCCTTGAATGACGATCCGAGTGCGGACTTCGTCACCATGTTGACGACGGCTCCCATCTTCTCGCCGTATTCCGCGGGAACGTTGCCGTAGATGACCTCGAGAGACTGGGCAATGCCGGGGTCGAGAGAATTCGAAAAGGTGACGCCCGTCTGGTCCGAGATCGTCTGACCGTCGACGACGAATTCCGCCTGGCTGTGCGCGCCCTGGAAGTGGAATCGACCGTTCTCGTCTTTCGCAAAGCCTGGCGTGGACGTCAAGATCTCCTCCATCGCGCGCGAGGCGACGACGGCGGGCGCTTTTTCGATGTAGGACTTGTCGATATCGATGTGAGACGTCGAACTGTCCGTCTCGAGTTGCGCCGCCGTCGGCTCGCCTTCGACGGTGACCGATTCGGTCACCGCGGGAAGGTCGAGCGTGATGTCGACCTCCCTCGGAACGGAAGTGCGGATGTCCACCGACTGATGCACCGGCTTGAAGCCTTGAACCTCGATGTGGATCTCGTAGGGATTGAACGGAACATTGAAAAACTCGAATCGGCCATTGGCGTCGGATCGGGCCTCGGCGTGGAAGCCGGTGATGTCGTTTCTCAGAACGAGCTGGACTCCTCCCATGGGTTTTCCGTCCGGTCCCGTGACCGCGCCGCGGATCGCGCCCGCGCTGGCCGCGAGCATCGGTGACGGTGAAAGAGCCAGCGACAGCCAGAGGGCGGCTGCAAGGATGGTCGAAGGGCGAAAAATGGATCTTGCCATTGTGGTTTCTCCTCGAGTGTCTCCAGAGACCGGCGGGAATCGCCGGCCCCCGCCGGAGCGGGCCGCTTCGAATGCGTCGGAGCTAGAGGAGGTCGGGAGGAGCGCGCGACCCGCGGGTGAACCGGGCGACCGCAACCGCGGAACGGGGTGGAAGGGCGTTCAGCCTCCAGCCGATAAAATCGGGGAGCACGACGGCGGCGATCCAAGGCATGCCGGGCACGCGCGACCACTGGCACGCCCAGCACGGATCGACCGGAAGGATCTTCAAGATCGCGTGCCAGTGGGAGGCGATCGAATACGGACTGTGGGTGGTAACGACCTCTTCCGACGGGGTGTGGGAATCTTCCGCGAGAATCGCGTGATGGTGGGACGCGGCGCTCGCAGCGACGACCGCCGCGAGCGTCAGGGCGCTGGCCAGCCGCCGGATCATGCCGCTCCGCTCCTCAAGCGACCGCCGGCCTTCGCACGAGGCGACGGATGGCGGCCAGGATCAGGAGAGCGACGCCGAACGTGGCAACGATCGTCGCTCCCGTCGGGAGGTCCAGCACGTAGGACAGTGTAACGCCGGCCGCGGAGACGAGCGCTCCCATCGTCCAGCCGATCGCGAGCCGGGTGCCGAGGCGCTCGGAAAAGAGCATCGCGGTCACGGCGGGCACGATCAGGAAGCAGAAAACGAGAAGGACGCCCGCGATCGCGACCGAGGAGGTCACGACGAACCCGAACGACATGTAGAAGAGGAAGTCCCAGAACCGGACGTTCCATCCTTGCCGGAGCGCCTCCTGCTCGTTCATCGAAATCAGCAGGAACCGTCGCCGGAACACATAGTGAAAGACTCCAACGAGCGAATAGAGAACTGCGGTCTTCGCGAGCTCCGGCCAGGAGACCGAAAGGATGTTCCCGACGAGCATCTCCTTCAGGTGCTCGGTCTCCTGCGTCGCCTTGGACATCACGAGGATCGCGATCGAAGCCGACACCGCGTAGACGATGCCGATGATCGCCTCCTGCGGGATCCGCGTGCTCCGGTGAAACCGCGACATGGCGAAGATCGCGGCTCCGAGGAAGGTGAAGCCGAGTGAAAACAGGTACGCGGTCGAGGAGTGCAGGTCGTATCCCGCGAGGTAGGCGACGGTCGTGCCGAGAGCGGCGATCTGGGCGAGCGAGAGGTCGACGAAGATGACCCCCCGCTCGACCACGTGCACGCCGAGGTAGGCGTGAATCCCCGTCAGGATCAGGCTCGCGACGAAGGCGGGCAGCAGGATCTGGAAGATGCTCATCGCGACTGCTTCAGAGCGTCGACCAGGGTGTCGATGTCGACGTCGAAGAGGGTGAAGTAATCCTTGATGTCGGGCCGGCCTCCGACCGACGGATAGAACCGAAGAACCTTCGCGCCGGTCTTCGAAGCGATGAAGTTCGGCGTCTTCGTGTCGAAGTAGGGCTCGACGATGATGACGGGGATCTTCTCCTCCTTCATCAGATTGATGATCTCGAGCGTGTGGGAGGGGGACGGCGGGATCCCGGGCTTGGGCTCGATGTGTCCCCGCACGTCGATCTTGAAATGTTTGGCGAAGTTCGGCCAGGAGTCGTGGAACGTCACGACCCTGGTGCCGAAGTACGGAGCCATCTTCGTCATCCACTCCTTGTTCTTCGCGGTGAGCTTCGCCTCGAAAGCCGCCAGGTTCTGCTGATAGGTCGCACGGCCCGCCGGGTCGAGCTCGGAGAGCTTCGCCGCGATGGAGCGGGCAATCACGCGTCCGTTGTCCGGGTCCGTCCAGTAGTGCGGATTGCCGAACGGGTGGACGTCTCCCATGGCACGCGTCACGGCGCCGGTCGGACGATTCAGGATGTCGCATCCGATCGAGGCGTCGAGGTAGCCGCGGCTTCCGGGGTGGATCTTCTCGTTGCGGCTCTGATCGATGAGCGGCGGGAGATATCCGATCTCGAGCTCGAGTCCGGCGGCGATCAATAGATCCGCGCGGTTCAGCTTCAGGACGAACGACGGCTTGGGGTCGACGAAGTGGGGGTCCTGGTATCCCTTCGCGATGGCGAAGGTCTCGACCCGATCTCCGCCGATCGAGTCGGCGATCGAGGCAAAGTCCTGCAGGCTCGTTATGACCTTCAGCTTCGCGAACGCCGGTGAAGCCGCGACGAGCAGGACAAACGTCCAGACGAGAATCTTTTTCATTTTCACCTCAGAACGGATGGGCGCCGTGGGCGCCGATCGAGAATTGGAGTTGAAGGATCCCTTCGTTGGCCTTGATGCCTCCGGCGTACTTGCGCTGACGCAATTCCCCTCGAATCTGGGAGAACTCGCTCGGCCAGAAGGTCAGAGTGACCGCTCCGCCGCGGTCCCGCTGTGTTGCGTCGTCGGCGTGGTCGGAAAACTCGTATCGCGCCCCGGCCCACCACCGCTGCGCGAAGCGATAGTCGCCGCCCACGAAGAAGCCGCGAGCCGTCTGCCTGCCGTCCTCCTGTTCTCGGCGGCTTCGAATGAGCTCGCTCCGCAGGATGAACGTCCGGTATGGCGTCCCTCCGAGGGGGCGCCAGCGATACACGAGGTGAATATTCTCGAGGGTCGTTTCCGAATCGTCCGTGATCCCGTTGTGCCCGCGACCCCAGGTCGCCCCGACCTCGACGTTGTGGTCGTCTCCGATGTCGCGGTAGACCCGATATTGGCCGAGGTACGCGACGTCGTTCTTGCGTGGCGCCTCGAAGAGGTTCTCGGACTCGCCGCGGAAGAGCTGAAGGGTGAGCTCAGAGAACGTGTCGCCGGGAAGGGGAAAGAGCCGCGCGACGGAGACCCCGGCGTCGTTCCATCCCTCTTCCCCTCCGAGGAGGTTCACGATGGGGAGCGGCACGTCGGCCCACGGGAGGACGTGGGCGTGCAGAGTATTCACCTTGCCGAATTGCGCCTTGAACTTACCGATCTTGACGAGGAAATCCGCGGGCAGGTGCGTGAAGGTGATGAATCCCTCCTCGAGCTCGATTCCTCCGTTCGACAGCGACACGAAGAAGTCGGCGCGGGCGTAGGGATCGACGACCGCCTGGAAGGAGATTTCGGACTCGTGCATCTCGAGCGACGGACTGTCTTCGACGGGGTTCCTCCCCGCCCTCGCGAGGAAGTTTCCGATCACCGCCATCGCCGGGTTGAAGTAAGTCGGGTTCGCCGAGGCGGCCGCCGCCGTCGGGGCGGCGGGAGTCGTCTCGGGAGGCGGCTCGGGCACGGGGGTCTCCGCCGGTCCCGGCGTCGACTCCGGCGACGGCGTCGGAGTGGGTGTCGGAGACGGGTCCTGAGCGGACAATGCCGCCGCGCCGAGACCGAGCGCAAGCGCCAGAAAAAATGTTCCGGAACGATTCACGACAACCTCCCAGCGTAAGGACCTCCCGCAGGCGACTCGCCCGCGGGCAGAGACCCGCTAAGAGAGGTCGGGGGGTGCCCGTCCGTCGGGACGCGGTGGCTCGAACGCTCCGACGAGGGACGGCCGGGAAACGCGGACCCTTGGGGTCGAGTAATGCGGGGAGGGAACGACGGCGAGGTTGGAGACGGCGGCGAGCGGGCGGTGCGCGCGACACGCCAGGCAATCGTGCGGCCCCGAATCGGCGGCGCGAGAGCCCGGAACGTCGAGCCGCAGCGGTCCCGCCGCGCCGGTTGCCGCCCTCGGCTCGGGGTGAAGGCCGAACGCCGTCGCGGCGGTCAGGCATGCCGCGAAGAGGGTCGCGACTTTGACGAGGCGAGAGCGGCGGGCCGGCTCCATCTTTCCGAACATCTTAGTCGGAAACGACTTCCGGCGGGGTCGCATTCCGGACGCTTAGAATGGCGCGGTGTCGGATCGCGTTGCCGCCGTCCCGGTTTCCGACTCCGCGGGGGCCGATGCTGCCCTCAAGCGTCGCATGTACTGGCTCCTGGGGCTCACGTTCGTCCACGTCGTGGGGGAGGGCGGCCTCGGATTCTATGAAGCCATCCGGACGGGCAGCCTGGCACTCCTCGCCTTCAGCCTCGAGAGCGTCATTGAGGGCGGCGCCGCTTTTCTCGCAGTTCGACATCTCCGCCTCCTCTCCGACGAGGAGCAGGACCACGCGCGGCGCGACCACCAGCTCGCGCGGTGGATCGGCGTCTCGTTCCTCCTGCTCGCGGCTTACGTCGTCTCCCGCGGGATCTACGAGCTGGTGGTCGGGAGCCACGCGGAGCGGAGCGTCGTCGGCCTGCTTCTCACGGTCTTCGCGTCGTTCGGCATGCCCTTCATCGGGTACGGCAAGTGGAAGACGGCGCGGCGGCTTGGGAGCAAGGGACTCGCCGCCGAGGCGAAGGAGTCGATCGCGTGCTCGATCGACTCGTTCCTGACTCTTCTCGCGATGGTCGCGGGGCTCGCCGGCGCGCCCGGTTGGGTCGATCCCGCGCTGTCGCTCCTCATGGTGCCGTGGTTTCTCCGCGAGGGACTCACGCACGTCCGGGGACGGGTCCACGCTCATATTCACTGAGGGCAGAGCACTTCATTTCCTTGAATCCACTGGCCGTGATCGTGCATATTTGCCGCTTGGAGGGATACTGATGGCAACGACCAACCCGAACGTCCAGGAGGTCTCCGACACGAGCTTCGATGGTGACATCCTGAAAAGCACGGTGCCGGTTCTCGTGGATTTCTGGGCTCCCTGGTGCGGACCCTGCCGGACCGTCGCGCCCATCGTCGACGATCTCGCGAACCAGTACGCCGGCAAGATCAAGGTCGCCAAGGTCAACGTGGACGAATCTCAGCAGGTGGCCTTCCAGTACCAGGTGACGTCGATCCCCACGTTCATCCTCTTCAAGAACGGTCGCGTCGCGGATCGGGTCCTCGGCGCGCTCCCCCGAAGCGAATTCGTCAAGTTCATCGACCGAAACATTCAATAGCGCGAATCGTTCGGCGCCGGGCGCGGCGCGAGGAGTCTCCGCGAAGTAATCGAGCGGAGGAGCCTGCACCGCGACGACGTAAGATGCGAGGAGTGATCGACCGGCTTCTCGTCGTCTTCGCGCGCGCGCCCCTCTCGGAAGCGCGCGACAAGGGCCTTCCCGAACAACCCGCGTCGGAATTGTTCGCTGCGATCGCGCGGGAGTGGCAGGAAGCCGCGCGTGGCGCCGGCGCCCGGATCGCGATTTCGGCGCCGCCCGAGGACCTTCGCGCATGGCGTCGCCTGCTGCCGGACGCCGACGACGTTTCCTGGATCGAACAGCGCGGCAGCTCGTTCGGGATCCGCCTCGAAGACACGTCGCGCCGGGCCAACCGGTTCGCCCGCCACGTCGTCGTCACCGGCGGCGACGTCGTCCCGTCACCGGCCGCTCTCGGCGCGGCGTTCGGCGCGCTCGCCTCCGGCGCCGACGCGGCTCTCGCTCCCGCGCCGGACGGAGGCATCTCGATCGTCGCGCTTCCGCGGGATGCGGACCTGTTGCGGTCGATCGGTCGCCGCCGTCGCGACGTCTTCCGGTCTCTGTGGAGCCGGCTGCGGTCGCGGAAGCGAGCCGTCGCGGTCGTCGCTCCCGTCGCCGACCTCGATGGACCCCGCGCTCTGCGCAACGTGGACGTCACGGGATCACTCCGGTCTCTCGTCCGCAGACTGAGGCGCGCCTGCGTTTTGCCGATTCCGAGGGAGAGCCCGGCGCCGTTTTCGCGCCCGGCACCCACGCGAAGCTCTGCCATCTTCCGGGGCCCGCCGCTCGCCGCCTGATCGCCCTTCCCATTCTCGCTCTCTTCGACCGTCTTCGTTTCCGAGGAGGATCGTTGGATCCCGTTACCGATCCGCTCGCGCCCGCACCGTCTCGGGCGAAGCTCTATCCGTCTGCACCGCTCGTCGCCTTGGACACGCTGTGGTTCCAGGTCGCGGGGACGCTCTGCAACATCGCCTGCACCCACTGCTTCATCTCGTCGTCGCCCACGAATCGCAGCCACGGAATGCTCACGCTGGAGGAGGTGCGCCGCCGGTTGTCCGAGGCGCAAGCCCTCGGAGTCCGCGAGTACTACTTCACGGGCGGGGAGCCGTTCCTTAACCCGGAGATCTTCCCGATCCTCGAGGAAACGCTCGTCCACGGTCCCGTCACGGTCCTCACGAACGGCCTGCTCCTGACCCCGGACCGCTGCCGCCGGTTGAAGTCGCTCTTCGACGAGAGCGAGTACTCGCTCGATCTGCGGGTGTCGATCGACGGCTACACCGCGCAGGCCAACGACTCGATCCGTGGAACGGGGACGTTCGACCGCATCCTCCGGGGGATCCGCAACCTCTCGGAGGCGGGATTGAACCCGGTCGTCACGGTCACCGAGGCGTGTTCCGACGCCTCCACCGCGGCCGGACGAGCGAGGTTCCTCGAATGGATGCGGGAGATCGGGCTCACGCGCCCGCGGCTGAAGGTTCTCTCTCTCTTCCGGATCGGCGCCGAAGCGGGTCGCCTCCGGGCCTACGAATCGTGGGAAACGCTCCGCGGCCGCGAGCTCACGGGCGTCGAGGCCGAGGCGCTCCAGTGCTCCTCCTGCCGGATGGTGACGTCCCGCGGGGTGTACGTCTGTCCCATCCTGATCGACGAGCCCGCCGCGAAAATGGGCGACTCGCTCGCGGAGACCCTCCGCCCCTTCGAGCTCGCGTTCTCCTCCTGCTTCACTTGCCACGAGTACGGGGTCACGTGTCGAACCTGATCGCCTTCTTCGGAGGGATCTACAGCAACGCGCACGGACTGTCCGCGGCGCTGAAGGATGCGCGCCGGCGCGGGGTCGACGCGATCCACGCGCTCGGCGACTTCGGAGGATTCGGTCCTCATCCGGACCGCGTCTTTCCCCTGCTGCTCGACGAGGGGGTCGAGTGTATCCAGGGCAACTACGAGGAATCGCTGTCGTCGGGGGCGGAGGACTGCCATTGCGGCTATACGGACCCGAGAGACAACCACTTTGCGGCTCTTTCGTACGCGTATACATCGGAGAAGACGTCGTTCGAGTGGAAACGGTGGATGGCGGGACTTCCGAAGACGCGTCGCCTCGAGGTCGGCGGCCGCAGGGTCCTTCTGGTCCACGGTTCCCCGCGGCGCATCAACGAGTTTCTGTGGGAGTCGACGTCGCCCGTTTCGTTCCTGGAGAAGCTGCTTGCCGACGCGGATGCTGACGTGCTGGTCTGTACTCACACGGGCCTTCACTGGCAGCGGCGGCTGCCGTCGGGCCGCCTCGTCGTGAACGCCGGAGTCCTCGGACGGCCGGCCAACGACGGCCGGACCAACGTTTGGTACGCGGTTGCCGAGTTCGGCCGCGACGTGCGCGTGGAGTTCGTGCCCGTCGTCTTCGACACCGACCGGCTCGCCCGTGAGATGACGGACGAGAGGCTGCCCGACGAGTTCATCGAAACCGTACGAACCGGCTGGTGGACCACGTGCCTGGAAATCCTCCCCGCGAAAGAGCGGGCGCGGGGAAAACATTGAACGCCGCGGGGACAGATCCCGGAGGGGTCTACGCCCGCCTCCTTATTCCGCGGGGACGGCCGGCGGACCGGCACCCGCATGCTCAATCTGGAGTGAACCGATGCCCAGCTATTACCTCTCCGAAGATCTCGCCCGCTTCGGCGAGATGGCCCGGACGAACCCGAAGCTCTTCGACCTCTTCTTCAAGTGGTACGGCGCGACGATGGAAGCCGGAGCACTCGATGAGCGCACGAAAAAGCTCATCGCCCTCGCGGTCGCTTTCGCGATCCAGGAGCCCTATTGCATCGACTCCTACTCTTCGGCCTGCTCCGACGCGGGGATCTCGCCCGAGGAGATGAGCGAGGCCGTCAGCGTCGCCGCGGTCATCCGAGGCGGCGGGGTCGTCGCCCACTGGGTGCAGGCCGCCAACACGATGACCCGCAGAGGGGACAGATAGTCGCGGGGACAGGTCCTGCGGACCTGCACTCGCATCTCATATGAAGCGCCTGCTCGTCATCGGCGCGGGTCCGACCGGTCTCGTCGCGGCGGTTGAGGGGCGCGCACGCGGCCTCGACGTAACCGTCGTCGAGCGTGACCGCGTCGGGGCGGCGCTCGCGCGGTGGGGACGGACGCAATTCTTCACGCCGTTCGAGATGAACCTCCCGCCGCGCGTCCGGGATCTGCTCGGGCGGACGGCGCCCCGGGCCGAGCGCCTCCTGCTCGGAACGGAGATGGTCGAGGAAGTACTCGAGCCGCTCGCGGCGCATCCCGACCTGGCCGGCTGCGTTCGCGTCGGCCGCCGCGTCGTGGCGATCGGACGGGCGGGCCTCACGCGCTCCGAGCTCGCCGGGCATCCGCTTCGCGCCGAACGACCCTTTCGCGCCGTCCTTTCGACGCCGGGCGGGGAAGAGATCGTCGAAGCCGACGCCGTGCTCGACGCGTCGGGAGCCGGCGTGCCGGCCCGCTTCGGGCCCGGCGGGCTTCCCGCAGTCGGCGAGATCGAGCACGGAAGCGCCGTGCTCCGCCACCTCGGAGAACTCGAGGCGGCGCTTCCCGGGCTCGGAGGCCGCCGCATCCTCGTGATCGGTCACGGGCACTCGGCGGCCACCGCAATTCTCCGCCTCGCGGATCTCGCCTCGGAGAACGGAGGCACCCGGGTGACCTGGGCGGTGCGGTCGAGCCACCATCGCCCGTGCGCGGATGCCGCGTGTGATCCTCTGCCGGAGCGGCACCGCACGGTCGTGACAGCCAACGACCTCGCGGATTCGCCCCCGCCCTGGCTTGTCGTCGAGCGGCGGACGACGGTCGAGGAGATCGGTCGCGACGGGGAGGAGCTCGTGCTCGGGCTTTCGGGTCGACGCCGGGTCCGCGTCGACGCGGTCGCGGCGTTC
>Ga0075423_10003050_pt1 | contig 15340 bp, 8 predicted proteins | sample SoiMethybrSBSTD2_FD_80114 | JGI IMG/M metagenome (GOLD analysis project Ga0075423, IMG submission 80114) | Bulk soil microbial communities from a Populus tree surrounding site in Tennessee, USA - Soil MetaG P. TD hybrid SBSTD2 | ecosystem: Environmental > Terrestrial > Soil > Tree plantation...
ACCAACAGAAACGGGCCGATGGACCTTTACATGAAGGCCTTGAACGGGACGGGCGAGGACGAGGCACTCTTGAGATCAGAGGTACGGAAACTTCCAACGGACTGGTCTCCAGATGGCCAGTTCATCCTTTACGAAAGCTTTGATCCAAAGACAAGCAAGAATGATCTTTGGGTATTACCCGTCGGCAATCGCCGGCCCAGGCCTTTTCTTCAGACCGAGTTTGACGAGCGCCAGGGACAGTTTTCTCCCGATGGGCGCTGGGTTGCTTACTCCTCCGATGAGTCAGGCAGATATGAGATATATGTACAGGGCTTTCCGACACCGGGAGGTAAGCGCCAAATCTCTATCAATGGAGGAACCGAGCCAAGGTGGCGACGCGATGGGAAAGAGCTTTTCTACCTAGGAGCAGACCACCAACTAATGGCTGCCGAGGTCAAGAGCGGACCTGCATTCGAGTCCGATGTGCCTAAGAGCCTCTTCCACGCACAGGTGCTTACGGTGGGTAGTCAATTCTCGAGCCACTATGTGGTGAGCACCAACGGGCAGCGCTTTCTCCTTGCCATTCAGGAGGAGGCGAAGTCGGAACCAATTAACATCGTGTTCAACTGGACGACCGAGTTGCCCAAGAATTAAGCCTGGACGAGCTCTGCAGAGAACGTTCTCTCTGGGCGTGGCTAGGATGAATTTTTGTGGCAACGGATGCTTGGCGTGCTTGCCTACCGGCAGGAAACGGTACGCATCACTCGCATCCACTTTGTAGGGAACACGAGCGGCTCCTTTTTTCGAGGTGGTAATGCGGACGCCGCTTGTCGGGATTCCTGACCTTTTTGCAGTTTCGAAACAGAGTCGTCGACCGGTTCGGTTTGTCCAAGTTCGTTGAGGAGGCTTTGCTGAACACCAAGCGTTGACACCTTGAACTCCAAACAGTGGCAGCAAATTGAGAATCTGTATCACCTGCTTCTCAAGCAGGAGCCAAGCCGACGGACGGCCTTCCTCCGAGAAGCCTGTGCTGGAGATGAGGTTTTACGCCAGGAAGTTGAATCGCTGCTGGCACAGCGGACCGAGGCGGAGAGCTTTATTGAAACGCCCGCTGTGGAGGTAGCGGCCAGCCTTATGCAGGAGAAGCGAATCCAATCGTTGATCGGACACCAGCTTGGCTCCTACAAGGTGCTCTCCCTGCTGGGTGTGGGCGGCATGGGACAAGTTTATCTAGCTCAAGACCAAAGGCTCGAGCGGACTGTTGCACTGAAAATTCTGCCCATGGACTTGGCTTCTGATCCGGATCGCATGCGACGCTTTGTTCGAGAGGCCAAAGCTGCCTCCAGCCTGAAACACCCTAACGTGGCAATCATCTTCGAAATCGGAGAAAGCAACGATACCCACTTCATTGCTATGGAATATGTGGAGGGGCAAACCTTGTCAGCCCGGACTAATGGGCGCCCGCTAGAAACTGCCGAGATCCTAGACATTGGCATTCAGGTAGCCGATGCGCTAGATGAGGCCCACGGCAAAGGCATTACGCATCGCGATATCAAGCCTGCCAACATCATGTTGACGCATCGAGGCCAGCCGAAGGTACTGGATTTCGGCCTGGCGAAGATCACACGCTCTGAGGAGCAGGTGGCGGACAGTGATGTCAGCACGGCAGTGAGCACTGAAACGGGCGTGGTTATGGGGACTGTGCAGTACATGAGCCCGGAGCAGGTGTTGGGCAAGGACTTGGACCAGCGTAGTGACGTCTTCAGCCTGGGGGTCGTGCTGTATGAGATGACAACGGGGCGGCTACCTTTCTCTGGGGCCAATGCTAGTGAGACAACCGACCGCATCCTTCATGCTCAACCAGAGGCGGTAGCTCGCTTCAACTACAATGTGCCGGCCGAGCTCGAACGTATCGTGCGCAAGTGTCTGGAGAAAGACCGGGAGCGACGGTACCAGTCCACGCGGGAGCTTCTGATTGACCTGAAAGCTCTCAGGCAGGCCTCCGACTCGGCTGGGAATACACATGAAAAAGCAACGGCGCAGCCGGTAGGTAAGCTCCGCCGCTTGATCTTTGCCACAGTGGCTTTGGTTCTACTTGCGCTTGTTGGGCTTGAAACTTATCGATTGGGCTGGCGTCGACAGGCGATGGACTCATTGGCCGTCCTGCCTTTTCTCAATGAGAGTGGTGATCCAAATATGGAATATCTTAGTGATGGGATCACTGAGAGCCTGATCAGAAGCCTCTCGCAATTGCCAAAGCTCCGTGTTATGGCTCGGAGCACCGTGTTCCGCTACAAAGGTAAAGAAGTTGATCCTCAGAGAGCGGGGCGGGATCTTCATGTGCAGGCGGCAGTCACGGGCAGAGTCCAACAACGAGGCGAAATTCTGATTATTGCGGTGGAAATGGTGGATGTGGAGAAAGGTTCGCAACTCTGGGGTGGTCGGTATACCCGCAAGCCTGCCGACATCTTTGCAATCCAAGAGGAGATTTCCAAGGAAATCTCTGACAAGTTGCGGCTGCGCTTGAGCGGCGAAGACGAAAAGCGATTGACCAAGCGCTACACCGAGAACCCTGAAGCCTACCAAGCCTATCTTAAGGGCCGTTACTACTGGAATAAAAGGACCGAGGAGGGCTTCAGGAAAGGCACTGAGTATTTCAATCAGGCGATCGAACAGGACTCGAGTTACGCCCTGGCTTATGCCGGGCTGGCCGACTCATACAATCTGATGGGACTCTATGTGTATCAGAGTCTCTCACCAAGAGAGTCTTATCCAAAGGCAAAAGCAGCTGCGATGAAGGCCCTCGAAATTGATGACGCACTCGCCGAGCCTCATACCTCACTAGCATGGGTTAAATTCCGGTTTGATTGGGACTGGCCGGGCGCTGAGGAGGAATTCAAGCGTGCGATTGAACTCAATTCGCGCTATCCGACAGCACACCATTGGTATGCCTATTACTTGTCTGGGATCGGGCGCTTGGATGCGGGCCAGGTCGCCATCCGGAAGGCTCAGGAGCTCGATCCCCTCTCATTGATTATCAACGCAACGGTGGGGCAGGTTCAATACTATGCGCATGAGTACGACCGGGCAATTGAACAATTACGGAAGACTCTCGAACTCGACTCGAATTTTGGACACGCGCACCGGCTCCTCGGAGAGGCCTTTGGGAAGAGAGGAATGTTTGAAGAAGGTATTGCAGAAATGCAAAAGGCGTTAGCACTCTCCGGAGGAAGTCGCGCGTATTACCTAGCCCAGCTTGCAAAGGCCTATGCCTTATCGGGGAGGAGCGGTGAGGCACTCAAGATACTCGACGAGTTAACGGAGCTCGCGCAGAGGAAGTATGTCGCCCCCACGAATTTCGCGATAATCTACATCGGTCTGGGGAAGAAAGACCTGGCGTTTGACTGGCTGGAAAAAGCTTACGAGGAGCGGTCCTCCTTCTTGACCGAATTGAAGGTGGAGCCTATGTTCGATAGTCTGCGCTCCGATCCTCGCTTCCAAGATATGTTGCGCCGCATGAACTTCCCCGGGTGAGCTGTTCTTCAAGGAAGTGATTCTGTGTTTCGCGTCAGAGCATCTTCTGCTCGCGCCTGGATGGAATTGTGAATATTAGACTACTTACTCATCACTCGTCACCGGCCGCTCGTCACTGCCTCTATGACTCCCGAACGCTGGCAGCAAGTTGAAAATCTCTATCACCTGGTCCTGAAGCAGGAACCGAGTAGTCGGGCTGCTTTTCTTAAGGAAGCCTGCGCCGGAGACGAGGCTCTCCGCCGGGAAGTCGAATCGCTGCTGGCACAGCAGAAACACGCGGAGAGCTTTATTGAAACGCCCGCTGTGGAGGTGGCGGCCAAGGGGATGGTCGGCAACCCAGCCCAATCATTTGGGGTGGAGAAGCACATCGGCCCCTACAGAGTCCTCACCCTGCTAGGAGTGGGCGGAATGGGAGAGGTGTACCTTGCCTATGATCCCAGGCTTGAACGTAACGTCGCACTGAAAATTTTGTCGGCCGAGTTAGCTTCCGATGCAGAGCGGATCCGGCGCTTTGTCCGGGAAGCCAAGGCAGCTTCAGCCCTCAAGCATCCCAACGTCGCGACGATCTACGAAATCGGTGAATCCGACGGCCTGCGCTTCATCGCCATGGAATATGTCGAAGGACAGACCTTGGCCACAAAGGTCAGTGGACGCCCCCTGAATGCAGACGAGATCGTGGAGATCGGTCTCCACGTGGCTGATGCGCTAGAGGAAGCCCGCAGTAAAGGGATCACGCACCGGGACATCAAGCCGGTCAACATCATGCTAACGCCACGAGGACAGGTCAAAGTCCTGGACTTCGGTCTGGCGAAGGTCACACGTCCCGAAGGGCAGGCTTCAACTAGTGATGTGAGCACGGTGGCTCACCGAAACGGGCGTGGTGATGGGGACGGTTCAGTATATGGGTCCGGAGCAGATATTGGGGAAAGAAGTGTCCGCCTGGCCCGAGAGCTCGACCCTCTGTCGCTGGTCGTCCAGACCAATCTTTTGGGTAGCCTCATTGGGGCCCGCCAGTTCGACGAGGCCATCGCACAGGCCCACCGGACTCTCGAGCGCGAGCCCAACTTCGCTTTCGGCTACGCCTCGCTCGCCTTAGCTTACGGAGAAAAGGGCGAGTTCGAGCAGGCCATTGAGGCGATGGAAAAAGCCACCAAGATCGAAAGTAGCCCTACCATGACCGCGCTCACCGCTCATGTGCAGGCGGCCAAAGGCAACCGGCGCGAGGCCGAGAAACTGTTGGAGGCCCTGAAAGCCGTCAGCAGCCGCCGTTATGTCTGCGCCTACGAAATGGCTCATGCTTACGTCAAGCTGGGGGACAAGAAGCAGGCTTTCGAGTGGCTGGAGAAGGGCAAGCAAGACCGCGCTGACTGCATGGTCTGGTTGTTGAGCGAGCCGTGGATGGACCCGCTGCGGGGGAGCGGCAGTACCGGGAGCTGGTGGACTACATTGGGCTGGCCACCGGAAGGACAGGGCCAAAGCCATAGTTCTGTGCGACCCGCCAGGGTATCCTTCGCCAAAATTCCATCGGCTTGAAGGTCATTGATTATTTAGTCTGTAGGATGCGTTAGCGCTTTGTGTGTAACGCATCGTTCGACGTTGGAGATTCTTATTGAGGTACGGACGCGACCGATGGGCGTGCCGCGGGCGGCCCAGCGGTCCGTCACTACCAAAATCAATTACGGATCTGTCAATACCTCGTATCGTCAGTGGGTAATGCTTTAGTTTCGGGGGGAAGCTTTGGTAGCCACGGTGAGCGGAGCGAGCCGTGTTCCTTCCACGGTAGAACAGATGCCCAGGCCTCGCAGAAAGTGCTCAGCGTGGCTACCCATGTCAGTCATCCCGTAAATAACGCATTTGGTCAGTGGTAAGAGTTAGCGCCTTGTGCGTATCGCATCATTCACCGTTGGAGATTCTTACCGCTGGGCACCAAATGCTATGGAGCCTGAACGTTGGCAACAGATCGAGCGACTCTATCACTCGGCCTTGAAGGTTGAGCCGAGCAAACGAACCGTATTCCTCAGGGAAGCCTGTGCTGGCGATGAGGTTCTACGCCAGGAAGTCGAATCGCTGCTGGCAGAGCGGTCGGAAGCGGAGAATTTCATTGAAGCTCCCGCCGTGGAGGTGGTGGCCAAAAAGCTGGTTGTGGATTCAGACCAGCCAACCGCTGTCACGCCCAGTCAGAGGTCGAGTCATTCCATGATTGGCCAAACTGTTTCTCACTACCGCATTCTTGAAAAGCTGGGCGAAGGTGGGATGGGGGTCGTTTACAAAGCCCAGGATCTGAAACTGGAACGTCTGGTCGCTCTGAAGTTTCTCTCACCCCAGCTCAGTCCGGATGAAGAGGAGAAGATTTGGAAGAGTTGGAAATCGCGTAAGTGCCCTCGTCATGATAATCGCTTCTCTTTAGCCGCTTGAGAGTAAACTCACACCCTTAACCGCTGTGACGATTGATCACTCCACTCAGGAGTAGGAGCCTCTCTCCGATCCATGACTCAACGCCCACAAAACTTATTGAGAATTGCCTGGTGTCCGGCTTTCTGCCTCCTTTTGCTCATCCTACTCTCACCCTTCGCGGTTGCGGAGGATGTTTGGAACGGAGTTGAGCGCATTGTTGCCCTAGGCGACGTTCATGGCGATTACGAGCAGTTTGTGGCAGTGTTACGGTCCGCCAAACTGATTGACTTACAAGCGAGCTGGTCCGGTGGAAAAACCCATCTGGTGCAAACGGGAGACGTCCTTGACAGAGGACCCGACTCGCGCAAGGTGATGGATCTTTTGATGAAGCTTGAAAAAGAGGCTCGCCAGGCCGGGGGTTGGGTCCATGCCCTGATTGGCAATCACGAAGCCATGAATGTGTATGGTGACCTTCGCTACGTTTCCCCGGAGGAATTTGCAGCGTTCCGAGACGTCAATTCCGAAAAAGCTCGTGAGGAGCTTTACAAGCAGCACCAGCAGCAGATCAAAAAGTCTTCCCAGCCTGGAAGAGTTCCTACTTTCGACGAGGCCTTTCGAAAAAAATGGGAATCCGAGCATCCCTTAGGGTATGCCGAACACCGGCGGGAACTGGGACCGAACGGCAAGTATGGAAAATGGATCCGTTCTCATAACGCCGTGATCAAGATCGGTGACACGTTGTTCCTGCATGGCGGGATCGGTCCAAAGTATGCGGACTGGAGCGTGCGGCAGATTAACGAGCGCGTCCGCGAGGAGTTGGAAGATTTCGCCAAGCTGGAAGGTGGCGTTGTGATGGATGGCGAGGGGCCCTTATGGTACCGGGGATTGGCTCAAGGAGACGAAATGGCCCTGGAACCGCATTTGAAGGAGGTTCTCAAAAATCATCAAATCGAGAGAATGGTGATTGGCCATACGCCTACGGAAGGGGCTGTCCTCCCCCGGTTTGGCGGGAAGGTTTTTTTGATTGATGTTGGATTATCGCGAGTTTTCGATAGCCGTCCGCGGAGGGCCTGTCTGTCCATCGAAAATGGCAAAGCCTACGCCTTGCATCGGGGCGCAAAGTTGGTACTTCCGTCTGATTCAGATGAGGGTCTGCTCGGTTATCTGAAGCAGGCCGCAGCGCTCGATCCCTCGCCCTCCTCTCTAGAAGAGCGCATCGCCGAGCTCGAAGCCCGAGTACCGGCTCCCGCCAATAAGTGAGAATTCAGAAAATGGGCTCGATTCTCCATCCTCTATACTCGATCCTCAGCCCATAACCTACCTTCGCTCGAGGTCGAAGAGCACCGCTGCTTCTCCCTTTTGGGCGATCTGCTCGTCGAAAAACTTCACAATCTTGTCGCGTCGGGCAAGTAACCCTTCGATCTCTATCGGGGTCAGGTATTTCTGCATTTTCTCGGTTAGCACCTGCTTGTTCAATTCCCTCAGTTTGCCCAATAACTGCCGATCACACTGCACTAAGTTTTTGGGACTCTGCAGATCTTTCATCGTACGAAAGGCTCGTGTGTGATCAATCATCCAGACCTTCCAGTCTTTGGAGATCACCAGATTCCCCAAGTTGCGATCGGTGTTGTAGATGAGCTGGTCAAAGACGCGGCAGATATACATCTGCTGGTTCCAGTAGTGTTGGTTAGGAGGTTCCATTTTCTTTTTCTTGCGCACCAACTCGGTCATCAGCGTATCGTCTACCCACCAGGTGACAGCCGCCATATCGCCGGCTTTGCGCTCAACCGTTACGGGGACCATGTTCAGATTGAGAAGCTTATCCAGTTCGTAAGCCGCCACATCGAACTTATAGCAGTCGCGGAAGTTGACTTCGGTGCCCTGAATAGTCTGGAAGAAGGTCTTGCTGATATCTACCGATTGAATGTGGGCGTCGTGCCTGAGGTTGCCATTATCCAGCACTGCCCGTTCAGAATTGGTGATACCCATTGAAAGATGCTTTCGCTCCACAACTTTAGCTGTGAGCAAAAACTCCTCCATTTGTGCGCGGGTCAAGGCGGGTGGAGAAGCGGACTCCGCCACCGCAGTCTGTTGGGCTAGCGCGCTCAATGTCAAGACACCGTGGCAAGCAAAAAACAGATAGAGCTCTGCCACCGTCAACCCATCTCTCCTCGACCTTGTTTTGCAAAAGAGCTTCATCGCACTCTCCTCAATCCGCCTGAAGCTGTGAAAGAACCGGATTTGGTGCCAGTTCGCAAGCGTCCCCCTTGGTTAAGGGGGACTCCAGGGGGGTTGGCATAGCGGGACTTACGGCCACGCTCTTGCCCCCTCCGTACCAATCTCTTGGATCAGGCGTATAAATCTGAGCGGCAGCCAGTCTGGTAAAAGGTATCAAAACTCCCAAAAGTTGAGGAAATCGGATCTTTATTCTATCCTCCTTTACCCAGTAAGGCGAGAACTAAGGTCAAAAACCGGAACTTCAACAAGAATTCTTTTTGCCAATAGGCACGTTCGGTCGGACATGGCGTGTATCTGATCAGCGCCTCTTCCGGGCGAGGGGAAGCAAAATGATGAAACAGCCTCTCCTAACACTCCTTCCACCAATAACTGCAAGAAAACGCGAGCCCTTGCGAAGGAGTGTCGATGCAGGCGACCAGCGGGAACTGTCCTTTGACCGCATCTCTAAGAGCCGGATTGGTGCTAGAATAGCGCGCATCGGACCCCTAGAAGTTCATTCGCAGACTTATGGGAGCCTGAACGCTGACAACGAATCGAGAATCTCTATCATGAGGCCTTGAAGTATGCACCGGGCGCAGGGCGGCATTTCTTGATGAAGCCTGTGTTGGCGATCACGCTCTACGCCGGGAAGATGAGTTGCTACTGGCTCAGCAGGAAGAGGCAGGAGGCTTTATTGAGGTACCCGCCTTAGAGGTGGCGGCCAAGGGGATGGCCGGAAATCGAGCCCAATCACGGGTGGGCCAGCAGATCGGCTCCTACAAAGTCCTTTCCTTGTTGGGTGTGGGAGGCATGGGAGAGGTCTATCTAGCTCAGGACCAACGGCTCGATCGAACCATTGCTCTGAAAATCCTGCCGACAGAGCTGGCTTCCGATCCAGGCCGGATGCGACGCTTTGTTCAGGAGGCCAAGGCTGCCTCTGCCCTCAAGCACTCCAATGTGGCCACGATCTACGAAATCGGAGAATTCGAGGGCATGCGCTTCATTGCCATGGAGTACGTGGAGGGACAGACGTTGGCAGCCAGGATTGAAGGGCGTCCGCTGGAAACTGCCGAGATCCTGGATATTGGTGTTCAGGTGGCCGATGCGCTGGATGAGGCTCACACCAAAGGCATTACACACCGCGACATCAAGCCGGCCAATATCATGCTAACCCAGCGCGGACAGGTGAAGGTGCTGGACTTTGGACTGGCTAAAATCGCCAGGCCTGAAGGACCAGTGGTCCGTAGCGACGTCAGCACAGTCGTCAGCACTGAAACAGGAGTCGTGCTGGGCACGCTCCAATACATGAGCCCGGAGCAGGTGTTGGGCAAAGAAGTCGACCACCGCACAGACATCTTCAGCCTGGGGATTGTGTTGTATGAGATGGCGACCGGCAGGTTGCCTTTCGCTGGGACCAGCAGCAGTGAAACGACGGATCGCATTCTCCATAGACAGCCGGAAGCCTTGGCTCGGTTTAACTATAACCTGCCGACAGAACTGGAAAGAATCACTCGCAAATGCCTGGAGAAAGATCGGGAACGGCGTTACCAGTCGAGCCGTGAACTGCTGGTAGACCTTAGAAATCTGAAAAGGGAAAGTGATTCTCGAGTTGTTTTGGCTGGTAGAGGGAGTCGACTGGAGAAGGTCCAACGATTGAAGAGTGCTTCGCGTCGGCTCGTTCTGCTTGCTGGTCTGGCACTGATGAGCCTTGGGCTTTACCTCCTCGTTCGGCGCGGAATGCCAACCGATAAAGCGATAGATTCGATTGCCGTGCTGCCGTTCACTAATGTGAATGCCGATCCCAATATGGAATATCTAAGTGACGGGATCACCGAGAGCCTCATCAACAGCCTCTCTCAGTTGTCCAAGATCCAGGTGAAGTCCCGCAACTCGGTGTTCCCCTACAAGGGCCGGGAGACAGATGCGCAGGCTGTGGGGCACGAGCTGGGTGTGCAAGCGGTCCTCACGGGCAGAGTCTCTCAACACGGCGATGCGCTGTTGATCGGGGTTGAACTTGTGAATGTACGAGACAACAACCAGATTTGGGGCGAGCACTATAACCGCAAGCTGGCAGAAATTGTTACTGTGCAGGAGGAGATCTCGAAGGAAATCTCAGAGAAATTGCGGCTAAGGTTGACGGGTGAAGAGAAAAAGCGATTGAACAAACCTTACACGGAAAACTCCGAAGCTTATCATCTCTATCTAAAGGGGCGCTACTATTGGAACAGGAGGCCTCGGGGGTTGAGGGAAGGCATCAACTACTTTGAGCAGGCAATCGAGAAAGATCCCATGTATGCCCTGGCATATACCGGGTTGGCCGACTCTTACAGCGTACTTGCAACGTGGGAAGATGGCACAGTTTCACCGGATGAAGCTATGCCAAAAGCAAATGCAGCGGTACTCAAGGCACTGGAGATCGACGAAACCCTTGCCGAAGCACACACGTCGCTTGCCTACATCAAGCTGCACTTTGATTGGGACTGGTTAGGCACTGAGAAAGAACTCAAGCGAGCAATCGATTTAAACCCAGCCTACGCCAACGCGCACCATTGGTACTCACACTGTTTGATGACAATGGGCCGGACCCGAGAATCCTTCACCGAAAGCAAGCGAGCTCTTGAGCTCGACCCGCTCGACCGAATAATCAATGGTCACCAATCATGGCATTACTACTACGCTCGCCAGTACGACCAATCGATCGAGAAATGTCTGAAGATGCTGCAGATGGACTCAAGCTCGTTCTGGGCGCACTTCGAACTTGGACGCGGTTATGAGCAGAAAGGGATGGTTGAGGAGGCTATTGCAGAGTTGAACCGTGCGACAACCCTTGCTAAACACATGACGTGGGCGATTGGGGCGCTCGGACACGCCTATGGCGTGTCAGGTCAGAAAAGCCAGGCGCAAAGGGTACTTGACCAATTGAAGGAACTATCGAAACAACGTTATGTCTCCCCCTCTGACATAGCCGTAGTCCAAGTAGGCCTTGGTGAGAAAGATCAAGCGGTCGCATCGTTGCAAAAGGCTTATCAAGAGCGGTCGTGGTACATGGTGTTACTCAAACTTGACCCAAGACTCGATAGCCTTCAGTCGGATCCTCGGTTCCAAGATCTCGTCCGAAAGGTAGGGCTTCCACGGTAAGAAGGGGGAAAGACACCTATTTCTTGAGCCGCGGGCGATCGAAAAGGAAGCGGCCTCATTGAGGCGGCATCTCTATGGAACACGTTAGATTCGTCATTCTCAAACACCATGCATCTCTTGTCACTTGTCACCTCCCACTCTAAAATTTATGACGCCTGAACGGTGGCAGCAAATTGAGAATCTTTATCACCTGGTCCTCAAGCAGGCACCGAGCCGGCGGAAGGCTTACCTTGAGGAAGCTTGCGCCGGGGAGGCGGAGTTGCGCCGAGAAGTCGAATCGCTGCTGGCAGAGCGGTCGGAAGCGGAGAGTTTCATTGAAGCCCCCGCTGTGGAGGTAGCGGCTAAGGGGATGGCTACGGATTCAGAGCAGCCAACCGCTGTCACGCCCAGTCGGTGGTCGAGTCATTCGCTGATTGGCCAAACAGTCTCTCATTATCGCATCCTTGAGAAGCTGGGCGAAGGTGGTATGGGTGTGGTTTACAAAGCTCAGGACCTGAAACTCGAGCGCCTAGTTGCCCTCAAGTTTCTTCCCCACCATATCAGCCCGGATGCAGAAGAAAAGATTCGATTCATCCGCGAAGCCAAGGCTGCTTCGGCCTTGGACCATCCCAACGTCGGCACTATTCATGAAATTAGGGAGACCGACGATGGACAGATGTTCATCGTCATGGCCTACCATGAAGGCGAAACGCTGAAGCAGAAGATTGAGCGCGGGCCCTTGCCTGTCAAAGAGGCTGTGGACATTGCCTCGCAAATAGCTTTGGGCTTGGCGAAAGCACACAGCCGGGAAATCGTGCATCGAGACATCAAGCCGAGCAACATCCTGGTCACTCCAGATGGATTGGTCAAGATCATTGATTTTGGCTTAGCCAAGCTGGGTGGGTTGACCAAGATCACCCAGACTCACACGACCATGGGGACGATGGCCTACATCTCGCCGGAGCAGGCGCGTGGCGAGGAAGTGGATGCACGCTCAGACGTCTGGTCACTAGGTGTGGTGCTGTATGAAATGCTCGCCGGGCAGCTTCCTTTTCCGGGTGCCCGCTCCGAGGCGATTATTCATGCCATTCTTACGACGAAGCCGAGGCGGCTAAAGGAAGTTCGTCCAGAGGTTTCGGCGGAAATTGAGCAAATCATTTGTCGGGCTCTCGAGAAAGATCCGAAGTCACGTTATGCTTCCGCGGCTGAAGTATTGAAGGACTTGACGGAGTATCAATCCCGCATGGCGCTGCCCGAAGTGAGTGGGAGTGGGTGGAAAGTCTTTTCAGAATGGGTCAGGCAGAAGCGGGTGGCCATCCCTGGCCTTCTCATTCTTCTGCTTCTTGGCTCACTACTGGGATGGTTATTCCACCACCAGGCCAAAGTGCGATGGGCGAGAGAGGAGGCGCTGCCAGAAATCAATAGGCTGATTGACGAAGGAAAACACACAGCCGCTTTTCGCTTGGCTCGAGAAGCAGAGAGGTACGTTTCCACGGATGCGTCCGTCCTCAAACTATGGCCCACTTTGTCGCGATCGGTTTCGATTCATACCATACCCCCCGGAGCAGACATCTACATCAAAGATTACGATGCGGTTGACAAAGCCTGGACGCATCTGGGCCGGTCACCGCTCAATGCAGCGAGGATTCCACTCGGCCTGTTTCGCTGGAAACTCGAAAAGAAGGGGTTCGTCACAGTAGAGGACGTTTCAGGTGGGTCAGACATCACTTCCTTCACGCTCGACCCAGAAGGCACTGGCCTCCCTGGAATGGTTCATGTACCGAGCAGCGGTTCTCCCTTCTCGCTCATTATCCCCGGGTTTGCGCGCATGGAACCGGTTGAACTATCTGCCTATTGGTTCGACAAAGATGAAGTCACCAACAGGCAATACAAGGAATTCGTGGACCGGGGAGGTTATCAAAAGCAGGAGTTTTGGAAACATTCCTTTCTTAAAGACGGGCGGATACTCTCATGGGAGGAAGCCATGGCCGAATTCCGCGATGAAACGGGCAGGCCCGGCCCAGCCACCTGGGAAGCAGGAGACTTCCCAAAGGGCCAAGAGGACTATCCGGTGGGTGGCGTGAGCTGGTATGAAGCAGCAGCCTATGCAGAGTTTGCGGGCAAGAGTCTTCCGTCGATCTATCACTGGTATAATGCAGCACTCACTTTTGATGCATGGCTGAGCTCGTATATTTTTCCACTCAGTAATTTTAGTGGCCGAGGTCCGGCTCGAGTGGGGAGCTATCAAGGCATGAGTCGCTTTGGGACCCATGACATGGCTGGCAATGTCAAGGAGTGGTGTTGGAATGAAGCAGGTCAGGGCAAACGCTATGTCTTGGGTGGCGCCTGGGACGAACCAGTGTACATGTTCAATGAGGCAGATGCCCATTTTCCTTTCCAGCGTTATGCTCATTTCGGGTTTCGATGTGCGAAGTACTCTTCTGCAGAGATGAGCGCCAATGTGGCTTCTCAGCTCGTGCCATCTGCCGCTCGTAACTATGACGAAGAGAAACCCGTATCCGACGAGATTTTTCGAGTCTATCAGAGCCTCTATTCCTACGATAAGACTGCGCTGAACCCCGCCATCGAGTCTGCAGACCAAAGTAACCCCGAGTGGGAGAAGGAGAGAATAACTTTTGCAGCAGCTTACGGAGATGAGCGCGTTATCGCTTACTTATTCCTACCTCGGAAAATGGTACCGCCCTACCAGACTATTGTTCACTTTCCAGGCGGTGATTCAATTACGATTCGTTCCAGCAAGGATTTAGACGTAACGCGAATCGACTTCATCATCAAAAGTGGGCGTGCCGTCCTCTGGCCTATTCTGAAAAGTAACTTTGAAAGGGGAGATGGACTTACATCCGACGTACCAGATGCTTCCATCTCATACAGAGATCATGTGATCTGTTGGTCCAAAGACCTAGGCAGATCGATCGACTATTTGGAGACGCGTTCAGATATCGACCGCAACAAAATTGGCTACTACGGATTTAGCTGGGGGGCAAGTATGGGGGCCCTGATGCCGGCGCTGGAAAACCGTCTGAAGGTGAGTGTCTTGACTGGACCCGGCTTCGCCTTGCAGAGAACCAGGCCCGAGGTCGATCCGATCAATTTTGCGCCAAGGGTGACTATTCCGACGTTGATGCTCAATGGTCGCTATGATTTCTTTAACCCCATTGAGAGTTCTCAAGTTCCAATGTATCGTCTTCTCGGGACACCTCCAGCGCATAAGCACCACGCTGTTTTTGAGGCGGGGCATATCATGCCGCGGAACCACGTGATCAAGGAAACCCTCGATTGGCTGGATCGCTACTTGGGCCCAGTAAAGCGAACAGACGAGTAAATCACGAGGGGATGGCTGCGACACTCGTTACCCGCTTCGATATGATCCCCGTCGGAGACGTCCTCCCATGTGCAGAGACGTGGGTTCCCACCAGCATGCATCATCGTATTTATGAACCCACTGCCTGGTCAAGAGCGGAATGACTAGCAAATTCTGGGCAACTGCTCGCCGCTCAGCATCTCGACGATGCGCGAGCCACCAATGCGGGTCTTCATCACGACTCTGCCCGGGTGATCCGCGACGACTTTGCCGATGATCCTGGCTTCGCGTCCGAGAGGATGGTTTTGCATGGCGGATAAAACCTTCTCGCTCTCAGACGGAGAGACGAAGGCGAGCAACTTGCCTTCATTGGCCACATAGAGTGGATCGAGGCCCAAAATGGCGCAAGCCCCTTTGACCTCTTCGCTGATCGGAATATGATCTTCAGAAATTGAAATCCCTACTTGGGCTTTGGCTGCAATCTCATTGAGCGCGCTGGCCACACCGCCGCGCGTCGGATCGCGCAGGACATGAATACCTCGACTGGCAGTGAACATCGCTTCCGCTAAACTATTAAGCGCAACCGTGTCACTTTCGATCAGCGTTTCGAATTCCAATCCTTCCCGCACGGACATGATGGCAATCCCGTGCACGGCGATAGGGCCGTTGATGATGATGGCATCGCCCGGTCGAGCCAGAGCAGGGCTGATCTCAATGCCATCATCAACCAGGCCGAGACCTGAGGTATTGACAAATATCTTGTCGCCTTTACCACGA
>Ga0075423_10003052_pt1 | contig 15335 bp, 10 predicted proteins | sample SoiMethybrSBSTD2_FD_80114 | JGI IMG/M metagenome (GOLD analysis project Ga0075423, IMG submission 80114) | Bulk soil microbial communities from a Populus tree surrounding site in Tennessee, USA - Soil MetaG P. TD hybrid SBSTD2 | ecosystem: Environmental > Terrestrial > Soil > Tree plantation...
CTCGCCGGACGGTCGCTGGATCATCTTCGACCTGCTTGGCCATATCTACCGCGTGGCATCGAACGGAGGAGAAGCCGAGCTGTTGACGCGCAACAGCGGCATCGCCTTGAACTTTCATCCCCGCTATTCCCCGGACGGACGACGGGTGGCGTTCATTTCCGATCGGGGCGGACAGAACAACCTCTGGGTCATGTCGGCTGACGGCGCCGATCCCAAGCCGATCATGCTCGATGACAACGCATGCGTCGTCGAACCCGTTTGGCTGCCCGACGCGTCGGCGATCGTGGTGCGCCGGCAGGCTGTCTGCCATCGCGGAAACTGGTCGTCCGCCGGTCTGTGGGCTTACCCCGTCGCGGGAAGCGCACCGCGAGAACTCGTGAAGCAGTCCGAACAGGCGGCCGGCTGGCCGTCGGTGTCCGCGGACGGATCGTTCCTGTACTACCACCACGCCGTGTGCCCGGGATATCACACAGGGCGCAATGACCTGCTGCGCGGGTGTATGCAGATTCGACGCCTGGACCTTCACACAGCGGACACAGAGGACGTGACGCACGGTGAAGCGTTCACGTCGCAGTGGAGCCGCGACTCGAATGGCAGCGCGATCGCGCCGTCGATTTCCCCGAACGGCCGATGGCTGGCGTTCGCGCGCAGAATTGCCGACGGCACCATCTCGTTCAAGGGCCATCGCTACGGTCCGCGCAATGCGCTCTGGGCACGCGATCTTCAGACGGGCGAAGAGCGAGTGCTGATGGACCCGATCGAGATGGATCTCGCGCATGGCCTGCCATACGCGATGCACGTACTACCGACGTACGCCTGGTCGCGAGACAGCGCGTCGATTGTCATCGCTCAGGGTGGAAAGATCCGACGATTGATGATCAACGAGCGTCGAGTCGAAACCGTTCCGTTCCGCGTTCACGTCAGGCGCACGATCTCCGAGTCCACGTATGTCGCCCGTCGGCTTCCGACGGGTCCGGTGGCAACCCGCTTTGCGCGCTGGCCAGCGGTTGCGCCCGACGGCGCCGTGACGGTCTTCGAGGCGTTCGGCAGGCTCTGGTTGACCGGCGGGGGGACGTCCAAACCGCTGCTCGACACCCGGCGTGGCGCACTCGAACTGTCGCCGTCATGGTCGCCTGACGGGAAATGGATTGCCTTTGCGACCTGGGACGAGGCGAACCGCGGCCAGCTGTGGCGAATTCGTGTGGGCGCTTCTCGTCCAGAACAACTCACCTCGGCCGCCGGCGAATATCTCAATCCCGTCTGGACGCGAGACGGGCAGACGATCGTGTTCGTTCGCGGTGCGGGTGAAACCGCGCGGGGCAACAGCTGGTCCGACAACGCCTACTACGACATTGTACGGATGCCTGCCGCCGGCGGTCCCATGACCGTGCTCGCCAGAGTGCAGAACCAGGGGCTCGGCCAGATTGTCAGGCCGTCCGTCTCGACCGACCGCATCTTCTTCCTCAATCAGCGACGGCGTGAGCGCGCGGCATCGACGCTGGAATCAGTGCGGATGGACGGCACCGATCGACGGGAGCACCTCAGGTTCCGAGTCTCTGACGATGCTTCGGTATCGCCGGACGGCGCCTATGTTGCGTATGTCGATGGCGCCGAAGTGCATCTGCGGCCGCTCGAGCGAGAGACACCGTCGACAGTGCCGTTCGCCGAAACCGGCGATGGACCGGACGCATCCGTGCGCGTGTCGTCAGGCGGCGGGCTCTTTCCCCGGTGGCGCGATGGGCGGCGCCTCGATTTCGTCTCGGCGTCGACACTCTTCACGTACGACATGGAAGCAAGGCGGACGGAGACGACAGCTCTTCGCGCCCAGGTTCCACGGCACACGGGTCGAGGACGCCTCGCACTGACCAACGCCCGCATCCTGACGATGAACAATGCCGGCACAATCGAGCGCGGAACCGTCGTTGTCGAGAACGACCGAATCACCTGCGTCGGCACATGTGACGCCTCCGGTGCCGCGCGCGTCCTCGACGTTGCGGGCGGCACGATCATGCCGGGCATCATCGACACCCACGCCCATCGCCATGTGCTCCATGATGGGATAGTGCCGCCGCGGAACTACGAAGCGGCGGTCTACCTCGCATACGGGATCACGTCGACGATTGATCCGGCGACGTCGTCCCTGAATCTGTTCCCCGCGGCGGAGTCCGTCGAGGCCGGCACCGCGATCGGGCCGCGCACCTTTGGTACGGCCGAGCCGTTCTATTCGACCGGCACCGCTTACGGTCACACCATCGACTCGCTCGAGACCGCGGACCGGGAGGTTCGGCGTCGCGCCTCGTGGGGTGTCGTGTCGCTCAAAGATTTCCTTGTATCGACGCGGCGTCAACGGCAATGGATCGCCGAGGCGGCGCGCCGGCATCGCGTGTTCCTGACCGGCGAAGGCGGATCGCTCGAGCACGATCTGTCGATGGTGATGGACGGCCACAGCGGATGGGAACACGACCTGACGTATACGCCCATCTACGATGACGTCGCAAAATTCTTCGGACAGGCGCGCGCGATCTACTCGATCACGCTGATGACCGACGGCCCAGGACCACTGAACGAGGAATGGTTCTGGCAGCATGAGGATGTCTGGCGGGATCCGAAGCAGCGCGACTGGCTTCCCTGGCGGTTCATCGTGCCGCAGACCCGCACGCGGTGGCTGCGGCCCGAGACCGACTACACATTTCCGATCCTGGCTCAGGGGCTCGCCGATATCGTCGAGCAGGGCGGCTATGGAACCGTCGGCGGACATGGCGATCAGCACGGGATAGGCACGCACTGGGAAATCTGGATGCTGGCGAGGGCGGCCGGGAACGCGCGCGCCCTGGAGTACGCAACGAGGCACGGCGCGCACGCGCTCGGGTTCGACGAAGACCTCGGCGCCATCACCGCCGGCCGCACCGCAGATCTGATTGTGCTCGACAAGGATCCGCTCGTCGACATCCGCAACAGCACCGCCCTGCGCTATGTGATGAAGGGCGGTGTGCTGTACGCGGCCGACACCCTCGACGAACTCTGGCCCGAGGCGCGCCCATTCGGACCGAAGTGGTGGAAGAACGACGCAATGCTCACGGCCGACGATCGGCCGATCGGCTACTGGGACAAGCGCTGACCCAGGGGAGCTTGGATGACGCGACCATCTGTGTGGCACACCTCGACGATCGGTGAGCGCGCGACGCTGATCTCCGCAGCCGTCGATGAACTGGCCGCCGACCTCACCAGCTTCGCCCAAGGACTGGTACGCATCCCAAGTCTCCCTGGTGAAGAGGCGGCGGCTCACGAGTACGTGGCGCACAAGCTGCGCGCGCTCGGCCTCTCTGTTGACATCGTAGAGAGCCGATTCGATGAACTTCGGGGCCATCCAGCCTTCAACGACGACGGTCTGACACCCGAGGGGCGCATCAATGTCGTGGGGCGATGGCCGGGGACAAGGTCCTCCGAATCACGATCGTTGATTCTCAATGGACACCTCGACGTGGTCTCGGCAGGGAATTCCTCGCTGTGGACGGAGCCGCCGTTCGCCGCCATCGTGCGCGGCGGCCGGATGTACGGCCGTGGCGCATGCGACATGAAGAGCGGCGTCACCGCAGCCATCTTCGCGGTGCAGACGCTCAGGCAGCTGGGACGATCGCCAGGCGGAGACGTGATCGTACAGGCGGTCAGCGGCGAGGAGAGCGGGGGCATCGGCACGTTGACGACGATTGTGAAGGGCTATCGCGCCGACGCCGCAATCATTCTGGAGCCAACTCGACTGCGCATGTGTCCCATTCAATCCGGTGCGCTCACGTTCCGTGTTCGCGTACAGGGCCGTTCCATTCATGCCTGCATGAAACGACTCGGCGTCAGCGCGATTGAAAAGGCGTGCTATCTGATCAGCAGCTTGAACCGGTTCGACCGCGATCGTCACGCGGCCCGTCCCAGCCCGTACTACCCGGACGCTTTGAACATCGCGCCGATCAGCGTCGGAACGATCTCTGCCGGTGATTGGCATTCCACTGTCCCACAGGAGGCCGTGCTGGAGGGGCGCTGTGGTGTATTTGCCGGGGAATCGATCGAGGAGACCAAGCAGGCATTCGCAAGCGCGATCCGCGAGGCCAGTGAGGCTGATCCGTGGCTCTGCGAGCATCCGCCGGTTCTGGAGTGGTTCGAGGGACAGTTTGAATCGGGCGAAACGGATCGGGATGCCCCGATTCTGCGCGAACTGGCCGCGTGTCATCGCGCGATCGTCGGCGATCCGCCAGACGTCGAGGGAGTCACCTACGGCTCGGATCTCCGGCTATTCACGAACCACGCACGGATTCCCGCCGTTCTCTACGGGCCTGGAGACGTCGCCAACGCCCACGCCGTGGACGAGTCGATCGAGCTCCAGGACGTCATCACTGCAACCAAGGTCCTGGCGCTGACGATCGACACGTGGTGCAGATGAAAACGGCAGCGGCCGCGTACGGCGTTCAGTCGATGATCGCGCCGCTGCGTCGAGTGCTGGTGAAGCATGCCCGAGACGCATACAGGAACGTTGAGGCGGTTGCTTCCGGCTGGGAGCCGCTTGGATATTCGGGTCCTCCGGCTCTCGATCGCGCCGTCCGCGAGTACGACGCGTTCGTCGCCCTCCTGCAGCGGGAAGTCGCGGCGATCGAGTTTCTCGAGGCGGACGATCGGACGAGCCTCGACTCCATTTACGCCTACGATCCCGTCATCGTGACCACCGGCGGCGCGATCCTGTGCCGAATGGGAAAGGCGCTGCGCAGGGAGGAGTCTGCGATCACTGCCGCGTACCTCGAAGCGACCGGAATTCCAATCGTCGGGCGAATCGAGCCGCCCGGGACGTTGGAGGCGGGCGACGTCGTCTGGCTCGACGAGCGTACCGTGGCAGTCGGCAGGAGCTACCGTACGAATGACGAAGGGATTCGTCAGCTGCAGGCGATTCTCGAGCATGCGGCGACGAAGGTTATCGTCGTCCCGCTCCCCCATTGGCACGGTCCGCGCAGCTGCCTTCATCTGATGTCAGTCATCAGTCTGGTCGACGTCGATCTTGCCGTGACATATTCGCGCCTCCTGCCGGTGTTCATGCGTGAATGGCTCATCGCGCGCGGGTACACGCTGCTCGACGTTCCCGATGCGGAACACCGCACGCTGGCGTGCAACGTCCTCGCGCTTTCTCCTCGGCGGTGCATGATCGTGGCGGGGAATCCCGTCACGAAGCGGACGCTGGAAGATGCCGGAGCCGTCGTGATCGAGTACGACGGCAACGAGATCTCACAAAAGGGTACGGGCGGACCGACGTGTCTCACACGCCCGCTGTGGCGATCGTGACATCCATCTCCGAGCTGAAGCGCGTTGTCGGCGCCAGCCAACTCTTTACGCTGGGATTCGGCGCGATCATCGGCGTCGGCTTCGTCGTCGGCGTCGGCGAGTGGCTTACACAGGCGGGCCCGATCGGTGCGATCGCAGCGTTCCTCGCCGGGGGAATCCTCACGATGCTCGTGGGCCTCTGCTACGCGGAGATGGCCACCGCGGTCCCCGCGTCGGGCGCTGAAGTCGCATATGCCTACGAGGTCTTCGGAATGCAGGCGTGCTTTGCGACCGGATGGTTTCTGGTGCTCGCCTATATCGCGACTCTCGTATTCGAAGCGCTCTCGCTCGCCTGGATCATTCGTATTCTGATCCCCGGCATCGACGGACCGACGTTGTACCGAGCATTTGACGAACCGGTGACGCTCGGCGGCGTCCTGATCGGCGTACTGGGGATGACGGTCGTCGCGTTCCTCAACTATCGCGGAATCGCGCCCGCTGCCCGGTTTCAGGACGTGCTGACCTACATGAAGATTGCACTCGCGCTCGTCTTCATCTCCGTCGGGCTCACCTGGGGCCGCACGGCGAATCTGGACCCGCTCTTTCAGACCAGAGGCGCCGGCCCGGACTGGCACGGCGTCCTCGGCGTGTTCCTCACCTCTCCATTCTGGCTGGCCGGCTTCAGCGTCATCGCCCAGGTCATGGAGGAGAAAGCGTCCGGAACCTCCCTGCGAGCGGTGGGACGGCTGATCCTCTTCTCCATTTTCATGGCGCTCCTCTTCTACTGCTTCGTGATCCTTGCGTGCGCGATGATCCTGCCGTGGCGGCAGCTGATCGCGCTCGACTTGCCGGCGGCAACGGGCTTTCAAGTCGCTTTTGGTTCGATGGCGCTGTCGCGGACCGTCCTCTTCGTGGCGCTTCTCGGCAACGTTACCGTGTGGAACAGTCTCTTCATCTCCGCGTCTCGTGTGCTCTTCGCGCTCGGGCGAGCCGAGATCGTTGGCGCCGTGTTCGGGAGAGTGCACGGATTCCACCAATCGCCAGCGGCTGCCATCCTGTTCGTCGCCGCTGTCGCGTCGGCAGGGGTGCTCCTCGGAAGGCGGGCCATCATTCCCGTCGTCAATGTCGCATCGGCCTGCTTTGCGATGGCGTATGTCGTTGTCTGTCTCAGTGTGCTGAAGCTCAGGCGCGATCGGCCGGCACTCGAACGTCCCTATCGCGTCCCCGGTGGTCCGGTCACAGCCTGGCTGGCGGCGGCGGCTTCGCTGCTGATGGTCGGACTCGCGCTGTATCAACCCGCCGTGGAATCCCGGATTCCCACTGAATGGAGAATTCTCGGCGCCTGGACGGCGCTCGGCGCCGTCGTCTGGGCTTTCGGTCAGCGGCGGCGCCGCCGCTTGAGTGCGCCCGAGCGCCGGGCGCTCATTCTCGGCGGCGCCGCAGTGCGTGCAAGTTCTGGAACGTAGTGCCCCGTGCGTGGAGTCGCTTCCATGAATGCCTGGTCGGCGGAAACCGTTGTGACGATCGTCGGATCTGGCGTGATCGGCCGGAGTTGGGCTGTTGTCTTCCTCCGCGCCGGATGCCCAACGACGCTCTTTGATGTCAGTTCCGATCAACTGCAGCGCGCGGGTGAGTGGATTCTGAAAAGGCGATCGGAAAACTGGGGAGCGTTACGACTGAGTGATTCGCTCGCGCCGGCGCTCGCTGACGCTCGATACGTCCACGAATGCGCGCCGGAACGACTTCCTGCCAAGCAGCAGCTCTTCGCGGACATGGATCGCCTCGCTCCGCCGAACGCGATCCTGGCGAGCAGCACCTCCGCGTTCGACATGACTGCGATTGCGCGTGATGTCCGCCGTCCAGAACGCTGCGTGGTCGCGCATCCGGTGAATCCTCCGCACATTGTCCCGGTCGTGGAGGTGCTGGGCGGCGAACGCACGCTGCCGGCCACCGTGGCTGACACATGCCGGTTCCTGCGTGCGGTCGGTCAGGTGCCGGTGCTGCTGAAGAAACACATCCACGGATTTCTTTTGAACCGCCTGCAATTCGCGCTCGTACGGGAAGCGGTGCATCTCGTGAAAAGCGGAGTCGCGGATGTCGATGCGATTGACGCCGTGGTCCGCGACGGCCTCGGTTTGCGCTGGGCGTTGCTCGGTCCGTTCGCCGTCGCAGACACGAATAAAGACGATGGCGTTCGGGCGTACTTTGGCGGATACGAGGAGTGGATTACCGAACTGATGAATCAGCTGGGGCCGACGCCCGCGTTCGACGAAAGCCTGATCGAAGGAATCGGCGCGGCGCTGGATCGCGTTCGCGGGGATACGCCGCGGGAGGCTGTTCGAGCCTGGCGCGATCGGATGATTCTCGAAATCAGGCAGCTGAAGGCGGCGAATCTGCTGCCGGCGCCGAGGGAGCAGCGCTCGTGAGTATCCCGACCAGCTGGCGGTACACCGATTCCCACGAGTACATGCAGCGGGTGCGCGCGGGAATGCCACCGGTGATCATCTGCTGCGCGTGCAACGGTGGTCTGCAGGGGAAGGAATACAATCCCGCCATTCCCGAGACGCCCGAGGAGATTGCCCACTCGGTGCACGAGGCGTACGAGGCAGGGGCCTCGATGGTGCATGTGCATGCCCGGGACCCGGAGCGTCTGCCGGGACCTGCGCGACGCGTCCCGGACTGGCGGGAAGTGAACGCGCAGATTCGGGAGCGCTGCCCCGACATCATCATCAACAACACGACGGGCGGCGGGCCGGGCATGACCGACGAAGAGCGCCTCGCGTCGCTCGACGCCATGCCCGAAATGGCGTCGTTGAATCTTCTGCCCGATATGAGCCGCTTTCGCTTGAAGGAACGCGCGGCGCCGCTGCGCGACCCGCGGCCGCCGTTCGAATACGACGACTGCTGGCCGGTGTCGTACAAGCTCGTGACCTGGTTCGCCACGGAGATGAAGAGGCGCCGCATCAAGCCGGAGCTCGAGACCTACCATCCGGGCGGCGCATGGGTGATCCGCGATCTGATTGACCAGAGCCTCGTCGAGAAGCCGTACTGGATTCAAACGGTCATGGGCTACCAAACCTCGAGTTACCCGACCGTCCAGCACGTGCTCGACATGCTGCGTGACTTTCCCGAGGACGCGGTCTGGCTTTGCTCAGGTATTGGTCCGTTTCAGCTGCCGATGACGACATTGGCGCTGATCCTCGGCGGTCATGTGCGCGTCGGCCTCGAAGACAACGTCTACTACCGGCGCGGTGAACTGGCGCGAAACAACGCGCAGCTCGTGGAACGAACCGTCCGCCTCGCCCGCGAGCTGGGGCGTGACGTAGCCACACCCCAGCAGGCGCGACAGATGCTGGGCCTTGCTCCTGTCGTCCGGGTCTGACGTGCGGTTCCCGGCAGCAACAGCCATCGTCCTCCTGACGGCCGGCGTCGTGACGCTCGGTCAGACGTCGGCGCCAGTTGGCAGGCCGTCGCCGAAATACGAAGTGGAACTGCGCGAGAGCGTGTGGATTCCGATGCGCGACGGGGTCCGACTGTCGACGGACCTGTACGTGCCGAAGGGGCTGGCCGGGCGACTGCCGGTGATCATGATCCGGACGCCCTACGACAAACGCGGGCACCGACGGCAGGGATCCGCCGCGTGGCTGTTCGCCGGACAGGGTTATGTCGTCGCAGTACAGGATACGCGCGGCAAGTTCGAGTCCGAAGGGGACTACACGATCTCGAAAGACGACGTCGCGGACGGATCGGATGCGACGACCTGGCTGGCGACGCAGTCGTGGTCGAGCGGCAAGGTAGGAACCTACGGCTGCTCCTACCTGGGTGACACGCAGGTGATGCAGGCGCGCGCGCGCAACCCATATCACACGACGATGGTGCCGCAGGCGGCTGGCAGCTCGATTCACTACCGCTACTTCGGAACAATGGACGGCGGAGCGATCGAGCTGGCGGGTGGCCTCGGATGGTTCCGCAGCTCTGGCAGCAAACGATACCTCAAGTACCCGGAACACATGCCGCCGGCGGTGCGTCGCTATTTCGAGATTGGTCCGGTGCTTCCTCCGATCGCGGACTATCGCGTGATTTGGAACAGCCTGCCGGTCATCGACATGATGAAGAAGGCGGGAGGGCCGCCGACCGACTTCGAGGATTTCGTGTCGCATGCGCCTGGCGATCCTTGGTGGGATCAGTTCGGCTACATCAAGCCGGACGACCGGTTCGACGTGCCGAGTTTGCAGGTGAATTCCTGGTACGACTTCGGTATCGCCGAGACGCTCCAGCAGTTCAGCCAGTTTCGGACGAACGCGGTGAGCGCGCGCGCACGGGACAATCAATTCATTGTCGTGTCGCCGACCGAGCACTGCCGATCGGAGGCCGCGTCGGAACGGACGCGCGTCGGCGATCGGGAGCTTGGGGATGCCCGCTTCGCTTACTGGGATTTGTATCTCCGTTGGTTCGACTATTGGCTGAAAGGCGTCGAGAATGGCGTGACGACGATGCCGAAGGTCAGGCTGTATGTGATGGGCCGCAACGTCTGGCGCGACGAGCAGGAGTGGCCGCTCGCCCGCACGCAATACGTCAAGTACTACCTGCATAGCGGCGGTCGGGCGAACAGCAGATTTGGCGACGGCACGTTGAGCGACACCGAGCCACTGAAGGAGCCGCCGGATTCGTTCGCGTACGATCCGGCTGCGCCGGTGCCATCTGTCGGCGGGCCTGGCTGTTGTTCAGGAAGCTCAGAAGCAGCCGCGGGCGGGCTCGATCAGTCCGACGTCGAACAGCGGCATGATGTGCTCGTCTACAGCACGCCGCCGCTGGAACGCGGGCTCGAGATAACCGGGCCGCTCGACCTCGTGTTGTACATCTCGTCCACGGCTCGCGACACCGATTTCACAGCGAAGCTCGTGGACGTCTACCCGAACGGTACCGCGTACAACATCCAGGAATCGATCCTCCGTGCCCGTTACCGCGAAGGCTTTGCCCGGCAAGTGTGGATGGAGCGCGACGGCATCTACCGTCTTCGGATTGATTTGAAGGCGACCAGCAACTATTTCAGTGAGGGACACCGCATTCGGCTCGAAGTGTCGAGCAGCAGCTTTCCCCGCTACGACCGCAATCTGAATACCGGCGGGAACAACTACGCTGAAACACGATGGCTGATCGCGCATAACACCGTTCATCACAGTAGCCTTCACCCGTCACATCTGGTGCTGCCGATCATTCCGAGCGTCGAGCGCCGATGATCTCGGAGGCCAGGCGCCACCGGATCGCGAGATTCGATTCAAGAATCCAGGTCTTCCATGCTCAGTAAGGCACGTCTCGCGCTCGGTGTTGCGGCAGCGGTACCGGTCATCAGCGCGCTCGTCTGGTGGCTCGCACCCAGGCACGCCGTGACCAAGACCGGAGTCGACGTTGGCCGTCTTGCACGCGGCGTTACGCCCGGCCGGCTCAACGTCATTCTGTTTACGCTCGATACCACGCGATGGGATCGGCTTGGCTGCTACGGCGCTCGCGCCGCGGCGACACCGAGCCTCGATCGGTTGGCGGCCGAAGGCGTGCTGTTCGAACAGGCGTTGGCCTCCGCGCCACTGACACTGCCGGCCCATTCGACGATCTTCACCGGCACCGTGCCTCCGGTGCACGGCGTGCGGGACAATGGCGGCTACGTGTTCGACGGCCGGCAGACAACGCTCGCCGAGGTGCTGAGGACGCAGGGGCGCAAAACCGCGGCCTTCGTCGGCGCGTTCGTGCTCGATTCGAAATGGGGACTCGATCGGGGGTTCGACCGGTATTTTGATGACTTCGAGCTGTCAAAGCGCTCGACGCTGTCGCTTGGCGAGATCGACCGCAAGGCGGTTGAAGTGGTGGATGCAGCGTTGCCGTGGCTCGATGGACACGCCGCCGCGCCGTTCTTCGCCTGGCTGCATTTCTACGATCCACACGCACCCTACGATCCGCCGGAGCCGTTCAGATCGGCGTTCGCCGGTCGGCCGTACGCGGGAGAGATCGCGTACGTCGATTCGCAGATTTCCCGCGTTCTAGAGTGGCTCGACGTTCGTGGCCTCGCGGACCGAACCATTGTCGTCGCCATGGGCGATCATGGCGAAAGCCTGAACGAGCACGGCGAGGCATCGCACGGCCTGTTTGTCTACGATGCGACGGTTCGAGTGCCCCTGATTATCCGGGCGCCGTTCTCTCGTCTACAGGGCCGGCGGGTCAGGTCGGTCGTGCGAGCCCAGGATCTCCTGGCGACGCTGCTCGATCTCAGCGGTATCGAGCCGCCAAGCAGCGCGCAGAGCACGAGCCTCGTTCCACTGATGGCTGGTGAGGTCGCCGATCTCAATCTCGACGCGTACAGCGAGTCCTACTACGCCAGGAATCATTACGGTTGGAGCGAACTCCGCGCCATTCGCGTCGGCCGGTATAAGTTCGTCGACGCGCCGCACCCCGAACTGTACGACGTGGAGAGAGATCCCGGCGAGACGACCAACCTGTACGAGGCGCGGCGAGGACTCGCGGATCAGATGTCCGCGGCGCTCGCTCGCCTCGGGCGCGCCGACGGCCGCACCGCCGGCACGGCGCCGACAACTGTCGATCCGGAGACGCGGGCGCGCCTCGCTGCGCTTGGATATATCGGGACGTTCGCGGGTGTCAAGCCGCCGTCCGGCAACCGGCTACCCGATCCGAAGGAGAAGATCGACGTATTCAACCTGATGCTTGCCGCTCGGGAGAACGCCGGCAAGGAAACTGGTGAGCAGCCAATCGCGCGGTTGGAACGCGTCCTCGCAACGGATCCAAAGATTCTCGACGCCTGGATCATGCTCGGGAACGAGTTCCTTCGCCGCCGGGATCCGGCGACCGCACTCTCGCACTACCAACACGCGCTGGAGGTGAACCCGGACTACGACCTCGCGACGATCAATCTGGCAACCGCCTACCGGGAACTGGGCCAGTACGACGCGGCGATTCTTGGTTACGAGCGATATCTGGAGCGGGATCCCAAGAACGCCTACGTGCGGTCCCAGCTCGGCGAACTGTTGGTCGAAACCGGCGAGCTCACGCGAGGCGAATCAGCGCTGCAGCAGGCATTAGACGACGATCCCCGAATCGCGTCGGCGAGAAATGCGCTCGGTGTGTTGGCATTCAAGCGAGGGGACCTCGCAACCGCCGAGCGCGAGATCAAAGCGGCTCTCGTCCAACGCGCCGACATCGGGACAGCGCACTTCAACTTGGCGTTGATTGAGGAACGGCGCAAAGACTTTCCTCGCGCGATCGCCGAGTACGCTCGCGAGATCGAGCTCCACCCGGACAGCTATCGTGCAGCGTTCAACCTGGCGCGACTGCACGATCAGCTGGGCGATGTCACGCAGTACGAGTCTTTGTTGCGCGAGTCCATCAATATGAACCCGCACTTCGCCGAAGGGCATTTCTATCTGGCCAAGCTGTATCTGGACACCGGCGGCGATCTCGAGCGCGCCGCCGCATCGGCTCGCCAGGGTCTCTCCGTCGTGGCCACCTCTTCGACGATGGCGCCGTTCGGACACTATGTGTTGGCCGACGTGTATAACCGGCAAGGTCGCCACGCGGACGCGGCCCGTGAAGCTGCGATCGGCCGTCAGCTCGAGCGCCAGACCAGCCGACCACGACGTGACTCACAAGAATGACTGCGCCTGAGATCAAGACACCGCTTTCAGGACCGAAAGCCAAAGTTCTGAGCAGGTCGAGCCGTTCTTAGAGGTGCATTTCTTCGAGGCCGCGAGGGCTCGTCTGCCAGTTGTCCCTCCGCGGCAGCTCGCTCCACCACGGCGGCAGCGGCATCATCAGCATGCGGGACAGGCCAAACAGGTACGGCTCGTACGACCGGCGCAGCGTGCGCAGCCGCTCTCGCGCCGCAGGCGTGTCGACGACACGCACACCGACGGCGGCGAGCTGATTCCGCATCCGATCGTACTCGGCGTCGGGCAGCCTGTCCTGCTCTGTTGCGACTGGCACGCGGAACACCTGGGCGAGATCGACCGCTGTGTGGCGGGCGATCGCAAACGTTACGTGCGCCTGCCACGTCGGGATGCCATCGATCCCCATTTCGATCAACGCGGACAAGTCCAGCAGGCACGCAAGCGCCGACAGCCATGACTGTTTCTGGTGCTGCGACCGAAAGTAGGCGACCGTCGGATAGGAGATGTGACTCTCGAGGAGATCCGAGCACCAGAATTCGCCGTCCTTGAGGAAGCCGCCGAGCATCGACAGCTCGGACCGTTCCGCCAGCCGCCGCAGCACTTCAGCCGCGGCGGGCGGCGATCCGGCCCATGCGTCGAACAGTGTCAGCTGCGCCTCGCGCCGCGAGAACGACTGGTACAGTACGGGCAGGTACGCGACGACGATCGCGAGAAACGCAAAACCGGTTGCGGCTTCGACGACGGTGAGCAGCCGCGTCAGGCGGCCGACTGGATGGAGGTCGCCGATGCCGAGCGTCGTGAACGTCGTGCCGCTCATGTACAGGTCGTCGCTGAACCCCACACGGCCGCCGACGGCCTCCAAATGAGAGCCAGCAGCCCAGAACAGTCCCGCGAACCCGGCGATCAGGCAGACCGCCCACACGGCGATCAGTCCAAGCAGCGCTATCGGTCCGAAGATCGCGAGAAACCGCTGGCGCCGCGCCGGCGTGACCCGTGCGGCGACGAGTCGCCATGGCAGCCAAATGCTGCGCACCCAGAGACGCGCGAGACGGAAGCGGCGCACGATTGAACGCGGGAGGATGACCGTCTCGAATGCGTCCCACAGGACAGCGGCGATCAACGCCACGCTCACCGCGGCGGCCGCGATGTGTGCCATCTCCATCGAGAATCCATGCTATTCCACAACCGGCTGTCCGTGAGAAGCCGCTCGAAGCGTCCCTGCTGCCGCAACAGCGCGAGAAGTCGCGCGACTGTGTCTTCCGCCGAAAGCTCGCTGGTCGTATGGCTGCGGGATTGGGGACGCTACGGCCGAGTGCTGTTTCGCGGGAACGATGGTAGCGCGAGCGCGTCGGCGATCTCGTCGTCGGGAATCATGTCCGTCAGGCCGTTGTGTGCGAGCGTGCTCACCGCGAGCCTCGCGGCCACCGCGCCGGCGCCATGCCCGCCGACGCCGTCGGCGACGACGGCGGCGTACGCGCATTCCTCGAACTGGTGCGGAACGTCGCGGCTGACGAGAATCGCGTGGAGCGTCTCCTCGGATCGCGTCAACCGGAGCGCGAGATAGTGATCCTCGTCCTCCTTGAACACTCGTCCGCGGTGCGACCGCGCGGCCACCTCCGCGCGGACGACCGCCGACGCCGGCTTGAAGTCGTCCGCGCCCAACATCGACGCAAACAATTTCCGCCGATTGGCGTCATCGAACGATTCGTTCATCTCTCATCCGCAACTGGAGCCTAATTCAGCGTGCCCTGCGTGACGGTGTTCTCAGCGAACCAGATCTGAGCATCCGACTGCACGAAGACGTCGATTTCGCGCGGCGTCAGCGGCAGCCCTCGTTCGTGCAGGTCGGCCAGCGTGTCGAAGGGGTCGAGCGCGAATCGAATGCGCAAGCCTTCATCGGTGAGCAGTCTGTGAATCACCTTGTCAACGTTGCCTTGCGACATCGTCCGGCCGCCTTTCCCGGGGATGTCGGAGCAAGGATCGCGCCGGGTCGGCGCGTGCGTTTTTTCGTGAGTCGTGATGCGCCGCACGACGATTAGCTGTGCGCAGCCGCACACTCCCGCGTGTTTCTACGCGATTGCAGTGCTCCGCTGGCTGGCCGGCCCGTCGCTCGCCCGGGAGCTGGAAGCCCGCGGCATTCCTTCTGGAGCAGGTCCGATCTGATCAGCGCGACGCCCCGACTCGACGACGTTGACGTGCGTGTGCGCGAGCGCTTTTCGATGACCGTACCGCTTACACCGTGGCCGAAGGCCTTGGCTTCGAATCCGGCGCGATCCCAAAGCCGCGATCGATACCATCGTCCAATGGATTTCGGCTCCGCGCACTGTGTGTAATCGCCGCTGCACTCCACCTATGCGATAACGC
>Ga0075423_10003053_pt1 | contig 15332 bp, 14 predicted proteins | sample SoiMethybrSBSTD2_FD_80114 | JGI IMG/M metagenome (GOLD analysis project Ga0075423, IMG submission 80114) | Bulk soil microbial communities from a Populus tree surrounding site in Tennessee, USA - Soil MetaG P. TD hybrid SBSTD2 | ecosystem: Environmental > Terrestrial > Soil > Tree plantation...
CGATGAAAGGAGACTGGAAGCCTGGAAAGTCCAATCTCTCTGCGGAATCGGCCGCCAGGGTTTTGATATTGGCTTCCAGAGCTTGTTTCCAGCGCTTTCGGCGCTCCGCTCCGAGTTCTTGCTCGAGAAGCCGGTAGGCCTCGAGCCACATATAAGTGTCGCGATCGCTGTTGAGTCTCCCTTCGTAGCGGTCACGCTCATTTTCAGCAGCCAGGAGATCTCCAATTTTCATGGAGAGCGAAAGCATGCTTGGATCCTGGTACAGGCGATTCGAGTGGTCCGGCTTTGTGTACAAGACTGCTGCCACCAGAATCATATGTGGAAAGAGTCGATAGTTTTTATTGCCGGACTCCAAAGCTTTCAGGTCAGCCAATGATCCACTCGCCATTCGCTGTTCAACCTGTTTGATCCCAACCTCCATCAGACGGAAGTAAGCTCCCGGCAATTCTGCTGTTCTCATTTCACTCGCCGACAAAGCGGTCAGAGAACAAATTACGAAGCGAGAAAACCTAAGCGGTTTCCTCATGCGCCACGGCTCAATGAGTTGTTCAGAGTCGCTACTGGATATTGCCTCGACAGGCCTCATCATTTGTCTAGCATCTCCCAAGGGGGAATCTCGATGGTATTAGACATCAAAGCCCGCTTTTCGATCACCAAATTTCGAGTGCTGAGTAATAGCATGGATAGCCCACGCCCCGGGGCCATTAGGTTTTGATCGGCGACCGATTTCTTCACGCCCCTCTCTTTGGTATGATAGCAGCGGCCTGTCCATCCAGCTCAGCGATGCATTTTGGAGGGGACGTGAAGAAATCTATTCATGAAATTGCCATGGTATTGGCTGTTGTTTGTTGCCTGTCTTTCGTAACCTGCAATCGCACGGCACCACCTGAAGTTTCACCAAAATCCCAGGTGGAATCCCGGCCGTCCGTGCCATCCGCGAGTTTGAAAGAGGCTCCTCTTCTCAAGTTCCCTGCCACCGTAGATTGTAACAGTCCGGCGCATTGGGATGGCGAAACGCTTTACCTTTTCAATTCGGCGCCCGTTCCCTGGCGCAGCTTTGGCAAAAGTGTCTTCGATCTGGTGAATGCGGCGGTCACAAGCTACAACAACATGGCCAATGGAGGGCGCTGGATTGAGGCGACCTACAAAGATGACGACGGCACGCTGTACGGCTGGTATCACAACGAGCCCCATCCTGTCTGTCCCCAAAAGGAATCTTTAACCGCACCGCGCATCGGAGCGGCAGTCTCGCCAGACAATGGCGCCAACTGGCAGGACTTAGGGTTTGTGCTGGAAGCGCCGGCAGATTCCTTGTTCTGTGCAACTCAGAACCATTACTTTGCGGGCGGCAACGGTGACTTTTGCGTCATGCTCGATGCCCAGAAGCAACACTTCTACTTCTTCATCAGTACCTACCACAAGAATGTCTCAGAACAGGGAGTGGCCGTCGCACGCCTAGCCTACGCGGATCGAAGGAGTCCGGTCGGCAAAGCCTGGAAATGGTATCAGGGAAAGTGGAGCGAGCCAGGGATCGGAGGCCACGTGACACCGGCTTTCCCCGTGACAACAGACTGGAATCGCCAGGATGCGGATGCTTTCTGGGGCGCTTCCGTTCACTGGAACACTCATCTGAATCAGTACGTGATGTTGCTGAACCGGGCCGTCGACAAGGATTGGAGGCAAGAGGGCGTGTACGTGAGCTTTACCGCTCAACTGGAGAATCCCGGCCTTTGGAGCATACCCACAACGATACTGGATCGAGAAAATATCCTGAGTGTTCCTCAGATAGGGCCTGGATGGTATCCTCAAGTCATTGGGACAGACAGCGGTCGTCGGGAAACGGACAAACTGGCGGGACGGGTGGCACGACTCTTTGTTCATGGGAAGTCAGTTTGGGAGATCGTCTTTGCGAAACCCGGTGAAGTGTGAACCGGTTCGGGTCGAGGCGGCAACGAGGCTGGCCGACAAACTCACGCAATCGATCCTCGCGAAGGCGTTCCGCGTCGAACTCGTCGCAACCGAAGCGGAACTCGCCCGCTGCGAAGGTCGCGGCTGCGAAGCAGCACCAGCCCTGCTTGAGCGCATCCATGCAGAACGCGCGAAGCTCGCCTCCATCAAAACAGCCAAAACTCGCGCTGGCCGCCCCAAGGCGAGGGAGGAATAAACCCAATGCCAGTGGTGCCACATAAATCTAGCCGGACACGAACCTGCATTTCGTGTGGTTCGGAGCTCACCAAGTCAACCCGTGCTAAAGAACACGTCATCGCAGATTGGCTTCTCGAAGCTGTGGGTATGCGAGAGGACGAGCTCTACCAAGTCGTTGCGAATAGTGAAAGAAAGACCGTCGAGAAGGATCGAAAACATGCATTTGACAGCTTTCGGGAAGGCCGAGTCTGTAGTCAATGCAACGCGGGCTGGATGAGCGACTTGGAGAATAAGGCAAAGCCGATCCTTCTGCCCTTGATCGGTCAAGAACGCACCATCTTTGGACTCAGTGAGCCCGCGTGCCTGATAGCTGCACGTTGGGCAATCAAAACCGCTGTTATCTTAAGCTACGCAAGCCCACTTCAGAGGTTTCTTGATACCTCGTTTCTCAGAGCTCTCAAAGATGATCCAACCAAGGTTCCATCGTCGGTCGGTGTTTTTGCCACGCAGCAAACAGCTACCAAGAACTTCTGCTATTTGCAAAGAATCTGTTGGCCCGCTGCGGTTGGGAATGAGGGCCATGAAGTGGGGGAACTGTCGGATGCGCCGAAGATTGCATTCCAACTTAACAACCTGTTTTTGCTCGTTGCCTTTCCACCGCAGATCCCATACTGTTTCCTGTTGGCTTGTGGCTTACACGTTCCTTTGTGGCCCTTATTGCCTGCGCAGATATTTGCTGCACACAGGTATTGGCTTAAGGATGTTCCTGCGCCATTTGATTCGCTCAATTTATTACAGGGCTTCAGCGATTCGTTGGGAATAGTTCCTCTGGACCAATTTATGAAATCACCGTGACCGACAAGCTGGTAGCTACGATTGACGCGCTTTCTGCGGCTATCGTGGGCTTGTATTCTGGGTTCGTGCGGTTCATTATTGACTTGAGTCCGTGATTGTAGCCCTAAACCACGATTGAAAGGACAAACGCGCCCTTCAATCGTGGCTATCAGCTATCGGCTTTAAGCGGAACAGGTACACTTTGACTTTCTTTCTCCACAAACCTATCAAAACCACTGCGGAGGTCAGTCGGCTGATCGACAGTCATGAAATCGAGAATGACCAACTCGATTTCAAGGAGGACTTCTGGAAAAAAGGTCAAGAGGCAGCGAAAGATGCAGCAGCCTTTGCTAATCGCTTAGGCGGAGATATCATCATCGGTGTCGTGGAAGAGAATGATCGAGCAACAGGCTGGGCGAATCTTTCAATGGATGAAATCACACAACGGGAGCCGTCGGTTCGTCAGTGGTTCGACAGGTACCTCAAGCCTAGAGAGCTAGTACCGTCAATCGACACCATCAGGATAGAAGCCCCAGACCCGAACTATGGCGCCCTCGTGGTTTCAATTCCTCCTTCGACACAGCTGGCAGCGGTAGAAGATGGTGGCCCTGATGCATCGCGTTTTTGGTTTCCGATTCGGACTGGCCGGGACACCCGGTTCCTGGTCTATGAACAGATCATGCCGCAGTTAGCAAATCGAACAGGTTACCTCAAATTGGCCAACCTTTGGAGCGGGGCGAGGCATCCAGTCAGATTCTCAAGCCCTGTTTTGGTGAAGATTCGAGAAGATCGAGAGGATCTCGTCCAGTTTTTGGGGAAGAACCGCTGGCATGGCTATCTTGAATCGTTGTCATCAGAAATAATGGTCGCGAATTTGGATTCATCGCGACGTGTAGTTAGAGTCCCTGAGCAAGCAGTGACCATTCCGTTGGATTTCGTTAGGACGGCTTGGCTAGAATCCGAGCAGAATAAGATGATTCACATTGCGCTCAGCGTCAAACTCGTCTGGAGAGATGGTTTTTGGAATCTCGAATCGTGATTTCCGGTCAGGTAGCCACGATTGACGCGCTTTCTGCGGCTATCGTGGGCTTTTATCCTGGGTTGGTGTGATGATTATTTGGGTGAGTCGACGCTGGCAACGCGTAACCACGATTGAAGCCCAAAAGCAGTCTCAAGCGTGATAACTGAACGTAGTCGATCTGGATCGGACAGGCAGCGACAATGGATTTGTCGAGGGAGAAGTTGTTGTAACTGGACCAGCGCCACTGTTCCGGCTTCTCAATCAAACCCTTGCGCACCGGGTTCACGTGCCAGCCGCTCTCCGAATTCCTTGGCACGGCGGACAAAGCGATCCCAGAACTGATGCTGCCACCGTGATCCGCGCGTTTGCCGCAGGTGGCTACCACTATTGCAACTACCAGCTAAACTCACTCTCACCGATCAACCGGACACCACTAATCAATTCCTTGACGCCATATCGTCTTATCGTTAGAGTCCACTGAGCCGGTAATTCCCAATCAAACTTGAATGGAGGTTTGCTATGAAGAGATGGACAATTATGCTTCTCTGTTTGTTGAGCGTGCCGTTTCTCTGCGGTATCGGCACAGCCGCCCCGGGCAACAAAGCGCTTGAGGAAAAGATCGTTGCTTTAGAAAAACAGGGATGGGAGGCAATCAAGAACAAGGACTGGAATGGGCTTAGCAGCCTTTTGACCGAAGACTTCGTAGAGGTCGGTGAAATGGGAATTCGAGGCAAGTCGGCGGCGATGGAGGACCTCAAAGCCAACTTGACCCTTACGGAATACTCGATGGAGGATGCCAAGGTGCTGGAGCTCGGCAAAGATGCTGGCCTGTTGACCTACCGCCTGCTTCAAAAGGGGTCGTATAAGGGAGAGAACTTGCCTTCGAAAACCAACTGCAGCGCCGCCTATGTCCGGCGCGGCGGCAAGTGGGTAAACGTGTCCTTCCAGCAAACTGCTGCCAAATAAAGAGTGCCCACGATTGAAGCCCAAAAGCAGTCTTCAGTCGTGGCTGCCATCTTCGTTTCTGTTCCACCGCAGGAATTAGCGCCTGGCTGGGATTTGCCTTCGTGGGCGGATGTTCCGTTACGGACGGGCTTCCAGTTCACGATCCCGCAGGTCGTCGTCTACGAATGTCCTACGAAAGCTTCGACGTAACAGCTTACACGATCATTCACTTGCAGGTTGAAATAAGCCTGGTCCACTACTTGTAGTACCTGCCAATATAGGCCACGATAGCTTTTCTCAGTTTAAGGGCATCGATCTCGCCCATCTGCCTGTGAAGAATCTTGCCGTCAGGAGCAACCAAGAGAGTGTACGGAATCGCGCCAGGCCAGTCCTTATCCACGGCATCGATCAGTTGATAGTTGTCGTCGACGTTGAATTGGTAGTTGCTGAACGAAGCCTGTTTTTCTTTCAGGAAGTTGAGCACCTTATCTTTCAAGTCCAGCGAGTCCGAACTGATGGTGATCACTTCCACATCCCGGTGCCGGTACATCCGGTTGATGGTAACGAGTTCGGAGAACTCATTGACACAGGGTCCGCACCAGGTCGCCCAGATATTGACAAGGCGGAGCTTCTTGGATTCGTTCTTGACTATTCCGCTGATGCCCTCGCTGTTGATGGTTTCAAGGCTGACCGGTTCGCGAGCCAGGTTCTGGAAGTCCTGCCTCACAGATTCCCGCTTTTCCGACCACTTGATGGAACAGCCGAAGGTCTTGGTCTTTTCAACCGGCACAGGTTTTCCGGCGAGAAGAGCTTCGATCGCATTTCGAGTGTCATGAATGGTGGCTTTCCCGATTCGTTCGTTATTATCGATGCGACCGGTGTAGCGCAGGCGGCGGTCCTTATCGAAAATGAAGGCATGAGGAGTCGCCACGGGGCCATAGGCGTGGCCTGCCTTTTGCTCGTCCCCGTCGTAAAGGTACGGGAAGTTGAAGTCTTTGTCCTTTGCCCGAATTTTCATTTCCTCCAAGGTATCGCTCAAGTCGGTGTACCCCAGTTCATTGAGGTGCAGAGCCTTCGGGTCATTGGGTGAGATGGCCACGAAGATAACACCTTTGTCCTTATAATCATTGACGAGCGCTTTAATCCGGTCTTCATAAGCCTGGGCGGTTGGACAATGGTTGGCGGTGAAGATTATGACGAGAAATTTGGCGTCACTCGATTCCTTAAGGCTGTGAGTTCGGCCATCAATCCCCATCAGCGAGAAGTCTGGCGCCGGTTGGCCGATCTCCAGGGTCTTGTATAACTGATCATCGCTCGATGTTGGCCGGTCTGCAAGAAAGAGGAGAGGTAGTGCAGCTGCAAAGATCATCAAGTTTTTCATCTGTCATACCTTGAAATAAGAATCAGACACGGAATTATCTTATACTGAACCAAATAAAAAGAGCAGCTTTCTGACAGCGCAACGATGCTGGCTGACTGAGGGTTCGTTACCCACTCTCAGACCTTTTCGCCTTCCTTTTTGAAAATCGACTCTCTATAATCCCTGGCAGGGAGCGCGACATCGTGAAAACAGCGAAGCAGATCCGTTTATGAGTGCCAATCCCTCGGATGTGTTAGGCGTTGTGCTTGGAGGCGGCAAGGGAGAGCGGCTGTTTCCTTTGACAAAACTCCGTTGCAAGCCAGCCGTGCCCTTGGCGGGCAAGTATCGTCTCGTAGACATTCCCCTCAGCAACAGCATCAACTCTGAGGTTCGAAAGCTCTTTGTGCTCTCTCAGTTCAACTCGGCTTCATTGAACCGTCATGTTGCTCAGACTTATTGGTTTGACAAATTCACCGGCGGATTTGTCAATGTTCTGGCGGCCGAACAGACTCTTGAGAATCCGCACTGGTTTCAAGGGACGGCCGACGCCGTCAGACAAAGCATCCGGCACTTCGCTGACATCGACGCGTCGTTGGTACTGATCTTGTCAGGTGATCAGCTCTACCAAATGGATTACCGAAAGATATTGCGATTTCACGTCGAGAGCAAAGCGGACATCACCGTCTCGACAATTCCGGTGCCGAGTGACCATGCCTCTGGTTTCGGCATCATGAAGGTTGACACGAACAACCAGATTGCTCATTTTCATGAGAAGCCGAGGCCGGAGGATTTGAAGGATTTGGAAAGCACTTTGACCGGAGACTATGATGCTGACAAGTTCCCTGATGGAAAGGCTTATCTGGCGTCGATGGGCATTTACGTTTTCCGTAAAGACCTGCTGTTCAAGATTCTGGCGTCGACCAGCGAGCATGACTTCGGAAAGCATATCATTCCAGATTCCATAGCTCGGTATCGTGTCATGAGCTACCCCTTCTTCGATTATTGGACCGACATTGGGACGATTCGCTCCTTCTATGAGGCCAATCTCGACTTGACATCAACCCTCCCGAAGTTCAACTTTTATAGTGCCTCACGGCCGATCTACACACACGCCCGACTTTTGCCGGGATCAAAGATGGACAATTGCAATCTGCACCAATCCGTCATTTCAGAAGGAAGCATTCTCAGCGGCTCGGACATTCGCCATTCCATCATTGGGATTCGCAGCCGAGTCGGGTACGGAAGCACTATTACGAATTCTTACATTATGGGGGCTGATTTCTATGAAACGCTTGACGAGATCAAGGAAAATCGCCAGAGCGGCATTCCCAACATTGGCATTGGGAACCATGCGACGATCGCAAACGCGATTATCGACAAAAACGCCCGCATAGGAAATAATGTTATGATCATAAATTCCAGAAATCTGACGCATCACGACGAAGAGAATTTTTGTGTGAGAGATAGGATCGTCGTGGTTCCCAAGTCAGCCATTATTCCCGATGGGACCGTGATCTAAGGAGACTGCTGCTGCGCGGGAAGTGGTTGTTGCGGTACCGGCGATGGAGAGACTTGGCCGGGACGGTTTGCGGCAGGGGTTGTGCCGGGGCCTGTTCCTGGCGGACCGCCCTGTCCGGTTGGAACCTGTGGCCCCAGCTGCTGCTGAGCAACGTAATAGAATTCCCACTCATTGTACCTGTTGCGGCCGTTGTAGGTCTTAATCGTCTTTTGTTTGCTGGTGCTGGCCACGCCACAGATCCCGCCAAGCACAGGCGTAGCGGAGGAACCTGAGGACGTTGAAGAGGAGCTGGTTCTACGGAGCGGTTCTTGCTGCGTTGTTGGGCTGCTGGTGGAGCTGTCACTGCTCGGCTGAGCTGCGAAGGGATCGCTGGAAGTGGTGGAGGCCCGTGACTGTCCGGAGACAGAAGAACTCGAAGATCCTGTTCGTCGCTGACCTGGTGCGCCAGGCACGGTTGATTCCGACAAGCCTCCGCTGGGGATGATGGTTAGGCCTGAAATAGAGCCATCCGGGTTCATCTTGATCAGCCGCCATTCTTCTGAGTTGGTGATGGGGTCCTTCCACCGCTTACGGAGAAATCGAGTATTGTTGGTGTTGAGTAAGGCATCAATCGTTGTTGGCCATGTACGGGGAAACTTTAGCTGCCATAGTTTAATAGCACGCATATACTGTTTGCCCCGAAAAATGAGTTCCTCTTCCCTCTCTCGCTGCATGGCTTTCTGCCAGTTGATCATGGCCTCGGAAAGACCCACCAGTAGCACGCTTGTGAACACGACGACCACTGCCAGAGTGTAACCCTTCTCATCTTTCAAAAAATTCTTGGAAAGCATGATGTGACGTTCCTGAGAAAATCAAGCTTACGGAGCACAGCACCTACTGGCTAACCAAGCTGATCTGGCGTCGCGTCTTTGAAGTCACCTCTTCGATCTCGGCGGAGGCGTCACTGATATGAACAACGCGATACCGGTTAGCCACCAGCTGTCCCTCAAGAGCCAGATAGACTTCGTCTCCCTCGGCAAAGAAACCCTGACGCGTCTTTTGATCAGAATTCAGAGCGAAACCGATGAACTTCAGATTGATGTTAACCGGAGGCGGCTGCGGAGCCCGGCTGTTTCCCATGGCCAGGCCGGAGTTTGCCGCGCTGCCGGCACCTGGTCCCGAGATGCCAGGGTGACGAGGAGGATGGTCAACAGGCTCTCGCGGAGCAGGAGGAGCGTCCAACGAAAACATGTTTCTGGCATTAAGAGGAGTTCCAGGATCGAATTGAGCGAGTCTCTCAAGATGAATGGTTGGGTCGACCTCTCTGAGGGGCACTTCTTTCTTGCCTCCGGTTCGGCGCGGATTCCGAGAGATGACCAGATCCTTAATGTCAGCTGCTGAGTTGGCCTGCGACATCTTCTTTGCCGAGCTCCCGCGCAGGTCAGAATCTGTTCCCCCGCTGAGCGCATAGTAGAGGACGACGACGAGCGCTATCAGCAACACCGAAAGGAGAACTAGCTGCTTCTTTTGCCTTGGTTCCTTGATCATTGCCCACCAAAAAGAGTAATGAGCCGCATTTCCATTCGAATGAGTCCTGTGCCCTCTCGCTCTGAATCCAGAGCCATTGAATCGACAATGATGAACTTAGGACGACTTTCCAAGAGATTAAGAAATTTCCGGATGCTCGAATAGCTTCCTTCGACCGGAAGCGTCATAGAAACTCTTCTCATCCCGAACTGAGCCTCCTCGTCGTGTTTGAAGCTGCTGCGGTTCCTGGACAGGCCCGCCTGAGCGCAAAGCTCGTCCAGTTCACGAAGCAGTTCGGAGCTGCCTCGATCCCTAGAAAACAAGTAATCCTGATTGAACTTATTGTAGCTCTTGTGAGACTCCGTCATCTTGCTCTCCATCCCCTTGAGAAAGTTGATGGCTGAGGCTCGCTTTCTTAGCTCCAGCCGTGCCGAGTCGTCTCGGGCCTTCTCGCTTTCGTCCGCTTGGATCTCAGGCCTCACAAACAGAAAATAAGCAGGCAAGTTGAGCAGAATCATTCCTGCAAGTACCAGGTAGACAATTCTCTGTCTTTTTGGACTCAGATTCACTGGCTACACTTGACCTTTGTATCTGACGGTGACATTAATCAGCTTTCCCACGAGCCCTGGTGCCTTGGCGATGTCCTCAAAGATGGGATTGATCTTGTAGAACTTGCCCGACGATTCCAACTTGGAGATAAACTCGATGTAATCCTGGCTGCTTCGACCGTTGGCGGTGATTTCAATCCCGATTTCGTTTCCGACGACCAGAGGTCTGATTGAAACGATCTGTAGGTTGCCAGGGGTGAGGGTTTCCAGGTCATTGAGCAGGCGGGTCCAAGAGAAAGTTCTTTGCTTGATAAGCCGGTTGATATAGTCCACCAAGTCCAGGAACTCACTGGTGTCCGTCTTCTGCAGTCGGGCCATTATCTCCTGCTGCTCTTTTTCCAATTTCTCAATCTTAACCCTGTCTTCGCTTAGCAAGTGTGTTATCCGTTCGCGCCGGGAGTGAGCTGCTCGAAAGTGAGAAAAATTCCAATATGAAACACCGGCCAAGACTAGGAGAAGCACAGCGGCAATCGAAAAGAACTTGCGGTTATTGACGAACGGCCTGGTGGATAGGTTGATGTTTACCTTGATCATTCTAAAATTTTCCCAATGCCAGACCCAGTGAGGGACACAGGATATTCTTGAGATTCTCCAGCGGACCGGTAGACGTGCGCTGGAAAAGCCGCAGGGGATCCACACCGAAAACTGGCGTATTTGACCTTTGAGATAGCGAAGAAAGCAAATCCGGATCCAAGCCGTGCTGGGTGGCGATATAGACCTTCTCGATTGGGCTATTGCTTAACTTATCCTGGTAATACATCAGGCAAGGATGGATCTTTTCATACAGTTGCTCCGAGCCGCCTTCTCGCGTTTTTGTAGGTGCGTTTTCCAGTTCAGAACTGCTCTCTGTGTCGTGGTTCGTATGTCGAAAAAAAACTACTGAGCCTTGCCGAACGATGAGGGAAGAAACCTCGGAAGCGTCAGCGCGCACGAAAAGCACAGACTTCAGCAAAACCTCAGGATCCTGTCTGGCGAGGACCTCAAAAGCTGCGAAGCTTGCCAGCGTAATGTAGCCGACCTGCATACCTAAAGATTCAAAAACGGCTTCGAGCTGTGCTAGAACGGCAAGGTGGATGTTAGCTGTCACGACCATATGCTTGCCATCATGGGTCTTCTGCTCCAGAAAGGATAGATGTGAATCCTCAATATTAAAGGGGAGGGTCTTCTTCAACTTCCATTTGAGAAGTTGCTCTCTTTCACTTTCGCTCCCAGGCAGACTGTCAAACTGATGAATGGTCACCTTGGCGCAAGAGTCTGGAATCGCAAGGGAAATCCTGCTGGTTTTGAGGTCTGCTTTAGCAAAGGCTGATCTGAGCAGGCTGAGAAGATCCGATGCGGAGGCGACAATGGGGCGCGTAAGGGATGGAGAAATCAAACCTGGCGAAACCGGCTCGACCGCAAAACGGTCAATCGCAGGGGGTCTCTTGGCATTGAGCCGGACGACCGAGACGCAGCTGGAACTGAGTTCGCACGCCACTGGCGGCAGCGTGGGCTGAAAGTACTGTTGGAACCTCCGAGGCAGACTTGAAAGCAGCATGCCGATCCCCATCAGGTTCACGCCTCAATAAAAGTCACTTTGTTAATTTCCTTCAAAGTGGTTACTCCGGAAAGCACCTTCTGGAGAGCTGACTCCCTCAGAAACGTCATCCCTTCCTCGTGGGCTAGCCTCTTGATCTCAGAAGCCGGCTTGCGTTCGAGAATCATTTCTCGAATCCGATCGGAGAGATCCAGCAATTCGTGGATCGCTGTTCGGCCACGGTATCCAGTGCCTGCACAATCCAAACATCCTGCCCCCTCATAAAACGTGTAGCCCGCGTAGAGCTTTGAATCGAGGCCGGACTCCTCCAGAAGTTGGGGCGAGAGCTTAACCGGGCGCTTGCACTGCTCGCAGATGATCCGCACCAGTCGCTGAGCAAGGATACAGTTCAAGGCCGAAACGAAGTTGTACGGGTCCACGCCCATATTGAGAAAGCGGCCAAGGACGTCGACCACGTTGTTGGCATGGACCGTAGTGAAGACCAGATGACCAGTCAATGCTGACTGAATAGCAATCTGCGCTGTTTCGGAGTCTCGGATTTCTCCGACCATAACTTTGTCCGGATCGTGCCGTAGAATAGATCTGAGACCTCGCGCGAAGGTCAACCCCTTCTTTTCGTTGACCGGAATTTGCGTGATTCCGCGAATCTGATATTCCACCGGATCTTCAATCGTGATGATTTTGTCCTCATCACTCTTGATCTCTGAGATAGCGGCATAGAGGGTCGTGGTCTTTCCGCTTCCAGTCGGCCCGGTCACCAGAACCATGCCGTAAGGTTCATATATATAACGTCGAAACTTCTTCAGATCTGAGTCGGAAAACCCTACGACGTCCAAGCTGAGCTGACTGAACTTCTCGCTCATCGCCTCCTTGTCTAGGACCCGGAGGACGGCATCCTCACCATGAATGGAAGGCATGATCGAGACTCGAAAATCAATCAGCCTGGATTTGTACCGAACTCGAAAGCGCCCGTCCTGAGGCACCCTGCGTTCGGAGATATCCAGCTCCGACATGACCTTAATACGTGAGATGATGGTGGAATGATGCTCTTTGGCAATGGGTTGCATAGCTTGCTGCAGCACACCATCGATTCTGTATTTGATGACGACATCATTGTCGCCTGTTTCGATGTGGATGTCGCTGGCTCTCCGTTCTAAGGCATTGAAAATCGTGGAGTCGACTAACCGAATGATGGGGCTCTCGGTCTCGCTGGTCAGCCGCTCTATCGAGATAGTCTCTTCGCCAGACTCATTCTCCTTGATCAGGTCGAGAGTGAAGCCCTCCGTGGCTTCTTCCAGAACCCTCTGCGAAGATTCGCTCTTCTTGAGAATGTTGGCAATTTGTGAAGAAGTAGCCACTTTGACGAGTAGTTTGCGGTCCAAGAGAACCCCAAGCTCGTCGGTCAGGAGCAACTCGCTGGGATCGGCGATGGCGATCAAAAGCGCTCCGTTGATGTTTTTGAGTGGCACAAAGTTGTATCTGAACATCAGCTCCGCGGGAATCGCGCGAAAAAGCTCGGGGTCTATTGGAGAGTTTTTCAGGTCCACAAACTCACAACGATAGCGTTCAGCCAGACGCCGAGCCTCTTTTTCCTCGTCCTGAAGACTGGGTTTGCTATCGAGTCTGGACGGCGTTTTCCCCTCATTAGGGAGGACCACTTTTTGATTCATTACAACCTCAGCTCATTTAAATCAGATGTGCATGGTGGTGCTCAAATTAAAGATGGGCAGATACAAAGCGATGAGCACGAAAGCAACGATAACCGCTAAGATAACCAGAAGGATAGGTTCAATATAAGTCATCAACTGGTTCAGTCTGGTATTAACCTCTTCATCGTAAAAGTCAGCCACGTGCCTTAGCATTTCGCTGAGGGCTCCGGTTGACTCTCCAACCTGCACCATCTCGATAGCAAGTTCCGGAACAGTTGGGTTTGACTCAAGACTATGGGAAAGCGACTGTCCCTCTCTCACGGACACGATGGCAGACTCGATCGCCTGCGTGATGACACGATTCCCCGAGGAGTCCGCCACAATTTCCAGGGAATTCACCATTGGAATTCCTCCTGACAACAAGGTTGAGAGGGTGCGGCACATTTGAGAGAAGGAGAACTTCTTCCAGACATCTCCCACCAACGGCAACCGAAGCTTAAGCCCATCGAAATACAGCCCTCCTCGAGGACTTTTAGCCCAAATAACTGTCCCGATGATGAGACACATGATAATGAAGATGCCAGTGAGCAGCTGGCTGCGTAGATTGGATGATATCGCAATTAGAATCTGTGTCGTCATCGGGAGCTGCGCTCCCAAGTTAGAGTAAAATAGAGCGAACTGCGGAACGATATTGGTTAATAGATAAGTCACCAGAGTGACGAGCAGGACAGTAAGAATCAGCGGGTAGGTCAGCGCGCTCCTGATCTTGGTGCGAACCGCATTAATGACCTTCTGATATTCCATGAAGCGACGAATCACTTCTTCCAAGTTTCCACTCTTTTCTCCGGCGTATAACGAAGCCGTGTAGACCTTCGGAAATACTCCTTGGGCTTCGAAAGCTTCAGAAAGAAGGGCACCAGACTTCACTCGTGTAGCAATGTCACTCAAGATCTGACGAAACTGGACATCCTTGATTCTCTGGATCAACAGGTCCAAAGCTTTCAAGATAGGCAAACCCGCGTGAATTAAGGCAACAAATTGCTGATTGAAGATCATGAAATCAGCGATCTTGATTTTCTTCTTGCGCCCAAGAAGAGGAAGGGTAAGGGCCAGTCCCTTACCCTTCTCCTGAATGGAATAGATATAATAGCCTTGTTCTGAGAGACGATGGCGCAATTCCCCTTCGGATGAAGAGCTGAAGCTCGTGGTAATGATCTCGCCGGTGCTATTTGCCAAGCGGCACTGGTACTCAGCCATTGCTTTCCTATCTCGTGTCCGTTTGAATCCCTTCCATCTCGCTGCCCACTACTTCAACGTTCTTCGGGACCTTGAAACTGAACATCTGGGCATTCAGACCGAGGTTTTCCTTGATGTTCCTAAATACGAACTCGCTCGTAGAACCATTAACCTCAAAGATCGTAATTCTCTGAAGCTGAAGGGAATGTGGGTCAAATTCCATAAGGATTCTGGAAAATTCGTCGATATCCTTCTTCGGGTAGGCATACAGAACCTGATTTCCTTCGAAAAAAGGCTTATCATTTCTGGCAAATTCAATCTTGGAGAAATCCTTCCTGAGGTTTCCCTTGCCCAGCAGAAAGAGGAAAGGGATTCGTTGGTCGCGACTCTCTTTGACCGGCGTCTTTTGCACCTGGTTTTCATCAGGTAGGTAGAAATATATTGTTTTTCCATCCGAAACGAACAGCTTTTGACTCGGAGATTGATATTCCCAACGCATCATTCCTGGACGACGTAGGTATAGGATGCCAGTTTCGGTTCTAGGGCTGTGCCTAGGGCTTTGATAGTTTTGAACAAAATCCATCTTCAGATCTTTCATTTGAGAGTACTTCTTCTGTAGGGCGTCAATGTTGGCTGAGAAGTTGTTTTCACTGGCGGCTAAGATCTGAATCTGGAGTAAGATGAACGAGAACACTACCCATCTACGGCAGTTTTTTGATCGAGTAGTACAACAACACGATGAGGACATTTGGCGAAGAGGCCTCACCCGAGTTCCGACTAGCGAATCCATAAGTTCTTATTCTAGCAAAGAATGAGCAATGCGAGTCTACAGATTAAGCGTGATTGCATTCTGAACCGGCGGGCCTACGTTTCCGGACCGATACTCCTGATAATCGGCTGTTGCCACGACAAAGATGCCGAAAATCAGGAGCTGGTGTCTCCGGGAACCTTGTCCTGGCTCAAACTCTGACA
>Ga0075423_10003056_pt1 | contig 15330 bp, 22 predicted proteins | sample SoiMethybrSBSTD2_FD_80114 | JGI IMG/M metagenome (GOLD analysis project Ga0075423, IMG submission 80114) | Bulk soil microbial communities from a Populus tree surrounding site in Tennessee, USA - Soil MetaG P. TD hybrid SBSTD2 | ecosystem: Environmental > Terrestrial > Soil > Tree plantation...
ATGACGGCGGACTTCTTCACCCAGATGCGCTCCGCCATGACCATGCAGCGCATGGTGGTGAACCAGGACATCCTCAACACGGGAGACTTCACGACATTCGTCGGTGGCGTCGCTCCGGGTTCGGCGTGGCCGCCGCCGCCGGCCCCGCCAGCGCCAGGCTCGCTGCCGCTGCTCAACGTGCGGGACGTGTTGCGCTACGCCACCATCAACGGCGCGAAACATCTTGGACTGGACGGCAAGACCGGCACGCTCACGCCCGGCAAGGAGGCCGACATCATCATCCTCGACGCCACGCACATCAACGTGTTCCCGGTCAACCACGTACCGGGTGCCGTCGTGCAGATGATGGAGCGCAGCAATGTCGAGACCGTGATCGTCGCCGGCAGGGTGCGCAAATGGAAAGGTAAGCTCCTCGACGTCGACCAGCGCCGGCTGCGCCAGAAGCTCGAGGACGCGCGCGACTTCATCTTCAACGCGGCGACGGGAGGGGCGCCGAATCTGTTCCGGTAGAGAGCCGTTCGGGCAGAACTGAAACGCACGGTGCGCGAAATGCGGGCGGCTGCGGCCGCCCGCGCTATTCTTGGCGGGTGGACAGGAGAACCCGCTTTCGGCTCGGCGCGCTCGTAGTCTTGGCGGTCGGCTTGGCCAGTGCGCTCGGGATCTACCTCGCCGCGGCCGACGATGCCGGGAACGCGGCGCTCGCCGAGATGCACGGCTCGAAGCCCTACGTGCACCAGCTCGAGCGCTTCGGCGGCAAGGCGGCGGTGATGTTCGACCAGTTCAACCGCTGGTTCGCCGGGCTGTGGGAAGGCCGCCAGCTCGGCATCACGCTGGCGTGCATCACGGTCTTCATCGCCGCCGGCCTTTTTCTCGCCGCGCGCCGGAGCCAGGACCCATGAGCGTCGCAAAGCGGCTGCTGCTGATCCTTTCCGTGGTGCTGTGCTGCGCCGGCTGCGATCGGGTATCGAAGTCCTACGCCGAGGCGCGGCTCCCGAAGACACACGCTTTGTCGTTCGTTGCCGGCTCGCTGCGCCTGCAGCTCAGCCATAACGAAGGCGCGTTTCTGAGCCTCGGCGCGTCGCTGCCGAAGCCGTGGCGCGAAGCCTTTTTTCGCGCTGGCGTTGCATGCGTGCTTGCAGGCCTGCTCGTGTACGCCGTCTTCTTCGCTCCCGCCAGCCCTTGGTTGGTCGGCGGCGCGAGCCTCATCTTTGCCGGCGGTGCGAGCAATCTCGCCGACCGGTTGCTGTACGACGGTTACGTCGTGGATTTCATCAATATCGGCATCGGCTCATTTCGCACCGGCATCTTCAATATCGCCGACGTGGCTATCACGGCCGGAGTTGTCATCCTTCTTCTTGGTCAGCGCACCGCGATGCAGTCGATCTCGATGTCGAACGGTCCCGGAAAAGGCGCCACGCATAAAAAGATGCGCGCCGGCGACCCCTCCGGGAAATAGCGCGCATAGACCTCGTTGAACTCGTCGAAGCGCGAGGCGTCGGTGCAGTAGATATTGCACTTCACCACGCGCTCGAGCGAGGCGCCGGCGGCCTCGAGGCAGCGCTTCATCTGCGCGAGCACGATTTCAGCCTGCTCCCCGAACGGGCGCCGGAGCGCTTCACCGGTGGCCGGGTCGAACGGGGGCAGGCCGGACACGAAGACGAATCCCCCCGCCGCGACGACCGGAAAGATCGGCCCCTTCCGGCGGCGCTCCAGGTAAGTGGAGAAGGGCTCGACCCGAATTGCAGTGCGTTCCATGGCTCTCTGCCGTGAGTAGCTGGACAGGGATTGTGCATCGGGTGTAGCGTCTACGTTTCAGCCGAAGGTGAAATATGGATGGAACCGAACTCGCGCGCATCGCAGGCTTCTTCGCCGACCCGGCGCGGGCGCGCATCCTGCGCACGCTGATCGACGGCACGCTGCGCCCGGCGGGCGAGCTCGCCTTCGCCGCCAACATCTCGGCGCAATCGGCGAGCGCGCACCTGGCGAAGCTGGTGGAGGGCGGCCTGCTCGAGCTGCGGGCGCAGGGGCGCCACCGCTATTTCCGCATCGCGACCCCCGAAGTCGCCGACGCGGTGGAAAGCCTCGGCTCGCTGGGCGAGACGCTGCGGCCGCGCGCACCGCGCCCGCCGGCGCTCGCCAGGACGGCGCCGAGCGAATTTCTGCGCGCGCGCACCTGCTACGACCACCTCGCAGGCGAAACCGCGGTGCAGGTCTGCTCCGCCCTGTTGAAAGCGCGCTGGCTCGCCCCCGATGAGCGCGATTTCCGCCTGACCTCGCTTGGCGAGGAGCGGCTGGCGGCGCTCGGCGTCGACGTCGAGGCGGCTCTCCACAAGCGGCGCGCTTTCGCGCGCGCCTGCGTCGACCTCACGCAAAGGCGGCCGCACATCGGCGGCGCGCTCGGCGCGGCGCTCCTCGAGATGTACCTCGAGCACGGCTGGATCCTTCGCATGCGGCGCTCGCGCGCCGTGGCCATCACGCCCAAGGGCAGCGACGCGTTCGCGAGGCTCTTCGCATGAGCCGGGAACGCGCGATGGCATTCGAGCGCGCTTGGGTCAAGGCGCTCGGCGTGCTGCTTCTCGCCTATGCCGCCGCCAGCCTCGCGCACCACGTCCACAACGCGGAATTCCTCGCCGATTATCCCAACATGCCGCGATGGATTACGCGTCCCGCGGTGTACGCCGCGTGGCTCGGCGAGACGATGCTCGGCGCGGCCGGCTACCTCCTCCTGCGCCGGGGCCATCCCGCGGTCGGCCTCGGCCTCGTCGGCCTCTACGCCGTGCTGGGGTTCGACGCCTTCGCGCACTACGTGCTCGCGCCCGCAGCCGCGCACACGGCGGCGATGAACGCGACGATCTGGCTCGAAGCCGCCGCGGCGGCGCTGGTGTTCGTCGCCGTCGCGGTGCTCGCGAAGCGCCCTTGATCCGGGCCTGCGGCTGCTACTGTCGGATGTGGTAGAGCCCGCCGCCGCCGTAGTCGACGACGAAGAGCTCGCCGTCGATGCCCTGGCCGAACGACGAGATTGAGAGGGCCGACATGAATCCGTCGGTCACGTTGAGCGTGCCCTGCGCCGTGGAGTCGATGCTGAAAATCGTGCCGACGCCGAAGTCGGCGAAGATGTATCGCCCCACAAGCCCCTGGAAGCGCGTGCCGCGGTAGACGTAGCCACCGGTCACAGTCACGCCCACGCTTCGGCCGTACTGGGCGACCGGCGGTATGAAAGGCCCAGGCACGCCGCAGGAAACGTCGGTGTTGCTGCGCGTGCCCTCGAAGCAGCGCCAGCCGTAATTGCCGCCGAGGTCCACGCGGTCCACTTCCTCGATCGCGTTCTGGCCGACGTCGCCGACCCAGAGCTGCCCGGTCGCGCGGTCGAAGCTCCAGCGCCAGGGGTTGCGCATGCCAAGCGCGAAGATTTCCGCGCAGGGCACGGTACTGCCGCTGGTGCCGTCCGTATTGCAAAGCGTGCCGCTGCTGGCGAGCGGGTTGCTGGACGGGATGCGGTAGCGAACGGCGCCCGTGGTCCCATTGATGTCTATGCGCAGCATCTTGCCTAGGAGCGTGTTCGTCGCCTGCGCGTTGCCGATCGTCCCATGCAGGTCGTTCCCACCACCTCCGTCGCCAATGCCCAAGTAGAGGAAGCCGTCCGGTCCGAACGCGAGGTTGCCGCCATTGTGGTTCTCCTCCGGCTTGTGGATCGTGATCAGGATGTGCTCCGACATCGGATCGAGAGTTGCGCTGCCGGCAGCGAGCGAGAATTCCGACAGTCGCGATTCCAAGCCACCGGCGCCGTCGTGCGAGTAAAACAGATACACGCGCGAATCTTTGGGGAAATCCGGATGAAAGGCCATGCCGAGAAGGCCCGCTTCGCCACGGAACGCGATTTGAGTCGGAGACGAGATGTCGATGAATACCGAGGTTGTCGCGATTGCCGGCATGTTGGCGAACACACGCACCACGCCGCCCTGTTCGACGACGAACCAGCGGCTGGTATCGTTCGGCGCCTGGAGCATCGCGACCGGGGCAGAGAAGCTGAGCGCTGGGAATACTTGTTCGATGGAAAGCTGCACTTGCGGCGGCCCTGGTGGCGTGTCGCCGCCACCGCCACCACCTCCGCCGGGACAGCCCGCCGCGCCGAGCAGCGCGAGGGCGGCGGCGATTCTCGTCCATCGCCGAAGGCGCGGCATGGGTTCGTTATCTTCCCGGAAAGCGTTATATCTTGGCGCCATGTCTGTCCTGGCAAGCTTCAGGGCGCGCGCCGCAGAGCTGAAGCGCGAGGTGTACGCGATCTATCTTGCAGCAAAACACCCGCGTACGCCGTGGTATTCCAAGCTTTTCGTCGCGGCGATCGTCGCCTACGTGCTGAGCCCGATCGACCTCATTCCGGATTTCATCCCGGTGCTCGGGCTGCTCGATGAGATCATCCTGCTGCCGCTCGCTCTTGTGCTCGTGGTAAAACTGGTGCCGGAAGACGTGATGTCCGAATGCCGCGCGCGCGCTCTCGAACACCGTCCCGAGGCATCGGCGCTCGGGCGGCTCGGCGCCGCCTTGATCGTCCTGGTATGGCTGGCGCTCGTCGTTCTAGCCTTCATGTGGATGAGCGGCGCCGCGCAGGCGCAAGCCTGGCCGTCCAAGCCGATCCGCCTCGTCAGCCCTTTTCCGCCCGGCGCGGTGGTCGATACGCTGTGCCGGACGCTCGCGCCGCCGCTCGGCGAAGCGCTCGGACAGCCGGTGGTGGTCGAGAACCGGCCCGGCGCCGGCGGCAACGTCGGCATGGAGTTCGTCGCCAAGGCTCCGGGCGACGGCTACACGCTCGGCATGGGCTCGATCGGCACGCACGGCATCAATCCGAGCGTCTACGCCCGGATGCCTTTCGACCCGGTGCGCGATTTCGCGCCGATTACGTTCGTCGCGTCCAACATCAATGTGCTCGTGGTGCATCCGTCGGTGCCGGCGAACGACGTGAGCCAGCTCGTCGACTACGCGAAGACGCATACCGGCAAGCTTTCGTACGGCTCGGCCGGCGCGGGCACCTCGCAGCACCTCGCCGGGGAGCTTTTCAAGCAGATCACCGGCGTGGAGATGACCCACGTTCCCTATAAGGGCGCGGGGCCCGCGGTGAGCGACCTCGTCGGCGGCCAGATCCCGCTCATGTTCGTCGACATCTCCGCGGTCCTCGCGCAAATCCGCGCCGGGAGGCTGCGCGCGCTCGCCGTGCTCACGCGCGAGCGCACGCCGCTCCTCGACGTCCCGACTGCGATCGAGCAGGGCCTCGCCGGCTTCGAAGTCAACGCGTGGTTCGGCCTGTTCGCGCCCGCGGGCATTCCGCGCGAGGTGCTCGCGCGGCTGAATGCCGCCTCGGTAAGAGCGCTCAGCCAGCCGGCGACGATCGAGCGGCTCGAGAGCGTCGGCCTGACCCCCGCGCCCGGAACGCCCGAAGCGCTCGGCGAGCTCGTGCGCGCGGAGCTCGCGCGCTGGGCCAAGGTGGCGAAGGCGGCGAACCTCAAAGCGGAATGAGAAATCGGAATTCGGGGTCAGAGCCCGAATTCGTCGTTACGTACGTGACAGCGAAATCGGGCTCTGACCCCGAATTCTGTGCTAAAAGGCGGGCGTGATCACGAACGCGGTGCTGGTGGCCGGGCTGATCGTCGGGTTGGTGTTCCTGCTCGCCGGCGTGCTGCTCTGGAGCCGCGCTCATTCTGGCGGCGCGGTGGTCGTGACGGCCGGTGCGCTCCTCACGCTCGGCACGGCAGTCTATGCCCTCGCGGTGCTGCGGCCCTTCGTGGGCCGCGTCTACGACGATCAGTGGCCGCAGCAGATCGCCACGGTCGAAGCGCTCGCGACCCTCGGCTTGCTCATCTGCGCGGCCGGCATGGTCGCGCACGGCCTCGCCCTGCCCAAGCGGTAATTCGTACCGCGGCATGCAACCGTTACCGAAGGCCGGCGACGCGCGCGTTCGCCAGGTGACGAAGCGCGTCGCGCGGCTTCAGCCGGACTACGAGGTCTTGCCGGCGATTTCCTTCGCCTCGTCGAGGTGCTTCTGAATTTCGGGCGCCGCTTGCTCCGCGGCCTGCTTGAGCTCCGGGTCCTTCGCGCTCTTCGCCGTGTCCTGCACCAGCTTCAGCGCCTTCTCGTGGTCCTTGACCATCTGCTGCATGTAGCTCTTGTCGAACTGGGCCCCGGAAGCCGACTGGAGCTTCTTCAGCGCCGACTTCTCCGCCTTGCTTGCCTCCTTGGGAAGCGCAACGCCCTTCGATTGCGCCATGGTTTCCTGCTCCTTGAGCATTTTGCTGTGGTCGTCCACCATGTGTTGGGCGAATTTCTTCACCTCGTCGGAGCTCGCCTTGGTCTGCGCCACCTTCCCCGCCTGGACCTCGGCCATGTTCGCCTGCGCGATGTCGCGGAAGTGCCGGCGGTCCGCCCGGTCGAGCGAGCTCTTCTTCTGCTCGTTCTTGGTGGAAGGGCTTTTCGTGTCGCTGGACTGGGCGAGCGCGCCGGAAGAAGCGCAAAGCGCGGCGCAGGCCGCGAGCGCGAGCGTTAGCTTTGTACGCATTGAATGACTCCAAATAAAAAAGAATGAGCGATGACGGCTCGAGGACGCTGCAATCAGCGCGCCGCGGCCTCGATGGCGTGCAGCACGCGCCGCGGATCGACGTGGTGGACCATGTGGCCGGCGCGCGGCGAAACCACGAGCTCCCGGTGGGCGATGCGGCGCGCGAGCTCGAGCGAATGGCGCGACGGATCGAGATAGCGGTCCTGCGCTCCTGCGACGATCACCGCGGGAACGTCCAGGGCGCCATACCGTCGCTGCAAGCTCGCGGCGGACGGAACGAGCAGAGCAGCCTCTTCGGCCGCCGCGCGCAGCTGCGATGGACGCAACGCCATCCAGGTGGGGAAGAGCTGGAAGTAACGCGGCACGGGCGCCGGGCTGAACAGCACCCTCAGCATGTGCGGCCACAATGCGCGCGAGATAAGCGGCGAGACCGTGTGCCGCATCAGGTCGCCCAGCAGTGGAATCGCCGGAGACGCCATAAACGGGACGTCGAGCCGCGCCGTCGGGAAGTAGTAGCCCGAAGCGAGCACTACGCCGCGCGTGTCGGCTGGGTAGTCGAGCGCGAAGGCGAGCGCGACGAGCGCGCCGAACGAGTGACCGAAAACGATTGGGCGTTCGATGCCGATCCGCGCGAGGAGGGCGCGCAGCAGCGCCGCCTGCGAGCGCGGACCCCACCATTCGCGCCGCGGCCGCGTGCTATGGCCGTGCCCGGGACGGTCAGGAAGGATCACGCGGTATCGCGCCGCCGCGAGCTCGTAGAGTCCGCTCAGCCTCAACTCCTGAAGCATGCTGCCATTGCCGTGCAACATGACGAGCGGCGTTCCGCGGCCGCGCTCCAGGTAGTGCACGCGCGCCCCGTCCACTTCCACGATGCGGCCGAGCGGAGGACTGTCGCGCTCCGCGCGCCATGCGCGCTGTTGAACGAACGCTGCCGAGGCAAGCGCCGCCGCGGCGCCCAGTGTCAGAGCTCTGGACTGCATGACGCGCGTATGAGCATGGCGCGCGTGTGAAGAAAGTCTCGTGCCAGATGTCCATTGTGGGCATGGGGATTGCATTCCTCCGGCTGCAGCTCTCTTCCCCCAATCTCCTAGGAGGAATTCATATGATGTTGAAAGTAGTTGTTTCGGCGACAGCGGCGGCGCTCTTGGCACTCGCCGGTGTTGCAGCGGCGCAGAGTACTAGCGGCTCTTCGAGCTCCAGCCCGAGCAGCTCCAGCCCGAGCGCGAGCGACAGCAAGTCCTCTGGCAGCGCCTCCGGCGGTGCTTCGAGCAGCTCGTCCTCACCGAGCAGCAGCTCGTCGTCCTCGCCCAGCAGCTCCTCGTCCTCGCCGAGCGCGGCTTCGCCCAGCTCGTCTTCGCCGAGCTCGTCTTCTTCGTCGTCCTCGCCGAGCGCTTCCGGCGGTGCGAGCAGCTCGTCCAGCTCGACCCCGTCGTTCTCGTCGGTCGACAAGAACAGCGACGGCTCGATCTCGCGCTCCGAGTGGGACGCGTACTTCAACAAGTCGGGTAGCAGCAGCTCCTCGAGCGGCGGCACGTCGAGCAGCAGCTCGCCGAGCAGCAGCTCACCGAGCAGCTCGTCGCCCAGCAGCTCGTCGCCCAGCTCGTCGGGCAGCAGCTCCAGCTCCCCGAGCAGCAGCGGCATGGGCTCCAGCAGCTCCTCGCCCAGCTCCTCGCCCAGCTCGTCGGGCAGCAGCAAGTAAAGGAGGCAACCTTGAAGCTCATCTGTGCAGCTACAGCCGCGGCGCTTTTTGCAATTTCGGGCGTGTCGGTGGCGCAGGGCACGGGCTCCACATACGGCGGCACCGGCAGCAGCGCTGGCACGACAGGCAGCTCCACGACTCCGGGGACGAGTTCCCCCGGCGTGTCGGGCAGCAGCGGCGCTTCCAGCTCGAGCAGCAAGTGCCTCGGCATGATGGCCGCGGAGCGTGAGAAGTGCCTGAAGGACGAAGGCATTACCACCGGCAGCGGCAGCGCCGGCGGCACCTCGTCCTCATCGGGCGCCACGCCCACGACGCCTGGGTCCAGCGGGAGCAGCACCAGCATGGGCAGCTCGGGTGCGGCTCCAGGGACCGGAGGTGTGGGCTCGGGGCAGGGCGCCGGAAGCACCGGCACTCAGTCGGGCGCGCAGCCGTCCACTCCCGGCAGCAAATAGCAGGAAGTTCGTTGCAGATGCGGGCCGTCCCCTTCGCGGGGACGGCCCGCTGTACGATGGATCCATGAAAAAGAAGACGTTGCGCTTCGGCAAGGGTTTTCGCGTGATGCGCGGCAACCACGCTTCGCAGGCCGCGGAAATGGTGCTGCCGCCCGGCGGCGCGGAAGGCGGCTCGGATAACCGCCATCGCGGCGCCGACCAGTGGCTGTTCGTAGTCTCCGGCCGCGGCGAAGCGATCGTCGACGGCGCGCGCCACCGCCTTTCCGCCGGAAGCCTTGTCTTCATTCAGCGACGCGAGAAGCACCAGGTCAGGAACACAGGTCGCGCGCCGCTGCGCACGCTCAACTTCTATGTGCCGCCGGCGTACAGCTTGAGCGGCGACCCGCTTCCAAGGGGACGCAAATAGTTGAACCCATAGAAGATCCGGACGCGATCGGCGCCGTCATCAACGATGCCGCGGTTGCCTACCGCGGCGTGATCCCGGCCGATCGCTGGCACGAGCCTTACATGCCGCGCGAGGAGCTTCTGTCCGAGATGCGCGCGGGCGTGAAATTTTCCTGCATTCGCCGCGACGGCCGTGTCGTCGGCGTGATGGGCCTGCAGCACGTGGCCGACGTCGCGCTCATCCGACACGCCTACACGCTGAGCTCGCACCAGCACAGCGGAGCGGGGACGCTGCTGCTCGAGGACTTGAAGAGACAAGCCGACTGTCCGTTGCTCGTCGGCACCTGGAAGGCGGCCGCGTGGGCGGTGCGCTTTTATGAGCGGCGCGGCTTTCGCCTCGTTTCGGACGAAGAGAAGGAGCGCCTGCTGCGCCGCTACTGGAAAATTCCCGAGCGGCAGGTCGCAGAATCGGTTGTCCTCACTCTTCAATGCTGCTCTAGCAGCGATCCCCAGCCGTAGACCTTGTCCTTGATGCCGTACTGGCGCAGCGCGTACCAGTAGGTCGCGGTGTTGATCGCGATCACCGGCTTGTCGAGCCAGAATTCGGCCATCGCGGCGACCTCGGCCATGGCGAGGTTGGTCCCGACCTGGACTACTGCGTCCACGCTCCCGCGGTTCACTTCGATGATTGCGTCGCGTAGCCTCTGCCTGGACTCGTGCGCGATCAGCTGGGGGCTCGCACACTTCAGGCCGAGCAGGTTCACCACCTCGTAGCCGCATTCGGTGAAAAAGCGGTGGACCTGTTTGTCGCCGATCGGCATGTAGGGCGTGATGACGCCGAGCCGCTTGACGGAGCGGCCGTAGGCGCGGAGAGCGGCACGGCACGCATCCGAGCCCATTGCGACGCCGCGCCCGGCGATCTTCTCGAGCTTCTGCTGTAACTGCGACGAGCCTTCGAGCCCGTCCCAGAACGTTTCGGACGACATGCCGAGGACGACGTAGTCGGGGTCGCAGGTGAGCACCGCCTCGAGCGCCGGGAAGAGCGCGGCGCGGATGTCGTCCATCATCCGCATGAAGCTCGCGTCGTCGGTTACCCGGCCGTCGGGGATCACCAGGCGCGAGTGGTGGTGCGTGATGCCCCAGGGCCGCATCGCCTCGTACTCGGGCTGCACCGAGGTGTTCGTCGAAGGCGCGAGCACGCCGAACTTGCCTCGCCGGCCGAGCGAGTCGGCCACGCTATTCGATCCTGATGTTCGCCTGCCGCACGACCTTCTCCCAGCGCGCGAGGTCGGCGCGGATCTGCTCGGCGAACTGGGCCGGCGTGTTGCCCGCGGGCTCGATGCCGAGCGTGGCGTAGCGCCCGCGCACGTCCGGCTCGGCGAGCACCGCCGCGATTTCCTTCTGCAGGCGGCCGACGACTTCGCCCGGCGTCTTCGCCGGCGCGAGGATGCCGGTCCAGGAATCGACCACGAAGCCCTCGAGCCCGCTCTCGACGAAGGTCGGCACTTCGGGCAGCGAGCCGGAGCGCTTCGCCGCCGGGACGCCGAGCCCCCTCAGCTTGCCGCTCTTCACGAACTGCTGCGCCGTCGCGACGGCGGTGAACACGAGGGGAATCTGCCCGCCCACCACGTCGCCCATGGCCTGGCCGCCGCCTTTGTAAGGCACATGGGTGAGCGCCAGGCCGGTGCGCTGTGCGAGCAGCTCGCCCGCGAGGTGCGGCGTGCTCCCGGTGCCGGCCGTGCCATAAGAGAGCTTCTCTTTAAGGCCCAAGAGCTCTCGGAGGTCTTTGGCAGGAACCGACGGATGCGCGACCAGGATCAGGGTGGCGTCGCCGAGCTTCGTGACCGGAGCGAAGTCGCGCAGCGTGTCCCACGGCAGGCTCGCATACACATGCGGGTTGATGACCATCGTGCCGTCGAAGCCGAGGAGCAGGGTGTAGCCGTCGGGCGCAGCGGCGGCGACCGCCGCGGTGCCGAGGTTGCCCGAGGCGCCGGGCCGGTTCTCGACCACGATCGGCTGCCCGAGCCGCGCGCCGAGCCGGTCGGCGAGGACCCGCGCGCTCGAGTCGGCCACCCCGCCCGGCGAGAACGGCACGACGACGCGCACCGGCTTGGCCGGGTAGCCTTGCGCGAATGCCGTGACCGTGGCAACAACCAGGACGAGCGTCGCGAGCGTGATACGGCGCGGCTTGAAGGCGTTCATGCGCGGCTAGAATGCCACAGTCTTCTTCCCCGGAGACCCTCCCATGATGAATCGCGACGAGTACGTGCAGAAGCTGAAGGCGCAGATCGACAACTGGAACGCCGAGGCGGCGCGCTGGGAAGAGCGGGCGCGCAAGGCGCAAGCGGGCATGAAGGCGGAATACGAGCGCCAGCTCGACGACTTCCGCAACAAGCGCGACCAGGCCATGACGGAGCTGCGCCGGCTGCAAGGCGCGTCGGCCGACGCCTGGATGGAGATGATGCGCGGGATGGAAGCGTCGGCGAAAAGCATGCAGGACGCCTTCGAGCGGGCGCGGCGCAGCTTCGACAAGAAATGACGCAGGTCGTCGGCCGGGGGTTCGCGTTCGACGACCTGAAGCCCGGGTTGCGCTTCCGCACCCACCGGCGCACCATCGGCGAGGCCGACGTCGCGGCGTTCATCAACCTGACGTGGCTCACCGAGGAGCTCTTCGCCGTGGTGGAAAATGAGGCCGACTCCTCGGCCCGCGCCATCAAGGGCCGGGCGGTGCCGGGCGCGCTGGTGTATTCCTTCGCCGAGGGCCTGCTCTTGCCGACGATGCAGGACACCGGGCTCGCGTTCCTCAACTGCACGCTCGACGTGAAGGCGCCCACGGTCGTCGGCGACACGATCCACGTCGAGTGCGAGGTGATCGAGCACCGCCTCACGTCGAAGGGGGACCGCGGCCTGGTGCGCTTCGCCAACAAGGTGCTGAACCAGCGCGGCGAAGTCGTTCTGGAATACAACCCCCTGCGCCTGCTCAAGAGGAACTAGAAAATCGGTCCGTTGACGGGCGTCAAGGTGCTCGAGCTCGGCACGCTGATCGCCGGGCCGTTCTGCGGCAAGACGCTCGCCGATTTCGGCGCCGAGGTGATCAAGGTCGAGCCGCCGGGCGGCGGCGACCCGCTGCGCCGCTGGCGCCGGATGCGCAACGGCGTGTCGCTATGGTGGCACGTGCAGTCGCGCAACAAGAAATCGATCACGCTCGACCTGCGCCAGGCCGAAGGGCAGGCGATCGCGCGCCGCCTCGCGCGCGAGTGCGACATCGTGATCGAGAACTTCCGCCCCGGTGCGCTGGAGAAGTGGAACCTCGGCTGGGAGGCGCTCTCGCGCGAGAACCCGAAGCTCGTCCTCGTGCGCATCTCTGGCTACGGCCAGAGCGGCCCGTACCGCGAGCGGCCCGGCTTCGCCGCCATCGGCGAGGCGATGGGCGGCATGCGCTACATCACCGGTTTTCCCGACCGGCCGCCGGTGCGCCCCAACCTCTCCGTGGGCGACACGCTCGCCTCTCTCCATGGCGTCATTGGCGCGCTCCTGGCACTACACCATGTACAAAATGGAAATAATGGCCAGGTGATCGACGTGGCGCTGTACGAGTCGGTGTTCAACATTACCGAGAGCCTGCTGCCCGAGTTCGATGCGCAGGGCGTGGTCCGCGAGCGCTCGGGCAGCACGCTGCCCGGCATCGCACCCTCGAATCTCTATCCCTGCCGCGACGGCGCGTACGTCCTCATCGCCGGCAACGCCGACGCGCTGTTCAAGCGCCTGATGAGCGCGATCGGCCGCGAGGATCTGCGCGACGACCCGGCGCTCGCGAAGAACGACGGGCGCGCCGCGCAGATGGCGCGCATCGATGACGCGATTTCCGCGTGGACCTCGAAGCTCGGCCAGAACGAAGTCCTGCAAGCAATGGAAAACGCCGAAGTCCCGGCGGGACGCATCTACACGGCGGCCGACATCGCCGCCGATCCACACTACGCCGCGCGCGGCATGATCCAGGAGATCGTGGCGGGCGACGGCGAGAGGCTCAAGGTGCCGGGCGTGATCCCGAAGCTTTCGGCCACGCCCGGCGCCATCCGCGGCCCTGCGCCGAAGCTCGGGGAACATACCGAAGAGATCCTCGGTTCAATCGGATTGGGCTCCGAGGATATTTCCCGCTTGCGTGAAAAGAAGGTCATCTGATGATCGACCACATCGACCATATCGTTCTCACCACGCGCGATCTCGCGGCGTGCATCCGCTTCTACACCGAAGCCCTCGGCATGAAGCTCGAGCGCTTTCGCACGCCGACCGAGGAGCGCCTCGCGCTCAAGTTCGGCAACCAGAAGATCAACCTGCACGAGTGGGGCAAGGAATTCTCGCCGCGTGCTCACGTCGCCGTCCCCGGGTCGCTGGACCTTTGCTTCATCTCTTCCATGCCCCTTACGGACGTCGTGAAGGCGCTGGAAAGAAACGCCATTCGCATCATCGAAGGTCCCGTCGCCAAGACCGGCGCGGTGTCGAAGCTGCGCTCGGTGTACGTGCGCGATCCGGACCTGAACCTGGTCGAAATCTCCGAGCCGGCGTGAGAAAATCGTGGTCCGTCCCTGATTTCGCGCAGGCGATTGCGAGCGGGCGGAAACAATCGAGCAACGAAGAAGCAACCGAAGGGCGCACAAGCGGCCCGTAGCATCTCCGGGCGTACAAAGACGCTTCCGGAGGAATGCATCGTGCTGCTCGAGCTGGCCGACTACTACCCGCTCCTCTTTCTCGCGCCGTTTCTAGCGCTGGAGCTTGTCTGGCGCGCCCGCCGCTACGACGCGCCGCGCGGTTGGAGGTTGCGCGCGCTCGCCGTGTCGGCTGCGGTGTTCGCAGTGTCGCTCGGCGCCGGCCGGCTTTGGACCGCGCTGCTGCCGGACTGGAGCCTCGTCGACGGCGCCGCGCTCGGCACCTGGGGCGGCGCGGGCGTCGGCATCCTCGTTTACGAGCTGGTCCATTACTGGTACCACCGCGCCGCGCATCGCTGGGACTGGCTGTGGCGCCTCGGCCACCAGGTGCACCACAGCGCCGAGAGCGTGGACGCGTTCGGCGCGTACTACCTGCATCCGCTCGACGCGGTGCTCTTCACCACCTGGGCGGTGCTGGTGTTCTTCCCGCTGCTCGGGCTCTCGCCCGAGGCGGGGGCGATCGCCTCCGCGTTCCTCGCCTTCAACGCCGCCTTCCAGCACGCGAACATCCGCACGCCGCGCTGGCTCGGCTACATCGTCCAGCGCCCCGAGAGCCACGGCGTGCACCACGGGCGCGGCATCCATCGCTACAACTATTCCGACCTGCCGCCGTGGGACATGGCGTTCGGGACCTTGCGCAACCCGGGAGCGCGCGAGACGCCGGTCTCGGCGGGCTTCTACCACGGCGGCTCGGCACGCCTCTCGGCGATGCTCGCCTTCCGCGAGCCGTGAACGCTAGAATCCCCCTCGCCATGGCCAAAAGCGGTCGCGTACTGCTCGTCGAGGACGACCGCCAGGTCCGCGAGACCGTCGCCGACTACCTCGCCACCCACGGCTACGAGGTCGCGCAGGCCGCGGACGGGACGTCGATGCGCAAGGCGCTTGCCGCCGACCTGCCGGATCTCGTGCTGCTCGACGTGCGCCTGCCCGGCGAGGACGGCCTCGCGCTCGCGCGCTGGCTGCGCGAGCGCCACGACGTGGCGATCATCATGCTCACGGCGGCGGGCGAGGTGATCGACCGCGTGGTCGGGCTCGAAGTGGGGGCCGACGACTACATCGGCAAGCCTTTCGATCTGCGCGAGCTGCTCGCGCGCATGAAAAGCGTGCTGCGGCGCGCCGAGAAATCGCGCGCCGGGCCGGCGGCCGGCACGTCGCGGCGTGTCGCGTTCGGCCAGTGCCAGCTCGACCTCGACCGCCACCAGCTGATCGGCGCGAACGGCGAGGACATCGCGCTCACGGCGATGGAGTTCGACCTGCTGCGCGCTTTCGCCGAGCACCCCAACCGGGTGCTGTCGCGCGACCAGCTCCTCACGCTGACCCGCAACCGCGAATGGGAGCCGTTCGACCGCTCGATCGACATCCGCATCGCGCGCCTGCGGCGCAAGATCGAGGACGACCCGGACAACCCGAAGACCATCAAGACCATCCGCGGGTCGGGCTATATCTTCATCCCCTCCAATTGAAAAGCGGATTTGTAACCCGCTTGTTTCAATGGTATCCGGCAGGTAATCGCAGCGCCGGCCGTCGGACAGCCGCATAAAC
>Ga0075423_10003058_pt1 | contig 15328 bp, 14 predicted proteins | sample SoiMethybrSBSTD2_FD_80114 | JGI IMG/M metagenome (GOLD analysis project Ga0075423, IMG submission 80114) | Bulk soil microbial communities from a Populus tree surrounding site in Tennessee, USA - Soil MetaG P. TD hybrid SBSTD2 | ecosystem: Environmental > Terrestrial > Soil > Tree plantation...
GCTTCATCGACGAGCCGGTCGCGGCGGCGATCGGGTACGGCCTCGGCCTCAAACAAGAGCGGCTCGCGCTGGTCGTCGACTTCGGCGGCGGCACGCTCGATCTCGCCATCGTTCGGCGTCAGGGCAGTGCGCTGGAGGTGCTGTCCACGGCGGGCCGCAACATCGGCGGCGACCGCTGCACCGAGCGGCTCATCGACGACGTCGTGGCGCCCCAGCTCGGCTCGCGCGCGACGTGGACGCCGAAGCGGCTGCGGCTGCCGGCTTTCATGGTGAACGCGCTGCACGACTGGCATGCCCTCTCAGCGCTGAACGAGAAGCCGCTGCTCGAGGCACTCGACGATCTCGTCCGCCAGGGCGCTCCGAGGCGGGAGCTCGCGGCGCTACGGAGCGCGATCGAGCTACAGCTCGGCTACGAGATCTTCATGACCGCGGACATCACCAAGTGCGCGCTGTCGAGCGAGCCCGCGTCGATCCTCACCTATCACCACGGCGCGGTCGACGTGGACGCACGCGTGACGCGCGGACGCTTCGAGCGTCTCATCGACAACCTCTTGACCGAAACGGACGCGCTCATTACGGACGTGCTCGTGCGCGCGACGGTGCGCTCGACCGACATCCTCGAGGTGGTGACCACCGGCGGATCCAGCGCGATCCCGGCGTTCCGCGCGCTCCTCGCGCGGCGCTTCCCCAGCGCGCGCGTTCGTGACGCAGCGGCATTCACGAGCGTCGCCGCGGGTCTCGCGATGCCCGGTGTCGAGGAGGCCGCGCTCGCGCGGTGACGCCGCGTATGCTCGAAGAGATGCGGCGTCTCGCTCCACTTCGTGGATACGCCGCCGCGCTCGCGGCCGTGGCCCTCGTCAGTGTCGTCATCGGCGCGATCGAGGCGCGCGCCCATGTCGCGAACATCTCGATGCTCTATCTGCTGTCGGTGCTTGCGGCCGCGACGCTGGTGGGCCGCTGGCCGGCGATCGTGGCGTCGATCGCGTCGTTCCTGGCTTTCGACTGGTTCTTCGTCGAACCATTCCACACGCTCCGGGTCGCCGACCCGAACGAGTGGTTCGCGCTGGTCGTCTTCCTCATCACGGCGATCGTGACCAGCCAGCTCGCGGCGGACCAGCGCGAGCGCGCGCGCGAGGCGGCGGACCGCGCACGCGACGCCACGCTCCTGTTCGAAGTCGCCCGAGTTCTCGGTGAGCCGGATCTCGCCATAGCGCTCGCGTCGGTGGCCGAGCGGGTACGCCAGGGCCTGCGTGTCAACGGCGTGGTCGTCGAGCTGGAGGAGGATGGCGCCTCACAGCGCACGACCGCAGGTGACGTCGCGATCCTCGCAGGCGCGGAGATCGGCTCGCTGGCCGCATGGATCCCGTCCCCTCGCTCCGCAACGGGGGCCGGGGCGCGCTGGATCCGCGTGATGAACCCTCACGGCTCGAACACATCGACCACCCGCGACGAGCGCGTGCACGCCGTGCCGCTGCAGACGGGTGGGCGCCGCATCGGGACGCTCGCGATCATTCGCGCGTCGCCCGAGCCGCGCTCGGCGGATGATCGCATCCTCGCCTCGGTCGCGACCCAGCTCGCGGGCGCGATCGAACGCTCGCGTCTGCGTCAACGCGCGACGGACGCTGAGGTCCTGCGACGCGCCGACGAGCTCAAGAACGCCCTGCTCGGCGCCGTGTCGCACGACCTTCGCACGCCGCTCGCGTCGATCGTCGCGTCGGCGGGAAGCCTTAGGCAGACGGACGTGCGTTGGACAGACGCCGAGCGCGAGAGCTTCCTCGCCGACATAGAACACGAGGCGCGACGGTTGAGCCGGATCGTCAGCAACTTGCTGGACCTCTCGCGTATGGAGTCCGGAACGCTGCACCCGGAGCGAAGCTGGTACGACCTTGCGGCACTCATCGATGACGTCGTCGGTCGGCTGCGACCGCTCACCGAGGAACATCAGCTCGAGGTGCACGTGCCCGAAGACCTCCCTCCTATCTCGCTCGACTACGTCGAGATCGACCAAGTCCTCTCGAATCTGATCGAGAACGCGGCACGACACACGCGTCCGGGGACGGCGATCACGGTCAGCGCTGCGATCGAAGGCGGCGAGGCGATCGTCGACGTGGCGGATGACGGGCCGGGCGTGCCGAGCGAGGCCCTCGATCGGGTCTTCGAGCCGTTCTTTCGGGGCTCATCCGGTGGCGCGCCACGCGGGACCGGCCTCGGACTCGCCGTCGCGCGCGGACTTGTCGAGGCGCATGGCGGACGTATCTCGGTCCGCAACCGTCCAGAGGGCGGGGCGGTTTTCCGATTCACGCTACCGATCGAGCAGCCTGCGAGGCCGCGCACCGCCGCGCCAGCCCCATGAGTCCGCAGACCGGCGCGCGCATCCTGCTCATTGACGACGAGCCCGCGATCGTGCGCGCGGTCCGCGCGAACCTCGGAAGCCGCGGCTTTCGGGTCGACGTCGCGGAGTCCGGCAGCGAGGCCCTTGACCGTGTCGAGTCGCATCCGGACTTGATCCTGCTCGACCTCGGCCTTCCCGACCTCGACGGTCTCGACCTCATTCGGACGCTCCGCAGCCGCGGGCGGGCCCCGATCATCGTTCTGTCGGCGCGCGGCGCGGAGCGAGATAAAGTGCGCGCGCTTGACCTCGGCGCAGACGACTACCTGACAAAGCCATTCGGAGTCGAAGAGCTGCTTGCGCGCATCCGCGTCGCGCTGCGGCACACGCTTCGGACGGGGACGGACGAGCCCGTCTTCCGTGCCCGGGGACTCATCGTCGACGTCGAGCACCGACGTGTCACCGTCGACGGCGAGGAGCTGCATCTCACGCCGACGGAGTACGCGCTTCTGACCGCTCTTGTGCGACACGCGGACCACGTCGTGACCGACGCGATGCTGCTGCAGGAAGTCTGGGGACCCGAATACGGCGACGAAGACCATTACCTGCACGTGTATGTGGCACGCCTGCGCAAGAAGCTCGAGCGCGACCCGCAGAAACCGCGTTACATCGCGACCGAGCCGGGGATCGGCTATCGACTCTTGACCGAAGAGGCGTAATCCAACTCGACCGCGTATTGAGCGATCGTTGAGCCGACGCCCGATTCCGATGACCCGACGTTGAGCAGGCGCACCGCAGGCTGGTGCGATGGCTACACCAGACGAGACCGCGACCGAAGAGCCCGCCGCGCCACGTTCACCCGATCTTGTCGAGCGCCACTTTGTGCGTGGTCGCCTCCCGGGATCTCGCTACGTCCGGATCGTCACGCCGCGCGAGGGTGACTTCAGACATCGCGCGCCCGGTTATCTCGTGGCGGAAGAGCGCCTGCTCGATGGTGGCAACCCCGCGTCGCGTGCGATCGGATCGCTACGCACGCTCCTCATCGGGCGGCGGCTTCGGTCCGAGCAGGAGATCGAGGAGCGCGTCGGAGTTTTCAAGGGCCTCGCGGTCTTCGCGTCCGACAACATCTCATCCGCCGCCTACGCGACCGAGGAGATCATGCGTGTGCTTCTCCTCGCGGGTGCTGGCGCGCTCGCCCTCACCATGCCCATCACCATCGGCATCGTCGTGGTGCTCGCGATCGTTGTGACGAGCTACCAGCAAACGATCCGGGCATATCCGAATGGCGGCGGCTCGTACATCGTCGCGAGCGACAACCTCGGACCAGTCTCGGGACTCGTCGCGGCCGGTGCGCTCCTCACCGATTACGTCCTCACCGTCGCGGTCTCGATCGCCGCTGGTGTTGCGGCCCTGACCTCGATCGTTCCCGGGCTCTTCGACCTGCGCGTCGCTGTTGGCGTCGCCTTCGTCGCGCTGCTCTGCCTCGGGAATCTTCGCGGCATCCGCGAGAGCGCGACGATCTTCGCGGCACCGACCTACGTCTACCTCGGAGCGATGTTCGGACTTCTCGGATACGGCCTCTTCCTGGCCGCCACGGCTGGCTTGCCGAGCTATGTGCCCCCGGCGAGCTGGATCCCGTCCGGTACGGGCGAGGCGCTCGGACTCGTCCTGCTCCTCCGCGCCTTCGCCGCCGGCTCGGTGGCGCTCACCGGCACAGAAGCGGTCTCGAACGGCGTCCCCGCCTTTGCGCCGCCTGAGCCAAGGCGCGCCCAGCGCGTACTCATCCTCATGGGTCTTTGCTTCGGTTCGATCTTTCTTGGCATCAGCTTTCTCGCCGGCCAGCTCGGGATCGTGCCCGACCCGAGCGAGCAGGAGACGGTGGTCAGCCAGCTGACACGGACGATCGTCGGGACCGGCACGCCGTACCACTACCTCGTACAGATCGCGACCGCGCTGCTGCTGGTGCTCGCGGCGAACACCGCGTTCGCCGACTTCCCACGACTCGCGAGCATCCTCGCGCGCGATCGCTTCCTGCCCCGCATCTTCCAGTTCCGCGGCGACCGTCTCGCGTTCTCGACCGGCATCGTGCTGCTCGCGGTCGTGGCAGCGCTGCTCATCGTCGCGTTCTCGGGCAGCGTCACGAACCTCATCCCGCTGTACACCATCGGCGTTTTCATCGCGTTCACGCTCAGCCAGAGCGGCATGGTCAGGCACTGGTGGCGCCTGCGCGCCACCGAGCCGCTCTGGCGTCTGCGCGCTGCGATCAACGGCATCGGCGCGGTGACGACGGCGATCGTGAGCGTCGAGGTCGCCGTGGCGAAGTTCGCGCTCGGCGCCTGGATGATCGCCGTGCTTATCCCGGTCCTGATCGCGCTGATGTGGGCGATCTCCCGCCACTACCGAACGGTCGGCGATGCGTTGACCCTCGACCGGCCCGACCTACCGCTTCCACGCGTGGCCGTGCCGCACGTCATCGTGCCGGTCGCACGGCTCGATCGTGCCGCGCTCCATGCGCTCGCGTTCGCACGCTCGATCTCGAACGATGTGACGGCGGTGCACGTGGCCGACGACGCTGACGCGGCTGAGCGCATGCGGGAACGCTGGCGTGCGCGTAGTGACGGTATCGCCCTGGTCGTGATCGAGTCGCCCTATCGCGCCCTCATCCCGCCGCTGCTGGCGTACGTCGACGCGCGAGCGCGGCAGGATCCCGAGCGCCCGATCACGATCGTGCTGGCGGAGTTCGTGCCCCGCCATTTCTGGGAATACGTGCTGCACAACCAGACCGCGCTCCGGCTCAAGCTGCGCCTGTTCTTCCGTCCGAACACGGTCGTCGTGGACGTGCCGTATCACCTTGCGACTGATGGATGGCGCGAGACCGCCGAGCCCTAGCCGAAGAGCGCCTTTCGCACGCCGGCCTCGTCCTTGGTCGGAGACAGCACCACGATCCGGTCGCCGATCAGCAGCTTCGTGGTGTCGTCTGCGTGCACGACCAGACCCTTCCGGACGATCCCGCCGATGGCCGCTCCCTCTGGGAGACCGAGCGAGCCGATCGCCTTTCCCGCAGAGGGCGTCCCCGCGGCGATCTCGGCTTCGATGAGCTCGAGGTGTGACCCGGTGAGCGGCATGAGCGGCATGAAACCGCCCGACGGCAGCTCCTGCTCGATGACATTCATGATCACGCGCGTCGACGAGATCGTTTCGTCGATGCCGAGCGCTTTGAACACGATCTCGTTCTTCGGGTCGTTGACACGCGCGATGACGCGCGGCACGTTGCATTTCCACTTCGCGAGCTGGCAGATGATGAGGTTCGCCGGATCCTCGCCCGTCACGGCAATGACCGCATCCGCACGCTGACATCCGGCCTCCATCTGGTAGCGGCCCTCGTCGGCCGGTGCGTTCAGAACGACCGAGCCGAGCTTCTCTTCGATGACCTGCGCGCGACGGCGATCGCTTTCGAGAAGCATCACCTCATGTGACGATTCGAGGAGCGCTTTGGCGAGATGAAAGCCCACCTCCCCGCCGCCGGCGATGACGAAATACACCTAGCCGATATCCCCGGCCATCGCGGCCTCGGCCTTCTTGGATTTCTCTATGAGCACCTTTCCCACTTCAGCGTCACCCATGAGCATCGCCTCGAGCAGCGTCCCGAGGATCGTCGTGCGCGAGACCGTGCTGATCTCGTGCTCGCGATAGAGCGCGGCGCGGATCGGATCATTCACCTTCGCGATCACTCGCTTCACACCGAAGATCTGGCGCGCGATCTGCGCCGCCATGAGGTTCCGGTTGTCGCCCTGCGTGAGGGTGAAAACGGCGTCGGCCTTGTCGATACCGGCAGTGCGCAGCACCTCGAGATCTGTCCCGTTGCCGAGCAGCGTCGTACCAGCGAAGTCCTGTGGTAGGTGGACGAACGAACCACGGTCGAGGTCGACGATCGTGACCGCGTGACCAGCTTTGTCCAGCTGTCCTGCGAGGAACGCTCCGACCCTGCCGCATCCGACGATGACGATGTTCAACGTGTCTCTTCCTGACGATACGCGAGCACAGCGCAGTGCGCTCCCACGTACACGCCCTGGACGGTTTTTCCGACGTACACCCGGCCTAAACGCTTGCGGAACGGCATGCCGAGCACGATGAGATCTGACTTCCGGTCGCGCGCGGTGTCGATGATCGCCGCCGCGGCCTCCCGCGCCTGCACAAGCTCCGTCTCTATGTGCGCGCCCGCCTGCTCCGCGACCTTTACCGCGTCATCGAGAACGCCCTCTCCCCGCTCACTCTCCGGCTCCAGGATCGCGTCGAGCGGAAGATTCCACCGCACCTCGATGACATGGATCGCCACGATCTCGGCCTTCGTGGGCTTCCCGAGGACGACCGCCACGCGGATGACCTCGGGGTCCACGCTCGTGCCCGCGAGCGGCACGAGGATGCGCTTCACCTGCATTGCTCGCGGGAGTCTACTGCGATGGATCCTCCGGCTCGCGCGGTGTGATGCCGTGACCGGTGTCTTCGGTGTGATAGGGAATATCGATGACGATGGTGTTCGGACGGAAGAGCAGTGAGAGCTTCAGCCGAAGCGCGGTCTGACTGTGAAGCATCCACTCCCACCAGTTGCGCGGCACGAACTCAGCCAGCACCACGGTGATCGGTCGATCATCGCGCTTGTCGATGGCCTCGATGTAGCGGAGTAACGGCTGCAGCAGCGAGCGGTACGGTGACTCGATGACGTCGAGTGGCACCTCGGACGTCCATCGTTTCCAGCGTCGGGCGAACTCCTTGGCGCTCTCGGCGGTCGACGCAATGTGAACTGCGCGGACCGTCGGCGAGATGGAGCGCGCGAATGCGACGGCCTGCAGCGTCGCACGGTCGAGCCGCGCGACAGGGATGATCACGACCGGTGGCTTCAGCAGCGGAATGGGCTCATCCGGCTGATCCAGCGTGAGCGAGTCGTGCACGGTCCGGTAGTGGCGGTTGATGGCGAAGAGCAGGCCGACCAGGATCGGCATGACGACGAGTACCATCCACGCGCCGTAGAAGAACTTCGTGTACGCGACCACGACAAGCACGGTCCCGGTGACGATGGTGCCGAAGGTGTTGATGAACATGCTGACGCGCCAGCCCGGATTGCGAAGGCGCCACCAGCGTCGCACCAGCCCGCTCTGCGAGAGCGTGAATGCGACGAAGACACCGATCGTGTACAGCGGAACCAGCTCGGTGACGCTTCCGTGGAATGCCGCCAGCACCGCTGCCGACATGAGCGCCAGTGCGATGATGCCGAACGAGAACGCCAGACGCTCACCACGGAAGGCGAACTGACGAGGCATGAAACGGTCGTCGGCGAGCACTGACGCGAGCCGTGGGAATCCGCTGAAACCGGTGTTCGCGGCCAGCAGCAGGATGATCGCGGTGGAGATCTGGACCACGAAGTAGAAGGGCGTGCCGTCGCCGACGAGCGACCGCGTGAGCATGCTGTTCACCGTCTCGAGCTCGGATTGATCGGGTGCGATGCCGATGCGCGTCGCGAGATAGGTGATCCCGACGAATAGGGTCCCGAAGATGGCGCCCATCCACACCAGCGTGATCGCGGCGTTGCGCGATTCGGGTGGCTTGAAGTTCGGGACTCCGTTCGCGATCGCCTCGCTGCCGGTGAGACCGACCGAGCCTGATGCGAATGCACGCAGGACGATAAGCGGCGTCAGCAGCTCGAGGCCCTCGGGCTCGAACGCGTCGCGCGGCACGACCGCATCGGGAACGTCACCGGAGAAGATGCGGAACATGCCGTAGGCGATGAGCGCGAGCAACGACAGGATGTAGACGTACGTCGGCGCCGCGAAGATGACCCCGGCCTCGCGGATCCCGCGCAGGTTACCGAGCGTCAGGAGCGCGATGAGGCCAAGGGCCCAGAGCACGCGGTGGTCGTGTACCGCTGGTACGAAGCTCGAGATCGCGGCGACACCAGCGGCCGACGAGACAGCGACGGTCAGGACGTAGTCGATGAGTAACGCGGACGCAGCGACAAGCCCTGGGATGACGCCGTGGTTGTCCTTGGCGACGATGTAGCTGCCGCCGCCGTTCGGATATGCGCGGATGACGCGCGACTCGGAGAGGATGACCACCGCCAGGACCACGCAGACCGCGATCGCGATCGGCATGGTGAGCGCGAGGGCCGCGCCCCCGGCGATCGCAAGGACGCGCATCGCCTCCTCGGTCGCGTACGCGGACGACGAGATGTTGTCGGAGGCCATGATCGCGAGACCGGTCTTCTTCGACAGCCGCTCGCCAGCTTCCTCCTCTGATGTCAGACGCGCGCCGAACAGGATGCGTCGCGCCGCCTCGTAGGCGCGACCGAGGGCGCCCTTCGGCGCGTCCACTCGCGGTGTCGCGACGTAGTGACCGCCACGCTTGCGGAACTCGCTCGCCGCTGGGCGCACGATGCGGACACGCCGATCACCGATCTTCGACCCCGCGCGAGTCGCGCGCTCCTCGAGTGAAGGTGTGTCCGAGGCGTCGCGCGGACCGTTATCGCCCCGGTCGCTCATCCTCCACGTCCAGCGGCTCGGGATCGTCGAGGTGATACGGGACGTCGAGGACGGCCGTGTTGCGCCGTACGAATAACCGTAGCTTCAACAGCAGCGCGGTCTGGTTGTGGAGCAGAGCTTCCCACCAGTGCCGCGGCACGAATTCGGCGAGGACCACGATGATCGGCCGTCCGGGACCACCCCGGTCGATCGCGTCGAGATATCTGAGGAGCGGTGGCATGAGCGCACGGTACGGCGAGATTATGGTATCGAGCGCGATCGTCTCGCCGACGACGCCTTCCCAACGCCGCTTGAACGCGGCGGCCCCTTCGATGTCGTACGAGATGTGGACCGCGTGAACCTCCCCGCCAAGGCCGCGTGCGATGCTCAGTGCGCGCAATGAAGCGCGATCGATGCGGCTGATCGGCACGACGACGCGCGGGACCGTCGGTTGCACACGCACCGGAGCGGTCGCGGCGATAAGAAGGACGTCTTCGATCGATCGGTAATGGCGATTGATCGCGTAGAGCATCGCGACGAGGACCGGCAGGATCGCGATGACCATCCACGCACCCACCTGGAACTTGCTGATACCTACGACGACCGCGACGACGCCGGTCGCGATCGCGCCGGCGCCGTTGATGGCGGCGCTGAGCTGCCAGCCACGGGTACGGTCGTTGATCCACTTCCGCACCATGCCGCCCTGCGAGAGGGTGAACGCGATGAAGACTCCGACCGTGTAGAGCGGGATGAGACCGGTGACGCTCGCGTCGTAGGCGACGATCAGGAGCGATGAGACCAGTGCCAGAGCGACGATCCCGGTGCTGAACGCGAGTCGATCTCCCCGCTGCGCGAACTGACGCGGCATGAAGCGATCGACCGCCATGATCGAGGCGAGACGTGGGAAGCCGTTGAACGCTGTGTTCGCCGCGAGGATCAGGATCAGCGCCGTCGAGAGCTGGATGAAGTAGAAGTACCAGCTCGTGCCGACTAGCGAGCGCGCCAGGAGGCTCAGCACGGTCTCTGTCTCGCTCTCATCCGGTTGGATGCCGATGGACGTCGCGAGGAAGCTGATCGACACGAAGATGAGGGCGAACAGCGATCCCATGCAGAGGAGAACGATCTGGGCGTTGCGGGCCTCGGGTTTCTTGAACGCCTGCACGCCGTTCGCGACAGCTTCCGTGCCGGTAAGGGCGACCGAGCCCGAGGCGAAGGCGCGAAGAAGCAGCAATAGCGTGAGCGGCTGTGTCCCTTCTGGCGCGAACGACTGGATCGGCGGCGGGGCGGGCGGCAGATCTCCTGTCATCGTCCGCCACAGACCAACGACGATGAGCCCGAAGATGCCGACGACATACGCATAGGTCGGAGCAGCGAAGATGTTCCCCGCCTCGCGGATGCCGCGGAGATTCCCGATCGTGAGCAGGACGACGAGCAAGATGGAGAAGGTCACGCGTCCAGCGTGGAGGTCCGGGAACGCGCTTGTGATCGCGGCGACTCCCGCAGCGACCGAGACGGACACGGTGAGGAAGTAGTCGACGAGCAGGGCGCTTCCGGCAATGAGGCCGGGCACCACGCCAAGGTTCTCTTTCGCGACGACGTAGCTCCCACCGCCGTGCGGGTAGGCCTTGATGACCTGCACGTAGGACAGGACGACGACCGCGAGGATGACAACGATGGCGATGGTGAGTGGGAGGGTGAGTGCAGCGACGGCGCCGATGCCGGCAAGCGCGAGGACCCGCATCGTCTCCTCGGTCGCGTATGCGGATGAGGAGATGTTGTCGGAGGCGAAGACAGCGAGACCGATCTTCTTCGAGACGCGCTCGGTGTGCTCCTCCGCGGTCGCGATACGTTTACCGATGAGCACGCGGCGCACGTTCGCCCACGCACGTCCGATGCCGCCTTCAGACTCGAGCGCCTCTTCAGTCGCAACGAACCCGCCGCGCGTGCGCTTGAACTCCGGCGGGCGGACGATCCGTACGACGCGGTCCCCAGGTCGCTGCCCGCGCCGCTCTTCTCGCCGTTCGATGCCCGTTCCACCGGACTCGGTGGCGGTCGTCTTGTCGCGGTCGTCCCTCACAGGGCCCTCAACGCCGCGAAGTCTAGAGACGGGCTTCTGTTGAGAAGTTGTTTAGGTGGTCTTCGTCCGCGCGACTTCGATGCCGGTCTGATCGAAGAGGATCGCTTCACGCACGCCGGTCGCGTCCGCGGCTGCGATCGACACGACGTGCGCGGGTGACGTGAGGACCTGCGTCACCATCGCGCCGGGAGCGGGAACGCCGAATGTCGCGCGTACGACGAGCTGATCGCCGTTCCGCTCGATCGCGGTGATCTGCACCGAGTAGCCACCGGTGTTCTGCTGGCCCTGGAACACAGCGACAAAGACGCGGCCGGCCGAGGACGTCGCACCGGGCACGCGCTGCGTGATCTTCGCGCGCGACGCGTCGCTGACACCGACGATCAGATCGGGGCCGGAGTCGTCCCCCGTCTGTGACGTCGCGGCGACCTCCGTGAACGCGACCGAACGTGCGGAAGGCGAGGGGCTCACCGATCCCCCGCTGCCCGCGGTGCTGCCACACGCCGCGAGCAGCACGAGCGCGAGCGCCGCACTAGACGCCGAACGCCAGGCGATCGGCGAACATCTCCGGAAGTCCGCGCGCGCGGATACGTCGTTGGGTCTCATCCACTCGATAGGACGAACGATAGAAGGTCACGGTTCCCGCGTCGGTGTCTATCACCCCGTATGCCGCCCGCGGATCGCCGTCGCGCGGCTGTCCGACGCTGCCGGGATTGATGAGCGTGCGGTCGTTCAGCTCGTAGGGATGGTCCTGCTTCGGCTCGATGAATCTCACGCCGGTGGGGAGCTCGCGGAACAGCGCGGGCACGTGCGTGTGACCGTTGCAGCAGAAGGGCGTAGTCGAGCGCGCCAGCGTGGCACCGGCGGTCAGTGAGTTCGTAACGTACTCCCACAGGGGATCGCGAAGGCTGCCGTGACACAGCGTGAATCGGTCAAGGCTGCGCACCGTGGGGAGCGCGGCGAGCTCGTCGCGCTCGGCGGACGAGAGCCACTCGGCGTGAAGCCGCGCCGCGACGCCGGCGCGATCGTGGAAGAACTCGATGCCCTCGCCTGTCGCGACCGCGCGGTCGTGGTTGCCCTGCACCAGGAGCGCGCTCCGCTCACGCAGAAGCGCGAGGGTCTCCGACGGATCCGGTCCGTAGCCGACTGTGTCGCCGGTCACCCACAACGCGTCGACCTTCCCGAGAGCCCCAAGGACCGCCTCGAGGGCGATGAGATTGGCGTGGATGTCGGAGAGAAGACCTACGCGCACGCGGCCTTCGCCTCGGCGAGCGTGAAACGACCGTCGAGGAACGCGCGACCGATCACGACTGACGCGGCGCCCCAGCGCGCGAGGGCGCGTACATCATCGACGTCACGCACGCCGCCACCGGTGTGGAATGCGATGCCGGGCCCGGTATTCGCGCGGAGCCGTTCCATCAGCACAAGTGGCGGACCACCCAGCCGGCCGTCCGCGCTCGTGTCGACGACATAGAGCGCGCGGATCCCTCGCAGCTCGGCGATCTCCGCGGCCTCCACTGCATCGCGGCCCCTGGCTCGCCGAACGAGGTCCGCATCGCCACCGCGCGGCGCGAGCGCGCCATCGCTCGCCTCGATCTCGACGATCGCGCGGTCGCCCAGGCGCGCGATGCGCCGAAGCAGTGTTTCGTCCCCGAAGACCGCGCTCGAGAAGAGGACGCCCGCGAAACCCACGGCGATCGCCTCCTCGGCCTTCGCGAGCGACGAGATGCCACCCGCGAGACGGCACGGCACCGCGGCGCTCCGCGCGATCGCCGTAAGCGTCTCCGCGTTCACGTATTCGCCGCGCTCGGCTCCATCGAGGTCCACCAGATGCAGCTCATCCGCGCCTTCGCGGATGTAGCGCGCCGCGAGGTCGAGAGGCTCGATGTCCGCGCCGGCTCCGCCACGATAGGCAACGCGTCCCGCGCGCACGTCGACCGATGGCACGATCACCACGGGCGGCGGCGCGCTTCCGCTGACGTGCGCGGGTAGCGCAGCGGCGTGGCGCGCGTCTTTCGCACGACGACGAGGTTGCGACCGGGGAGCTCGTCACCCACGCCGAGCGACGCCGTGGGCACGATGGACGCGATCTCGCCACCGAGCGCGGCGCACGCCTTCTGCGCTCCCGGCAGCTCGGCGTCGACCCGACCTTTCCACACGATCGCATCCCCGCCCATTCGCAGGAGCGGAAGGATGTACTCGCTGACCATTCCGACAGTCCCGACGGCGCGGGCGGTACCGACGTCGTAGCGGTCCCGACGCTCGCGGCCGAGCGCCTCGGCGCGTTCGTTGCGGATCTCGACGTCAGTCAGTCCGAGGAGCGCACACACATCCTCGAGGAAGCGCGCCTTCTTGCCGACCGACTCGACGAGGGTGATGCGGATCTTTGGCAGGGCGATGCGAAGCGCGAGACCGGGAAAGCCCGCACCGCTGCCGACATCGATGACGCGCTCGCGACCGGTCCAGCGGCGAACCGCGAAGGCGGTGAAGGAATCAAGGAAGTGCTTGCGCGCGATGTCCTGCGGCTCGGTGATCGCGGTGAGGTTCACGGACGTATTCCGTTCGATGAGCTCGCGCGCGAGCCGCTCGCACACGGCGATCTGTTCGGGCGACAACGCCAGGCCCAATCGCGCCGCCTCGCCCGCGAGCGCGGCGAACGGCGGCGAGGCGACGGGCACGCCGGTATCGTACGTGCGTGAGGATGAGGGCGGTCCGCTTCTCCGCGTTCGCGTGCGTGCTGCTGTTCTTCGCGCTGGCGTCCAACGCGTCGGCCGCGACGGTCGCGGTCGATATCTCGGGCTTCCTCTTCCGGCCTGACACCGTGTTCATCAACGCCGGCGACACGGTGACCTGGACGAATCGCGACAGCGCGCAGCACAGCGTCGTGTTCCTCACCGGGCTCGGTCAGACGGAGAACTTCGGCCTTGGCCAGAGCTCGTCTCTGCGCTTCATCGCGCCGGGCACATACAAGTACATCTGCGGGCTACACGGTCAGAGCATGTCGGGCACGGTCGTCGTCGAGCCCGCCGATGGCCCGGTCCCGGTGGTCGCGGGCGGCGCGCCGACGTTCGTGCCTCCGACGCCGACCCCGATCCCCAGTGCCGGTGTCGTTGTTCGCGGCGCCGACGAGGGACCCGAGCTGCCGGCGAACGCGACGAGCAGCTCCAGCGACACCGGCCGCGCCGCCGTCTTCGGCGGCATCGGCGCGCTGGTGGTCTACATGGTCGTCCGCGGCGGCTCGCTGCTCCGCCGCCGATGAAGCTGCGGGCCGCACGCCTTGCGGCCATGGCGGGTCTGCTCCTCTTCATCGCGCTCGCATCGACCGCAGCGGCGGCGACGACGAGCGTCAACATCCAGGGCTTCGCCTTCGTGCCGCCCAGCGTGACGATCAACGTGGGCGACACGGTCTCGTGGACGAACAAGGATGCGGCCGCTCACAGCGCGGTCGTGAACGGGGTCGGGCAAACACCGGTCCTCTCGCAGAACCAGAGCGGAGGAATCGCGTTCAACTCGGCAGGGACGTTTCCCTACATCTGCGGCGTCCATGGCGCGGCGATGATGGGGACGGTCATCGTGCGCGCTGCGGCGACGCCGGTCCCGACACCGGTGCCTACGGTGCGTCCGACCGTCGCGCCCACGGTCGCACCAACTGTCGCGCCCACTGTGGCACCGACCGTCGAGCCGACACCCACCGCGACGCCGACGCCGACGGCGACGCCGAGTCCGACCACGGCCGCGCCGAGCGCGACACCGACCGTAGCGGTCCTCGTGCCGACGCAGCAAGCGCCCGCTCCTGCCGCGGCGAACGACGGCGTCGCATCGGCGCTGCTCATCGCTGGGGCCGGGATCGTGGTGATCGGGCTCGTTGCCTTCGCATTGACACGCATCCGCCGCTAGGCGCGTGCCCTGGTTCATCGCAGGGGGAGAACCCCCTGCAACCCCCCTCATGGCGAGTGAGACAATCGAGCGACCGATGACCACCCTCCGCATCTCAACGCCCGCCGACGACATCGCCGAAGTGCTCATCGACGAGCAGACGATCGCCGCGAAGGTGCGCGAGCTCGGCACCGCGATCGCCGACGATTACCGCTCCAAAGATCTCGTGCTCGTCAGCATCCTCAAGGGCGCGCTGCCGTTCCTCGCCGACCTCATGCGACAGATGCCGATCCCCCTCGCGCTCGACTTCCTCGAGGTCTCCTCATACGGGGAGGCGACCGAGTCGAGCGGCAACGTGCGGATCCTCAAGGACCTCGCGAAATCGATCGAAGGCCGGGACGTCGTCGTGGTCGAGGACATCCTCGACACCGGTCAGACGCTCTCCTACGTGATCGAGCACCTCCGTTCGAAACAACCCGCGTCGGTGCGGCTGTGCACGCTTCTGGACAAGCCAGCGCGCCGCATCGTGCCGATCCA
>Ga0075423_10003060_pt1 | contig 15325 bp, 14 predicted proteins | sample SoiMethybrSBSTD2_FD_80114 | JGI IMG/M metagenome (GOLD analysis project Ga0075423, IMG submission 80114) | Bulk soil microbial communities from a Populus tree surrounding site in Tennessee, USA - Soil MetaG P. TD hybrid SBSTD2 | ecosystem: Environmental > Terrestrial > Soil > Tree plantation...
CGCGAGGAGAAGGACGATCAGGCTCCGGTCGATGAACGCGCGCGTCGGAGTGGAAGGTCGCGCGGAAGGAGGAGCCACTGCCAAGCTGCGAATAACGACTCACCAGAATAGCAGCTTCGCGAATGATTTCGACTCGCCGAACAAAATCGGGAGTGTGAGGTCGTCTCGGTTCGACCGAAGTCGAGGACGGTTCCGACGAAGTCGAGGATCAGTCCCGGTGGCGCGGACGAAGAATCGTACCGGCTTCGCTCGTCTCGACGGCGGAGTAGTTTCGTGCGATCCACGCCGCGATCGATCGATCGTAGCCGAGCCCGAAAGGCGCGACGGCGTACTCGGTCGTCGGGCGCGTGAAGACGACGACGACGTCCGGCCGGTTTGGCTCGATCCGCTTCAGCAGGTCCGCCTCGGCTCTTTCATCGAGCCATCCCGGGGCGTGACTCGGATACGGAGACGCGTTTCTCGCGTCGAAGAGCGCGTCGACGCCGTCGATCTCCGGAAGGACCCAGACTCTCTGCCCGGGCGACACGGTCCGGGCGATCGAGCGGAAGAACGACGCTGTCCCGGGGGAAACGAAGATCACTCCCTGCCGCGTTTGAACGGCCTCCTTCGCCGGCCCGGCCAGACTCTCGATCCCCCTCCACGTTCCGGTCGCGCCGACGATCAGGAGAGCGGACGCGGCGATTATCCGGAACCACCGCCGGGGGCGTTCGCTCGCAAGGAGCGCCCAGGGAACGAGGCGGCAGAGAAATACGACCCACGTGAGGCACGAAGCGAATCGTGCGACGCCGACGTAAGGTCCCGAAGGATCCGAAGAGAAAGCCGTCCGCGACGCGGTCAATGCGGCGAAGAGACCGAAGGCGATCAGGGTCGGCCGTTCGGCAATCCCGCGCGCCGCCAGCCCCGAGGCGGCGACGACGATCGCGACGAGCATCGAGAGAGAAATCGCGCGCGACGGATCGCCGAGTGGAAATCCCTCGACGATTTTCCAGAGGATGACGGCGACGAAGAGAAGAGCGGTCGGCAGCCAGACCGTGAGCCTTTGCTCGCGTGTGAGCGCGAGGGCGATGAGCGCGAACAGCGCGACGTACCCGGCCACCTGCCAGGCGCAAGTGCGGAGTACCACCAACCCGTCGGGGTTCGACAGACCGGCGACGGACCGATAGAGGACCTTCCAGGGCTCCGGAACGGTCAGCGCGAGCGGCCAGACCCGGCTCTGTCCGCGGAGGGACTCGAGGGATGCGCTCGACAGGACGACCACGGCGCCGAGGAGGCCTGCGAGCGAAAAGCCCGCGAGGGAATTGACGACCCACCGCAGCCCCGGACCCGCCAATCCCGCGACGACCAACGATGCAATGCAGGCGACGCCGATCTCCTGTTTCGCGAGCAACGCGGCTCCGGCGAGGAGTCCCGACGTCCACGCCCTCGCGGAGACGCTCAGCCTGTCCGATCCGATCAGCCCGAGTGCCGCCACCGAAAAGGCGAGTGCGTGAACCGCTCCGGGCGCATAGGGAAAGACGAGGCGCGCCGCGCCCGGAGCGAAAACCGAAACCGCCAGGAGCAGGCCGGCGAGCGCGACCCGTTCGTAAGCGTTCAGAACCCGGCGGGCGGCGCGGAGAAGAAGGAGCGAAGCCGCGATCGCCGAGACCCACGTCGCGATCGCGAGGAAGGCGACGGACGGACCAAAGAAACGGGCGCCGAGCGCGAGCAGATACGGGGACAGCGGTCCGAACTGGATGAAGACGTCCCGGTAGAGGATCTCTCCCCGGGCAAGCCGATCGACGATCGACCACCAGGTCCCGGGGTCTCCGGTCGGATCGACCCAGCGCCCCGCGGCCGCGAGGCCGGCCACCGTCGTGACCGAGAGGAACAGGATCTCGGGGATCCACTCCACGAGACGGGGGCGGAGGCGAGAGTCCCTCGCGCCGACGTCCTCGCGGATCCCGGCAGTGCCGTCGGTCGTCATGGACCGGCGCGGGCGGGCAGTCGGCGTACGCCGACGAACGCTTCGGCGCGGGGGCGAGGCACCGGGACGGCGAGGGGTGGGTAGCCCTCCCGGATCCACTTCCAGATCCGACGTCCGTAGTCGGCGCCGAACGACGTGCGACCGTACTCTCCCGCCGGGCGGCTCCAGACCACCACGGCGTCCGGGGGCTCGAGTCGAAGTTCGTCCAGAATCCGGCCTTCGTTCTCCCCCGTCAGGTAACCCGGGATGTACAGCTTGTGGCGGATCGGGTTCCGGCGGCGGGAGAGGAAGTTCAGAAGCTCCCCTTCGGGAAACACGACCAGGCGTCCCGCGGCGGGCGTCGCCCTCTCGAGGGCGCCGGACAACGTCACGAGCTCACGCGCGAGCTCGGGCCGCGCCGAGAGCATCGCACTCGTTCCGGGGACGGGAACGCGCTCGTCGCCGGCGTAGCCGACCGCCCGCAACACGAAGCCGAGCGCGGTCACAGCGGCGAGCGCCGCGACGAAGAAACGGCGAAGCCGGCGTCGGGCCGGCGCGACCCTCTGGCGGACGATCGCGACGTGCGCGAGGCCGGCCGCACAGACGAGCGCGAAGAGAATCGGAGGTCCGACGTACGCGGAGTCGGTGATGTGGAACGGACGGCGGTACGAAAGGAGAAAGCCCGCCAGCCCGCAGGCGCCGATCGCAGCGGCTCGAGGGCCGCGATCGAGACGGATTCCCGCCACGACACCGGCGAGACATACGGCGGGCGCCGCGCTGAACACCACGCCGGCGCCCGCGCCGCCCAGCGCGGCGGAGCACCCGAGGACCGCGAGCAACGACAGAGCGGTCAGGCCGTTCCTCCGAAGAGCGACGGGGTCGCGCGTGCGGGTGGCCGCGAGGAAAACGACGAGAAAGACCCCCAGCCACATCGCGCTCGAATAGACCATTTCCGCCAGCCCGCTTCTCCAGCTCCGGAGCCCGGAGAAGGCGATCGCGAACTGCCTCGTCTCCTCCGGCAGGTTCGTCAGAAGTACGTGGCCGTCGGTCAGGACCGCGTCCCGGCCCGCGGCCAGGCAAAAGGCGCCGATCGTCGCCGCGAAGCCGGCGATCGCGACGGCGACGATCCGTCCGCCCTCCCTCACCCCGTCGTAGCTCGACCAAGAGCGCAGCGTCAGTGCGAACAGAACGGCGAGCAGGGAAACGGCCCCCCACTCCGTCCGGCAGAGCCCGGCCAGCGCACAGAGACCCCCGATCGCGGCGGCGCGCGGGAGCGTTAGCCGGCGATTCGGGATTGGCCGCGCGGCCAGGACGATCGCGGCGAGCGCGAATCCCGCGGCGTGCCAGATTCGGTAACCCATTCCGAGAATCGAGCCTCCCGCGTTCGGCATGAAGACCAGCGCGGGAATCGCGAGGGCCGTCCAGAACGCCGCCTCGGTCCTTCCGGTGACGCGACGGAGCGCCGCGTGGAGCAGGGCGAGGATCGCGAGACTCGCGACGACTCCGGCGACGACGAGCGTCGCGAAACCGGATCCGAGAACTCGAAAGAACGCCGCGTGGAAGTAAGGAGTCCACGGACCGAACCAGTAAACGACGTCGCGATAGAGGAGCTCGCCCCGAGACAGCGCGTCGGGCACGATCCACTCGCGGCCCGAGTCGATGATCGCGTCCGACCACTTTCCGCGCGAGATCAAAAAGAGCACAATCGTCGCGAACGCCAGGACAGAGCCGAACAGAAGTCGCGGGTAGCGCAGCCGATCGAAGAGGCGACTCCCGGTCATCGAGGCGGCGGACCGGTCGCGCGCGACCCGTCCGACCGAAGACTCACCGAAGACGATGAGATGACGCGCTCTCCAATGTCAGTGTCCTCGAATCCATTGTCCGGAAAGACGGTCCACCTCGCAAGAGGATTGACCGCGCTGATCGTACTCGCGTCCGTGGTCGGACTTCTGTCGATTCCTCTGGGCGTCTACGACGACAGCCTCATGATCGTCGGAGCTCGACTCCTGGGCGCGGGCAAGCTTCCTTATGTGGACTTCTACACCCACTACGGACCTCTCGGTTACACTCTCATCGACGGCTTGTCGCGCCTGACGCGGGATCCCCTTCTCGCGATGAGAATCCTTCAGGCGGCCCTCCTCGCGTTCGTGGCAGTCCTCGTTCACGTCGCGGTCCGCCGGTTTTCCGCTCCGGGCCGGAGCGAGATCGCGGCGCCGCTCGCGGTGCTCGCTCTTTCCGGGTCGGCCGCCTTTCCGTCTTTTCTCGGATACGGCTTCACTGTGGCTTCCGTGCTGATGTACGTGACCGCGCGGGACGGCCACTCGGGCTTCGCTCGGGTTCTCGCGATCGGCTCGGGCGTCGCGCTGGCTCTCGGCGCGCTGACCCGGCCGGGGTTCGCGGGATACGTCGGCGCGGCGCTGCTGCTCTCCGAATCGGTCCTGACCCGCACGGGCCCCGGGTTCCGCGAACGATCGACGCGTCTCGGCCTCCTCCTCGTCGGAGCGGTCGGTGGAGGGGCTTTGCTCTGGCCCATCTTCTATCGTCGCATTCCGCTCCGGGTCGCTTTCCAGGGAGCGCTGATCACGCCGATGCGTTTGACGTCTGGCGGCAGCCGCTACTTCGACCCGCACTTCCTCCAGGGCTCGCCGCTGATCGGAGTTTTCTGCGGCACGGCAATTGCCGCGCTGTTTCTGCTCTGGGCGTTTCTCACTCCTTCGCGCGCGACGAGAGTGCTCGCAGGGGCGTGCGCGTTCGCCGTCGGCCTCTTTCCCGTTCTGTACCGGCTGCGATCCCCCGAGAAGCCGCTGTCCTCCTTCGGGCTCGTCGTTCTCGCGCTTTGCTTTCTCCCCTTCCTGACGGCGAGACGCGTCCTGAAGAGCGATCCCGATCTGGCCCGGATCGCCATGGTGGGACTCTCGTCCGCCGCGTTCGCGCACTACCTCTGGATCCGCTTCGACGGAGCTCATCTCCTCCCCTCGTTCGGGCTGGCGGCGTGCGCCGCCGCGCTTTGCTGGCCCAGGATGCGGCGGCCGGGGCGTCTCGCCGTTCTCGGTCTCTTCGCGGTGACCTACGGCGTCGCCGCGCGGAACTGGGCCGAGCCGCTCCTGCCGCTGGCACGGCTCTCCGGAGACGCGTTCCCGGTCATCGAGCGGGGCCGGCTCCGGTGGCCCTTCGAGGAGCTTCCGAGCGATCCCGCCCGCGCCGTCGCGCTCGCCGATTCGAACGCCGATCCCGGCAGCCGCTTCGTCGCGGTCGCCTCGAGCCATGCGACGTCGCAGGGAAGCCCGGTCATGCTGTTCGCGCTCTCTTCCCGCCTCCCCTACACGAAGTGGTTCCAGTACGACCCGGGCGTACAGACGTCCGCGCCGATTCAGCGGAGCATGGAGCGCGAGCTCCTCGACTCGGGAAGCCGCTCGGCGGTGGTCTGGCGGGCCAACCGCTTTCGGTTCGATCGAAGGCGCGAGCCGGTCGGAGCACGATCCGAGCTCGACGCGTTCTTCGATCGTCTCTATCCCCGGGTCCTCGCACGGTTCGGGGATTTCGAAGTGCGGGAGCGCGAGACTCCCGATCGAGAAGCCTCTCGGTGACGGCCGCCGGCTGATCCGTCCGGCGCCTCCACTCTCCCGACGCGAGAATTCCGTCGATCGCCGCGAACGCCGAGTCGAGCTCTTCGTCGGCCGTGTCGAAGTGCGGCGAAGGGCGAATGCCCGCGGCCGGCCGGTAGTCGACGACGACGTCACGCGCGTTCAGCTTGCGCGAGTCGAGCGCTGCCGACCGACTGGTACCGCCACCCAGCGCGCCTTCGCCGATCGGGAACTCCGCCCGGAAAACGAGCAGCGGATCTGCCTTCATCGACTCGACGTCCGTGCAACGGGACGGCCGCCCTTGTAGATCGCGTCGATCGCGCGGACGTTCTTCACGTCGCGCAAGGGGTCGGCGGAAAGCACGACCAGGTCCGCGCGCCGGCCCGCTTCGAGCCCGCCGCGGTCGGATTCGATTCCGAGCGATCGCGCCGCGGTCCGGGTGGCCGCGCGGATCGCCTCCAAAGGCGAGAGTCCGGACCGGACGTAGAGGTCCATTTCGATCGACACGCCGAGTCCCGGAAACGCCCACATGTCGGTGCCGAGCGCGACGGGGACGCCCGCCGCGTGGAGCTTGCGGAGGTTCTCGCGCAGGGCGGGAAGACGCCGCTCGACGTTCGCGAAGTTCGGATAACGCTCGCGGTAGCGGTCCGCGTAGCGGGAGGAGCGGTACAGGGCGACCTTCTCCGCCGGAAGGCCCGCGGAAGCGCGCGGATCGGCCAGCACGGAATCGACGAAAGCCCGGGTGTCGGCGAGGAACTCGAAGATGTCCATCGTCGGGACGTAGAAGACCGGCCGGCGCTTCATGACGGCTATCGTCGCCGCGTCGAAGGGCTCGAGCGCGCCGTGGGCGAGCGCGGTCGCGCCGTCGGCGATCGCCTCTTTCGCGTCGGCAAGATGAGGAGCGTGGACGGTCGCGCGCAGTCCTTCGCGCCGCGCCTCCCCGATGAGCGCCGCCGCGACCTCCGGCTTCATCCGCGGCAGGCGCGGCTTGGGATCGCGGCACCACCCCATGTCGTCCAGCATCAGCTTGACCTCGCGCGAGCCGAGGGCCTTCGCCTGGAGAACGGCGGCGCGGGCGGCTTCGGTCGTCGCCGGAAATCGGTCGAGATTCGCGTCCGGCGGCTCCCCCTGGTCCCACCAGCCGCCCTTCGCCGTGAAGATTGGGGCGGCCGGGAGCACGTCCGGGATGTCGTGGCGCCCCACGGATTCTCGGGCGAGCTTCTCCGCGGCGACGACGTCCTCGGCCATGAGACGTACCGTCGTGACGCCCCATTTGAGCATCGTCTTCAGGTCGTCGTCCGATTCCGCGTGGACGTGCGCGTCGATCAGACCCGGGATGATCCACTTCCCGTCGGCCGGGATGACCTGCGTTCCGGCCGGCAGCGCGTTCACCGCTTCGGCAGTGGCGCGGCCGACCGAGAGAATTCTTTCGTCGGAGATGACGAGAAGCGCGTTCGGGAGCGGCGGCGCCCCCGTCCCGTCGACGAGCGTGGCCCCGCGGAAGGCGATCACCGCCGCAACGAGCGTCCTAACGGGCGACGGCTCCCTCTTTTTCGAGCTCTTCTTCGGGGATCTCGACCGGATAGACCCCGGTGAAGCAGGCCGCGCACGTCGCCTGCGCGGGGCGACCGAACGCCTCGTACATGCCTTCGGCGGAAAGGTAGCCCAGGCTGTCCGCGCCGATGAACTCGCGGATCTCTTCGACCGACTGGTTCGAGGCGATGAGCTCGCGCCGCGTCGGGGTGTCGATCCCGTAGTGGCAGGAGGCGACGGTGGGAGGAGACGAGACCCGGACGTGGATCTCGCGCGCGCCCGACTCGCGCAGCATCCGGACGATCTTCTGGGACGTCGTGCCGCGGACGATCGAGTCGTCCACGAGCACGATGCGCTTGTCGTCGACGACCTCGCGAACCGGATTCAGCTTCACCTTCACGCCGAAGTGGCGAATCGCCTGCTTCGGCTCGATGAACGTCCGTCCGACGTAGTGGTTTCTCACGAGTCCGAGCGCGAACGGGATGCCCGATTCCCGTGAATAGCCGAGCGCCGCGTAGAGACCCGAGTCGGGCACCGGGACCACGACGTCCGCCTCCGCCGGCTGCTCCCGCGCGAGCCGCGCGCCGAATGCCTCGCGGGAAGCCGCGACGCTCTTCCCGAACACCCGCGAGTCGGGCCGCGAGAAGTAGACGTGCTCGAAAATGCACGGCGTCGACCGGGAGAACGCGAAGCGCCGCGAAGAGAAGCCTTCCCGGGAGAGCCGCACGATCTCGCCGGGGTCGACGTCGCGCTCGAACCGGGCGCCGATCAGGTCGAACGCGCAGGTCTCCGAGGCGACGACCGGCGCGCCTTCGCGCACTCCGAGAGAGAGCGGCCGGATGCCGTTGGGGTCGCGAGCCGCGTAGATACCGTCGCGCGCGAGCACGAGGATCGAGTAGGCGCCGCGGACCTCGAGGAGCGCCTCCGCCAATGCCGAGCCGACGTCCGGCGCCTTCGAACGCGCGACGAGGTGGAGGATGACTTCCGAGTCCGACGTCGTCGTGAACAGCGCTCCGGAGGCCTCGAGCTCGCGCCGGATATCCCGCGCGTTGACGAGGTTCCCGTTGTGGGCGAGGGCGAGCGGGCCCCGCCCCGTCGCGAAGACGATCGGCTGCGCGTTGGCGAGCAGTGAGGCCCCCGCCGTGGAATAACGGACGTGTCCGATGGCGGTCCGGCCGGGCAGGCGGGAGAGCCGGGCCTCGTCGAAGACGTCGGCGACGTAGCCCATCTCGCGCTCGACCCGGACCGTCTCGCCGTCGAGCGTCGCGATTCCGGCGGACTCCTGCCCGCGGTGCTGGAGAGCGTACAGCCCGAGGTAGGCGATGTTCGCCGCGTCCTCGGAATCCGCGATTCCGAAGATGCCGCACTCGTCGCGGAAGCCGTCCAGAGGATCCATCGGCAACGATGGTAACGCCGCGCGGGGGCGGTTCATGCCTCGCTCGGGATCCGCATCATGGCTCGGCTAGGACATCCAATCGGCGAAGATGCGGACCTTCCTGGCCGCCTTCCAGGCGTCGGCGCTGACCTTCGTTGAGAGGGTGACCTTGTGATCGTGCGCCCCCGGCGGCAGGATCGATCGGGTCGAATAAACGGCGAGTTGCTTCCCGGTCTCGTCGAGAAGGCGAGCCACGACCTCGACGCGATGCGCCTGGCCGTCGCTGTTCGACCCCGAAAAGATCCAGCGGGCGACAACCGGATCGGCGCCCTCCGCCCCTTCCATCTCGAGCGTGACCGAATCGATCGCCGCCACGAACCGGGCGCGGTATTCGAGCTTGGAAAGCGGCGTCTTCTCGCCCGGGGTCGGAAGGGGAATCGTCGTCTCCGAGTGCTGCATGAGCCCGGCGAAGGCGACTTCACAGAAAACCAAGAGGACGACCGACGAAGCGACGCGGGTCCTTCGGTAGATCACGGCTCCTCCTTTCGCGATGGGGTGCGATCGCGATTATAGCGGCGGACGAGGCGCCTCGAGACACGCGAGCTCCCGATCGTGTGCCCGAGACAACAGAAGCTGAGACGTGATCGCGCCGACGAGCGCGATGAACATGTCCCACTGCGTGTCCCAGACGTCTCCCTGCGTGCCGAGGAAGGCCGTCGCCGCGGAGCCGGTCGCGACCGCCGTCAGCCACTCGACGAGCTCGTACGCGGCGCTCCCCGCCAGACAGATGCAGGTGACGAGGAAGAAGAGCCACCGTCCGGGTGGGAGGCCGAGCTTCCGGCGGAGCACCTCACGGGCGAGGATCGCCGGCACGAATCCCTGGGCGAAGTGACCGAGCCGGTCGTAGTGGTTGCGCGAGAGGCCGAGGAGGTCGCGGACCCAGAAGCCCAGGGGGACTTCCGCGTAGGTGTAGTGGCCGCCGACCATGAGGATCAGCGCGTGGAGGAAGATCAACCGGTACGCGAGCGGGGTCAGCGGAAACCGGCGGGCCGTCGCGACGAGCACCGGGACGGCAATGAAGATCGGCGCCACCTCGAGAACCCACGTGAAGCGGTCTCGGGGATGAACTCCGGAGATCGCGAGAAGCACGAGTCCCGCCGCGAGCAGGATGCCGGGTTCCCGTCCGGACCGCTCTCCGGTCGCGCGATCCCGCGCCGACGCGGTCGACGAGGTCGTTTTCGGGTGGGTCAGCGACGAAACCATACAGGAATCGGGGATTGCGGTCGTTCGGCCGCTGGCACGCGCCGTGCTTTTGTTCCAGACGTCATGTCTGCCTCGACGCGCCGCGGCGCAAAGATCGTCCTGGCCGCTTCGATCGCGATCCTCGTCGTGAGCACGGGGTGTGGCTCGTCGAAGTACGCCCTCCGGAGAGACGCGGATGAGCGCCTCTCCGACCGAGTCGGCCGGGAGCTGGCGGCCGCTCCGGCGCTGTCCGGCGCGAGGGTCGAGGCGCGATCCCACTGGGGGGTGGTCGCGCTCGTGGGAGAGGCGCCCGACGAAGAGTCGCGGCGCGAAGCGGAACGCATTGCCAGCGCCGTTGCCGGTGTTGCGCGGGTCAACAATCTCGTTCTGGTGGTGAGGGGCGACTCGAGGGCCGAGGGATCAGCCCCGGCGAAAGCCGCCCTGATATTGGCCCGGACCGATTAGGTCCGGAGGAGGTTGCATCATGAGGAAACGGTTCCCGGCAATTCTCGGTGTCGCCGCAGCGGTCGTGCTCGTCGCTTTCATCGGCGGCTGCACGACGACCCAGACCCCCGGTGAGCAGGTCGACGACGCGGGCATCTCCGTGGCGGTCAAAGCCAAGCTCACCGAGGCCCGGTTCTCGAACATCGTCAACGTCGAGACGAACGTCACCAACGGGGTCGTGACGCTGGCCGGCGAGGTGCCCAACGCGCAGGTCAAGGCGGACGCCGAGGCCGCCGTGCGGAGCGTCAAGGGCGTGAAGGGCGTCAACAACAATCTGCAGGTGAAGAGCCCGCCCACTCCCTGACCCGAATCTCCCGTTCGGGACGACGGAGGGTTGCCGGCGCGCTCGCCGCCAACCCTCTGTCGCCTTTCTCTCTGCAACCCCGTTTCGATAGATTCGTTCGGTGCCGACGTGGAAGCTCACCCTCGAATACGAGGGAACCCGGTACCGCGGCTGGCAGGCGCAGAAAAACACGGACCGCACCGTCCAGGGCGTTCTCCTGCGCGCCGCGAGAGAGCTCCTCGGCGCCGATGCGACCGCCGGCGGCGCGGGACGGACCGACGCGGGAGTTCACGCCCTGGCGCAGGTCGCCCACCTCCGGGCCCGGCGAACGCTGCCTCCCTCGGAGATCCTCCGGGGCCTGAACGAGCTCCTCCCGCACGACGTCAACGTCCTGTCCGTCGAGCCCGCCGCGCCCGGATTCCACGCCCGCCACGACGCCGTCGCGCGCACTTATCTCTACCGCATCTCCCGGCGGCGCACGGCGTTCGAGAAGCGCTCCGTGTGGTGGATCCGCGACCCGCTGGATCCGGTCGCGATGAGCGCGGCCGCCGGGCTCTTCCGCGGCCGACACGACTTCGCCTCGTTCTCCGAGAACGCGGAGGGACAGGACTCGACGATCGTCGTCGTCGAATCGAGCGAGGTCCTCGACCGGGGAAACGAGATTCACTTCCGCGTCGAGGCCTCTCACTTCCTCTGGAAGATGGTGCGGCGGCTCGCGGGCACCCTCGTCGAAGTCGGGCGCGGCAACCTGGACGAGGCGGCCGTGGCCCGGCTCCTTCGCGAGCGATCTTCGCGGCCCGCCGCGTGGACCGCGCCCCCGTCGGGTCTCTTTCTCGAGAACGTCCGCTACTGACTAGAGGACTTCGGCCGACTCTTCCATCGCGCGCGCGAAAGACGTCGTCCAGATCTCCGAGAGCGCCGCGACCGGCTCGTCGAGGAGCGCGCGACCGTTCACCTCGATCGTCAGGCGTCCGCCGCGGACGAGCCCGATCGCGTCGAAGGGCACCCCGGCGGCCCGAGCGGCCGCGCCGATCGAGCCCTCATCGCCCGGTGCGAACGTGATGAGCGCCCGCCCGGTCGTCTCGCCGAACAGGAGGGCCGACGGTCGGACGTCCGACTCGAGCCGCACCAGAACTCCGAGCCCGCCGGCCATCGCGCACTCGGCCAGCGCGACCGCGAGGCCTCCGTCGGAGACGTCGTGCGCCGACGCGACGCGCCGCTCCTCCGCGAGCCTCACGAGGAGCGCGACGAGGCGGCGCTCCGCGTCGAGGTCGACCTCGGGACAGGGCCCGTCGTCGCGGCCGTGGACCGTGCGCAGGAACTCCGAGGCGCCGAGCTCGTCGCGCGAGTTCCCCAGCAACGCGACCGCGTCGCCGTCGCGGCGGAAGGGCATTTTGACCCGCCGGTCGACGTCTTCGAGGAGGCCCACCATTCCCACGGTGGGCGTCGGCGGGATCGGACGGCCGTCGGTCTCGTTGTAAAAGGAGACGTTGCCCGAGACGACCGGAGTCGAGAGCGCGCGGCACGCGTCGGAGAGCCCGCGCACGGCGGCCTCGAACTGTCCCATGATCTCCGGACGCTCCGGGCTACCGAAGTTCAGACAGTCGGTCACCGCGAGCGGACGCGCTCCGGTCGCGGCGATCGACCGCGCCGCCTCGGCGACCGCGATCGCCGCGCCGCGATACGGATCACTGGTGCAGAAGAACGGGTTGACGTCGCTCTTGACCGCGATTGCCTTCGACGTGCCCTTGACGCGCACGACCGCCGCGTCGCCGCCGGGACGCTCGACCGTGTTCGTTCCGACCATGTGGTCGTACTGGGTCCAGATCCACGACTTCTGCGCGACGTTCTCCGATGCGAGGATTCTTCGCAGGCACGCGCCGTAGCTCCCCGGCTCGGGCAGGTTCTCCCAGCCCCGCGACAGGACCGGCGTCGGCGCGACGCGCGGCCGATCGTAGACCGGCGCCCGCTCGGAGAGCGGCGCGGCGGGAAGGTCCGCCACGATCCGCCCTTCGAAGAACGCAACGACCCGCCCGCTATCGGTGACCTGGCCGATCACGACCGCCTCGAGCTCCCACTTGGCGAAGACCTCGAGGACGGTGTCGAGGCGATCCCGCCGCGCGACGAGGAGCATGCGCTCCTGGGATTCCGAGAGGAGGATTTCGTAGGGAGTCATGCCGGTCTCGCGGACGGGCACCTTCGACAGGTCGATCTCGAGCCCGCTGCCGGCGCGACCGGCCATCTCGAAGGACGAAGAGGTCAACCCCGCCGCGCCCATATCCTGGATGCCGACGACCGCGTCGATCCCGAAGAGCTCGAGACACGCCTCCATGAGAAGCTTCTCGGTGAACGGGTCGCCGACCTGGACGGTCGGCCGCTTCTGGCGGGTCTCGTCGCCCGCGAACTCCTCGGACGCCATCGTCGCGCCGTGAATTCCGTCGCGGCCGGTCTTCGATCCGACGTAAATCACGGGGTTTCCGGTTCCCTCGGCGCGCCCGCGGAAGATCCGGTGGGACGGAACGACGCCGACGTTCATGACGTTGACGAGGATGTTGCGGTCGTAGGCGGGGTGAAACGTCGTCTCGCCCCCGACGGTCGGAATCCCGATGCAGTTGCCGTATCCCGCGATCCCGCGGACGACGCCGTCCACCAGGTGCCGCATGCGGGGCGCCGCAAGCTGTCCGAAGCGGAGCGAGTCGAGCGACGCGATCGGCCGCGCCCCCATGGTGAAGACGTCGCGCAGGATTCCGCCGACCCCCGTCGCCGCCCCCTGGTAGGGCTCGATGAACGAGGGATGGTTGTGCGACTCCATCTTGAACGCGACGGCGAGTCCGTCGCCGATGTCCACGATGCCGGCGTTTTCCCCGGGACCCTGGATGACCCGAGGCCCCGTCGTCGGAAGGTTCTTCAGGTGGATCCGGGAGGACTTGTAGGAGCAGTGCTCGCTCCACATCGCCGAGAAGACGCCGAGCTCGACCAAGTTCGGCTCGCGGCCGAGGATTTCGACGATGCGGCCGTATTCCTCGCTCGAGAGGTTATGTTCCGCGATCAGCTCGGCGGTGATCGTCACGAGTTCCCGGTTTCCGGTTCCAAGATCCCGGTCCGCTTCGCTAGACTTTCGATTCCGCGAGCGACGACACCGCCGATTCGAACATCTTCCGGCCGACCTCGTTTCCGAGGAGGCCTTCCGCGCAACGGTCGGGGTGCGGCATCAGACCCACGATGTTTCCGTCGCGGTTGGCGATGCCGGCGATTCCGGCGGTCGCACCGTTCGGGTTCGCCTCGTCGGTCACGCGGCCCGCCTCGTCGCAGTATCGGAAGACGACGCCCGACTCGTATTCGAGCTCGGTCAGGGTCTCCGGCGGCGCGGTGTAGTTTCCCTCGCCGTGCCCGACGGGCATCCGGACGACCTCCCCCGGCTCGTAGAGTCGCGTGAACGGTGTCGAGGCGTTCTCGACCCTCATGTGGACGTCGCGGCAGACGTAACGCAGTCCCCGGTTGACCCTCACCGCGCCGGGAAGAAGGCCCGCCTCGAGGAGAACCTGAAAGCCGTTGCAGATCCCGAGAACGGGCCCGCCGTCCATGGCAAACCGCGTGACGGATTCCATGACCGGCGAGAAGCGAGCCAGGGCGCCGGCTCGCAGGTAGTCGCCGTACGCGAAGCCGCCCGGCAGGATCACGACGTCGGCGCCCTTCAAGTCCGTGTCCCGGTGCCAGACGTACTCGGCTTCGCAGCCGAGAAGCTCGGTCGCGACGTGGTAACAGTCCTGGTCGCAGTTGGAGCCGGGAAAGACGACGATCGCGAAGCGGGGCTGGCCGCGGCTCACGGTTCCCGCGCGATGCGGACGTCGTAGCCTTCGATCACGGTGTTCGCCAGCAGTTCCTCCGCCATCTTCCGCGCTTGCGCCTCGACGGCGACGGGGTCGTCGCCCTCGACGTCGATGAAGAAGATCTTGCCGGCCCGCACGTCCGACACCGTCGGGTGTCCCAGCCGACCGAGCGCCGAGGCGATGGCCCGCCCCTGCGGGTCGAGGACACCCGCCTTCGGATAAACGCGGACCTCCACCTTCATGCGTCGAACGTCTCGAATCCGTCGAACTGATCCGCAGCGCCGTAGGTCGCCCGGCTCTCGGCGAGCTCCAGCGCCGAGGCGAGGGACGCCAGCGCCAGCGCCGGAGAGTTGTTCGCGCGCGAGAGGTGCGTCGCGACGACCCGCTTCAGTCGTGATCCCGCCGTCGACCGGACCGCGTCGGCGGACTGCCGGTTGGACAGATGCCCGAAGCCCCCCGCGATCCGGCGCTTCAGCGCCCACACGTACGGGCCGTCGCGGAGCATGTCCTCGTCGTGGTTGAACTCGAGCATCAGCGTCGTCGCCCCGCGGAGGAAGTCGAGGAACCCGCGCTGGACGTGCCCCAGGTCCGAGGCGACCACCATGCGGGCGTCGTCGGCCTCGAAGGCGTAAGCGACCGACTCGTTCGAATCGTGCGGGGTCGCGAGCGGGCGGAAACCGATGTCGCCGACCCGCCCCTCCCGGCAGGACTCCATCCGGACATAGGGAGAGAAGAGGTTGCCCTCGAGCCCGAGGGCCGCGGCCGTGCCGAGCGTCGCGTAAATCGAGCACCCGAAGCGTTCGGCGAACGTGAGCGCGCCGATCGAGTGGTCCCCGTGCTCGTGCGTCAGGAAAATCGCCGAGATCGTCTCGGGCGGGACGCCGCGGGCGCCGAGCCTCTTCTCGGTCTCCCGCGCCGAGAGGCCGGCGTCGACGAGCACCCGCGTCCGGCCCGACTCGACGACGCAGACGTTTCCACCCGAGCCGGAGGCGAGGATCGAAACGCGCACGCTCGAAGATTAGCAGACGCTCC
>Ga0075423_10003061_pt1 | contig 15320 bp, 7 predicted proteins | sample SoiMethybrSBSTD2_FD_80114 | JGI IMG/M metagenome (GOLD analysis project Ga0075423, IMG submission 80114) | Bulk soil microbial communities from a Populus tree surrounding site in Tennessee, USA - Soil MetaG P. TD hybrid SBSTD2 | ecosystem: Environmental > Terrestrial > Soil > Tree plantation...
CGCACTCGTGCTCTTCCCGTTCTGCATCTTCGGCAGCGCCGCGAGCTTGGTCGTCCGCTATCGACGCTCACGCGGTGTCGAGCGGGATCAGCTGAAACTCCTCGCGTTCGCGGCCGCGGCCGTCGCCGCGAGCTACCTCGTGGTCATGTTGCTCTCGCTCGGGTCGACCAGCACCAACACGCCGGGTTGGCTCGGGGTCGCGCAGACCCTGGTGATCTTCTCGTTCTCGTTGATCCCGATCGCGATCGGCGTGGCGATCCTCCGCCACGGCCTCTACGGCCTCGACATCGTCATCAAGAAGACCGCGATGGCGCTCGTGCTGACGCTCCTGATCGGCGTTCCCGCGCTCCTCCTCCTCGCAGCCGCGTCCGTCCCGTGGCTGATCTGGGCGGTCCCGAACTCGGCGTTCACGCTCGTCGGCGGCGTCCTCCTGGGGTTGGTTGCGATCCCGCTCGTGCGCGTCGCGCGGCGCACGGCCAACCGGATCGTCTACGGATCGCGAGCGACGTCCTACGAGGTCCTGACGGAGTTCTCCGACCGCGTCGGAGAGGCCTACGCGGCCGAGGACGTCCTGCCACGGATGGCGCAGGTGCTCGGCATGGGGCTCGGCGCCGACGCGGCGGCCGTCTGGTTCGTCACCGGGACCGATCTCGAGCCGGCGGCCGTATGGCCCGAGGGGACCGAGGCCCCGACCGAGCTCCTCGTCGACGTGGTCGAACGGGGCGAGCGCCTCGGCGCCCTTTCGGTGTCGATGCCCCCCACGGAACCCCTCAACGCGTCCGGCGACCGCCTGATCAAAGACCTCGCGTCTCAGGCAGGACTCGTGCTCCGGAACGTTCGACTGATCGAGGAGCTCCGGGCGTCGCGGCGCCGCCTCGTCGCCGCGCAGGACGAGGAACGCAGGAAGATCGAGCGCAACCTGCACGACGGCGCGCAACAGCAGCTCGTCGCGCTGGCGGTCCAGCTGAAGCTCGCGAGGTCCGTCCTCGACCGCGACCCTGCGAAGGCGGGCGACATGCTCGACTCGCTCCAGGGCGCTGCGACCGACGCGCTCGAGGACCTGCGCGATCTGGCGAGGGGGATCTACCCGCCGCTCCTGGCCGACAAGGGACTCCCGGCCGCGATCGAGGCCCAGGCGCGCAAGGCGCCGATCCGGGTCACCGTCGCGACCGACGGCATCGGGCGGTTCTCGCCCGACGTCGAGTCGGCCGTCTACTTCAGCTGCCTCGAAGCCCTGCAGAACGTCGCCAAGTACGCCGAGGCGACGAGCGCCCGGATCTCGCTGAGCGACAGCTCCGGCGAGCTGCGGTTCGAGGTCCGCGACGACGGACGCGGCTTCGACCCCGACGCGACGAGCTACGGCACCGGCCTGCAGGGGATCTCCGACCGGCTGGCCGCGATCGGCGGGTCCGTCACAGTGACGTCGGCGCCCGGCGGCGGCACGGCCGTCGCCGGGCGCCTCCCCGTGGAGGGAGCGTCGTGACCAACCGCTCCCTCAGTCGCCTCGCGTGGACGGTGTGGTCCGTCGGCGCGGTCGTGTTCGTCGCCGTGTTCGTCTTCAGGATCCTGGATCGCGCGGCGTACCAACCCTCCGACGTCACCGAACCCGTCGCCTTCGCCGCGATCGGCGTCGTCGGCCTCGTGGTGGCCCTCCATCAGCCCAAGAACCCGATCGGCTGGATCTACCTCGTCGTGTGGATCGGCGCCGCCGGCATCTTCGCGGCGGTCGGCGAGTACGCGTCCTGGGTAGAAACCTCGCACCCGAGCGCTCCCGGCGAACCGATCGCCGTCTGGCTCAGCAACTGGGCCTGGGTTCCGATCTTCACGCTCCTGCTCACGTATCCCTTCCTCCTGTTCCCGGACGGACACCTGCCTTCCCCGCGCTGGCGACCCCTCGCGTGGGCCGCAGGGATCACGTCCGCCTTCTGGTCGGTGACGTTCGCGCTCAACGGCGGGAGCGATTACACGAACGCGAACAACCAGCACGTGGAGAACCCCTTCGCCGCCCCGTCCTCGGTGGCCCCGGCGGTCGACGCCCTCCGGGTCCTCCTGTCGTTCGTGATGATCGGGTTCATGGCGGCGGCGGTCGCCTCGCTCGTGGTCCGCTACCGACGCTCGCAGGGGGACGAACGCGAGCAGATCCGCTGGCTGATGCTGGCCGGGGGCGTGACCGTGTTCTGGTTCCTCCTCCCCCTGAACCATGGGGTCGGAGGCTGGGCCGACGCCGTCCAGGGGTTCGTCTTGACCCTGATCCCGATCTCGGTCGGCATCGCGATCCTCAAGTACCGCCTCTACGACGTGGACCTGGTGATCCGCAGGACGGTCGTGTTCGGCGTCCTCGCCGCGTTCATCACGCTCGTTTACGTCGCGATCGTGGTCGGCGTCGGCTCGGCGATCGGCGCGCGCGGGAACCCCGTCCTGTCCGGGATCGCCGCCGCGGCGGTCGCGCTCGCGTTCCAGCCGGTGCGTCGTTGGGGACAGCGGGCGGCGAACCGGCTCGTCTATGGGAAGCGCGCGACGCCCTACGAGGTGCTCTCGGAGTTCTCCACGCGTCTCGGCGATGCCTACGACCCCGACGACGTGCTCCCGAGGATGGCGCGCGTCCTCGCCGAGGGCACGGCTGCGCGGCGCGCCTACGTGTGGCTGCACGTCGACGGCCGCCTCCACGCCGCGGCCAGCTGGCCGGTCGACGGCGAGACGCCGGAGGGCCTCACCGCGGCGCCGCTCCCAGCCGAAGTGGTCCCGGTCCGCCATCGCGGCGAACTCCTGGGCGCGCTCTCCGTCGAACAGCCGCCCGGCGAGTCACTGAGCCCCACTGAGGCGAAGCTCGTTGACGACCTGGCGGCGCAGGCGGGGCTCGTGCTCCGGAACGTCGCGCTGACCGAGCAGCTCCGGGCGCGGCTGGAGGAGCTCCGCGCCTCGCGGCAACGACTCGTTGCGGCCCAGGACGAGGAACGACGCAAACTCGAGCGGAACATCCACGACGGCGCGCAGCAACAGCTCGTCGCGCTCTCGGTGAAGCAACGCCTTGCGGCCTCGCTCGTCGGGAAGGATGACGAACGCGTCCGCGCGATGCTCGAAGAGCTCCGGTCCGACACCGAGACGGCGCTCGACGACCTCCGTGACCTCGCGCGGGGCATCTACCCGCCGCTGCTCGCGGACAAGGGCCTCGCGGCCGCGCTCGCGGCGCAGGCGCGCAAGGCCGCACTTCCGGTCACGGTCGAGGCCGAGGCGATCGGCAGGTTCCCCCAGGAGATCGAGGCGACGGTGTACTTCTGCACGCTCGAGGCGCTCAACAACGTCGCGAAGTACGCCGGAGCGTCGCACGCGACCGTCCGCCTCCGGAACGGATCCCACGAGGTTCGGTTCGAGGTCCGAGACGACGGGCGCGGGTTCGACCCCGCCCGGACCGGCTACGGCACGGGCCTGCAGGGGATGGCGGATCGGCTCGCTGCCCTCGGCGGCGAGCTGGTCGTGACCTCCTCGCCCGGCGACGGCACCGCCGTCGCCGGGCGCCTCCCCCTGGAGGGTCTCGCGTGAGCGCGGAACGCCAACGCAGCTGGGCGGTGATCACGGCGATCGCGATCGCCGTGATCACCGCGCTCGGCTCCGTGTGGATGTGGCAGAGCCGCCGCGTGGAGTACGGGAACGACTTCTTCCTGTGGGGGCTGTTCACCGTCGCGTCGATCGCCTACGTGATCTCGGGGGTCGCCATCGTCCGACGCAGCGAGGCCAGGCTGATCGGCTGGCTCTGTCTCCTGGTGGCCTTCGCCCTCGAGCTCGGATTGACGCTCACCCATTACGGGATCGCGGCGATCGCCGTGCATCCGGGCTCGCTGCCGTCGCCAGCGCTCGCGCTCGTGATCGCGGGCACGACGCCGCAGCTCGCGCTCACGGGGATCGTCCTGATCGTCCACCTCTTCCCGACGGGCCACCCGGTCGGTCCGCGATGGAGACCGTTCGTCGCCCTGACGATCATCGCGCAGATCCTGATCATCCTCGTCGGGATGTTGTCGTCCGATCGGATCACCGACGTGTGGTCGGACGAGCTGAGCCACGCCGGCGTCTCGGTCGCGAACCCGCTCGCCGTCTCTTCGGTCCATGCGAAGGGTCCGATCATGGGCGTTCTCCTGCTGCTCTACGTGATCGGCGCGGTGGCGGCGTTCGCGTCGTTGATCGTTCGGCGTCGTCGCGCGACCGGCGACGAGCGACTGCAGATCCGCTGGCTCGCGACGGTCGCGACGTTCGCTTTCGCCTGGATCGTGGTCGTGCTTCCCGTGATGCTGATCCTCGGCTCCCAAGGACCGGCGGGGGCCATCTTCTGGTCGGTGATCACGCTCCTCGTGTCCCTCGGACCTCCGGCCGCGATCGGGCTCGCGATCGTGAAGTACCGGCTGTACGAGATCGACGTCGTGATCCGCAGGACGGTCGTCTTCGGCGTGCTCGCCGCCTTCATCACCGCGGTCTACGTCCTCGTCGTCGAGGGTCTGGGCTCGCTCCTGGGGAACACCCTCGTGCTGCGGATCGCGGCCACGGCCCTCGTCGCCGTCGCGTTCCAGCCGGTCCGCGACCGAGCCACCCGACTGGCCAACCGCTTGGTCTACGGCGAGCGCGCGACGCCGTACGAGGTGTTGGCCCGGTTCGGGGACCGCGTCGGAGAGACCTACGCGAGCGAGGACGTCCTGCCCCGGATCGCACGCGTGATCGCCGAGGGAACCGCCGCCGCCCGGGCCGACGTGTGGCTCCGCCTCGGCGACACGCTCACGCTCGCCGCCTCGTACCCCGTCACGGGCGACGAAGCCGCGTACCCGATCGAGGGGGACGAACTGCCGGCCGTCGACGGCGACCGAGTCGCCGGCGTGCGCCACCAAGGGGAGCTCCTCGGCGCGATCGCGGTGACGAAGCCGCCGACCGAGCCGCTCGCGCCAGAGGAGGCGGAGCTCCTCGACCGCTTGTCCGACCAGGCCGGTCTGGTCCTCGCGAACGCCCGGCTCACAGCCGACCTGGAGGCGCGCCTCGCTCAGATCGCCCGACAGGCGTCAGACCTGAAGGCATCACGCCAGCGCATCGTCGCGGCGCAGGACGAGGAGCGCCGACGCCTCGAGCGCAACATCCACGACGGGGCGCAACAGCACCTCGTCGCGCTGGCGGTGAAGCTTCGTCTCGCGAAGGGGCTGCTCCAGAAGGATCCCGATCAGGGGCGGAGGATGATCGATGAGCTGCGCGGTGAGATCGACGCAGCGCTCGACACCCTGCGGTCGCTGGCGCTCGGGATCTATCCGCCCCTGCTCGAGGAGCAAGGGATCGCCGCCGCGATCGCGGCGCAGTACACCCGGAGCTCCCTGCCCGTCCGGATGGAGAGTGACGGCATCGGACGGTACCCGATCGAGCTCGAGGCGGCCGTGTACTTCTGCGCGCTCGAGGCGCTGCAGAACGCGGCCAAGTACGCGCACGCCTCCGAGATCGTGGTGTCCTTCCGCGAAGACGGGGGCGCGCTCGAGTTCGCCGTGACCGACGACGGCGTCGGCTTCGATCCGGCGGCCAACGGCAGCGGGACCGGCGTCCAAGGTATCCGCGACAGGATCTCCGTGTTCGGTGGTGATGCGACGATCGAATCGAAACCCGGCGAGGGAACGATCGTTCGTGGACGGGTGCCGATCACGAGCGAGGTCGCGGCATGAGGCGGGTCGTCGCGATCTCCGCGCCGATCCTCGCTGCAGCCCTCCTCGTGGCATCGGGGATCCTGAACGCCTGGGCGAACAGAACCGTCAGCGATTCGCTCATCTGGCTACCTCTCACCGTCACGTGTACAACGGTCGGGGCGCTCTTGGTGCTTCGTCGGGCGGGCGGTGTGCTCGGTCCGCTGTTCCTGTTCATCGGCGTCCAGATCCCTCTCGTCAGCGCCGTGCAGGCCTACGTGTACGCCGCGCTCGCGCATGGTCTTGCCGGGGCCGACTGGGCCGCCTGGTTCTTCCAGGCGTCGATCGGCCTGTCGCTCTCCTTGTTCCTCATCGTGCAGCTGTTCCCGAACGGCCGGCCGCTCTCGCCACGCTGGCGGATCCTCGCGTGGCTCACGGTGCTCCTCTCCGCAACCGCGTTCGTGGTCCCGGCGCTCGGGGTGGTGCCCGAGTTCCCCGTGAACTTCCCGGGCATCGTCCATCCATTGCAGGTGCTGTCCCCGAGCGTCGCAGCTGCGCTCGATGGCTTCGTCGGGATGATGAACGCCGTCCTGTTCGCCGCCTGCGCCGTCGAGATCGTCGTGCGATACCGGCGCTCGAGCGGCGACGAACGAGCTCAGCTGAAGTGGTTCGCCGCCGCCGCGGTGGTCGCGGCCACGGGGTTCGCGATCGGGATCCTGACGATCCAGAGCGGACCGGCCATCGTCTTCGCGCTCCTGACCCCGTTGATCCCGGTCGCCGCCGGGATCGCGATCCTGAAGTACCACCTCTATGACATCGACCTCGTGATCTCGAAGACGCTCGTCGTGGCCTTGCTCGCGGTGTTCATCGCGGCGATCTACGTGGCGATCGTCGTCGGGATCGGATCGCTGTTCGGAACGTCGACGAGCCCGGCACTGTCGTTGGTGGCCACGGTGCTGGTGGCGGTCCTGTTCCAGCCGGCGCGTACCCGAGCGAACCACGTGGCGAACCGCCTCGTCTATGGCGAGCGCGCCACACCGTACGAGGTGATGGCCGGCTTCTCGGAGCGCGTGGCCGACGCGGTGTCAACCGACGAGGTGCTGCCGCAGATGGCCGAAGCGGCGGGACGTGGGGTCGGCGCGATCGAGGCGACGGTTCGGGTCCGGCTCCCCGCGGGACTCGAGCGCGTCGAGCACTGGTCGTCGGGGACGAACGAGCGAGCCGCGGACCCGTGGACGATCGAGATCGCCTACCAAGGCGAGATCGTCGGCGACCTCACCGTCACGAAACCGGCGAGTGACCCGCTCGCGCCGGCGGAACAGGATCTGCTTCGAGACCTCACCTCGCAGGCGGGCCTCGCGCTCCACAACGTCCGGCTCACCGAGGAGCTCTCGATCCGTCTGCGCGAGCTCGACGAGCAGGCCGCGGCGCTGCGCGTGTCGCGCGAGCGTCTCGTGACCGCGCGCGACGCGCAGCGTCGCGGCCTGCAGCGCGACATCCATGAAGGACCGGAGCACCAGCTCCTGGAGATCGGTCGCCGGCTCGAGGCGGTCGAGCGGGTCGAGGAGCTCGACCCGCTGATGGACCAGGCGAACGCGACGCTCGACGGGCTGCGGGACCTCGCGCGCGGGATCTTCCCGCCGCTCCTCGCCGAGCAAGGCGTGGTGGCGGCGCTGCTCGCGCACATCCGGAAGGTCGGCGCCAACGCGACGGTCGAAGCGTCGCCCGCCTTCGGCGGCCGACGCTTCGACCCCGACACCGAGGCCGGCGTCTACTTCTGCTGCCTGCAGGCGATCCAGAACGTGATCCGCCATGCAGACAACGCGCCGTGCGTCGTTCGCCTGGATCTCGACGGCGATGACATCGCCGTCGAGATCCACGACGAGGGTCGCGGCTTCGATGTCGCCGCGACCCCTCGCGGGATGGGCCTCGAGATCGTCCAGGACCGCGTGGACGCTCTCGACGGGACGCTCGAGGTCACGAGCGCACCGGACCGCGGCACGACCGTCTCGATACGGATCCCCGTCCGAGCCCTGGAGACCGTGGGATGAGCGACCGAACCGACCGGGAGCGGCGCATCGCGCGCCGCGTCGCGACCTTCCTCGTCGCCGCCTTCGTCGTGCTCTGGGCGTCTCGCTGGATCCTCGCGTTTGGGGTCGGCCTCTCGAACGAATCCACGGGGACGGCGGACTCCTCGTCCTTCCTGCTCGATCTCGCGGTCACCATGCTCGCGGGAGGTCTCTTCATCGCGGTCGGGTGGGCGATCGTCACCCGGCAGCCTCGGAACACGATCGGATGGCTGCTCATCGCGATCCCGGTCACGGTGATGCTGAGCATCGCCGTCGGCGACTACGCGACCGCGGCGTTGAAGACCCGGCCGGGAACGTTGCCGTTCGGCGTCGCCGCCGCATGGCTCGACCGCTGGCTCATCGTCGTGGCCCTCGGCATGTTCATCCCGATCTTCCTGCTCTTCCCGGACGGGAAGCTGCCCTCGCGGCGCTGGCGCCCCGTGTTGTGGCTCTTCATCGGTTCGTTCGCGGTCACGATCGCGTCGTTCGCGATCACGCCCGGCCAGCTGACCGGAGCCTTCGCCGACATCGCAGACACCGACGTCACGAATCCGCTCGGTGTCCAAGCGCTGGAGGCGCCGCTGAAGGCCATCACGCAGATCGCCGGGTTCGCGATGTTCGCGAGCGGCTTGCTCGCCGGGGCGTCGCTCTTCGTGCGGTACCGAGGTGCATCGCAGGAGGTCCGGCAACAGATCAGGTGGCTCGCCTTCGTCGCCGCGGCCTTCATCGTCGAGCTCGTCGCGGTGTTCGCCGTGTCCGCGATCGCCGGGGACAGCTCCGGCGTCGGCGAGGCGGTCGGCAACATCATGTTCTGGGTCGTGATGGCGACCTTGGTCTTCGGGATCCCACTCGCCTGCGGGATCGCGATCCTGAAGTACCGCCTGTACGACCTCGACGTGGTCGTCCGCAAGGCGGTCGTCCTCGGTCTCCTCGCCGTCTTCATCTCGGTCGTCTACGGGGCGATCGTGGGTGGCATCAGCGCGCTCGTCAGCTCCGCGAGCAGCGCGGCACTCTCGTTCGTCGCGGCGGCCATCCTCGCCGTCTCGTTCCAGCCCGCGCGCGACCGAGCGCGGAAGGTCGCCGACCGACTCGTCTACGGCGACCGCGCGACGCCGTACGAGGTGCTCGCCGAGTTCTCCGACCGTGTCGGCGAGGCATACGCCTCCGAGGACGTGCTGAGCCGGATGGCCGCCGTGTTGAAGGACGGCACCGGGGCGACCGGAGCGCGCGTCCTCCTCCGTGTGGGACCGGGCGAGCACGAGGCCGCACGCGTGGGAGACCTGACCGACGACGAGTTCCGTGCGGACGTGATCCACCAGGGTGAGATCCTCGGCGCGCTCGCGGTGTCGATGCCGGCGAGCGATCCGATGAACCCCGCGAAGCAACAGCTCGTCGAGGACCTCGCGTCGCAGGCCGGTCTCGTCCTCCGGAACGTCCGCCTGATCGAGGAGCTCCGGGCCTCGCGGCAGCGCCTCGTGGCCGCGCAGGACGAGGAGCGCCGGAAGCTCGAGCGCAACCTCCACGACGGCGCGCAGCAGCAGCTCGTCGCGCTCGCGGTCCAACTGAAGCTCCTTGAACAGACCGCCGGGAAGGACCCCTCGCGGGACCAGCAGCTCGCCGCGAAGCTCGGTTCGCAGGCGACCGCCGCGCTCGAGGATCTCCGAGACCTGGCCCGTGGGATCTATCCCCCGCTCCTCGCGGACAAGGGTCTGGCCGCCGCGCTCGAGAACCAGGCGCGCAAGGCGGCGGTGCCGACGACCGTCGAGACGGACTCGGTGGGGCGATATCCGCAGGAGATCGAGGCGACGATCTACTTCTGCACGCTCGAGGCGCTCAACAACGTGGCGAAGTACGCGGAGGCGAGCCGTGCGGTGGTGCGGCTCTCACAGCGGAACGGACATATCGAGTTCGCCGTGGAGGACGACGGCCAGGGGTTCGACCCCTCCGCGGGGACCTACGGCACGGGTCTGCAGGGGATGGCCGACCGGCTCGATGCCGTGGGCGGCGAGCTCCGCGTCGAAAGCGCACCCGGCAGCGGATCGACGATCACCGGCCGCGTTCCGGTGGAGGACCGAGGATGAAGCCGGACACCGCGAAGCGGATCTCGTGGGTCGTGATCGGCCTCGGTCTCGTGATGATCGCGATCAGCGTCGTCGTGAGCCAGACGACGGCGTCGCGGGCCGACCCGCACGCGATCGTCGTCGTGCCGCGCGACCTCACCGAGCGCGTCTCGGCTGCCGCGGACGTCCTCCGCCAGGACCCGGACGCCGCGACCGATCCCGACCTCGCCGACGCGCCGGAGGTCATGCTGAACGAGCAGAACCGGATCGCGAAGGGCAACGACCTCACGACGAGCGCCAACTCGCCCGGCGCGCTGATCGTCCTGTTCGTCACCGTCCTCTGGATGGGGACCGGCAGCGTGATCGTCTCGCGCCAACCCCGCAACATCGCCGGTTGGGTATTCCTCATGCTGGGCTTCCTCATCGCCCTTGAAGGGATGAGCCAGATCCTCGTGTTCGCCGGGGTCAAGGCACACGCTCATATCCCACTCGTCCCCGTATGGGCCATCGCCGGCGAGTACGCGGTGTTCCCCGTGTTCGTGCTTCCGTTGTTGTGGCTGCTCTTCCCGGACGGGCAGCCACCTTCGCCACGATGGAGATGGCCGATCCGGGTGTTCCTCGCTGCGGTTGGTGTGGCGTTCGCCGTCTACGTGATCACGCCCGGACCCATGAACAACTTCGTCGACACCGGCGTCCTGTACATGAACCCGCTCGCGCTCCCGATCCCGTTCGCGATCGCAGCGAACATCACCGGGACCGGCGGGATGGTCGCCCTGGCGCTCGCGATCGCGACGATCTTCGGTGTCCGTGGGCGCTTCAAGCGAGCGACCGGTGAGGAGCGGCAGCAGCTCCGTTGGCTGGTGTTCGTGACGTCGCTCGCCGGTGCGATGTTCGCCGTGGTCTTCGGGAGCGGCGTGATCCTCGACGTCGTCTTCCACGTCGGCGAGGACTCGCCGGTGTTCAACATCCTGTTCGCGGTGATGGCCGCGATCATCGTGATCGGTGTGCCGGCGGCCTACCTCGTCGCGATCCTTCGATACCGCCTGTGGGATCTGGACATCGTGATCAGGAAGGCCGTCGTATTCGCGCTCGTCGCCGGCGCGCTCACGGTGATCTCGCTCGCGACCGTCGTGCTCCTGCCGGTCGCCGTCGTGGGGACGGGGGTCACGGCCACCGAACGCAACGTCTTCATCGTCGGGATCGTGATCGGGAGCCTGTTCGGTCCGCTCCGGCGGCTGGCGCGGCGCTTCGCCGATCGTGTCGTGTATCACACGCGAGCGACGCCGTACGAGGTGCTGACAGAGTTCGGGGGCCGCGTCGGTGAGACCTACTCGACCGAGGACGTCCTTCCACGGATGGCGCAGATCCTCGCGAGCGGCACGGGCGCGACGAGCGCCCGCGTGATGTTGTCCGTCGGGCGCGTACGGCTCGAGGCGGCATCGTTCGGCGAGGCGGACGGTTCGGCGGACCTCGTCGTTCCCGTCGTGCACCAGGGCGACGAGCTCGGAGCGCTCGAGGTCACGATGCCGGCGAACGACCCGATGGATCCGAGCCGGGAGAAGCTCGTGCGGGATCTGGCGACCCAGGCTGGACCCGTGCTCCGGAACGTCCGGCTGATCGAGGACCTCCGTGCCTCGCGCCAGCGTCTCGTCGCGGCGCAAGACGACGAGCGCCGGAAGATCGAGCGCAACCTCCACGACGGCGCGCAACAGCAGCTCGTCGCGCTCGCGGTGCAGCTGAAGCTCCTGGAGCAGACCGCCGGGAAAGACCCCGCGCGGGACCAGCAGCTCGCCGCGAAGCTCGGCTCGCAGGCGAACGCCGCCCTCGAGGACCTCCGCGACCTCGCGCGCGGGATCTATCCGCCGCTCCTCGCGGATCAGGGGCTGAGCGCTGCGCTCCAGGCGCAGTCCCGGAAGGCGGCCGTCCCCACGGAGGTGGCCGCGGACGGGGTCGACCGCTATCCGCGCGAGGTCGAATCCACGATCTACTTCTGCGTCCTCGAGGCGCTCAACAACGTCGCGAAGTACGCGCGAGCCACCTCCGCTCGGATCACCGTCGCCCACGACGACGGTCACCTCACGTTCGAGGTGCGCGACAACGGGGTCGGGTTCGACGTCGACTCCGCGCGCGGTGGGACAGGGCTGCAGGGGATGGCCGACAGGCTGGACGCCGTCGGAGGCTCACTCAAGGTCGTCAGCAGACCTGGCGACGGCGCCGCGATCGTCGGCACCGTGCCGCTCGATTGATCGTCAGGAGATCGCGTCGGCCCAGGCCGATTCCAACCGGTCCGGGCCGAACACCGCCTTCGGGATGTACGCGGCCGCCCCGCATTCGGCGGCGCGCGGCGCGTACTCCTCTTCCTCGTAGGTGGACAAGAGCAGCACGATCGGCGGATCCTCGCTCGCGAGGATCCGCCGCGTCGCCTCGAGCCCGTCGATGCCCGGCAGGTTCACGTCCATCAGGACCAACTCGGGATCGAGCTCGGCCGTCATCGCGACGCCGTCCTCACCGGTCTCGGCCTCGCCGACGACCTCGAACCCGTCGGTCAGCTCGACGACCATGCGTGCGGCGAGCCGGAACGGCTCCTGATCGTCGACGATCAATACTCGGACGGGCATCTCAGATCTCCACGATGAAGCGTCGCAGAGGGTCTCGGCATCTGACAGTGGTGCCAGCACCACATTCGGTGTGGTCGTCGCGGCGATTCAGCTGGGGTGCTGCTGTTCGTCGAGCTCGCGTCGTTCCTTCGACCCTGGCTTCTTGATGGCGGCGGTCCTCGCCAGCCGCGCACGGAGGTTGCTCGCCTCATCGCTCATCTCGCGCGACCCGACGGGCTCCACGAGCCGGTCGAGGAGCTCGGAGGCCGATTCCTCCTTCGCGCTCGTCGTGGCCGGCTCCAGCTCGGGGACCACGACCACCTCGGGCGACGCCTCAGCCTTCGGCTCCGCCGGTTGAGCGGCGGGCTCGTGCTTCTGCTCGGCCGACGCGGCAACGGGCGCGACCAGCTCCCGCTCGGGAACGGTGACCGGCTCCGGCTCGGGAACGGTGACCGGCTCCCGCTCGGGAACGGTGACCGGCTCCCGCTCGCGCACCGGTACCGGCGCCGGTTCGGAGGCAGTGGTGAGCGGCTCGCGGGAGCTCGCAACAGGCTCGGGTTCCCGGGTGGGCTTCGGTGCGGGCTTGGCCGTCGGCTTCGGCCGCGTCCGTGGCTTCCGCTTCGGTGCACGCGCCGCTTCCTTCGCCGCCGGTTCGGGTCGCCAGGCCCTTGGTTCGGCGACCGGCTCGGGTTCGCGAGGCGGCGGCGCGACGGGCTCGGGCCGCGGGACCGCCGGCTCGGCGACACGCCGTCGGGACGATGTCGGCTCGGGCACCCGGATCGTCGGCGCCGCCGCGTCGGCGGCGGTCTGGGGCGTCGGCGGCAACCGGTATCCGTGGATCGCCAGCGTCGCGAGCGCCTGCTGGAGTCTGCCTTCCGCGCGGAGCCGCGCCGTCTCGCTCTGTTCGAGCTTCTGCTGCAGCGCACCGACGCGATCCTTCACGCGGTCGCCGGCCTGCTCGATCTCGGCCACGCGATCCGCCTCGATGACGGCGAGCGACGCGGGCACGGACCCCGGATAGAACGGCACGTTCGTCCCGATCCTCGCCTTCGGCTCCCGCATCGACAGGAGCGCGAGGCACAGGACGGTCAAGAGGCCGGTCGCCAGGACGATCTGGTAGCGGAGCCATGCGGCGCCGACGTCCCCCGCCAGCTGCCCGTCCAGGTAATCGAACTGCGCGAGGAGCGGCTGGGGGCCGATCGTGGAGAAGGCGTAGTAGATCGTCGGCGACGGCGTGTTGTCGGGCGCAGTGTCGGTCGTGCGGAACGTGGGTGCGCCGGCCGCGAATGCGTCCTTGATCGGCTGGTCGTTCAGCGTTCCGGACACGCCGACGGCTTCGCCCGGGACCGACGACCACACGACCTCGTCCGACGTGTTCCACAGCCGGATCGCCCGGATCCCCGGATCGTTGACGAGGATCTCGTCCCGAACCCGCTGCCTCAGCTGGTCCGCGACGGGCCCGGTGATCGCCGTGGTTCCGGCCGACGCGATGGAGGGCTCGATCACGCGTTGCGCGGCCGCGGCGTCGGCCGATGCCGTCTCCGACCGGCGGGCGTTCACGGCCCGGTGCTCGCCGGGAAAGGTCAGCACGAGCAGGACGAGCAACGCCATCGCGAACGGCCACCAGACCTTCGCGCTGACGTCGTCGAGTGTGAACCGATCGATGAACCGCATCCCGCTCGCGCTCCCTCCCAGCAGCGAGCAGAGGGTACCTCCGCCACCGAGCGAGGGGCGACGGCCGGAAGTCGGAGCGGTCGGCGAAAGACCTACGCGGCGTGGGACAGGGTCGAGGCGACGCTGAGGAAGCCCAGCTCGACGACGAGCCGGTGGTTCAGGTTGACGTCGTCGGCGAGGGCCGCACGCGCCTCCTCGACGGCGCCGAAACCTGTGACGGCGGCCGCGACCGCCGCGTCGGCTTCGGGTGGGCGATCGGGGTTCAGCAGCACCCGACCGTCGGCCCCGACGCCGGTCGCGACCCGGTCGCGGAGGATCGCGGAGGCCGCCAGCAGCACCCGGTCGACGAAGTCGCGCTCGGCGCGACGCTGCCGGCGCTGGAACCTGACCTCGATCCGGCGGATCGCGCCGCGGTACGCCTCTTCGGGCCGTCCGCGCTCGTCGAGGAACGGCGCGAGCTCATCGTCGAGCTCCCGCGACATCCCTTTCTTGTGGTCGGCGGCCGCAGCCACGACGAGCTCGGCCGCCTGGAGCGCGCCCGATGCGCCCTCGCCGCACAGCTCGAGGGCGCGGACGGCAGCCTCGCGGAACGCGAGGCCGTCGTCGTCGACCGCCATGCGCCGGGCGCGGCCGAGGTTGCCGCCCGCGAGGCGGGCGGCGACCCTCGCCCGGTCCGCGCCCACGCCTTCGGAGACGAGCTGATCGACCACGAACGTCTCGCTGAGCGCCGTGAAGGTGACGACGTGGCACCGGCTCCAGATCGTCTCCGGCAGCTCGTGGGCGCGCGCCGAGAGCAGCAGGAAGACGGCGTCGGCCGGTGGCTCCTCGAGGACCTTCAGCAGGGTGTCGGCCGCCGACGGCGAGAGGCGGTCGGCCTCCCGGATCGCGAAGACCTTGCGCCCGGGCTCCGGCGGCGTCCGATAGGCCGGATGCCAGACCTCTTCGCGGATCGTGTCGACGTGGATGTCTCGGCCTTCGGGCTCGACGATGAACTCGTTCGGGTGCTGATCGCGGAGCGTCAGCCGGCAGTCGCGGCACTCCCCGCATCCGCCGTCCGCGCAGAGGAGCGCCGCCGCGAAGGCCCGAGCGGCGAGTGACTTGCCGGATCCCTCCGGCCCCGCGAGCACGTACGCGTGGTGGGGCCGCTCCGCGGCCCCACGCAGGAACGCCATGGCGGCGTCCTGTCCGGGCACGCGGTCGAGCACGTTCGTCACGTGCAGACGGTAGCGCGAACCGCCGACGGTCAGTCCCGCTCGTGCCCGTCGCGCTCGCGGACGGCGC
>Ga0075423_10003062_pt1 | contig 15318 bp, 11 predicted proteins | sample SoiMethybrSBSTD2_FD_80114 | JGI IMG/M metagenome (GOLD analysis project Ga0075423, IMG submission 80114) | Bulk soil microbial communities from a Populus tree surrounding site in Tennessee, USA - Soil MetaG P. TD hybrid SBSTD2 | ecosystem: Environmental > Terrestrial > Soil > Tree plantation...
CCGAATGTGCTCGAGGCTACTTTTAAACTGACCTGTTTCGAAATCCACCATTGCTGCGACGTATGCAACCCTTGCAGTTAACTTAACGGGCAACGCCTCCCTTAAGAGTTGCCTGCTCAGCCGCGATGCGAGCGCGTGCTGACCGGTTTGATATAGCAACTCGGCTCGTAGGGCGTCGAAACGAGAAGGCTCCAACAGCCGAATCGTCCTCGCGTCACGATCAAGAAGTGACAACGCGCGGGTAAAATGCCCAGCGCGAACTTCCAATTCCACAAGTGGCAGATCGGGTTGCAAGGACATTAGTGAATCGACTCTGGGGATTTACCAGTCGGTTTGCGATCGCTCTCTCGGTCAGCGTCTCGCCTTGCGCCGAGTATCAACTCATCGAGCGAATCGCTATCGTCTGGCATATTGGCAAGCATCACGTGCCCTCTTAAAGTCTTTTCGAGCCTTAACTCGTGAGACAGTTCCCCTATTGCATGTTTGAGTCGCCGCGCCAGCATTTCTCCGTCGCCAGCATCGATTCGCCTATGAATGATCACGTACTGATCGCGCTGGTACCGAAAACAAATATCTGTGGCCCGAAGATGGTGTCGAAGGCACTTACTTACTGCTTCCTCGACACTCTCGATGGAGGCGGATGCCTGGCTTTCCTGTCGAACAGCCATTGTCACGACGATAACGCAGAACCCTAGGTCCCTCTCGCTAATGTACGAGGTCGTTTCTCGTTGACTGGCTACCGACGACGCAGTCTCAAAAGATCCTCTAGTCTTACGACGCTGAGTAAAGCCCTGCAACGACGGCGAAATATGTCTGGCGATTACTTCTATTATCCGTTGGTGATCCTCGCTGAACCCTTCTTGAGCATGGGAGTACAAAGATAGAACACCAACGAGAGACTGTCCTACTACTAACGGTGCACTAAGGCAACTTCGGAGCCTCGGTGTTACGGTTCGCCCCACATCTCCGAGATCAAGTACGGGATCCGAGTTGCGAATGCTCTGTTTGTGCGCTCCCACCCAGCCAGTCAAACGCTGTCCGAGAGGTATTCGTAGACCGCTGAAGACCGCCGAGTGCTCGCCACATGCATAACTTGCCACAAGCTCCGCCGCATCTTGATCATGTAAGTACAAAACTGTGAGGGAAGAAGGAACGAGTCGTCGCATATGCCGAAGAACAACCTCCCCGACTTGCGACAGATCGGATGCGTCGCCTAGATTCCGTCCTAGCTCAAAGAATATCAACATTTCCTCGCCACTTGCCGTTATGTCCTCAAGCGGATTCATATCAGGTGCAACTGAGTGGGCAGGAAGCGAACTATTCATGAAGTTAGAGAACGATGATTTCTCAGATAACTCCTCGGTTATAAGTCCACCTTGCGCGTGGAGCTTCGTGAAAGTATCGACAACGAGCGGATCGTACATATGTCCACGACGTTCCGAGAGAATCCGTAACGCTTCCTTGTCCGAAAGACGAGGGCGATATGGCCGATCGGACGTCAGCGCATCGTAGCAATCGACTACGGATAGAATGCGCGCGCCGATTGGAATAGCAGCTCCGCCGAGCCCATCTGGATATCCTGAACCATCCCAATTTTCATGATGATGTCGGACGATCGGAACAACTGGATAGGGAAAATCGATTGAAGACAATATGTCGGCCCCCACACTAGCATGCAATTTCATCTTGTCGAATTCTGCTGCAGTCAACGGACCTGGTTTGTTTAGTATGTATTCTGGGATCGCCAACTTACCCATATCATGTAATAACGCTGCAGCTTCTATAGCTCTGATCTGTGCAGATTCCTTCACACCCATAGCACGTGCGAGTTTTACTGCATGTGCCTGAACACGCCGTATATGACCATGAGTAATCTGATCTTTTGCATCGATTGCCATTGCAAGCGTTTCGATGGTGGAGAGGTATAAATCGTTGAGTTCCTTAAGATGTCGATGTGCGTCATCCACGCGTCCCATTGCCGTCTTAAATGTGAGATACGAGATGAGCAGGAGTGGCAGCAGAATACCTATCACTCGAGCAAATTCGAACTGTGGTTGCGCGGGTTGAAGGTATGGCAGCAGAAGGGCGGCAACAGAGGCGCCACTAAAATAGTTTAACGAAAGCCAAAGAAAGCTCTCACTCCAGACGAAAAACGCTGAAATTCTCTTTTCAAGGGCAACGGCCCATGCTACTAAAATGCTATTCAGCAGAAAATAAAGTATGGATAGTACTAGTATCGGTACTAGCAGCGGGAGAATGGGCTGCGGCCGCTTACCCAACGGATCAATATGGGCCAACGCATAAAAACTGTGGGCAGCGATCCAAATCGCTACTGCCGGAGCGGCTACATTGAAAAGAATGCGCGAAACCTGCCGAGGTCCTTTCTTTTGCCACAGCGAGATCACCAAAGAATCCAAGACGACGATCATCGTTGCTGCTGCCGGTCCAAAAAGAAGGACCGCGGCAAACACAAAGATCTCGGAGACTGATAGTCTCGCCGGAATGGCGGGAATTCGTACCGTGAAGGACCCTGTCAAGAGAGTCAGACCAGCTAATATGGACCAGTGGTAACTGACAGGATCCCGCTGCAATACGAACATCGAGTGCAGAAGAGCAATCGCGCCGACCGCGATGACGGTACCGACGTACAGACGCGCACGTTGGGACAATTGCTCTTCTTTCATTTGTTCCGCTTGCCTTGCGGCACAGTATAAGTCAGTCGCCCCAAACGATTAAGCGCATTTTAAGCTCCGTTGTCTTAGCATTATTACCTTCTCGTCGTTGCACACATCTACTCGGCTGGTTGTCTCTCTCCCCAAACTATCGTTTCACCCCAAACAATTGTCTCGCCCCAAACAATGGTCTCGCCCCACACGATGGTCTCGCCCCATACGATCGTTTGGGCCAAGAACTCCTTCCCTATCACTTTCACGGTGGGCTCGCTTTGCAAAGTAGCTTCGCCCCACACGATTGTTTCACCCCAAACTATGGTTTCTCCCCAAACAATTGTTTGCGGGATCAGAGTCACTTTACCGAGACTAGCGACCAACCAAATCGTGGTGTGATTGAGACTCGCGATTCTCGATATCGGGACCGCCTCCCCGCCAATCGTCGTCTGTATCGATTTCGTTCCCGGAACGACACTCAGCGCCACTGCGGCAGCTACGTTGATGCTGCCGGCTCCTGCCTCGACGAGCCCCGCCCCGGAAACTGGTGAACTCGTCACCTGCAACAGCAACTTCGCATCGGCCGGCGTCAGCGAGGGATTGGCCTCCAGCAGCAACGCGGTCGCGCCGGAGACGACCGCCGCCGCCATGCTGGTCCCGCTGAACTGGATATAGGCGTTTGCGCCGCGCCCGGCCACGATCCGTTCCGGATACGTCTGCACCAGGAAGGACCCGGGCGCCGCCGCGGCGATGATCCTGCTGCCCGGCGCCGCGAGATCCGGTTTCAACACGTGGTCGATCGCCGTCGGCCCGCGCGAACTGTAGGTCGCGATCACGTCGTCGGACCGCTGCACGGTCGAACCGGTGTTCACCGCGCCGACAGTCAAGGCCGCCGGACTGTTGCCAGGCGAAATCACCGCGCCAATAATCGGCCGGCCATCGTCGGTTTTTCCCAGATTGCCCGCTGCGGCGACCACCACAAGCCCGGCGTCGACGGCGCGCTGAACCGCCTGGCACAACGGATCGTCGCGGTAGGATTCGAAGACGGGATGCCCCAGCGACAAATTGATGATCCGGAGCCCGTACTGCGCTTTGTGTTCGGTTGCCCAGTCAATCGCGTTGATGACGTCGCTCGTGTCGCCCGAGCCATCCGCTCCCAGGACCTTGAGGCTGACGATGTGAGCGCCCGGCGCCAGTCCGGAGTACTCGCCCGCGTCGTCGGTCCCCGCGATGATCCCGGCGACATGGGTGCCGTGCCCGAACTTGTCGACGGCGGTACCCTTCTTCCCTGTGAAGTCGAGTGTTGCGATAACGTGGCGGCGCAGTGATGAGTGCTCGGCCACTCCCGAGTCGATCACGGCAACGCCCACACCCTGGCCGGTAAAACCGCGAAGGCCGGCGATGCCGCTCCACACTTGCGGCGCGCCAGTGGCTTCGGTCGTAGTGGCGATCATCCGCTGCACGCGCGCGTCACCCGAGAGGTGCGACACGTCAGGATCGCTGCTCAATGCTTCGAGTTGACCGCCGGTGACTTCGAGGACCGCGGCGCCACGAAGCGATTTCTTCACGACGGCGCCGTATCGCTGGGCGAGCGATTGAATCGCCGCTTCGGTGCCGGAGACGATGACGCTCGTGGCGTCGTTTCTCCCGGCCGCCAGTCGCGCTTCGAGATCCTTCGAAAGGCGCGCGCGATGCGGAGCGGCGTGAACGGCCGTTGGAACGAGGGTGAGGACGAGAAGCAACGCGGGACCAGAGATCCGGCGGGCGAACAGACGCGATAGTTCGATCATGGCCAGGTTCTCATGGGGGTCGCAGGGTGTGGCCGCTGCTGAGGCACGCGTCATGCCAGAGTTTTCGTGGCCACGAAAGTTCGACAAATTCGTGGGATTCTAAAGATCAAAGAAGCACTCTTTGATGCACTGTGGTTGTTCCGGACTCAGGGTTCAACGAGGATTGAAGCTGTCCCCGGTAAATGCCGAAGAAAGGGTGAGCCAATCGATTGGCCGGTAGTACCGGTACGCTTGTCGGGTATCGCTTACCCTCACTAAATGCCCGTAAATTCACAGTTTTTTCAAGGTGGCCAATAAATTGGCCGGTTAGGTCATCTGTGGCCGGAAAGCTCTCGAAGTCGCTGGCAGTTATCGCCATCGCCATGGCGATTGCTCTCGCGGTGTACGTCGCGAAACGGTCAGCGACCACCGGATCGTCCCCCGCATCGTCAGCCGAGCGGCCGGCGACGACTGCGCCTACCCGGGGCGGGGAACTGGTGGCGTCGCTGCGGGCGGAGCCGACGACGCACAACCGATACGTCGATTACAGCGCTCCGGGAGAAGTGCTCGCGCTTCTCACGCAGGCCACGCTCGTTCGTGTGAATCGCACGACCGATACGCTTGAACCCTGGCTGGCCGAGAGTTGGAGCGAATCGCCCGATCACCTGACCTACACGCTCAAACTTCGGCAGGGCGTCGTGTTCTCGGACGGCACGCCGTTCACGTCCGCTGACGTCGCGTTCTCCTTCCGCGCGCTCTACGATCCGCGAATCAAATCTCCGCTCGCGGTCGACACACTCGTCAACGGCAAGCCGCTGCAGATCGACGCACCGGATCCGGCAACCGTCATCGTGCGGCTGCCGTCGCTGTTTGCTCCCGGGCTGCGGCTCGTTGATGGAGTGCCGATTCTGCCGCGACACCGGCTCGAGCGCGCACTGACGGAAGGCAAGTTCAACGACGCCTGGTCGGCGACCACACCCCTCGCCGAGATCGCCGGGCTGGGTCCGTTCGTCCTGGTGGAACACGCATCAGGCGAGCGGCTGGTTGTCGCTCGAAACCCGCACTACTGGCGGAAAGACGCTGCCGGCGTTGCGCTTCCGTATCTCGACAAGCTGACGGTTGTGTTTGCGAGTCAGGCGAGCGAGGCGTTGAAGCTGCAAGCGGGTGAGATCGATTTGATGACCAATGCCGACATCCGTTCTGACGATTACGCCGCCTTCAAGCGCGCGGCCGATCAAGGACGCGTGCGGTTAATCGACGGGGGGCTTGCGCTCGATCCGAATCTCCTCTGGTTCAATCTCACGGCGGCGCACGCGAAAGAACCGGCAGGCCGCTTGTTTCAGCAGAAGGCCTTTCGCCAGGCCTTGTCTTGTGTCGTCGATCGGCAGGCCATTGTGAATACCGTCTACCTTGGTGAGGCGGTCGCAATTTACGGACCGGTGACGCCGGCCAACCGCACATGGTTCGCCGACGTTCGTCCTGCCTGTGAGCACGATCTCAACCGCGCACGCGGGCTGTTTGCGGCTGCAGGTCTCACCGACCGGAATGGCGACGGAATTCTGGAGGACGCAGCTGGAAAACAGGCGCGATTCTCGATCCTCACGCAAGCAGAGACCATCCGTGCGCGCGTCGTCGCAGTAATACAGGAGCAGTTGCGCCAGGCCGGCGTTATTGTGGATATCGTGCCGCTCGATCAGGGTGCGCTCTTCGCGCGCTTCGCGAAAGGGGACTTCGATGCGATCTACTACGGCATTCAGTCGAGCGCCATCGATCCCGCCTTGAGCCCAGGGTTCTGGCTCAGCTCAGGTGACTACCACTTCTGGAATCGAAATCAGAAGTCGCCGGCGACCGACTGGGAGCGTCGGATCGACGACCTGATGCGGCAACAAGCGGAAACGTTCAACCTCGAAGAGCGACGCCGACTGTTTACCGACGTGCAGCGGATCTTCGTTGAAGAGATGCCCGCGATCTACTTCGTCACACCCAAAGTCACGCTCGCTGTCAGCGCTCGCGTCGTCAACCCGCAGCCTGCACCACAGATTCCCCAGTTGCTCTGGAGCGCGGATTCGCTCGCGGCTCGGCACTGACGGACGCGAGCGAAAAGGCAAAAGGCAAAAGGCAAAAGGGAAAAGGGAAAAGGGAAAAGGGAAAAGGAAAGTGCGTAATGGCTTCCGGCGCTATTTCCTTCGCCGCGTTGGTTTCGCTCTGCTCCTGATCTTTGCAGTCTCGTCTGCGTCGCTGCTGCTTGCGCGGCTTGCCCCTACTGACGATGTCTTCGCTGCCGATCGCGTGATTCTCGCCGCCGAGCGGCACCGTCTTGGCCTGGACAAGCCGATCTTCGAGCAATACCTGGACTGGCTCGGACGAAGCCTGCGATTCGATTTCGGCGAGTCGCTCAGGTTTCGCCGGCCGGTCGCTTCACTGATTCGTGAGCGCGCGGGCAGAACTGCGTTACTTGGCTTCTCGGCACTTGCGCTGGCAACACTGGTCGGCATACCGCTCGGCGTGTTTACAGGAAGCCGGCCTGGCGGGCTGTTACCTTCTGCGGTGCGACTCGCCTCAATCATCGTCTTGTCGCTGCCATCGCTCGTGACCTCGCTCGTCCTGCTGCTGGTCGCGGCGCGTACCGGATGGTTTCCGGCCGGCGGATTGCCAACGGTTTCTGCCGGCGCTGGCACGCTTGAATCTCTATTCACGATCGGACGGTATCTCTTCCTGCCGACACTCGCCCTGGCGCTGCCCATGGGCGCAGCACTCGAGCGCTTGCAGTCTCGCGCAATTCGCGAGTCGTTGGCCGAGCCATGCATCGTGGCGGCGCTGGCGCGCGGCGTGCCGCACCAGCGCGTCATCTGGCGTCATGCGTTCCGTCTTGGGCTGAAGACGGTGCTCGCAATCTACGGAATCATGATCGGCACCACGCTCGGTGGATCGTTTGTCGTCGAGATCGTGATGGCGTGGAGAGGCCTTGGCGACCTGATGTACCAGGCCCTCCAGTCGCGCGATCTCTACCTCGTCGCCGGCTGTGCGGCTACCGGTTCGTGCGGACTCGCGTTCGGCATCCTCTTATCTGATCTCGCACTGGTAGCGGTCGATCCGCGCGTGGAGGACGTGGTGTGATCTCGTGGACCACGCGCGCCGGACTGGTTGGCCTGTCGTTGCTGGTGGTCGTGACCGCAGCGGCTCACTTTGTCGCGCCGCACGATCCCGCACGGCAGTTCCCCGACCTTGCCTTTGCGCCGCCAATGATTCCCCGCCTGGTCGACGACGCCGGTCAGGTGCGTCGACCTTTCGTGTATCCCATCCGTCTCGTCGATCGACTGGAGCACAGGTTTGTGGAAGATCGATCGATCCGCGTCCCGCTCGAGTGGTTCACGTCGGGGCGGCTCGTTACGACATCTGAAGGCAGCGTTCCGTGGCTTCTCCTTGGGGCTGACGCGCTCGGCCGTGATGTTTTCGCCCGGCTGCTACGGGGGGCACAGATGTCCCTCGGGGTTTCCGCCGTCGCGGCCGCACTGGCGCTGATTCTTGGTGCGCTCATCGGGTCGCTCGCGGGATTTGTCGGTGGAAAGTGGGATGCCGCCCTGATGCGAGTGGCGGACTTCGTCCTCGTCCTGCCCATCATTTATGTCGTCATCGTCCTGCGGGCGACAATGCCGCTGGTTCTTTCGTCGACCCAAGTGTTCTGGACCATGACCGCGATTCTGGGTCTGGCAGGCTGGCCGTTTCCGGCGCGCGGCGTTCGTGCCGTGATCGCACTCGAAAGAAAGAAGGAGTACGCAGAAGCTGCACACGCGCTCGGGGCTGGATGGTTTCGAATTCTGCTACGCCATCTGCTTCCCGCTGCTCGAGGGTTCCTGACCGTCCAGGCCACTCTGCTTCTTCCTATGTTCATCCTGGCGGAGGCGACACTCTCATACGTCGGGTTCGGTTTCGCCGAACCCACACCAAGCTGGGGGGTTATGCTGCATGAAGCGGCAGAGGCCGGCATTCTATCGGAAGCACCCTGGCTGCTGGCCCCGGCGGCCGGAATTGTCATGTCCGTCCTTTGCCTGCAGCTTGTTTCCGGGGGTTCGACCCAAACCAACGAGGCGCGGACCATAACTACTTGAAATACAATGGTTTGCGCATGCCATTTTAGGACATACCTGTCTCAGTCCGGCACATGAGGAATTGCAGGTATTTTCATTCGTTTTTTGGGGCAGACACACTTACCGCGCTTCGATGTCTCGTAACGGAGCACGTTTCAAGCCTGGAACGATGCTTCAGCCCTGAATCACGAACTCTACAAATCGCTGTAAACGCATATTCCATATAGTTTTACGGCATCAGGCCTAAGGCCACGCTTGTGCTGGCCCTACGCTTGCTCTGCCGTAAGTGCACTCGATCTGTGGCTAGGACTTTTTCGAAAGGTATGTCAGTGGCTCGATGGTGTTCGGTAATGCGAGGGGGACTGGCAGTAATGCTAGTCGGTACCCTGATGGGGGCGGCACCGCTATATGCCGACTCCGGCGGGAATCACCCCAAGCTCGACAAAGCACTAAATGAGCTCGCCTCCAGGGGAAACGGCAAGGGGTTGGTACAGGTCATCGTCCTCCTCAAACCCGGTTGGAGCGCGGACGTCGAGGCTGCGAGGCTCGGCGGCATGCTCGGTCGGAGCTTGAATTCAATCAACGGCAAGGTCGTTCAGTTGCCGAAAGGTCAACTGAAGAAGCTTGCCGACTACCCAGGCGTGGATCGCATCGTCTACGACCGTCCGACTGCGGGAGAAATGAACCGCGTGGCGGTCACTGTCGGTGCCCGCGCTGTGCAGCAGACGTACGGTTATCGCGGAGCCGGCATCGGCGTCGCGGTCATCGACTCTGGGATCTCGACGTGGCACGACGACCTGACTTACCTGGGTTCGTCGTCGCTCGTCAGGACAAAGAACGGACAGCGGGTTGCCGCATTCGTCGACTTTGTCAACGGTCGCACATCGCCGTATGACGACAACGGCCACGGCACGCACGTCGCGGGAATCATTGCCGGTAACGGCTACGATTCGCTTGGCGTTCGGGCCGGGATTGCGCCGGATGCACACCTGGCCAGCCTGAAGGTCCTTGACCAGAACGGCCGCGGTGTCATCAGCAACGTCATTTCGGCGTTCGACTGGGCGGTCGCGAACAAATCGGCCTACAACATCCGCGTCATCAATCTCTCGGTTGGTGCGGCGGTCACCGAGTCGTATAAGACCGACCCGTTGACCCTCGCAGCGAAGCGCGCGGTTGATGCCGGAATTGTCGTCGTCACTGCTGCGGGCAACCAGGGCAAGAACAGCCTCGGCCAGACGCAGTACGGTGCGATCGGCGCGCCGGGCAATGCACCCTGGGTCATCACGGTTGGTGCATACAGCCATGAAGGCACAGTCGTTCGTACTGACGATGTGATGGCTCCGTTCAGCTCGCGTGGTCCATCGGCGTTCGACTACGCAGCCAAGCCGGATATCGTGGCACCTGGCGTCGGAACGGTTTCGCTGAGCGACCCGGGCGGCCTTTTGTATCTGACCAAGCCGACGGCTCTTCTCGCCGGCTCGCTGGGAGGACTGTTAGGCGGCTCTGCTCCTTACTTCAGCCTGAGCGGCACCAGCATGGCGTCACCGGTCGTTGCCGGCAGCGTCGCGCTCATGCTTCAGGCGAACCCGTCGCTGACTCCCAACCTTGTGAAAGCGATTCTCGAGTACACCGCGCAGGTCTACCCGGGATACGACGCGCTCACGCAGGGTGCGGGGTTCCTGAATACGAAGGGAGCGGTCGACCTCGCGGTGTACTTCAAGACCGCGAAGGCCGGGCAGCCATATCCGCATCCGTCTGAGTGGAGCCAGAAGATCAACTGGGGCAACCACCGCATTACGCATGGTGTCATCAAGCCGAGCGCGAATGCGTGGAAGTCCGGTGTGGTCTGGGGCGCCGCGAAGACGGTCACCGGTGCAAACATCGTCTGGGGCACGCTCTGCAAGAACAGCTGCAACAACCAGACATGGACGACCTTCGACGAGGACAACATCGTCTGGGGCACAGCCTCGGATAATGAAGACAACATCGTCTGGGGCACGTTCTTCGCGCTCGACGAAGACAACATCGTCTGGGGCACGATGGCCGACGACGAAGACAACATCGTGTGGGGCACCAACTGCGGCGGCGCAAATTGCGCCGGCGTTGTCTGGGGCACGGCCGCTATGGACGAAGACAACATCGTCTGGGGGACCAGCGCGGTCGCCGGATTGAATGTGGTCTGGGGCACGAGCGGCGACCTGTTGTCCGGTGCGTGGGGCACGGCGCCGTCCGAGGTTCCCCACGTGACGTTGACGACACACCCTTCGATGATCCACTTACGCCGCCCGTCAGTTACGACGAGTCGGTGTACGACAACCTATTCGGACCGGCCACGCTGGACCCGGTCTCGTCATCATCAACTACAACGACCACTACCGTTCCAGGCGGGATCGGAGGGGTACTCTAATGGAAAAGATGCCATTCCGAGACGCCGAGGGTGTTATGGACGTCAACGCAGTAATTAATGCGGCACGTGCAACGACGACGGAAACGAACTGGCGACAGGCGCTGCCGGTTCTGACGGGTTCGATGGTGACGCTGCGGGAGCTGCGGCTCTCGGACGCACCGTCGCTCCTGGCGATGCTCGCGACGGAAGAAGTCGCGCGCTTCATCTCGCCGCCGCCGACAACGGTAGAAGGGTTCGAGCGCTTCATCGCGTGGACCCATCGTGAGCGCGCAGCCGGCAACTACGTCTGCTTCGGTGTCGTGCCGCACGGCATGGACACCGCCATCGGCATCTTCCAGGTCCGGCAGCTCGAGCCGGGATTTGGCACCGCCGAATGGGGCTTCGCGATTGGGTCGGCGTTCTGGGGCACCGGCGCCTTCATCGACGGCGCGAAGATGGTCGTGGACTTCGCGTTCGATACTATCGGGACGCACCGCCTCGAGGCGCGTGCTGCGGTCGCGAACGGTCGCGGCAACGGCGCGCTTCGAAAGGTTGGGGCGCTGCAGGAAGGCATCCTGCGGAAGTCGTTCCTCCGCAATGGCGAGTATCTCGACCAGACGCTGTGGACGATTCTCGATGAAGACTGGAGACGGACCAAGTCCGTCTGGGGTCCTCGGGTTCACTAGAACGCGAGCCCGGCTTCGGCCGGCCGCGTTCCCACTTACGGTCCGGAGGGGACCAAACCGGAAGCGGGCACTGTCCGCTTCCGGTTTTTCTTTTGTGGTACGCTCGACTTCGAATGCGTTTCGCCTCTGTGTTTCCGCCGATGCCGACTCCGTTCGACGACAACGGTGAGGTCGATACAACGGCTATCGCCTTCAACGTCGATAAATGGATGAAGGCCGGCCTGGGCGGAATCGTTGCGCTCGGAACGAATGGCGAGTCGGGGTTGCTCGATGACGATGAGTCAGACCAGGTCGTCGCCGCGGTTCGAGACAGCGTTCCTCGCGATCGCGTGTTGATTGCAGGCACCGGTCGCGAATCGACGCGGGCGACGATTGCGGCGACGAAACGCGCGGCCTCGCTCGGCGCCGATGTGGCCCTGGTGCGGACGCCCTCATTCTTCAAACCGCTGTGTACTCCCGCGCTTCTGATTCGACACTTTACCGCGGTGGCGGATGCTGCACCGATTCCGGTGCTGCTCTATAGCTTTCCGGCATCGACCGGCGTGGCGTTCTCGCCGGAGAGCGTTGCTCGTCTTGCGGAACACAAGAATATTGTCGGGATGAAGGAGTCGGGCACTGATGCCGGGCTGTTCGCGCAGTTCGCCGATGTCGTGCCGTCCTCATTTGCAATGCTCGCGGGCACCGGCACTGTTTTCTATTCGGATCTGTGCCTCGGCGCGGTCGGTGGGATTCTCGCGGTCGCGGCGGTTGCGCCGGAGATCTGCTTGCGGCTGCTGAAAGCCGTGGAGAAGGCGCAGCATACTGAAGCGCGCCAGCTTCAGAAAGAAATGGCACCGCTCGCTCGACTCGTGACGTCGGGGTTTGGTGTGCCTGGATTGAAGGCTGCGCTCGATCTCGCCGGCTATAAAGGTGGCGATCCGCGTCCTCCTCTCACGGGGGCGACGCCAGAGGCCCGAGAACAGATTCGCGCGGAGCTCGCGCGCCTTGTCGCGACGGTCTAGCTCCGGGTTGCCGATGCGAAAAATCCGCCGCGCGCTTCTGGCGATGTGTGCGGTTGGCATCGGCGCGGCCGCGTTCATCTACATCACGTTGCCGGATGTTCGCTCACTGCGGACGTCGAACCCCCAGACCACCGCGTTCATCGACTTGCGCGCGCGCGAGGCGCACGCGCGGGGCGAACAGGCCAAGCGGATCCAGAAGTGGGTCGACTACTCACGCGTCTCGTCGAACCTGAAACGCGCCGTGCTCGTCACCGAGGACAGCCGTTTCTGGACCCACGAAGGGATCGACTTCGACGAGTTGAAGGAGTCGATGGAAGTGAACATCGAGCGTGGGGAGTTTGCGCGCGGTGGCAGCACGATTACCCAGCAGCTCGCAAAGAACCTCTACCTGTCGCCGTCGAAGAATCCAGTCCGCAAAGTGCGCGAGTTCCTGATTGCGCGTCGACTTGAAGCGGAACTTTCGAAGCAGCGCATCCTCGAGTTGTATCTGAATCTGATCGAATGGGGCGATGGTATCTACGGTGCCGAAGCGGCCGCGCGCACGTACTTCCACAAACCGGCGAGCGAATTGTCGGCTTCCGAATCGGCATTGCTTGCTGCCGCTATCGCCAACCCGCACGTCCTCAGTCCCGCGCATCCCAGCGCGCGATTGCTTCGGCGGCAGAAGATGGTCATGCGCCGCATGGGCGCGGTGACTCCCCCGCCCGTTGTTGCCGGTCCTGTCGTTCCGCCGCCGACGTCGATGCCGGATCTCCAACCGCTTCCCGAACTACCGGTTACATCCCCTGACGTGTTGCCAGGCCAGCCGACGGCCGCTCCTAAGGGTCCCGGCGGCAAGCCTCCGGGCGGATCGTGAAAAAACCCTGTAAATCTATGCACCTCGGCCATTAAAACCCCTTTTGTTCACCTTGACGACGCCCCGGAAACCTTCTATAGTCGGCGCAACGTTTCAGCATCAATAGCTCCCCCTGAAGCGGCAAGGGCGTCGCCGCAGATACCTGCGTCTTCGGCGGACGTGTGTCGATGATTAACTACACTGAGCGCATCGCTCTGCTGATGCACGACATTGTCGTGCGTACGCCGCGCCTCTCCTTCATCGATCTCAGGGAAGTGATCGTATTCGGCCGATTCGGTCGATCCGATGCTGAAGGAGCTTTCGCAACCTGCCACTGCTTGACGCTGCCCGAGAGCGAGCCCGGGTATTACTTCTGGCGCGATCGCAGCACGGGACAAATGACGAGGCGTTCTGAATGGTTCGTCACCAAGTCACCGCAGGTGCGCATTGGCGGACGGCGTGTGAAGTACCTCATCTCGTTCGTGCTGCCGAGGTTCTGCGATCAGTCGCTCCAGCGTTCACGCAAATGCGACCTGTATTCGAGCGACGCGCCAGGATGGCTGGCGAAACTCGACACGATCGTGCACGAGCTCTATCACATCGATCCCGACGAGTCGGGCATCCGCCGCGTCTCGCGTTCCGATGGAACCGATTCGCCGCGCTCGCATGGACCGCACTTCTATGAAGACGTCGCGGAGATGGTCGATGGCTATCTGAAGTCAGGCGCCGACCCGGCGCTGTACGATTTTCTGCGCCACGATTTTTCCGCGCTGGCGACGCGCCACGGCGGCGTCGTCGGGACCACGTTCAAGAACTTCCCGTCCTTCCCGCAGCGCTACATGGAGCGCGTCGACATGCCGCCGGCCGATCCGCTGATCAAAGTCGAGCGTCTCAAGCCGCAAACCCAGCCGATCATCTACACGGAAGATGATCTGCACATGCGTCACTTCACCGAATCAGGGGCACGGCGACTCACCAGGAAGGGACAACATCGCGCGGCATAGACGGCACGAATCGCACTCACTGCACACGCCTCGCTCCCACAAACCGCGGCCCCCAGTAACTCGAGCCGAGTCTCTCGACCCTCACTTCGCCAGCCGTGCTCGGTGCGTGAACGAACTCATCCCCGCCAATCACAATGCCGACGTGGGTTGCGAATTGCCGCACGCCGTTATGAATTGTGTCGAAGAAGACCAGATCGCCGGCGCGGAGATCGCGTGGATCGACATCGGTCCCCGCTTGAAATTGTTCGGAGACGGTGCGCGGCAGCCGCACGCCATGCTGATCGAACACGTACCAGACGAACCCGCTGCAGTCGAAACCAGCCGGGTCGCTGCCGCCATTGCGGTAGGGCACGCCACGAAGCGATAACGCCGCTCCCGAGATTTCGTAGCCATCGGCGGGAGCCGGCGCGGGCGGCGGCGGGGACTCCAGGACGGGCTCGGGCGTTGCCGGCGCAGGTGATCCGTTCGGAACGGGGAACGGGTGGGGGACCGCACCGGTGCTGGCACACGCCCCGCTCGCGGCGGCCACGAGGACTATCAAGAAACGGCACATGGTCCTGTCCCGGTGTATCGGCTCGACACAGTAGACTCGCCCTGACACTTTTTGGCCGGGGCCGCGGCAATTCGCGGGAGGTCCTTCGAGTCGAATTTGCCAGCCTCTAGTGGCTAAAGCGTTGCAAACAATCCTTTTACGCGCCAAAGCGTCTTGACAGACGCCCCCTCTATCGGGCAAAATGACCTCAGGTTTATGGAGCAGACGCTCCTCCTCAACGCCACGTACGAGCCGCTGAAGGTCGTCCACTGGCAGAAGGCAATGACGCTCTGGTGCCAGGGGAAGGTCGAGGTCATTTCTGTGTACGACCGCGAAGTGCGGTCGGTTTCC
>Ga0075423_10003063_pt1 | contig 15317 bp, 10 predicted proteins | sample SoiMethybrSBSTD2_FD_80114 | JGI IMG/M metagenome (GOLD analysis project Ga0075423, IMG submission 80114) | Bulk soil microbial communities from a Populus tree surrounding site in Tennessee, USA - Soil MetaG P. TD hybrid SBSTD2 | ecosystem: Environmental > Terrestrial > Soil > Tree plantation...
CGTCTTTGGCGTCGATCGCGTGGGCCAGCGCTTCGATCGTGGAGACGTGCAGCCGGTTCACCTCGGCGAGGTGGCGCAGCTGATCCTCGACGCGACCGGTCGCGTTGCGATAGGCAAAGTGCAGCAGCATCGCCAGCAGCAGCGGCAGCGACAAGACCACCAACCCGTAGGTGCCGAGCTGCAGCGCGAACACGACGAATGCTGCTCCCAACGCCCCGCCGATGAACGTGAACCACAGACTCTGAAAGTGGCTGCGCCAGATCGCCACCGGACTGGTTCCCTGAGTGAGGGCGACGGCGACGGCAATCGCGAAGGTATTCAGAAAGAAATACAAGCCGGCAAACATGAGCAGCCAGGGTCCAGCGACCTCGAGGCCAAGCGACTGTTGAGACAGCGGTGCGATGCCCGATGCGAAAAAGAACGTCCGCGCCGACAACCACATCGCGAGCGGCGGTGCCGCGGCATTGAACAAGAGACGCTCGAGCGGGAGCTGACCCGTTCGTGCCAGCCGCACCGAGATCGCCAGACTGTCGATGGCGACCAGCACCGTTCCGGCCGACGGACCGAAGAGCACCGCGCTCGTCAACGTGAAGACGTCCGAGATCGAAAAGTTGACGGGCACTCCCGGCACCTTGAGGACCGCCGATCCACTGATCAGCGTGACCGCCACCAGTGCCCACCACTGCACCGGCAGCCGCATGCCCCATAGGTCCAACGTCGACAGCACGAGCGCCATGCAGCCGGCACAGAAGACGGTGAGGACGTACAGGCGCGCGAACGCGCTGACAGCGTGCGTCATGGCGTGCACGCCTGCGCTGTGGACGCTCGGTGTGTCGCGGAATGCGGCACGGTTGTCGCCCGTTTCCTGCGTCATTCGCTCACTCGCACGCCGCGTGTCCGAGTCGTGAACATCGTCTCTGTTCCACTCTGTAACGCCTCACAGCCGCGATCGGCGGGGGTGAGACTCTAACGCGCGCGTCCTCAGCCACTTACTTTTCTGATCGGCCAGGGTCCGCGTCTTGCTCTTCCGACGCTGCAATCTCGCGACCGACTTTTTTGGGAGGTTCGATGGCTCGCGCTGGACGGGCAAACGCGGAGATACGACGAGGGCTAGGCCGCTTTTCGATCGCCCTCACACTGATCGCGGCACTGTGCGCGTACCCCGTCGTCAATCACGCGCGCAGCGCCAACGACAAGGGCAAACGGTCGAAGCTCGATCGCGTGCTTCAGGATGCCGCGTTGCAGGGCAATGGCGTCAAGCACCGGGTCATCGTGCGAACACGACACGATCGTCTGGGCGCGGTCGAAGATCGAATCGAGAAGCATGGCAATCACGTCGAGTCGCAGCACACGAGACTCCACTCGTTCACCGCGACGGTACACGGGTCTGATCTGCGCGCGCTGGAGGCCGACGAGGATATCGAGAGCGTCTCACTCGATGCGGTCATCACGTCGCACGGCGACGTCACAAGCGAGCCGCAACGCGCGCTCGACGATCAGAACCTGCTCTTGTCGGCGCTCGGGCTGTCCGACACCGCGTACACGGGCGACAAGATCGGCGTCGCCGTCATCGACTCCGGACTCGAAGAGAGCAGCGATCTGTCGGGAGGCCGTAGCGATCGCTTCTACGACTTCACCACCGACGGGCGGGCCGCGCATCCCTACGACGACTACGGCCACGGCACGCATGTCGCGACGCTGATCGGCGGCACCGGCAAAGACTCGGAGCACGACGTCGAAGTCGTCGAGAACGGCAGGCGGCGCAACGTCAAGGTTGCCCCCTATCAAGGGGTCGCGCCGAAGGCGCGAATCATCAGCCTCAAAGTGCTCGACGCCAACGGCGCCGGATACACCAGCTCGGTGCTCAACGCCCTCGAGTTCGCCGTTGAGAATCGCGAGCGGCTGAAGATCGACGTCATCAACCTCTCGCTCGGCCATCCCATCTACGAATCGCCCGACACCGATCCGCTCGTTCGGGCGGTGGAAGATGCCGTGCACGCCGGCATCGTCGTCGTGACGTCGGCCGGCAACTATGGAGTCAATCAGCTGACCGGCGAGGTCGGCTATGCGGGCATTACGTCGCCGGGGAACGCGCCGTCGGCGATCAGCGTTGGCGCGCTGGATATGCACGGTACGTCCGACCGCAGCGACGACACGATGGCGAAGTACAGCTCGCGCGGCCCGGCCTGGTACTCGGGGCTCGCCAAACCGGATCTCGTCGCACCAGGGCATCGCCTCGTCGCCGTGGGCGCGTACGGCGGCTCGCTCTACGGTCGTTACGCTGAGCGTCGGGTGCAAGGCCGCTCGGGTGACAAGCGGCCGCGCTATCTGCGCTTGAGCGGCACGAGCATGGCGTCGGCCGTCACCAGCGGCGTCGTCGCGTTAATGCTGGAGGCGAATCGGGACAAGTACGATGCGCAGCTCACCCCGAATGCCGTCAAAGCGATCCTCGAATACACCGCGCTGCCGTTGTCGAACGCCGATGCGCTGTCGCAGGGTGCGGGTGGATTGAATGGTTCCGGCGCGATTCAGCTCGCCGAAACGATCGACCCCGGACGCCCTGTTGGCGAGTGGTGGCTCACCGGTCCGCTCAATCCGTGGACGTTCATCGACGGGCAGTCGTTCGTCTGGTCGCAGACCGTGGTGTGGGGAAACACTGTGGTCTGGGGCACGACGTTGTTCCAGAACCAGACGGCCTGGGCCCAGACCGTTGTGTGGGGCACGACCGTCGTGTGGGGCACCACCGTCGTCTGGGGCAACACGGATCTCGTATGGGACAACCCGTATCTCTGGGGTCAAACAGTGGTCTGGGGAACGGGTTACGTTGGTTCGACGAACGGCAGCACACTTGGACCAACGACCGTAGTCTGGGGGAATCTCTCGCAATAGGCGCACGCTTCAGCGCGCGGCGGCGGCGACCCACGCCGCCGGTTCAGGCTCGAGCGCGCCGTTCACTTTCACACCGAGACTGCGCGCCCAGCGATACGCCCACATCGGGCCGGCCTTCGTCGTCCAGGTGTCTGCGGTCTTGTAGGCCGCATCCGTCTGCGCCTCACGAAGCGTGACGAAGCGAAACTGCCGCTGTTCGAACAGCTCGAGCACCGCGTCGAGCACGTCGGCGTTCAGGCGATTCACGTGTAGCAGCATCACGTGCGGCGTCTCGCGGCCGAAGATCTGCCGGTGCAGGTCGACGTAGTAGTCGATGATCTTCGCCGTGTGGGAGAGATACTCGGTTCGCAGGATCGCTCCGCCAGATCCACCTGCCGTACGCGCCTTCTGGTACGCATTGGCAAAGACGTAGTCCGCGTTCTCGATGGTGCACACGGCGACTTCGTATCCGCGATCGGAGAGGAGCGTCGCGACGCCGGCGCGTTTCTCCGGTGTATCACCAGTGTGGTTGAACGGGAATCGGAGGAAGAGAGGCAGCGTGCGCGGCGTCGGCAAGAGCCCGCGAAACACGCTCTCGCCGCGTGCAACCTCGTCGCCGAACTCCGCGAGACTCAGACCGTTCAGGTCGCGATGGGTAAAGGTGTGATTGCCGAGATCGTGGCCGTGCTCGATCCAGCTGTTCAGCAGGTCGCGTCCATTCGACAGCGCCGCGACGCGCTCGCCGATGACGAAGCCGGTTGCGGTCGCGTGATGGCGATCGAGTGCGTGCAGGATCGCGAGGTTGGTCGACGCGAGCTCGCTCGCATCGCGGCTGTCGGCACCCGGAAGGTCGTCGAAGGTCAGCGCGACCGTCCGCGTGGCTTCTTCGGCCGCGGCCACCAAGGCCACGCCGAACACCAGCGCGAATGCCGCTCTCCACATGCAAAACAGCATATCCATTCTTTCGGGTTTGGGATTAGAGTTGCACCCGCCGAAGAGCTGTCGGCAATGGAGGTGTGTGGTGGTGCGCAATGGTCGTCTGTTCGGTGCTCTGATCGTCGCCAGCGTCGTGTCATTCAGTGCGTGTGATAACAAGACCACCGCGCCCACGCCGACGCCAACCCCTGCCCCGACACCCGCACCAACGCCGACGCCGCCGCCCGCGCCCGCACCTCCGCCCGCCGCGGCCGCGCTCGAGTCGATCACGCTCAGCGCATCGGAAATACCGAGCCAGGCAGAGCCGACACTCACCATCAAGCTGACGGCTCCGGCGCCCGCGGGTAACGCCTCGATCAACCTGCAATCGAGCCACGACGCAGTCAAAGTGCCGTCGAATATTTCTATCGCGGCCGGAGAGACCAGCACGTCGTTGAAGCTTGCCACGCCTACCGTGAACGCACGTACGACAGTGACGATCACCGCTTCCTATCAAGGCATCACCATGTCGACCACACTGACGATCCTGGCACCGCCGCTCGAACCACGGTTCACGGTGAGCTCGAATTTGGGCAGCGACGCCTGCAGCATCGTCAACGTGCGCGGTGAGTTCGATTGTGTGCTCGACGCGAGCACGTCAGGTGGGTTCATCGCCACGTATCACTGGACCATCACCGCCGGAAGTACGGATCTGAAAGTGGATCGATCGGACGGAGGTCCCTTCACACCAGCGGCGGAGTGCGCGTTTCTTGCCGGCGGCAGTCAGAATGACGGCAAGGTGTCGATGACGGTGACGCTGCGCCTCGAAGATCGTCAGGGCAATCTCAGCTCCAACGAGCGCCACACCGTGACATTGGTGACCAATCATTTCTGCGGGTACTAGCGCTCGACCCTTGACGCTGTCGTCTGCTTCGCGCTTCGGGCAGTACGAGATCGTCGACGCCATCGGCGTCGGCGGAATGGGAGAGGTGTATCGCGCCCGCGATACGCGCCTCGATCGGCTGGTCGCGCTGAAGGTGCTGCCGCTCGCCTTCACGCGCGATGCCGGGCGCCTCTCGCGATTCGAGCGCGAAGCCAAGGTGTTGGCCTCGCTCAATCACCCGTCGATCGCGACGATTCATGGCATCGAGGAGAGCGAAGGAATGCGAGCGCTCGTGCTCGAGCTCGTCGAAGGCGGCACCCTCGCCGATCGCCTGGTCGGCCCACGCGGCACCGGTCGCGGCCTGTCGACCGATGACGTCGTCGCGATTGCACGCCAGATCGCCGACGCGCTCGATGCGGCGCACGAACGCGGCGTCGTGCACCGGGACCTGAAGCCGTCGAACGTCGGGCTGACCCGCAGCGGCATGGTGAAGGTGCTCGACTTCGGCATCGCGAAAACGACGGCGATCGACATCGAGTCGAGACACGCGGGCGAGGACTACGGCGCGGCGACGATGACGGTGCCGGTGACGGAGGCCGGTGTCGTGATGGGCACGGCCGCCTACATGAGTCCCGAGCAGGCACGCGGGCAGATCGTCGACAAGCGCACGGACATCTGGGCGTTCGGGTGCGTCCTGTTCGAGATGCTCACCCACACACGCCCGTTTCCGGGCAAGACGACGTCCGATTCGATTGCCGCGATCCTCGAACGCGAGCCGGATTGGCATGCGCTCCCTCGCGATCTCGCTCCGAATCTTCGCCGGTTGCTCGAGCGCTGTCTGCAGAAGGACGTTCGACAGCGCCTCCGCGATATCGCCGATGCACACGACTACTTTGTGCCGATACTCGCCGCTCCCGCGGTGTCATCGCCGGTGCGCGGCCGGAACGTCGCGTTTCAGCGACTCACCGATGAAGTCGGCATCAACGACTCGCCGGCGATCTCGCCCGACGGAAAGATGGTGGCATTTGTCGCGGTCGCCAACGGCAAGCGCCAGATATGGGTTCGTCTGCTCAACGGTGGCGCACCACTGCAGGTGACGAGAGACGAAGTCGATCACTTACATCCCCGCTGGACACCGGATTCGAGCGCACTCATCTACTACACGCCGCCAGACTCCGGAGATGAAGGCGCGCTGTGGGAGATATCGGCTCTCGGCGGCCTTCCCCGGCCCATTGTCAGCGCGCTCGGCGGCGGCGACGTGAGTCACGACGGAAAGCGCATCGCCGTGCTTCGCGCACAGCAAGGGCACGTCGCGTTGACGACAGTGGCACGCGACGGATCCGATGCGCGATCGGTTGCCTCGGTGCCACGCGGACACCTGTGGCGATCGCCGCGTTGGTCTCGCGACGATCAATGGCTGGCGTTTCAAGGACGGGGGCTGACCATCTGGGAGGAGTTGTTGTGGATCGTTCCCGCACACGGCGGCGAGGCGCGACGAATCGCGCGCGCGCCGTTCATGCGCGGTGTGTCGTGGCAGCCCGATGGGTCAGGTCTCGTGTACAGCTCGTCGGCTGGCAGCTCGCTACCCTATCCGCCGACATTCAACCTCCGAGTGGTCTCCGTCGACGGATCGTCTGACACGCAAATCACCTCGGGTGACGTCTCGTTCGTCGAGCCCGATCTCCACGAGTCGGGACGTCTCGCGGTGTGTCGCGTCCACAGCGAATCGGACATCTGGCGCTGCCCGGTCAGCGGCTCGCCCCGCGAGAACACGGCCAATGTGGAACGGGTCACACGCCAGACGGGCCAGGTACAAACTCCATCCCTCAGCCCCAACGGCTCTGAAATAGTGTACCTGTCGGATAGCGGCGGGCACGCCAATTTGTGGGTGGCGCACACTGACGGAACTCGCACCCGCCAAATTACGTTCGAACGCGATCCATCAGTCATCGTCGGCGTGCCGCGGTGGTCTCCGAGCGGCGACGCGATCGTGTACGTCCTCAGCGGCGAGCGTCCGCAATTATGGGTGATTCGTCCCGACGGTCGGGGCGCGCGCAAGTTGGTCGACCAGGGCTTTTTCGCATGCTGGTCCGAGGACGGTCGGTGGCTCTACTACACGCCGATCGTCGATGGCGAGAACTATCGCATCGAGAAGATCCCAGCCACTGGTGGCGCGCCGATCGTGGTGAGGGATCTCAACGCGAGTGCGCCGATCGCAGGCCGCGACGTCATGTACTTCTGTTCGTACGCCGCGCCCGAGATTGGCAGCTGGGACCTCGAGGTCAGGCGCGCCTCGCCGGAGTCTGGGCCGTCGGTGCTGATCGGACGCATCGACGGCGCGCGCCTGCCGGGCTCGCCGCAGTACATTCACCAAGCGCTCTCGAAGGACGGCGAGTGGCTGGCGTTCGGCCTGGTCGACGGCGTCACGAGCAATCTGTGGCTGTTGTCGACCAACGATGGATCGTGGCGTCAGATCACCGATTTCCGCGAGCAGCCGACGATGATCGCGCGTCAAGTGTCGTGGTCACCCGATGGCAAGTATCTCTATGCGGCGATCTCGAAGACCAACGCCGACATCGTGATGCTCGACGGGCTGGTCTAGACGTCACGAAGATTTGCGATTCGTTGGACTATCAGTCGGTCCCACTTGGGGGAGGATTCACGACATGGAAAACGATGAACTCACGCGACGCGATTTCGTCGCACTAACGGTGGCCGGTCTCGCCGCCGCGGCCGGCAGCGATCTCATCGCACAGCAGGTGAACGAGAAGACCGTCGAGATCAAGACGCCGGATGGAACGTGTGATTGCGCATTCATTACTCCCGCGAGTGGCGCTCATCCAGGCGTGATCATCTGGCCGGATGCATTCGGTCTTCGTCCATCGATGCGCGACATGGCGAAGCGCCTCGCGATGGCGGGGTATTCGGTGCTGGTGCCGAACCCGTACTATCGCGTTGGCAAAGCGCCGATGTGGGAAGACGCTTCCAAGGTCAACTTCCAGCAGGAGCGCTCGAAGATCACGCCGCTGATGCAGTCGATTCAGGCCGATGGCGCGGTCGAGAAAGACGCACCGGCATTCGTCGCCTGGCTCGACATGCAGAAGGAGATCGACAAGAACAAGAAGATCGGCACCCAGGGCTACTGCATGGGCGGAGCGCTGGTGATGCGCACCGCTGCCGCAGTGCCCAATCGGATCGGAGCCGGTGGGTCGTTCCATGGCGGCGGGCTCGTCACCATGAATGCGAACAGCCCGCATCTGCTGGCGCCGAAGATCAAAGCGCACATGTATTTCGGCATCGCCACCAACGACGACATGCAGCAGCCAGACGCGAAGACCAAACTGAAGGAAGCGTTCGACGCCGCGAAGAACCCGGCCGAGATCGAGGTCTACTCGATGGCGCAGCACGGCTGGTGCGTGCCCGACATGCCGGCCGGACAGAACGGCCCGATCTACAAGAAGGACGACGCCGAGAAAGCGTGGGCCAAGCTGACGGCCCTGTACAAGTCTTCTTTGACGTAGTGTCCGGCTCTAGCCGGACCGAAGGGGAGTACGTGGGGGGCCACCTTCAGGTGGCCCTTTTCATTTACGAGTACCCCTCCGTCGCCGGGTGCGGCTGATACAATTCCTCGAGTCTCGCGATCTCCTCGTCTGACAATTTGATAGACAAGGCCGCGATCGCGTCATCGAGATGCTGCGGCTTGGTGGCGCCGACGATCGGCGACGTGATCGACGGTTTGCTCAGGATCCAAGCCATCGCGATCTGCGCCGCCGGCACCCCGCGCTCCCGTGCCATGTCGTTGGTGCGATCGACAATCGGCTTGTCGATATCGACGGTCTTCACGAACAGCGTTTTGCCGAACGCATCCGTCTTCGCGCGCTCGGTCGGCGGTTCATCCGACCACGGACGCGCCAGCTTGCCGCGAGCCAGCGGCGACCACGGCGTGACGCCTACCCCCTCTGACGCACACAGGCGCAGCATCTCGCGCTCGTCTTCGCGATAGAGGAGGTTGTAGTAGTTCTGCATCGAGATGAACGGGGCCCACCCGTTGGCGCGCTGGATGCCGATCGCCTTCATAAACTGCCAGGCGTGCATCGACGAGGCGCCGAGATAGCGGACCTTCCCTGCGCGAACGACGTCGTCGAGCGTCTCGAGCGTTTCTTCGAGCGGCGTCTCGTAGTCGAAGCGGTGAATGATGTAGAGATCGATGTAGTCGGTGCCGAGCCGCCGAAGACTCTTGTCGACTTCGGCGAGGATGGCTTTGCGCGAGAGCCCGCGACCATTGGGCCCTTGACGAACCGGCCCCCAGACTTTGGTCGCGAGCACCACTTCCTCGCGCGTCGTGAAATCACGAATCGCCCGGCCCAACACTTCTTCGCTCTCGCCGTTGGAGTAGACGTTGGCGGTGTCGAAGAAATTGATGCCCGCCTCGAGCGCACGTTTGATGTGCGGCCGGCTCGCCTCTTCACTGAGCGTCCAGTGCCACTGGAGCACTCCAGGCGTCTTCGCCTGCCCGTAGCTCATACAGCCAAGGCAGATGCGCGAGACCTGCAGTCCGGTATGACCCAGCTTGACGTAATCCATGAAAGTTCAGGTCCGGCTAAAGCCGGACACTACGTACACCCACGACTACTTCGTACACCCACGACTACTTCGCGGCAGACCCGGGATTCTGCTTCTGCCGCTCCCATTCCTTTCGAAACGCACCCTCACGCTCGTTCACGTAGGCGGCGTATCCGGCGGGATCGATGAACGGATTGGCGCCGCCGGCCTTCATCTTTTCGTACTTGGCCTTCATGCCGAAGTAGGCGCCGTGTGCGCCGAGGAAGAGATCGACCGGCAGGCTCTTGAGTACCTTGAACGTCTTCTCGTAGTCGCTCGCGATGGTCGGGTAGTTCTTGTTGCCGACGAGCACATATCCCGGATTGACGTTCGGACTGCCGATGATCACGGCGTTCAGTTTCTTCCCGCCATCCTCCACCTGCATCGTCCACGTCGTGCAGCCTTTCGTGTGGCCAGGGGTGAGATGCGCCACGAGGGTGGACCCACCGAGTTCGACCTTGTCGCCGTCGTGCAGCGCGCGATCGACCTTCGCGCCAGGTCGGCCCTGCGCCGTGCTCTGTACCTCGGGCACGTCCGGCTCCATGATCATGACCTTCGCCCCGGTCTCTTTCTGCATCAGCCCGATGCCCTCATCGTGATCGCCGTGCGCGTGGCTGATCAGCAGGATCTTCGTGTCGCTGTACTTGAACCCCAGCTGCTCGATCGCCTTGCGCACGGTCGGAACGTCTTCGGCGAAATCCGAGTTGATCAGAATGTTTCCCTGCGGCGTGCGGATCAGGTACACGGCCAGATCGGCGGTGCCGACGTAATAGAGATTCCCGGCGATCTTGAAAGCGGGAAACGCGGTGTGCCAATCCGGGTTCCCTTGCGCGGCGGCAACGCCCGCGGATGCCAGCACCAGCACCACGATCCGAAGCATCGTCTTCATCGGAGTCTCCTCACTGTCGTCGCTGCCCTTTGACAAGAACCGAGCGCGCGTCGGATACGATGCGCCCGCCTTTGATCGTCACCACCGGTTTCAACAGATCGTCGATGTTCGCGAGTGGATTGCCGTCGACCAGCACGAGATCCGCCGCCTTGCCCGGTTCGATCGTGCCGATCAGATCCTGCCGGAGTGTTGATCGCGCGGCACCCTGGCCCAGGATCCTGCTGATGTCACGCGGCGAGAACACCAGACTCAGGGCGCGCAGTTCGTCGGCGAGCGACACCTTCGGCGACCAGCTCGTATCGGTGCCGTAGCCGTAGGAGATTCCCGCTTCCCAGAGCAGTCGCGCGTTTACCGGCCCCTGCCCAGCACTCGATAGCGTGTCCCATGGGAACGGCATCGCATCGCGAAAGAGCGGCGTGTTGTCGTCGCCGAAATGAGGAACGAACACCGCCAGCGTCGACGTCATCGGGATGCCCGCGCTCGCAATCTTCTTCACCGTATTGGCATCCTCTTCGAGTCGGCCGATGTGCGGCGTGTGCACGAGCACCTCAGGATGGGCTTCGACCGCGGCCAGGGTATCGATCACTGATACCGCGTGCGTGATCGTCGGTAGATTGCGCTTCTTGCCTTCGGTCACGATCAACTTCAACGTTTGCGTCTCGGGTCCGCCTGGAGTCGTCGTGATGACGGTCTTGATGTAGTCGTACTTCTTGCTCGCGACGGCCTCGACGGCTTTGATGGTGTCGGCCGCAGGAATGGCGCCGGCGGCCTCGGTCGGACGACGGGGTGGGCGCGAGTTGTCGAAGCGCGCGGGGTCGCCGCCGCGGCCGGGGCCTGGCGCTCCGGCGGCGCGCGCGAGCGGAATGATGCTCGCCAGCAGCAACCGCGGTCCTTTCACCGCGCCGGCGTCGATGCGCTGCCGCAGCTCGAGCGCCTGATCGGGACAGATCGCGCACAGCACGGTGGTGAAGCCCGCATCGAGAAACTCTTGCATCTGCGGGACCGCGCGTTTCGCGAGCCACTCTGCCGGATCGCCCTGAGCAATGTGCCGATGCGCGTCGATGAACCCCGGCATGAGCGTGCGCCCTTGGCCATCGATGGCTTGAAGGCCCGCAGTGGCTGCCGGAGCCCCGGCAGCCACCGACACGATCTTGCCGTCGCGCACCACCACCGAACCGCGCTCGATGACACCGCCCTTGCCATCGAGGATTCGAGCGTTGACGATCGCGAGATTCTGAGCCGCGGCGATGCTCGCCAGCATCGCGCTTGCGAGCACAGCGACAGAAGCAATGGAGACGGTGCGCCTCATAACACTCTCCGAGGCGCACATTGTAGATGAGAGTGGCTTCAGGACACGGTCATGGGCTTACCGCCAGAGCTGTTTCCACCATGGACCATCGGGGGACTGCGGCATGAGCGCACCGTCCTTCTGCATCCGCTGCCTGATGTCGTCGATCGACCAGCCGGTCAGCGCCGCCAGCGTCTGCGCCTCGCGCTCGTGGCGTTCGCGCAGCTGCTTTTCATACGCCACCGCAGCCTCGCATCGCGATGGTCCCGTCCACGGCTGACGCAAGACGTAGCGGCCTTGAAAGTTCGTCCGATCGCCGGTGTCCTGGAAGACGAGATCTTCGGGAAAGTGGGACTGGTCGTAGCGCACATGCAGCCGGGTCACGAACACATCCTGCGACGCGCTCACACTCGGAGGCACGCTCGGAGCCACTCTCGGACCATTCACCGGCACCCGCGGCACCCACCACACGCCGAGCTGACGGAGCTCGTTGGCTGAAAGTGGATCGGCCGCACAGGGATCGCACCAGCCCATGTCCCACGCATATTCCTGGAACACCGCGCTCATGTTCTCGCGCGTGACCTGCTGCTCGAACAGAGCGCGATACATGCTGGCGAACACCTTGGGATCCTTGACGTAGGTGGGAATCTCCGCATCGGTCCGCAGCTTGATGGTGCGGTAGTTGGTCGACTCGACGCGCCCCTTGCGACTGAGCGTGTAGACGAAGAGCTCCTGCGGGCCGTCAGCGTTCACCATCCCGAGGCGGATCGGCAGCATGAACTTCGGCGACTCATATGCGATCTGGATCGGCCGCAAGGTCGCGAAGCCCAGTCTCGCCTGCTCGGTGAGGTTCACCCTCGCGACGAAGAAGCGCATGTTCTGCTTGATGTATGTGGCAAGCACGCTCGACGCGCCGGCGGGAATCTTGTAACCGTTCGTCGTCAGCCAGGTCTCGAGCCCGGCGCTCTGCGTCGCGGACAGAATGAGGATGTCGTACTCGCCCACCGTGTAGCTCGCCTCGATCGTCACGCCGAGGCTCTTCGCTCCAACCTGTCCTCTCATCGGCGCCGCCGACGCCGCCATTGGCAATGCCCGCTCGAACAGCCTGTAGCGGTCTTCTTCGACACGGCACGGATCGGGATCGTAGTACTCGACGAGACGCGGAGCGGTGAAGGCATCGAGATGATCGAGCACCGACCTATCGCCGACGTTGATCTGCTCGCGCTGAATGGCGGTCGGCACCGGGACCACCATCGCGAACTCTTTCGGGTCGCCGCGAAAGTCGTTCGACATGGTGATGACCGTGCGATCGCCGTCGCGGACCAGCACCACGTGCGACGCCTTGTTGAACAGCTTTCCGTCGGCCTTCGCCACGTAGAAACCGCAGAAGGCTTCGGCGGAGGCGGCGCCCGCAGTGAGCCACAGGAGCGCCGCGAGGGTGAACGCAGTGAATCGCATCATCGGTTTCCTCCAGAGAAGGCTGACGTGAGACGAAGATCGGCGCGGCCACGAATACGGGGTCGCCGGACGCACCCGGTCGATCAGCGGGACGAGCGGCGATGCGGCGGCGAGCGCCCACAGCAGGCCGTTGGTTCGAAACAGACGCAACTGGATGTACGCGGCGCCGCACGCGACGAGCGCGGCGAACAGCACCCGCCCCGCCCGTGAATCGGGCGTCGTCTTTGGGTCGGAGATCATGAAGAAACTGAAGAGGAGGAACGCGCCGCTCTCGAGGCGATGCAGCGGAATCGAGAGCGGTTCACCGAGCCACAGCGATCGCCCGACGATCAAGGCCGCGTAGCTCGCCATGAACGCCAGCGTCACGTCGCTGCGCGACGCGCGGTTCACCACCAGCAGCCCGGCGCAGGCGAATAGAAATGCGAGCATCGCTTGCGCCCCCCACTGCCCCGACGATACCCACACGCGATTCGTGGTGAGCAGCAAGACGACGATGGCGATGTTCGTCGGATTGAAGACGTGCTTGCCGCGTACGCGAACGAGGAACTTCGAGCCGACCGCCAGCGCAGCGGCAATCGCCGCCATGACCAGCGTATCGGTGCGCAGCAGCAGGCAGAGCGACAGCGACGAGATCAGCGCGCTCTTCGCGCCCGACAGGCGATCGCGCGACGTCCACGCATCCGCGATCGCCTGCGTCGTCAGCGCCGCAACGATGGTCACGACGACCTGCGCGATGGTGATGTCGAAATCGAGAACCGTCAGGCCGTAGCCGAGAAGTGCGGCCAGCGTCGCGATCTGACCGTGGCGAGCATCCGACATTTCCGTTCTCCTTTCCTGAGAACGGAGCCGCGTCGGTTCCTTGCAGCAGCGCTGGCGCGGCGACCCCAGGCTCAATTAGTTCTGGTATTGAACTTTATTGATACGCCTCTCGGAATGATGACGAATTACCCGCAGTCTCTTGACATGTCTCGCCATGATCCATATAGTTCGCGACTCAAACAAATACGGACCGCCTTCGCGCCAAAGCGCTTCGGCTGTCCGCCGGAGCCTTGGCGTAGGCCGACATGCGCAAGATCGATCTGACGAACTTTCAAGTGGCCACGAGCGAGACCGCTCGTCAGATCAACCGCCGCATCGCACTCAATTTCATCCGGCGGCATCAGCCGATGTCGCGCGCCGATCTGGCGCGGCACTCCGGACTGCAGCGCAGCACCGTCTCCGCGATCATCGATCAGCTGATCAACGAAGGCTGGGTCACCGAAGGGGCCACCGGCCAGGCCGCACGCGGGCGACGACCGCGCTTTCTGCATCTCAACGTCGAACGCGCCGGCATTCTCGCCGTCGATCTCCGTCCGGAGACGACGACGATCGGGCTCTCGGGTGTCGATGCGCGATTCGTGCGGCAGACCTCATGGCCGACGCCGAAGGATCCCGCCGCCTTCGTCGCTGACGTCGCTCGCACGGTTCACTCGTTCAAGGCCGCGCATCCGCAGATCGTGTGCGAAGGCATGGGCGTGAGCCTGCCGGGCCGCGTCGACACCAGCGGCCGCCTCGTGTTCGCGCCCAATCTAGGCTGGCCTCCAGTCAACGTGAAAGAGCTGCTCGAGCACGCGATCAAGCTCCCCGTCGTCGTCGAGAACGCGGCGAATGCATGTGCGCTCGCCGAACTGTGGTTCGGACAGCACCCCGAACATGTACGTCATTTGATTGCGGTGACGGTGTCCGAGGGCATCGGCGTGGGGCTGCTGCTCAATGGGCAACTCGTGCACGGCAGTCATTCGATGGCGGGCGAATTCGGTCACGTGACGGTCGAGGAAGACGGTCCGCCTTGCCTCTGCGGCAAGAACGGATGCTGGGAACGTTACGCATCGAATGCCGCGGCGGTGCGGTTCTACGCCGGCGAACACGGCGAGGCGTCCGCATCGAGCGAGCCGCCGGTCTCGCGATTCGACGATCTGATCCGGCGCGCCGACGGCGGCGACAGCCGCGCCGGCGACGCGCTCGATCGTCTGGCCCGGTATCTGGGCTGGGGACTGGCCGCTCTCGTCACCGGCCTCGCGCCGCAGTTGGTTGTCGTAATCGGGGAAGCGACGAGGGCGTGGACGCGCGTCGGCCCGATCGTCGAGGACATCGTCAGGAAACGCACATTGACTCAGTCGATCGCGCGGATCGTGCCCACCGATCCGGCCATGCAACCACGTCTTCGCGGCGCGGCCACGCTCGTCGTGCAGCAGCACTTCGGCGCGCCGCACGTGGCGTAAGCGATCGACGTCGGGTCGGGGGACCTCGGAGAGAGACCCGCTATCACGTATCCAACGTGTCGCGCGATCGCGCGGTGAGGAGGAGGCAGCGCCATGTTGATTGCACCGGCCCCACGTCGTCGCCACCCGGGAGTCGAACGAACACGCGTCATC
>Ga0075423_10003064_pt1 | contig 15313 bp, 18 predicted proteins | sample SoiMethybrSBSTD2_FD_80114 | JGI IMG/M metagenome (GOLD analysis project Ga0075423, IMG submission 80114) | Bulk soil microbial communities from a Populus tree surrounding site in Tennessee, USA - Soil MetaG P. TD hybrid SBSTD2 | ecosystem: Environmental > Terrestrial > Soil > Tree plantation...
CGCCATTCGCAATGCGGCGGCATTGGCCCGCGGGGAAGCGGCGTGACGATCCCGCGCTACTCCCGGCCGGAAATGACCGCCATCTGGTCGCCGGAAGCGAAATTCCGCATCTGGTTCGAGATCGAGGCGCACGCCGCCGACGCCATGGCCGAGCTTGGCATCGTTCCGAAGGAGGCGGCGAAAAAAATATGGGAAAGAGGCAAAGCCGCAAAGTTCGACATCGCTCGCATCGATCAGATCGAGGCCGAGGTAAAGCACGACGTCATCGCCTTCCTGACGCATCTTGCGGAAATCGTCGGACCGGAAGCGCGCTTTGTACATGCCGGAATGACCTCGTCCGACGTGCTCGATACCTGTTTCAACGTGCAGCTCGTGCGCGCCGCCGACATCCTGATTTCCGATGCGGATGCCCTGCTCGCCGCGCTCAAGCGCCGCGCCTTCGAGCATAAATTGACACCGACCGTTGGCCGCTCGCACGGCATCCATGCCGAGCCGACGACATTCGGGCTCAAGCTTGCCTATGCCTATGCAGAATTTTCCCGCGCCCGCGAGCGTTTGGCCGCCGCCCGAAAGGAAGTCGCGACTTGTGCCATTTCCGGCGCCGTCGGCACGTTTGCGCAGGTCGATCCACGTATCGAAGCGCATGTGGCCAAGGCGATGGGACTGACGGTCGAACCTATTTCGACCCAGATTATCCCGCGCGACCGGCATGCCATGTATTTCGCAACACTGGCCGTGGTTGCGTCCTCTATCGAAAGGCTCGCGACCGAAATTCGACACTTGCAACGGACCGAGGTGCTGGAAGCGGAAGAGTTCTTTTCGGAGAAGCAAAAAGGCTCCTCGGCGATGCCGCACAAGCGCAACCCGGTGCTGTCCGAGAACGTGACAGGGCTTGCTCGAATGGTGCGAGCCTACGCCCTGCCCGCCATGGAAAACGTGGCGCTTTGGCACGAGCGCGACATTTCCCATTCCTCGGTGGAGCGCATGATCGGTCCCGATGCCACCGTCACGCTCGACTTTGCATTGGCACGGCTCGCCTCGATCATCGATAAGCTGATCGTCTATCCCGCAGCCATGCAGAAGAATCTCGACCGATTGGGCGGCCTGATTCACTCGCAGCGGGTGCTGATCGCGCTGACGCAAAAGGGCGTTTCGCGCGAGGACGCCTATCGCCTGGTTCAGCGCAACGCGATGAAAGTATGGAATGGCAGCGAGAGTGATTTTCTCTCGCTGCTCAAGGCGGACAAGGACGTGCGCGCGAAGCTAAGCTCTGGAGAACTCGAGGCCAATTTCGACCTCGGGCATCACTTCCGTCACGTCGACACGATCTTCAAGCGCGTCTTCGGTGCGACTTGAAATGTTCGCGTCAGCGATATCCGTAGTAACGGCTATACCCCCAGCCGCCGTAACCGACGCCTGGATTTGGCGCCCAGGACGAACTCCGGGTCTGGGCGTAGTCGTACCCGTAGTCGTAACTAGGTGCGACAACCACGGTAGCGGGCGGAGCCGAATAGCCATAACCAACGTCTGCATCCGGAGCCCAGGAAGAACTTCGGGTCTGGGCGTAACCGTACCCGTAGTCGTAACTAGGTGCGACAACCACGGTAGAGGGCGGAGCCGCATAGCCGTAACCAAACGCCTGCATCCGGAGCCCAGGAAGAACTCCGGGTCTGGGCGTATCCGTACCCATAATCGTAACGTGGTGCGACAACTGCGATCGAAGACGAAGCCGCGTAGATTGGCCCACCACTGGAAATGAATCGTCTGCTGGCATAGCCCGTGGTGTCGTTCCAGACGACGCGGCACCACGAAGGGCCGCAACCCAGCACGCGGACATCGGAGCCTGCCGGCATCGCACCGATGATGTCGTGGCTGATGCCGGGTCCACTGCGCAGATTGAGATTGTCGGTGAGTGTTGCTGCCGAGACCGCGCCCGCGGAAAGCAGCAGGGCGCCGACGGCAAGTGAGAATGTTTTCTTTTGCATGTCACATCTCTCGAGTTACCGTCCCCACAATAAAAGCGACGTGGCACAATTTTACGCCCTGCCCTTGGCCAAGCCCCGACCACATTCCCGTGACCATTGTCACAAACGCGCACGCATGTCTTATCTCGTGATCAAATGCCTACTTGCGCACCGCCAGCCGTGAACACAACCGAGCCCGTTACCATTCTGCTTTTCGATTCCGGTGTTGGGGGTCTCACCGTATTCCGAGAAGTGAAGGCCGCGCGGCCGGACGCGCGGTTCATATATCTCGCGGACGATGCCGGTTTTCCATACGGCGATTTGGTCGAAGACACGCTCGTGGGACGCGTCACAGACGTGCTCGGAAAGGCCATTGCCGATCACAAGCCGGACATGGTGGTCGTGGCTTGCAACACAGCGTCTACACTCGCTCTTGTCCAACTGCGCGCACGCTTCGCCGTACCCTTTGTCGGCACGGTGCCGGCAATCAAGCCGGCCTGCGCGCAGTCAAAAAGCAAGCGCATCGCGGTGCTCGGCACGCAGGCGACGGTCGGTCGAGAATATACCAAGGCATTGATCCGCGAATTTGCCGCGGGGTGCGACGTTCACCTGGTGGGATCGCCGCGTCTCGCCGCCTATGCGGAGGCCGAGCTGGCGGGCGAAGCGGTCGACAGCGCGGCAATCAAAGCTGAGATTGCGGGTTGCTTCATAGAAGCAGACTCGCGCTGCACCGACACGATTGTTCTTGCCTGCACGCACTATCCGTTATTGCTCGAGCGCTTCCGCGCCAATGCGCCGTGGCCTGTCGCCTGGCTCGATCCCGCCCCCGCGATCGCTCGCCGTGTTGCCGACCTGTTGCGCGAGCGGCCCTCGACGCCCCCGCACAATTCTCCGGCGATCGAATTCACCTCCGGGCGCGTACCATCTCCCGTACTTGCGCGTGCGCTGACGTCACTCGGTTTCTAGCCTGATACATGTGGCCAAACTTCAAGCGCGCCGCGCCAAATCATATCGGCGGCCACGTAGAGGATAATGGCGAGTCCGACGTAAGCAATCCAGCGATGGCGGTTGAGCAGCCGCGCGATAAAACTCGCAGCGACGCCCATCAGAACGATGGAGAGCGCAAGCCCGAAGATCAGCGCAAATGGATGGTCGCGTGCCGCGCCCGCCACCGCCAACACGTTGTCAAGCGACATCGAGACGTCGGCAATAACGATCTGCCAGGCGGCCTGCGCGAAGGTCTTCCGGGGAAGGTTGCATTCCTGCGCCCTCAATGCAGCCTCGGTTTCCTTGCGATCCGGGCCGCGCAAGTCGCGCCACATCTTCCAGCACACCCAAAGCAGCAGTATTCCGCCTGCCAACAGCAGACCGACAATCTCCAGGAGCTCCATGGCGATCCCGGCGAAAACAAGTCGCAACACGGTGGCGGCGATAATGCCGACGAGGATCGCCCGTGACCGCTTTTCCGGTGGCAGGCCCGCTGCGGCAAGGCCGATCACAATCGCATTGTCGCCCGCGAGGACGAGATCGATCATGATCACCTGGAAAAGCGCTGCGAGCGCGCCTTGTGAAAGAAAGTCAAACTCAAACATCCGCTTCGCTCCTGGACGGGGGCCTGTCCGCTAAATTCGCCAACAGATTCGATCTCACGAAGAATGGTCGCTGCCCAACCGGCGATGGCGAATGTGCCATCCCCGCTGGAAGACGGCGGCAGCAAAAGCGATATCGTCGTGAAGATTCTGAGCGGCGCATTTGGGCCCTGACTGCGGAACAATTGCCATCAGTCCGACATCGCAGCGTTAGGCGCTGCCAGAGGGGCCCGGCCTGATCAGCCAACTTATTTGCCCACGAACATCGTTTCGGCAAGGCCGGTCAGCTGCGACCAAGCACCCCAGCCCTATGTTGCTACCATCCGCATAGGGTTTGACAGGACTGCAGATGATCCCTAAAACCCGCGCGCCCGGCGGATTTCAGGTTCGCCGGGCGTTTCGCGACCCGCGGCAAGGCCTTGCGCTTACGAGGTTTTGCCTGTCGGTTCCGGCCTTGCCGGAACAGAGGAGGGCGCGATCCTCATTAACAGCAATGACAATCGAGGACGCGAATGACCAAGCGCATGGAATCCAAGTACAAGATCGACCGCCGGATGGGTGAGAACATCTGGGGTCGTCCCAAAAGCCCGGTGAATCGGCGCGAATATGGGCCTGGCCAGCATGGCCAGCGCCGCAAGAGCAAGCTTTCCGACTACGGCGTGCAGCTTAAGGCCAAACAAAAGCTGCGCGGCTATTACGGAAACATCTCCGAGCGCCAGTTCCGCGGCATCTATCAGGAGGCGCGGCGGCTCAAGGGTGACAGTGGGGCACATATGATCGGCCTCCTGGAACGCCGGCTCGACGCAGTCATCTTCCGCGCCAAGTTTGTGCCGACTGTTTTCGCCGCGCGTCAATTCATCAGCCACGGACATATCCGCGTGAACGGCAAGCGCGTGACCATTCCAAGCTATCGCGTGAAGGTCGGCGACGTGGTGGAAGTGAAGGAAAAATCGAAGCAGCTGGCGTTGGTCATGGAGGCGCAGACTTTGGCCGAGCGGGACGTGCCCGACTACATCGAGCTCGATGCCTCGAAATTGACTGCCAAGCTGACGCGGGTCCCTGTGCTGGCCGACGTCCCCTATGCGGTGCAGATGGAGCCCCACCTGGTGGTGGAATACTACTCCCGCTGATGGCTTGCCTGTCCGGCCGGGCTTCCCGCTACCCCGGGTTGGAGCTTCGGCGCCTGCCCCCTTGGCGAATTCCGGCCAATTGGCCCGTGCCAAATTAGGCGTGGAATGGCCAGTTATCCCCCACTAACCACGCCATGCACAGCTTATTTTGTGTCAGCATAGCGACTATGGTCTACATTTAGTAGGCGAAACGCGCTAAGAGTATCCCGCGGTCCTCGAATCAGGAGGACCTGCCTAGGGAGACTCCGCAATGAAAGGGATCGATACCATTAAAGAGTGGGTCGGGGCGTTGACGGAACTTGCGCTGATGCTGCTCGCATTGGCGATTGTGCTCTCGCTGCTGGTCGGCGCCAACATGCCGTTCTTCGGCGCCGTGACGGCAAATATCATGGCCTGGGTGAAAGACATGGGAGCGAACGGCCTCGTCGGCCTGGTCACTCTCGGAATAATCCTATGGCTGTTCTCGAACCGGAAAATGGCCTGACGCGCGCGTGCGGCAAGGCTGATCAGCTCTGCTGACGCAATCGGGTGGGGGGCCGGGCTCCCCACCCAGTCGCTGTATGTGTCATCACGAGGTTCTTGCCATGCGCAAATTCATGGCCAACATGGCCATCGCAAAAGAGTTCATGTGGGAATGCGTTGAGCTTGGCTTCGTCGCTGTGCTCGCGATCATGCTGGTCTACCTCATCCTGGGGCAAGGCTCGGGAGTGTTCGTGACATCGGTGGCCGACAACGTCACGAAATTCGCGAGCGGGGTGCCAACGCAAAGCTTGATCGGGCTGGCGCTGGTTCTGGGCGTCATCTACCTGATCATGCACCGCCTGGACCGCAAGAGTTAGTCGACAACGTCATTCGGAGAGGCACCAGACTCGCCTCGGTGGCGGGATGCTTTGCATTGGCGTAGAAGTCACTGCCACAGCGCCAACCTCGCCAGCCGATGCCGAAGCTGAACCGCCGCACTGTTCTTGCCGCCGCCGCCGGGAGCCTCGCGGCACGCGCGTTGCCCGCCTTCGCGGCGCCGCCTCACGCTTTCAAGCACGGCGCGTTCGAAGTGACCGTCGTCAGCGACGGCCACCTCGTGTTGCCGACCAGTTTTCTTGCACCTGGCGCGCCGCCCGCCGAACGCGAGGCAATACTCAATGCCGCCGGCCAAACTGGCGACCAGTATCAATCACCGACAAACATCACGCTGGTCCGCTCGGACCGCGATTTGATTCTGATCGATATGGGCTCAGGGGATCGGTTCATGCCGAGCGCAGGCAAGCTGTGGGACAACCTCAATGCTGCCGGCATTGACAAGGCGAAGATCACCAAGGTGGTTTTTACGCATGGCCACCCCGATCATTTGTGGGGGACGGTCGACGAGCTCGACGATCTGGTCACGCCAGGTGCAAGCTTCTTTGTGGCGAAGGCCGAGTGGGAATTCTGGCATGGCGAGGATGCGACGCGCGGACTGCCTGCCGAGCGCGCCGGTTTCGTCACGGGTGCGCGCCGCAACTACGCGGCGATCAAGGATAAGGTCACGCTGGTGAACGCAGGCGACGAGATCGTCGCGGGGCTGCGCCTCATCGATACGCCGGGCCACACGCAAGGTCACGTGTCGCTGGAGCTCGCTGGGGGTGACGGCGTGATTGTCGCTGGCGACGTCCTGACGCACCCGCTGATTTCCTTCCAGCATCCCAACTGGAAGCCCATCGCAGATCACGTGCCGGATCAGGCGATAGCGACGCGCCGAAAGCTGCTGGATCGGCTCGCCGTCGACCGATCGAAAGTAATCGGCTTCCACCTGCCCTACCCGGGCGTAGGGCTGGTCGAGCGCATGGATGGCGCTTACCGCTTCCTGCCAGCGGCCTAATAAGGCGCCGGAATCAGCAGGGCTATCAAGGCGGCGACGGGAGGGAGCCAGGCCACCGCCAATCCCGCAGCGGCTTTTCCTCGCCTGTTGAGAATGAACCCGACGACTGGCGCTGCCAGGCAGGCGACCACCGCAGCGAAATAAGCCGCCGCGGCCAGCGCACCTGCCCGCATGCTTCTGGACCTCCGCCAAAGAAGAATCCGGACACGCCGACCATCAGCGCGGCAAGCGCGCCGTCGACCAGGAGCGCAACAACAAGCAGAAATTTCACCACGCGCGCAGATCGCGTCAGGCGTTCTGACGGACGGCTACGCCTTTTTCTTTCAGTGTCTGCTGCAGCTCGCCGGCCTGGAACATCTCGCGCACGATGTCGCAGCCGCCAACGAATTCACCCTTGACGTAGAGCTGCGGAATTGTCGGCCAGTTTGAATAGCTCTTGATGCCATTCCGGATTTCGTCGGACTCAAGCACGTTGATGCCTTTGTAGGAAACGCCGAGATGGTCGAGAATCTGGACCACCTGTCCCGAAAACCCGCACATCGGAAACTGCGGCGTGCCTTTCATGAACAGCACCACGTCATTTCCCTTCACTTCATTGTCGATGAATTGCTCGATGCCCATGGAATCCCATCCTGTTGAGCGGCGCAGCCGCTTCATTCGGCGATATATGTATCCCAGAAGGTACCGCCAACCCAAGAGCCATTCGCCGTTTCATTGGGTTTTTGGTGCATAGAAGGTGCCTTCCACCTCGAAAAAGTCGTCCTGGTTGAGCGCGGCGACCTCGACAATAGTACGTGGCGGATATGGGCCGCCGCTCCAAAGCTCTTCTTGGAGCTTGTTTACCAAGGGCCGCAGCCGACTCATATCGGTGACGAACACGGTGAGGCGGACGCAATCCGCAAGCCCGGCGCCTTCGGCCTCGGCAATGCGTTTCATGTTCAGAAACGCCTGCCGGATGCGGGCCTCTTCGCCTTGCACAAGACTATTATTCGTCGGATCGATGCCGCGCATGCCGGCGACGAATATGAAATCTCCGGCGCGCGCCCCCAGACTCCAGGTGCCGGTCGGCGTGATCGCTCCCTCCGGTGCGAGAACGCGAACGCCGCGTCCGGAACTCATCCCGGTGTGCCGGTTTGCAGGGCGAGCGCATGCAGCACGCCGCCCATCTGGCCCTTGAGTGCCTCGTAAACCAGCTGATGCTGCTGAACCCGGGATTTGCCCTTGAACGATGCCGAGATGACCGTCGCCGCGTAATGATCGCCGTCGCCGGCGAGGTCACGAATCGTCACCTGCGCATCCGGAATGTGCGCCTTGATCAGCCGTTCGATTTCACCGGCTTGCATAGCCATCGGCCGGTTCCTCTTGAGACGTTCACAGCTCGCCGGCCATAAAGGCCGGCATCCAGGATTCGAAACGCTCACGCAGAATCGTGACTAGGATGGGGCCCTCGCCGGACAGCGTCAATGCGTCGCCCCCGGTTGTGCCAATAGTCCACACCGGCACGTTGGCAGACCTGGCGCGCGCGAGTGCAGCCTCCACCTTCTCCGACGGCACCGTGACGACGTAACGCGCCTGGTCTTCGCCAAACCAATGCGCCTGGGCGGGGATGTCAGATGGGGCCGCGGCAAGGTCCGCGCCGATGCCGGAAGCCATCGCCATTTCCGCAACCGCAACAAGAAGGCCGCCGTCGGCGATGTCATGCGCAGCCGTCGCAACCCCATCGAGGATCAGCGCGCGCACGAAATCGCCATTCTCGCGCTCTTCCGTCAGATCGACGGGCGGAGGGGCTCCTTCCTCGCGCCCGCAGATTTCCAGGAGATACATTGACCGGCCGAGCCAGCCCGTCGTCTCGCCGACCAGGAGGATTGTTTCGCCCGGCCGTTTGAATGTGAGCGTCGCCGACTTTTTGAAATCGTCGATTACGCCGACGCCGCCGATCGAAGGCGTCGGCAAGATCGCGCGCCCATTTGTTTCGTTGTAGAGCGACACGTTGCCGGACACTACGGGGAACTCAAGCGCCTTGCACGCCTCTGCGATGCCCCAAATACAGCCGACCAATTGGCCCATGATCTCCGGCCGCTCGGGATTGCCGAAATTGAGATTGTCGGTGATGGCAAGGGGTTTCGCGCCCACCGCCGTCAAGTTGCGCCAGCATTCGGCCACTGCCTGCTTGCCACCTTCAAAAGGATCGGCCTCGCAATAACGCGGCGTTACGTCGGTCGTGAGTGCGAGACCCTTCGGCCCATCCTCAATGCGCACAACCGCGGCATCTCCGCCGGGCCGCTGCACAGTATTGCCGAGAATGATGTGGTCGTATTGCTCCCAGACCCAGCGCTTCGAACAGAGATCCGGCGTGGCCAGCAGTTTCTCAAGCGCCTCAAGCGTTCCGACCGGCGCACGCACACTTTCGGCGTCCACTTGCTGAGGTTTTTTGTCAGTGACAAACGGCCGCTTGTATTCCGGCGCCTGGTCGCCGAGCTCCTTGATCGGCAGGTCCGCCATGACGTCACCGCCGTGGCGCACGATGAATCGTTTCGTCGGCGTTGTTTCACCGACGACGGCGAAATCGAGTCCCCACTTGCGGAAAATCGCTTCGGCTTCTTTTCCTTTCTCGGGTTTGAGCACCATGAGCATTCGCTCCTGGCTCTCCGAAAGCATCATCTCGTAAGCGCTCATCCCTTCTTCGCGGCACGGCACCTTGTCGAGATCGAGCGTCACGCCGAGATCGCCCTTGGCGCCCATCTCCACCGCCGAACAGGTCAGCCCGGCCGCGCCCATGTCCTGGATGGCGATCACGCAGCCCTTCTGCATGATCTCGAGGCAGGCTTCGAGCAGCAGCTTTTCGGAAAATGGGTCTCCGACCTGCACGGTCGGGCGCTTCTCTTCCGAGTCCTCGCCGAACTCGGCCGAGGCCATTGTCGCGCCGTGAATGCCGTCGCGCCCCGTCTTCGAGCCGAGATAGACGATCGGCATGCCGACGCCCGAAGCGGCCGCATAGAAAATCTGGTCTTTGCGCGCGATACCGACCGCCATCGCGTTGACCAGGCAATTGCCGTCATAACGCGGGTGGAACCGAACCGAGCCGCCGACCGTCGGCACGCCGAACGAATTGCCGTAGCCGCCGATGCCGGCGACCACGCCAGAAACCAGATGGCGCGTCTTTGGATGTGACGGCGATCCGAACGACAGCGCATTCAGGCACGCGATCGGCCGGGCACCCATGGTGAATACGTCGCGCAAAATGCCGCCGACGCCGGTGGCCGCCCCCTGATAGGGCTCGATATAGCTCGGGTGATTGTGGCTCTCCATCTTGAACACGCATGCGAGGCCATCGCCGATGTCGATGACGCCGGCGTTCTCGCCCGGCCCCTGGATCACCCAGGGGCCCTTTGTCGGAAGCGTGCGCAGGTGGACCTTGGACGACTTGTAAGAGCAGTGCTCGTTCCACATCGCTGAGAAGATGCCGAGCTCGGTGAGCGATGGCTCGCGCCCGATCAGCTTGAGGATGCGCTCGTACTCGTCGGGCTTAAGGCCGTGCTCGGCGACCAGTTCGGGCGTAATGCGAGGTTCGTTGCGGGTCACAGTATTTGTCTTCTTCATTCGGCCAATTTTGTTGTCATGGCCGGGCTCGTCCCGGCCATCCAGGTCTTAATCGCCGACGCCCAATTGAAAGGCGTGGATGCCCAGCACAAGGCCGGGCATGCCGTAAAACCAGTCATGCCGCCTTCGCCAAATGATCAACCAGCCCTGCAAACAAGCCGCGTCCGTCCGTTGCGCCGATTGCCGCTTCGACGTGGTTTTCGGGATGCGGCATCATGCCCAGCACGTTCCCACGCTCGTTCACAATTCCGGCAATGGCATTGGTCGAACCGTTGACGTTGTAAGCCTCATCCCGCGTCCCGTCGGGCGCGACATAGCGGAAAATCACCCGCCCCTCGCCCTCAAGCCGCGCAATGGTTTCTGCATCCGCCGCGTAATTGCCTTCTCCGTGCGCGGTCGGCACCCGGACCACCTGCCCCGCGTTATAACCACGGGTGAACGGGCTGTCGGAGCGTTCCACCTTGAGGAAAATGTCGCGACAAATGAACCTGAGCCGTGCATTGCGCATCAGCACGCCGGGAAGCAGGCCCGCCTCGCAAGCGATCTGGAAACCGTTGCAGACGGCGAGTACAAGTCCGCCTTGCGCCGAGTAGGCGCGCACCGCGTCCATGATCGGCGCACGCGCGGCAATCGCCCCACAGCGCAGATAATCGCCATAGGAGAAGCCGCCCGGGATCACGACCAGATCCGTGCCGGATGGAAGTGCGGTGTCGGCGTGCCAGACCATCGTCGGTTCGCGCCCCGACGTCAGGCGCAGCGTGCGCGCCATGTCACGTTCACGGTTGATGCCTGGGAAGACGAGGACGGCGGCTTTCATCCGATTACGTCCACGCGGTAATTCTCGATCACGGTATTGGCCAGGAGCTTGTCGGCGGCCTGTTTAAGCAGGGCTTCGGCCTTGGCGCGGTCGCCCCCCTCGATTTCGACATCGAACACTTTGCCCTGCCGGACGCTGGATACTCCGGACAGGCCCAATGAGCGCAGCGCGCCTTCAATGGCCTTGCCCTGGGGGTCGAGAATGCCGGATTTGAGGGTTACGGTGACGCGGGCTTTCATAGTGGTTTTTCAGGCGATTCCGGCCTCGACGACCAGACCTAGCATCCGGCACACGCCGCCTCAACCGTGTGGACGAGCACTACACAGGTCAGCACAGGCGCGCCGTTTTTCAAGGCGGTAGCCTAAATCCGTTCACTCCCGCGTAAGCGGGAATCCAGCGAGTCAGATGACGGAAATGGGTCCCCGCTTTCGCGGGAACGAACGGCAGTTTGTGCTCCGAATGGCCCCCCGCTCAGGCACTCGATGCCGCGAAGCCTTTCACCATCGCGTTCAATCGACTGCGATCGACCTTGCCATTCGCGTTGCGCGGAATGTCCGCAACGTTGATGAACCGTACGGGAACATGTGTCTGCTCGAGCCTCTCGCGACAGTGCTTTTGCAAAGCCTCCTCGTTGAGCCGGCCGTGCGGGACGATAACCGCCCAGACCTCGTCAATGCCGTGCCCGTTCGCCACGCTGAGCACTGCCGCGTCGCGGATGCCATAAAACGCCTGGAGCGCATCATCGATGATCCGCGGGCTGATCTTGTCGCCGCCGAGATTGAAGACCTCTTTTTTGCGCCCGCTGATAACCAGCATATTTTCATCGGTGAGATAGCCGATATCGCCGGTATCGAAATATCCGTCGCGGAATGGCGTTCCTGGTTGCTGCGGATCGTCAAGATAGCCCTTGACGCTGACGGGCGTGCGGACGCGTACCGAGCCTTCTCGATTTGCCGGCATGCTGTCCCCGGTGTTGTCGACGATCCGCACCGACACGTCGGGCGTGACATATCCAACCGCGCCCGCCAACCCGCTCAGGGCATGAGCCGGTGCCGACGCGATGGTCGAGGTTTCGGTCGTGCCATAGTAAAAGATCAGGTTCGAGCACATGCGCGAGCGCACCTGTTGCGACAATGGATCGGGCAGCGGGCTGCCGGCCGACAGAATAATGTCGAAGCTGCACGGAAAGTCGCGGTTGGTGTCATAGAAGGTCAGGAAACCGCTGAGGCCGCCTGGCGACGCGATCAGGCCCTGCACCTTGTAAAGCGCGAAAGTCTGCAGTGTTTCCATCGGCGAGGCGCCGGGAAAAAACATCGTCCCCCCACGCGACAGCACGTAAAGGACATGTCGGAAGCCGCCGCTGGAGCCGAGCCCATAGTCGCTGAAAAAACGCGAATACTGCGGGAAGAGATTTCCGAAAACGTGATTGTAGCGCGCGAGGCGAGCGAACTGGTTGTTGTGCGTGAATCCGACCGCCTTGGCCTCGCCGGTTGACCCCGATGTCAGCGCGATGCGGCAAAGGTCATTGCCGTTGCCGCGGTAGACGTGGCGTTCGTCGACCGGTACGCCCTTGCCCGACATCCACGACAGGTCGACCGCGACAATCTTCGCCCTCCGCCCATTGGCGAACGCCTCAGGCTCGTCGGTGAGGATGACGTCGGCCCGCAGGCCCCGGCGGCAAAGGTCGCGCCGATCGATACTGTGACAATGCCGACGTGCATGAACCCCAATGCAAGCGCGGCGTGAAAGATGTGATCCTTAACGTGGATGGCGACGACCTGCCCGGGTGCAACGCCGAGACGCATGGCGCGGTGGCCGACGCTGTGAATGAAGCGCGCAAGCCTTGCGTAGCTGACGATACCCAATGCAGTGCCTGGCGCACCCATGGCCGGTGCCGGCGGATCGTGCCTCGCCTGAAAGAGAATCGGTTCGACGATATTCATTGGAAATTCCGTCGTTGGCCGCACGCGACGTTGCAGCTCAACGTTGCGGATACGCCACATACGCCGTGGGAAACGCAGCCGCGTCGTTCGATCAGATGACGCGGCGCAAAAAGCAGCGTGGCAAGCAAACAAACTGACTCGGCGGAGACAGGCTGCTGCCAATGAAAAGATTCTTGCTGGCAACGGTTTCGATGGTGGCGCTGACAAGCGTAGCGCGCGCCGCCGACACGCCCGCGAAAGCACCGATGTACGCACCCGCTCGGGTCACGGACTGGACCGGAGTTTATCTTGGCATTCAGGGCGGCGCCGTGCGTCGCGACGCGCTGGCTGAACTTGGACTTTTTTGGATTTGAGCTCGACGGCAGCAAGACCGGCGGCACCGCGGGTGCTGTGCTGGGCTACAATTGGCAGCACGGCAGCTTCGTCTATGGGCTGGAAGGCGACTGGAGCTGGATTGGCGCCAAGGCCGGCCATCTTGCAAACTTGGGGCAGACTTCGACTTCGTTTGACATCAATTCGGTTTCTACGATTCGCGGACGCGCAGGGCTCGCGCTCGACTCGACTTTGTTCTATCTAACCGGCGGCGCAGCTTTCGGTCACATAAAAAATACTTTCGCGTTCTTGGCGACCGACGCTGTCGGCTTCTCCTTTACACAGAATGAGACGAAAGCCGGCTGGACCGTAGGCACCGGTGTTGAACATATGTTCGCGCCGAATTGGACTGCGCGCGCTGAGTGGCGGTATGTCGATCTCGGAAAAATCGGCGTGCCCTGCAGGCCGGGAACGCTATCCTGTGTAGCCGCGCCCAGCGGCGAGTTTAGCAACACGCTGATGCTGGGGTTGATTGGGGTGAATTACAAATTCGGGGGCAGCCAGGCCCCGTATGGGTCAATCGCGCGGGCTCATGTCCCTCTATCGGTCCCAATCTGGGCCGGCGGCTATCTCGGCATTCAAGGCGGCATTGCCCATCATGATGCGTTTTTCAACGATAGCGACGCTTTCTTTGGCTCCAATACCAGTCTTTATGAGCGCAAAAAAAACAGGAGGAACTGCTGGCGGATTGCTCGGCTACAACTGGCAGCAGAGCGGCTTCATTTACGGCGTCGAAAGTGACTGGAACTGGATCGGTTCCAAGACAAGCCATTTTCTTCCCGACATCAATGGTGGTGGCGCTAACTTCACAAGCTCGTTTGATGTGAACTGGCTGGCCACGCTGCGCGGCCGTGCCGGCCTCGCATTCGACTCAACGCTTTTCTACGTGACCGGCGGCGCGGCATTAGGACATACGAAGAATGGAGCTAACCGGATCGGATCCGGGCTCGCGAATTCGGGATTAGCGGCTTCCTTTGAGCAGAAGCAAACGAAAGTCGGTTGGACCGCGGGTGTCGGTGTCGAGTACATGTTCTCTCCGCATTGGACCGCACGGGCCGAATTCCGTTACGTTGACCTCGGCAAGACCAACGTTGCCTGCGTGAGCGCCACGGATTTCAATCATTGCGTCGGTCTCGGCTACAGAGGCGATTTCAGCAATACGCTGAAGCTCGGTCTGGTTGGGCTGGCATACAAGTTCTAGCCCGTCGCCGCTTTGCGTTTGCTTCCGTCATGCCCGGCCTTGTGCCGGGCATCCACGTCTTGACGGCAAAAACGTGGATGGCCGGGACAAGCCCGGCCATGACACCCATTTCTTAGGGCGAAGCTTTAGCTTTTCACCAGCACTGGCCCGCTACCCTGCGGGCGCTCGCCCTCGCCCATGATCCCGAGGCGCTTGGCGACTTCGGTGTAGGCTTCCACCAGCCCGCCGAGATCGCGGCGGAAACGGTCCTTGTCGAGCTTGTCGTTGGTCTTGATGTCCCACAGCCGGCAACTGTCGGGCGAGATCTCGTCGGCCACGACGATGCGCATCACCTCGTTTTCCCATAGCCGGCCGGTTTCCATCTTGAAGTCGACGAGACGAATGCCGACGCCGAGGAAAAGCCCGGACAGAAAATCGTTGACGCGAATGGCAAGCGCCATGATGTCATCGATCTCCTGCGGCGAGGCCCAGCCAAAGGCAGTGATGTGCTCTTCCGATACCATCGGATCGTTGAGTTTGTCGTTCTTGTAGTAGAACTCGATGATCGAGCGCGGGAGCTGGGTGCCTTCCTCGATGCCGAGCCGCTGCGCAAGCGAGCCTGCGGCGACATTACGCACAACGATTTCGAGTGGAATGATCTCCACCTCGCGGATCAACTGCTCGCGCATGTTGAGTCGGCGGATGAAGTGCGTCGGCACCCCGATGTCGTTGAGGTGCTGGAATACATATTCGGAGATTCGATTGTTGAGCACGCCCTTGCCTTCGATCACCTCGTGCTTTTTGGCATTGAAGGCGGTGGCGTCGTCCTTGAAATGCTGGATCAACGTTCCCGGCTCCGGGCC